>Ga0070681_10003462_pt1 | contig 14787 bp, 16 predicted proteins | sample KBSC83BmetaG_FD_65650 | JGI IMG/M metagenome (GOLD analysis project Ga0070681, IMG submission 65650) | Corn rhizosphere microbial communities from Kellogg Biological Station, Michigan, USA - KBS C8-3B metaG | ecosystem: Host-associated > Plants > Roots > Rhizosphere | place: USA: Michigan...
GCCGCCAGCAAGTCGTCGAACATCACGCCAAAAGCGCTTTTCAGCTTGCGATCGAAATAACGGATCGGTGGCGGTTTCACGATATCAAACAGGCGAAACAACAGGAATGCAAGCGCCTGCCATGCATAACCGGCCGGCGTAAAAACCAGCACCAGCATAAACGCGACGATCTCATCCCATACGATGGCGCCGGGATCGGACGCACCGAGTGCGCGCGCGGTCCGCCCGCATGCCCAGATGCCGAGCGCAAATCCCAGCGCGATCAACGCCAGCAAAGTCGAAACCGCGCAATATTTCGCGAGCGCCCAATACAACGGAAACGCGAGCAGCGTGCCGGCGGTTCCCGGCGCGCCGGGGACAAGACCCGCACCTGCGCCGAGCGCGATCACGTGCGCGGGGTGGCGCAGCATGAATCGCAGCGTCGGACGCACACTCGCTTCACCGGAAATGATCGTACCCTCCGCGCCTGGGCGTGAGCACCGTGCCATCGGAAGCACGCACCATAACACGGGTGGCGCCCCGCACGAATGGATGAATGCGGCCGATGCGCGTCAACGCAATGCGCTCGCGTCGGGCGATTTGCACTATGCGCGCGCGCGCGGGGCGCGGCGCGGTAAAGCACAATTCGTAATCGTCGCCGCCTGCGAGCAGCGCATTGCGCGCAGCTGCTCGATCGAGATAGCGACGCAATGTGGGCGACGCGGGAAGTGCCGCCAGTTCGATCTCGGCGGCGACGCCGGAGCGCTCGAGAATGTGGCCGAGGTCGGCGAGCAGGCCATCGGAAATATCGATTGCGGCGCGCGCAACGCCGCGCAATTTGAGTCCCAGCGCGACACGCGGTTGCGGCTGGTGCAGTCTTGCCGCGCAGCGCGCAAGCTCCGCCGGTCTGAGAGTGATGCGCCGCTTGAATGCCGCGAGTGCGAGCGCCGCATCACCGAGCGTGCCTGAGACCCAAACATCGTCGCCGCGCCGCGCAGCGTCGCGCCGCAGCGCTGTGCCGGCGGGGACTTCGCCCATGATCTGCACGCAGATATTGAGTGGACCGCGCGTGGTATCGCCGCCTATCAGGTCAACCGCGTGGTGCCGCGCGAGTGCCATAAAGCCGCGCGCGAACGCCCCAAGCCAGCGCGCGTCCACGCCGGGCAGCGCCAGCGCAAGCGTCGCCCAGCGCGGCGTAGCGCCCATTGCCGCGAGATCAGATAAATTGACCGCGAGCGCCTTATGCCCCAACCGATAGGGATCGGCGTTACGGAAGAAATGACGCCCGGCGACCAGCATATCGGCGGAAATTACAAGCTCCGAGCCGCGCCGCACCTTGATGAGCGCTGCGTCGTCGCCAACGCCGAGCACCGCGTGTCGGGCACGATGCGTGAAATAGCGGCGGATCAGCTCGAACTCGGAAACCACGCGTCATTCATGAATTGGGAGCTCCTATCAGCGCTGGATCGAACCGGTGTTCTGGCTCTGCTTGTGGGCGTTATCGGCAATCCATTTCTTCTTCAATGCATACGGAAAGTAAAAATCGACGGCCGCAAACACGAGGAACACGATTGCGAGCGTGCGCGCGGTGTCGGCTGGCAGAAATGATAGTCCTTCGATCAGCACGTACAACCCGAGCACCGCGTTGATAATTCCGCCGATATAAAAAGCGATGATGCGCCTTTGCAGTTTTGGATCCATTGCCGGCTCCGCGATTACGATTATCTATTGGCAATTTCGAGCGGGCGTTTGTCCGCGGCGAGTTTGTCGAGCACAGCGTTCACAAATTTGAAGCCGTCCGTTCCGCCATAATTCTTGGCCAGCTCGACCGCCTCGTTGATGACGACCTTGTACGGCACTTCAGGCTGGTTTTCGAGTTCGTAAGCCGCAAGCAGCAGGATCGCGCGCTCGACCGGGCTCAATTCCGCGCACTTGCGGTCAAGATGCGGTTGCAGTGATTGCTCGAGTCGCTGCGATTCCCGGATCGCACCGGCGAGCAGCGCCGAAAAATACGCGCGGTCCGTCTTGTCGAAACCTTTGGCCACGGACATCTGCTGCTCGATGGTCGCCGCGTCCGTACCGGCAAGCTGCCACTGATACAGCCCCTGCAATGCGAACTCGCGCGAACGGCGGCGTCCGCTTTTGCGCGCCGGAGTTAGCTGCGGTCCGGTCATGATTTTGCGCGCGGGCGATTCCCTCGGCCAATTCATTTTTGATCGAGCCTTGTGAGCAGATTCGCCATCTCGACCGCGACCGCCGCACAGTCGCCGCCTTTTTCGGCCATGCGCGCGCGCGCCTGATCATCGGTTTCGGCTGTCAGAATGCCGTTGGCGATCGGAATGCCGTTGTCGAGCTGCACCGACATGATGCCGTCGGCTGACCCGTTGGAGACGATTTCGAAATGATAAGTCTCGCCGCGGATCACCGCGCCCAGCGCAATGAGCGCGTCGAAATTCCCGGTGCTCGCCAGTTTCTGCAGGGCAAGCGGCGCTTCGAGCGCGCCCGGTACTGATACTACCCTGATGTCGGAGTCGCGCACACCGAGTTTGGCAAGCGCCGCGGTGCAGCCCGCGAGCAGCCCGTCACCGATTTCTGCGTTGAAGCGCGCGACGACAATACCGATGCGCAATCCTGCGCCGTTGTTTGCAGCTTTGATTATTGCGATCGAATCAGATTTGGTCATGTCGTTGTATCAGCTTTCAGCGCTCAGCAAACCCAGTCGGTGGCGCTGACAAAAAGCGGAGTGCTGATTGCCGAGCACCGATTATTCAGACTTCTCATCCCCGGGCTGAAGATAGCCCGTGACCTGTAAATCGAATCCCGCCATGCTCGGCATTCTACGCGGCTTGGCCATCAGTCGCATTTTCTTGACCTTGAGATCGCGCAATATCTGCGCGCCGATGCCGTAGGTGCGCAGCGCAATTTTTTGCTGCGCAGCAATCGCGCCCGGCTGCGCGCGCTCGAGCAGATCGCTCGCCGATTCGGGCCGGTGCAGCAGCACGATCACACCGCATTCGGCGCGGCTTACCGCCGCCAGCGCCTGATTGAAATTCCACGAATGGCTCGCACTCTCGGTATCAAGCAGATCGATGACCGACAGCGGCTCGTGCACGCGCACGAGCACTTCGTTTTGGGGGCCGATTTGTCCCTTAATCAGCGCGAGGTGCGTCGCGTGCCCGATTTTGTCGCTGTAGACCACCAGCCGGAACTTGCCGTGCACGGTCTCGATATCGCGCTCGGACACGCGCTGCACCAGCGATTCGGTGCGGCCGCGGTAGTGGATCAGATCGGTAATAGTGCCGATCTTCAGTCGATGCTGGCGCGCAAATTCGACCAGGTCGGGCAATCGCGCCATCTCGCCGTTATCCTTGAGGATCTCGCAAATCACTGCGGCGGGCGTCGATCCCGCCAATTGCGCGAGATCGCAACCGGCCTCGGTATGCCCGGCGCGCACCAGGACGCCGCCTTTTTGCGCCATCAGCGGGAAGATATGGCCCGGCTGCACAACGTCGGTCGGGCCCGCGTCCGCGCGCACCGCCGCCTGCACTGTGCGCGCGCGGTCGGCAGCCGAGATGCCGGTGGTGACGCCTTCGGCCGCCTCGATTGAAACCGTGAAATTAGTCCCGAGCGGCGAATTATTGTTGAGCACCATCAGCGGCAGATTGAGGCTCCGGCATTTGTCCTCGGTCAACGTGAGGCAGATCAACCCGCGCCCGTAGCGCGCCATGAAATTGACAGCCTCGGGCGTGACGAAATCGGCCGCAAGGACAAGATCGCCCTCGTTCTCGCGATCCTCCTCGTCGACGAGGATCACCATTCTGCCGGCTTTGATCTCGGCGATAATCTCGGTTATCGGGCTGACTGACATTTCAATCCTAGAATTCTGCGATTCGTTGCACCCCGCGTGCAGTCATCGAGAAAATTACTGCATGAACGTTGCGGTTGCATTTAGCGGGACGCCTCAACGAGCCGCCCGACGTAACGTGCAACCATATCCACTTCGAGATTCACCTTCGCGCCCACAACGAGCGCGCCAAGATTGGTCGTCTGCAGTGTGTGCGGAATCACATTCACCTCGAATACGCTGCCGTTGACTGTATTCACCGTCAGACTGACGCCGTTGACTGTGATCGATCCTTTGGGCGCGATGAATTTCGCCAATGCATACGGCGCTTCTACCCCGAGCCGCCGGTTAGCGCCGGCTGGTTCGAAGCACACGACACTTCCGACGCCATCGACGTGCCCGCTCACCAGGTGGCCCCCCAGCCGGTCAGCGAGCCGCAGCGATTTCTCGAGATTGACTTTTGCCTGCGCGGGAAAACCCGTCGTGCAGCCGAGCGTTTCCTGCGACGCGTCGACAGTGAATCGCGGGCTGTCGAGTTCGACCACCGTCAGGCACACGCCGTTGACCGCGATGCTGTCGCCGATCGCGACATCACCAAGCTCGAGTCCGCCGGCGTCGATTACGATGCGCGCGCCCGCCGGCGCGGGCGCGACGTCGTGTATCGTTCCAACCAAAGCGACGATACCGGTAAACATTTTAACTCGCCACCCAGCGCGCAACGATACGGATATCAGTCCCCACCGCCAGTACTTCGTTGATAGTGAGGGGACGCCGTGCGCTCAAGTCAGTCAGTTCGGGCAAATCGGCCATGCCGCGCGCGCGCTCGCCGAGCAGGAGCGGCGCCAGATACACGAGGAGTTCGTCGACGCAGCCGGCGCTGATCAGCGATCCGTTGAGCTTGCATCCGGCCTCGACGTGCAGCTCATTGATTCCGCGGCGGCCGAGCTCTTGCATTAAGGCCGGCAAATCGACCTTGGCGGGCGGCGCACGTGATAAATCCGGCATCACGATCACTTCCGCACCGAGGTCGCGTAACTGGGCGCCCTTGGTTTTATCCTCCTGTGCGCATGCGATGAGCACGCCACCGCCCGCCAGTATGCGCGCACCCAGCGGTATTTCAAGCCTGCTGTCGACCACGACGCGCAACGGCTGGCGCGAGGTCGCAACCTCGCGTACCGTTAACCGAGGATCGTCGTCGCGCACCGTGCCGATGCCCGTTAAGACCGCACACGCGCGGGCACGCCAATGGTGGCCGTCGCGGCGTGCCGCTGCTCCGGTGATCCATTGGCTCTTGCCATTGTTCAGCGCCGTTTTGCCGTCGAGACTGGCCGCGATTTTCATGCGCGTCCATGGGCGGCCGCGCATCACGCGCGACACAAAGCCGATGTTGAGCTCGCGCGCCTCGTTTTCGAGCACTCCGGCCGCGATTTCGATGCCAGCCTGCTGCATGCGATCCATGCCGCGGCCTGCAGTGCGCGGATCGGGATCGCGCATCGCCGCGACCACGCGCTTGATACCGGTGGCGATCAACGCCTCGTCGCACGGCGGGGTGCGGCCATGATGGTGGCATGGTTCGAGTGAGACATACGCAGTCGCGCCGCGTGCGCGCGCGCCTGCGGCTTGCAGTGCGCTCACTTCGGCATGCGGACCGCCGGCGCGCTCGTGCCAGCCTTCACCGATCACCGCGCCGTCGCGCACGATGACGCAGCCGACGCGCGGATTGGGCGTCGTCGTATACAGTCCGCGCTGCGCGAGCTGCAACGCGCGCCGCATGAATTCCTGATCAACCGCGTTGGTCATTGTTTGTAAGCTGCCATGTCGGCACGTCCGCGCGCAAAACCCAAAAATATTTTGGCGCTTTATTTGTTTTTGCCGGGTGGCTTTCGCACTTCCTTGATCGCGTCCTGGAAGTCATCGACGTCCTGAAAGCTCTTATAAACGGATGCAAAACGGATATAGGCGACATCGTCGAGCTTGTAGAGCTCTTTCATCACCATTTCGCCGATGCGCCGCGACCGGATTTCGCGCTCGCCCAGGGCCAGCGTCTGCTGGACGACGGCGTTGACCGCATCATCGACAAGCGGCGTCGGCACCGGGCGTTTGTGCAGCGCGCGCATGAATCCGGTACGCAGCTTTTCGCGATCAAATTCGGTACGGCTGCCGTCCTGTTTTACCACCTGCGGCAGACGCAGCTCGACCGTCTCGTAAGTCGTAAAGCGCTTGTTGCACGCCGGGCAGCGCCGGCGCCGGCGGATACTGTCGCCAGCGTCGCTGACACGCGAGTCGATCACCTGCGTGTCTTCAGCTTTGCAGAAAGGGCAATGCATGCATTTATGTATTACCCATATACCGGAAACTGCGCGCACAATGTTTTGGCGTCGGCCGCGACGCGTGCGATCACTTTTTCGTCGCGCGGCGCTTCGAGCACGTCGGCAATCAAATTCGCGAGCTGCGTGGTTTGCGCGACGCCGAAACCGCGCGTGGTGATTGCGGGCGAGCCAAGCCTGATGCCGCTCGTTACTGTCGGCTTTTGCGGATCGTTTGGGATCGCGTTCTTGTTGACCGTGATGTGCGCCCGCTCGAGCACGTCCTCAGCCTCTTTACCGGTGATGTTCTTGGCGCGCAGATCGACCAGAAACAGATGGCAGTCGGTGCGGCCGGACACGATGCGCAATCCCCGTTGCTGGAGCGCACGCGCAAGCGCCTGCGCGTTAGTCATAACCTGCTGCTGGTAGCTTTTGAACTCGGGCGCGAGCGCCTCCTGGAATGCGACTGCCTTGGCTGCGATCACATGCATCAGCGGCCCACCCTGGTTGGCCGGGAATATGGATGAATTAATTGCTTTCCCGTATTGCGCAGCTGCGAGTATAAAACCGCCGCGCGGGCCGCGCAGAGTCTTGTGCGTGGTGCTGGTGACAAAATCGGCGATTCCCACCGGAGTCGGGTACACGCCCCCCGCAATCAGCCCGGCGTAATGGGCAATGTCGGTCATCAATAACGCGCCGACGCTGTCCGCAATCGCGCGGAAACGCTGCCAGTCGATCGCAAGCGCATAAGCCGAGGCACCCGCGACGATCATCTTCGGCTTGTGCTCGCGTGCGAGGCGCTCGACCTGGGCATAATCGATAACTTCGGCGGAATCGAGTCCATAGCTGACTGCGTGATAAAACTTGCCGCTCGAGCTGACCGACGCGCCGTGCGTCAAATGCCCGCCGTGCGCGAGCGACATGCCGAGGATAGTGTCGCCGGGCTTGAGCATCGCTGTATACACCGCGAAATTGGCCTGCGTTCCGGAATGCGGCTGCACATTCGCGTACTCGGCATTAAAAAGTTTCTTGGCACGATCGATCGCGAGCTGCTCGACGATATCGACGAACTCGCATCCGCCGTAATAGCGCCTGCCCGGATATCCTTCCGCGTATTTGTTGGTCAGAATCGAACCCTGCGCCGCGAGCACGCGCGGGCTCGCATAGTTCTCGGATGCGATCAATTCGATATGGTCTTCCTGACGCTGAGTTTCCTGCGCGAGCGCCGACCATAACTCGGGGTCGAAGCGCTGGATCGTATCCTGCCTCGAATACATGTGCTAAATCCTTCTAAATTGTTGATTTTACCATGCTAATCAGCATCGCAGCTGAGTGGGCGACGCGCATTCGGCGCGCGCTTGCGACAGCTTGGCGACGCGTTTTGTCAGCGCACAGCCATCGCATTTTGCGCGCCGCCTATATCGTTGCGTATGATGACGCCGACCCGACCTGCATTCGCACACTCGTTTTCGGTACTGGGAGGAGAGCGCTTTGAAAACGCTGCTCGCGCTGTCGCGCCTGATCGATGGGCTGAACGAACGCATCGGCCGCCTTGTTTACTGGCTCGTGCTGGTCATGGTGCTCGTCAGCGCAGCGAACGCCACCATGCGCTATACGCTCGACCTCGCGTCGAATGCCTGGCTCGAGCTGCAATGGTATCTCTTCGCCGCGGTGTTCCTGCTGTGCTCGGGCTACACGCTGTTGCACAACGAGCATATCCGGATAGACGTAATCGCCGGACGTCTGTCACGGCGCACGCAGGCCTGGATCGACATTGTCTGCACGCTGTGTTTCCTGCTGCCGATGGCCGCATATATGGTGTGGCTGTCGTGGCCGATTTTCATGAACGCATGGAACAGCAATGAGGTATCCGGCAGCGCCGGCGGTCTGATCCGCTGGCCGGCGCGCGCGCTCGTTCCCGCCGGTTTTTTCCTACTCACACTGCAGGGGGTGTCCGAGCTGATCAAGCGCGTGGCTTTCCTAAAAGGGCTCATTCCGGACCCGTCGGAAAAGCACGAGCTGCCAATAGAGTTAGTGATCGCGCGCAACGCGGAAGACGCGAAGTGACGGCGTTTCTCATCGCCAACATGGCGCCATTGATGTTCGCGGCGCTGGTCGTATTCCTGCTCATTGGTTATCCGGTGGCGTTCGCGCTTGCTGCGAACGGGCTCTTCTTCGGCGTCATCGGTATCGAGCTGGGACTGCTGACGCCCGCGTTGTTTCACGCGCTGCCCGAGCGCATCTGGGGCATCATGTCCAACGATACTTTGCTCGCAGTGCCATTCTTCACGTTCATGGGACTCATCCTCGAGCGCAGCGGCATGGCCGAGGATTTACTGGATACCATCGGCCAGTTGTTCGGGCCCGTGCGCGGCGGTCTTGCGTATGCAGTCGTATTCGTCGGTGCGCTGCTGGCCGCGACCACCGGCGTAGTGGCCGCTTCGGTCATCTCGATGGGGCTGATTTCGCTTCCGATCATGCTGCGCTATGGCTACGACCGGCGCCTCGCGGCAGGCGTCATCGCCGCCTCGGGCACGCTCGCACAGATCATTCCGCCCTCGCTGGTGCTGATCGTGCTCGCGGACCAACTCGGCCGTTCGGTCGGCGATATGTACGCAGGGGCTATTTTTCCGGGCCTGGTGTTGACCAGCATGTATGTCATTTATGTATTCGGCAAAACGCTGCTCGATCCCGGTTCCGCGCCGGCGCTGCCGCCCGAAGCGCGCGTCCTGCGCGGCTTCAAGCTGCTCGGGCGTGTCGTATTCGTGCTGATTCCGCCGCTTGCCCTGATCTTCCTGGTGCTGGGAACGATTTTTCTCGGCATCGCGACACCGACAGAGGGCGGCGCGATGGGGGCCACCGGCGCGCTGGTGCTAGCGATCATCAACCGGCGGTTGAGCTGGTCGCTCCTCAAACAGGCGATGAATTCGACCGCGAAGCTCACGTCGTTTGTAGTCTTTATCCTGGTAGGTTCGACCGTATTCAGTCTGACCTTCCGCGGTGTCAGCGGCGATCTGTGGGTTGAGCACCTGCTGACGGGCCTGCCCGGCGGCGTTATAGGATTTCTGGTGGTGGTCAATATCCTGGTGTTCCTGCTCGCGTTCTTCCTCGACTTCTTCGAGCTCGCGTTCATTATCGTGCCGCTGCTCGCGCCGGTTGCAGAGAAGCTCGGCATCGACCTGATCTGGTTCGGCGTTTTGCTCGGGGTCAACATGCAGACCTCGTTCATGCATCCGCCATTCGGCTTCGCGCTGTTCTATCTGCGCAGCGTGGCCCCGGCAAAAGAGTATCTCGACAAACTCAGCGGCAGGCTGACCGCGCCCGTCACCACCGGCCAGATCTACTGGGGAGCGATCCCATTCGTGGTCATCCAGGTCATCATGGTTGCGATCGTGATTCTATTCCCGGGCCTGGTGACCGGTAATCTGGTGAGGAGCAGCGTCGATCCGTCGAAGATTGAAATCCAGATTCCGACCTCGGATTACGAGCGCAAGGAACCACAGGACAAGGCTGCGCCGGATAGCAACAGCCCCGCGAAGCCACGCACCGGCGCCGAAGAAAAATCCGATGAAGAGAATCGCGGCGCGCGCGAAGGCGATGATCTCGGAAATCTGTTCAAGCAGCAGAAATAGCAGTCAAAACCGCGCAGTCAAATTATGCCGCGCGGCGGCGGGACATATTTTGAGCGCCGGGCTTGCGCCCCGCAGTACCTACTTTCCAGCGCCGAGTTTCGAGTTGAATGAGTAATTGTCGTAGGTCGACTCGGCCACACGAAACCACAGGAACTGCTCGTCGCGGAACTTCTTCCACTCCGGATAGATTCGCGCCCAATGCTTGCTCTTCGCCTTGAGCTCTTCATAAAGCTCGTACGATGCCTTCTCAGCCGCCTCCATAACCGATTTCGGAAAGGGGCGCAGCACCGTGCCGCTGGCGATCAGACGTCGCAATGCCCCAGGGTTTTGCGCGTCATACTTCGCCGGCATCCACGCGTTGGCCTCACCGCATGCCGCTGTCAATGCGGCCTGATAGGCCTTGGGCAGCTCGTTCCATTTCTTTTCGTTGACGAGCGTCATCAGCGTCGGCCCGCCTTCCCAGAAGCCCGGATAGTAGTAGAACTTGGCGACCTTGTTGAAGCCGAGCTTCTCATCGTCGTACGGACCTACCCACTCGGCCGCGTCGATCGTGCCTTTTTCGAGCGCCGGATAGATGTCGGGAGCGCCGATCAATTGCGGCACGACGCCAAGCTTGGCGAGCACGAGTCCGGCCATGCCGCCGATACGCATCTTGAGTCCCTTGAGGTCGGCCAGCGACTTTATCTCCTTGCGAAACCAGCCGCCCATCTGGCAGCCCGTGTTACCGGCCGGAATTGCGATGCAGCCGTAATTCTTGAACAGCGGCGCCATCGCATCGTTGCCGCCGCCGAAGAGCATCCATGCATTGTTCTGTCGGACATTCATGCCGAAACAAACCGAGGTGCCGAGCGCGAAAGCCGGGTCCTTGCCGAAATAGTAATAGGTTGCCGTATGACCCAGCTCGACGGTGCCGGCTTGCACCGCATCGAGCACCTGCAGTGCCGGCACGATCTCGCCGGCCGCGAATGCGCGAATCTGAAACTTGCCGTTGGTCATCTCGCCCACCCGCTTGGCGATGAGCTCGGCGCCGCCGAAAATGGTGTCGAGGCTCTTCGGCCAGCTTGCCGCGAGACGCCATTGGATCGCCGGCTGCGACTGCGCTATTGCCGGCGCGGCGATCGTGCCGGCAGCCAGACCCAGCGCAGTCTGCTTCAGAAATGCACGTCGTCTCATTATTTCTCCTTGTGCTTGGGGTTGGGCTTACGCCTGGCTGCCGTCTTCGCTAGCTCTGCGCGCACGAGCTTGGCGCCATCAGCCAGTGCATGCAGTTTGCCGAGCGCCACCGCGCGCGGCAACGGCACCATGCCGCAGTTGGTGCACGGAAAGAGCTTGTGTGGCGCGACGAATTTGAGCGCCGCGCGTATCGTGCGCGCGACTTCCTGCGGCGTCTCGATTTTCTCAGTTGCGACGTCGATCGCGCCGACCATCACGTCCTTTCCATCGAGTAAGCCGATCAGCTCGATTGGAACTTTCGAATTGTGGCATTCGAGCGACACCTGGTCGATCGCCGAGCGCGCGATCACCGGAAAAATCTGCTCGTACTGGCGCCATTGCGAACCCAATGTTTTTTTCCAATCGATGTTGGCCTTGATGCCGTAGCCGTAGCAGATGTGCACGGCGGTTTTGCACTTGAGCCCGTCGGCGGCACGCTCGAGCGCCTCGATGCCCCAGCTTTTGACCTCATCCATATAGACGTTGAATGCCGGCTCGTCGAACTGGATTACGTCGACGCCAAGGCGCTCGAGCTCGCGCGCTTCCTTGTTCAGTATCCTGGCAAGCACCATCGCGAGGCGCGCGCGATTCCGGTAGTGACTGTCGTGCAGCGTATCAACGATGGTCATAGGACCGGGCAGCGTGTATTTGATCGGATGCTCGGTTTCAGCGCGCAGCAGGCGCACGTCCTCCGAATGCACCGGACGCGGGCGCGCGACCGGGCCCACCACCTGCGGCACCTTGGCATCGTAGCGCTGGCGGATGTGCATGGTGACCAGGTGCTCGAAATCGATGCCTTTCAGGTGTTCGAGATATCCGGTCACAAAGTGGCGCCGCGATTGCTCACCGTCGCTCAGGATGTCGATACCGGCGCGCTCCTGATCGCGAATCGCGAGCCGCGTCGCATCGCGTTTGGCCTCATTAAGGCTCTCACCCTGCGGCAGCCACGGTGCCCACAACTGGTTCGGCTGCGCGAGCCACGCAGGTTTAGGCAGGCTCCCGGCGATCGTCGTCTGTAACAGCGTCTTGCTCATGCGACCCTCCAACGCTGAATGCTGATTGCGCAGCTGAATGAAAATGCTTTTAGTCGCCTGCGACCGTCATGCGCTCGATCAACACCGATCCGCATTGTTTCGAGCCGCGCTTCAGGATGTCGTTACCGACCGCGACGATGTTGCGGAACATGTCTTTCAAGTTGCCGGCAATCGTGATTTCCTGCACCGGGTAGGCAATGGCGCCATTTTCGATCCAGAATCCCGCGGCGCCGCGCGAATAATCGCCCGTCACCATATTGATGCCCTGACCGAGCATTTCGGTAACCAACAATCCGTGGTCCATCTTCTTCAGGAGTTGTGCGAAGTCTTGTCCGGTGTCCTTAAGCAGCAGATTGTGGTTGCCGCCCGCATTGCCGGTCGATTGCATGCCGAGCTTGCGCGCTGCATAGCTCGAGAGAAAATATCCCTGAATGACGCCTGTCGCGACGACCTTGCGGCGTCGGCTCGCCACGCCCTCTTCGTCGAACGGACTGCTGGCAAGACCCCGGGGGATGTGCGGGTCATCAGTGATTTCAACCAGCGGCGCGAATATTTCCTTGCCGAGGCTGTCGATGAGAAACGATGATTTTCGGTACAAGCTGCCGCCGCTCACCGCGGAGACGAAATGTCCGAGCAGCGTCGCGGCAACGGGTGCCTCGAACAGCACCGGCGCCTCCATGGTCGCGATTTTTTTCGCGCCGAGGCGATGAATCGCGCGCTCGCCGGCAATCTTGCCGATTGCCTCCGGCGCTTCGATCTCGGAGGGATCGCGCGCCGATGAATACCAGTCGTCGCGCTGCATCGCATCGCCCTTGCCGGCGATTACGGCACAACTGATCCAGTGCCGCGAGCTCGGATAACCGCCGAGGAACCCGAGCGAATTGCCGTAGGCGAAGTGAGATTGCTGCATCGACACCGACGCACCTTCCGAATTCGCGATGCGCTTGTCGACCGCAAACGCCGCGCCTTCGCACGCCTGCGCGAGCTCGATCGCACGCTCGACCGGCAGATGCCACGGGTGGAATAAATCGAGTTCAGGAATTTCGCGCGCCAAAAGCTCGGCGTCGGCGAGGCCGGCGTAATCATCGCTGGCGGTGAATTTTGCAATCGACAAAGCCGCGCCGGCCGTCGCGCGCATCGCCTGCGGAGAAAAATCGGAAGTGCTGGCGTGGCCGCGGCGCTTGCCGATGTAAACCGTTACGCCAATGCCCTTGTCGCGGTTGTACTCGATGGTCTCGACTTCGCCGCGCCGCACTGTGACGGTCTGCCCAAAGCCTTCGGACACCTCGACTTCACAATCGCTCGCACCCTGCTCGCGCGCGTACTTGAGCACGTCCGCAGCAATTTGCCGCAGTTGCGCCTGGTCGCTTGAGAACTGATTGTCCGCTGCGGGGCGGGTCTTGAGGTCGGCAGTCATTGATCTTCTTTAACGTCATGCTGGGCGCGAACCGTTATCATACCAGCTTCACCGGGTGACCAAGGCGATGGACGAGCACGAGCGACCCAGTAAATCGCAGCGCAAGCGCGACATGCAGGCACTGCAGGATACCGGCGCAGAGCTCGTGATGCTGAGCGCCAATCAGCTCGCGCAGATTGAGCTGCCCGAGCGCTTGTTTGACGCGATCCTCGAAGCTCAGCGCATCCGGGATTTCGAGGGCCGCCGCAGACAAATGCAATACATCGGCAAGCTGATGCGTGAGGTCGATCCGGCGTCGATCCGTGCCAAACTCGAGCAGTGGCATAGCGCGGCACGCGCGGCAACCTCACAGCAGCAGTTGGCCGAACGCTGGCGTGCTCGCCTGCTTGACGAAGAAAATGCGCTCACCTTATTTGCCCGCGAGTATCCGCACAGCGATTTGCAGCGCCTGCGCGCGCTGATCGCTGGCATCAGGCGTGACCAGATTGCGGACAGGCCCTTGAAAAATTACCGCGAACTCTTTCGCGTCGTGCGCAGCATCGTCGCGGCACGTGGTGAAGGGGCGAAAACATGAGTGACCTGCAGGATCGTTGATCCAACGCTTTACCCATGCGCTCCTCACTCGTTGCAACACGCGCTATACTTCTCGCGCCATGACAACAAAAGATGAACTGCTGATCGGTCTGGTGTCGATCAGCGACCGCGCCTCAAGCGGCGTTTATGAAGATAAAGGCATCCCGGCGCTGCAGCAATGGTTTGGCGCAGCGTTAGCGACACCGTGGACGATGGTGACGCGGCTGATTCCAGACGAGCAGATCACGATCGAACGGACCCTGAAAGATCTGGTCGATCAGGAAAAATGCCACCTGGTGCTGACCACCGGTGGCACGGGGCCGGCGTTGCGCGACGTCACGCCGGAAGCGACCCTCGCGGTCGCCGACCGGGTGATGCCGGGATTCGGCGAACAGATGCGCCAGGTAAGCCTCAGATTCGTTCCGACTGCAATCCTGTCGCGCCAGGTCGGCGTCATCCGCAAGCAGGCACTGATCCTCAATCTGCCCGGGCAGCCGAAAGCGATCAGAGAAACGCTCGAAGGCGTCAAGGGTGCGGCAGGCGAGCAAATCGTGCCGGGAATCTTCGCGGCTGTTCCGTACTGCATCGATTTGATCGGCGGTCCTTATATCGAGACGCATGAGAATGTGATCAAGGTGTTTCGGCCTAAATCAGCCTTAAGATCCAAATAAGCGTGAAGCGTAAGGACTTAGGAGTTAGGCGGACCACCCTTGCGCTCACGCATTTTAATATTCTTCGCCTCACGCCTCACGCCTAACGCCTCACACCTAAGGCATTTCTCCCCATGAGC
>Ga0070681_10003463_pt1 | contig 14783 bp, 21 predicted proteins | sample KBSC83BmetaG_FD_65650 | JGI IMG/M metagenome (GOLD analysis project Ga0070681, IMG submission 65650) | Corn rhizosphere microbial communities from Kellogg Biological Station, Michigan, USA - KBS C8-3B metaG | ecosystem: Host-associated > Plants > Roots > Rhizosphere | place: USA: Michigan...
AGGTGGCGTTGAAGACGGGACCGACTACCCGCGATCAAACTGGGGATTCCGGCGAAGCCGAACGCTGAATCCGGGATGATTCCGAACGGCATTCCGGGATGATCCCGAACACCATCGGAGACATCTGAGTTAGGAAGTCAAGCCGAAAAGAGCGCCGGTTTCAAGAAGCCGGCGACATTTTTCCACACGATTCGCACATCTGTATTCGGCGCGGTGGATCGACGTACAAGACTTTCTGTGTACCGGTTCTCATCGTACGGCGTCCGATCTTTCCAGCATCGGAAGAGAACGCGGATCCACTTAAAGGCGAGACTGCGGACCGCCGCCTGGTGACCTTTGCCGCGAGCTCGCTGAGCTTCATAGTGTCTTCGCGCCCAGGCACAACGTGCCATCGAATGCTGTGCCCACTCTTGAAACGTCTGTTTGAGGAACTTTGGGCATGCCCATCGTACATGGATCCACTCTCGCGTGCCGCTCGCTTCGCGCACCGGCGCAATGCCGCTATAACTTTGGATACTACTGGCGTCTGGAAAACGCTCACGTTGTGTTCCGAGGGCGGCGATCAGACGCGGAGCCAGCGCTTTACCGATGCCGGGGAAAGAACTCACAATCGGAAAGTCGGGGTGCTTTTGGACGATTGCTTCGATTTCCTTGTCGTACTTCTGGAGCGTCGCGCGCAGCAGTTGAAGTTCGCCGACGAGACCCTGTACAAACACTGTCGAGCTATCCACTACGGCACGATCATGTGTGGCCGGCATCGCGTCCCGGATCTGGCTGATGAACTGGTCAACATCCGCCGGACATGAACGAGCATCTCGAGTGAGAAAAGCTCTCAACTTCTGCCGCGGTACTTTCTGCGCGGATTGCAGATCAGGCCATCGCTCAAGGAATCGCGACGCCAGCGCCGAATCTACAGGAAACCATCTCAGAAGCTGCGGAAAATACAACTTCAACCGGCCCGTCAGCTGATTTAGTAGACCCGTCTTTTGGTCAACTCGCCGACGGCGGTCTTCAACAAGGAACTGCAACAGCCGCGTGTCTTCTGTGTCCGGCTTCCAAACCTGTAAGCGGTCTCGATGCTTCACCAACAAATCGAGCTGAACGTCAGCATCGATTGGGTCATTCTTACTCCCAGACGGATACATTGCCTGGCGAAAGCAGCTTGCAGTGCGCGGATGGAGTGGGTACAGCACCAGGTTGGCGTACTTACTCAGGGTGAACAGGAGGGCCCCGCGAGATTGTTCAAGTGCAATCGCAATCGGCCGATCGCCAAACCGCTGCCGCAATTGCATTACCCAGGCATCAAGAGCTTCCGGCGAGTGTGCCACTTGACCTCGTTCCCGTGTGTTCTCACCCGGCACCTCCATAGCCCAATCGTGTTTTTGATCGGCCCAATCGACGGCAATGAAAGCTGCCCACTCAGGTTCCTTTACGTGTCCTTCGGTGTCTCCAAGATGCATCCTATTAGCCATCTCCTTAAATTTGGTTTCGGCAAGGTGTGCTGGTCTCCACGGCGAAGGGCTTATAGCAGAGTCTGAACTACGAATCAGACAACATCTGAGAATTCGTCTGGGAAACCAGGCATCTCGCCGGTCGAGACTCTCCGAGAGACGTCAACCGTCGGCGTAGCGAAATTCGTACCGGCGAGCTCACCCGCTGTCTCTAGCAAAACACAGGCGGTTTTCCACAAGTTGTCGGGCCGACGACTGTGGATAACTCACCTGCATCGAACCAAGGACAAACCCACTATAAGCGTAGCGACGATGGTATTTGAATGATGCCTCAGATTATTCACATGGTCAAGAGTTTTCCGTTCTGAGCGGGGATGGGGGTGTGGGGCACGGGGACGGCGTTTGAGTCCCTTGCCCCGGATCGAAACATTCCGGTGATCCTGTGAGTGGATGCGCAGCATCTTGCACCAAATCCCTGAGTATGCGATCGGTCGTGCTCACCATGGTGCACTCCTTTTCAGCTCTACCTCGCTTCTGCAAATATCGCGCCAAATGTTAGCGCCGGCTTGGGTACTGCAAATGCAAACCGTTTCAAGGAGGTGCAATGGCATGAATCGTATCTCCCCGCATTCCCTCGGTCTCGTGTTGGGTACCTTTTTGGCGGTCTGGCATACCTTGTGGGCCCTGCTCGTCTGGCTCGGCATGGCGCAATGGCTCATTGATTTCATTTTCCGGCTGCACATGATAGCGCCGCCGTATCAGGTTGCCGCGTTCACCTTCACCACAGCTGCCGGCCTGGTGTTGGTAACAGCCAGCAGCGGCTACGTGTTTGGATGCCTTATCGGTGTTATTTGGAACCGGTGCGCAGCGCGTGTTGCACCGAATCCTTAAGGATGCGATGTGTCGCCGTTATCATCGGCGCCTCCCAATATTCCTTCCGGTCCGCGAAGTGTCGCCCCAGTTGTGCCAGTGGCCATTGTGTCCGCACCCGTGACCACGTCGTAGTACCGACGGCACTCGTCCTCGCGGCTTGGCACGATCCGTTTGTCTTTCATCGGTCCTTCCTGACTGGTAATCATGGTGTGCTGCCGTTCGCCGCCTCTGCCGTCGTAGTAAACAATGACCCAATCGTGCGTTTTCCCCAGTTTGTGAGCTCGGGCGGTGTTTGAAAAAAGCGCGGTATATTCCCGCTCTCCACGGCGCGAATGCAAAACCGGAAGCCAAGCCTCGGCAGTCGGATTGAAGCGTTTGGGCGCGATCCGCGGTAGCTTCCCCGCCTGCGCTAGCTTTCGATACTCCAGATCTACGTCCAGTAACTCCGCAACGGGGACCTCGTCCTGGGCGGGTGCGAGAGGCTTTCGGACGCGTCCGAGGCGGGTCGCGAGGGAATCAATGATGCCCGCAACTCTCTTCTGCCCCAGGCCGGCAACATCCCTCAAACGACCATCATGCGCTGCCGCTTCGAGTTCTTCCAGACTGTCGATACCCAGGTCATGATGGAGTCGCGAGGCTTGAATATGGCCGATCCCGGGAACAGACATAAGTAACTCGATCGGATCGGCCTCACCCCGAAGGCGGTCCAGCATGGGCAGCCGACCTGTAACTACCAGGTTCCCGATAGCGGCTGCCAAACGTTCGCCAACGCCAGGCAGTTTCCTCAGCCCGTCGATACCCTCTCGCTCTAAAATGTCGGACACCGGTGTGGACAGATGCCGCACCGTAAGGGCCGCACGTTGCTACGCCTGAACGCGGTAGAGATTGGTGCCTTGTTCGTTCAAGAGCTCGGCTACTTCTTCCAGCCGACGCGCAATCTGATCGTTGAGCAACATGCGAGCCTAGTCGAAAAAACTGCCTATTTCGCGATCATTGCGACCAATGGGTCGATCATGATGTAATTCTCCACTCGGCAGACGCCCGGGCATCCCCAAGCCGCATTTTCAGCTTCTTCGCGCTAAGCTGCCGAAGCCACTTTTCCCCTGAGCATCACACGATCGCCAGCGGTTTCGACTCGAATCCGTTGCGCATCAACTGCCGCGTTGCGCAATAACGCAGACTCGATCTCCGCGGACACCAGCTCGCGATTCGCCGAAGGCGTTACAAAGATGTGATTATTCACGTCGGAGACTCCCGTTAGAACGCGGACCGCCGCTTCGGCCGCCGCGCGCTGATACTGCCAATCGACTTTTCCTTCCAAAGTGACTCGGCCATTGTCGACCCAAATCTTGATCTTGTCCTGAGGAACCAGCGTGTTCCAAGCAAGAGTTTCCGCCGCCGCGCGCGCGATATCTTCGTCGGTCCGCTGCCTCAATTCGGCAACGCGCACGTCAAGCTCGCCTGCAACGGCCCGGACTCCGCGAACTCGTGCCGCGATCCGTTCGGCTTCCCGCTTTTCGGGATAACTGGCGACGTGACCGCTGAGCATGACCACACCGTCGTTTACCGCGACGCCGATACCTGTGGCATTGATGCTCGGATCCCAGTCCAATTCCCGTTCTACGGCCGTTCGCAAATCATGATCGCTCATACTTTCCTCCCTTTAGGGCCTGAGTCGAAATGCCCTTCGAATGTGGTATGAGCAATTCCCGTACCGTGATGTATGCCCTCCGGAATCGTTATGGGAAGCTACCGATGCGTATTTTGGCTCATTCGGGTGAGGCATAAGACTCAAGACTGTTCTACGTTTGCGCCTTGGGTTTGGCATGCAGCTAAGATCTAACGCGGTAGGATTTGGCCAGCGGCTAACTGCCGCATTTGGCTAACGCTTGTTCCAGCGCTGCGTCGTGTCCGTAGATGTCATCGAAAAAGTGAACTTCGCCATCTTCCAGTACCACCGCCGTTCCGTACAGAATGAGCACCGGGATTAGCTTGTCCAAATCCACCACGATGGTATTGTTACCATTCATCGCAGCCTTGATTCGGTCGCGAGTCCACTCCGGTTTGTCCCGGAGAACCCATGCTGCAAGTGTCACGGGGTCTTCCACACGGACGCAGCCGTGGCTGAAATCACGACGAGCCCGCGAAAACAGAGAGGTCATGGGAGTTGCGTGCAAATACACGTTGTAAGGATTTGGAAATGAGAACTTGATCAAACCCAAAGCATTGTTAGACCCCGGTTTCTGCCGGATGGAAAGTTTGCCTGAGCGAAGTTGCCTCAGAATCTCATCGGTGACGACGCCGGCACCAACAATGTGCTCACGAGCGTTCAAGATTTCGTAGCCCTTTTGCGCCAAGTAGAAACGATTCTTTTCGATGCTTGGCACCAATTCAGCGCGCTGAATGCTGAGAGGGACGTTCCAATATGGCCGGAAGATTACCTGTTTCATCTCACTCGCAAACACGGGAGTTTTGTGGCGGTAGGCGCGCCCAACTACCACTCCGGTAGAAATAGCTCCTGCGCGAAGACGAAACTCAGGTATATTGACAACCAGCGGTGGTTGCTCAAACTCATGAGGCAGCCAGCGCCACCGTTCAAGCGTGAGCTGAAGCTGAGCCACTCGGCGGCTCAATGGAGTATTAAGTTCCTTCAACGTGTGTGGGTCCAGGCATCCATCCGGCTCTAGACCGTGACGGCGCTGAAAATGTTTGACCGCGTCGACAAGAGCACCCTGATAGATGTTTTCGAACACGGGCACATCGGGCCCGGGCGAAAGATCTCCAAGAGATCGCAACAACTGGGCCAGGGTTGATACATCGGAGTAGGTTTCGTCGGGGCGGACGATCCTTCTCGGCGCAACAAGGAGCGCACCGGGAGTTTGGCGCGCCAATGCGAGATATTTCTGGAGCGCTTGAAGTGTCCGATGGTAAGCCGCGAACGGCGGCTCGATCGTTTCCAGCGCAGCCTTCACATCGGATGCACTCACAAGCCTCTGCCGCAGAAACTCGGAGAGGTCATATTTCTTTTTTTCGATGTCCAGCCCAAAGTGAAATAACCGCGGATTGACTCGCTCGTTGTGGAGATCGGACACGTATCGCATGGCAGAGACCGTAAGGGCGACATCGAAGTTGATCAGCTTCAATTCCGTGGCGTCGGGATCTATCTGCTCCAAGCTGGCAATACGTTCATCGGAGCCTTGGCCATCGTAATCCTCAGGCCTTAGGCCTTTGTTCTCGGCTGCCTGGAAGCGCTCGATAAGCGCCACGGCCTGTTGTGTTGGGCGCGAACCCTTGACCCAAGCCAGCGAATTGCCCGTAGCGGCGTAGAATTGCTCGACTTCGATGCGGTAATCCGCGAACTCGGGCGGACAAAGGCCCAAGAGTCTGGAATCTTCCACAATCGCTCGCAATGCGGCTCCGCCTTTAGCTGAGAGGTGTTGAGAGCCGACTGTCGGTGATGTGGACGAAACCGAAACTGCACCACCAGCCGGCGCCGCCCTGACTTCGTCTTTCACGCTGCTCGAAACAAGCAGCAAGATCACTGGCCCAAGCAGACGACCATAGTGGCGGGTGTTCCTGCAATTCTTAACCGCAACTCGTCCACCGATCGGGGTTTTGATCATTCGAGAGGATAATTTGGTTTCCATTGTGTTAACCGCCGGTTACTGCGCCAGCAATTCGTTGCGCGCCCTGTCAATCCACTGCTGAGCTTCGCGCCTCAGCTCTTCTCTATACGTGTCGAACCGCTCGTCCTCTGGACCCAGGCAATGGATCCTCCATTGCCTGGGCAACTGACTTACCATCAGAGCCTTCTCCTGCTTCCACCAATTCACGTACGAATCGCCAGCGGGCTTGGGCCATGTCACGCTATGGTTCACTAAAACGAGCAAATTCACGCACTCGGATGCATGCCTTCACAATGTTTCGTTTACTGCCCGCTCTGGCATGGTCGGTGCATGCAAAATGGCGGTTGGTTAAAACGATCGCGTTGCTCAGATGGCACGGAGGAATGACGAGATGAAGTCTGACACGCAGTTGCGAAAGGACATCGAGGAGGAACTGGCGTGCGAACCGAGTGTGGATGCAGCCGCGATTGGTGTTGCCGTTGCGGACGGCATAATCACTCTCTCCGGGCATGTGGCTAGTCACGCGTGTAGATGACAGCCGTCTTCGGGAGGGAGACCGAATATCCAGGCACTATTCACGTGGTACCGTGCTTTCGCTGTCGACCAGATCGGAGACTTTGGCCGAAGTTTTTGCACCCGGCCGCTCCATTGTTTCAACGACCTCCTCGCCTGGCTGAATGACTTATTCGACGCGTTGGGGCTTGGCGGCGGGGTCAACCTGATAGGCATTTCCTTTGGTGGATCGTTGGCAGCCGAATATGCGCTGCATTTTCCTGGGAGGTTCAACAAGGTCGTCCTCCTGGCACTCGGCGGGACTGTTCTGCGACTCAGGATTGAGTTCTTGGTGCGCCTGATCGTGGCCGCTCTCGCCAGCCGAAGGTGCCTGCCTTCCGCCGATTCGCTGGATTTTTGCGGATATGGCGCTGAGGGATCCCAAAAGGGTTGACGCAACGCTTGAGCTGCTATTTGCAAACATGCGGAGTCTTCAGCCGCGTGAGATTTCGGTTCCGAAAGTGTGGACCGATGCCGAGTGGGGCAGTCTGAGGGTCCCGGCGTTATTCCTCGCAGGCGAACACGAGGTGATCTATTCCGCCGAAAAAGCTGTTCGTCGCCTGAAACGAGTGGCTCCCCAAGTCACCGCCGAGATTATTCCCGGTGCCGGTCACGATTTGACGGTTGCACAGGCGGCGATGGTCAATCAGAGAATCCTTGAATTCCTCAAACAGGAGCCTGCCGCGTCGAAGATGGCTGCAGCGTGCGCCTGCTGAATGGATGCGTCGATCCATAAGATCACGGCAACGGGCTACGGGAACAAGCAACCGTTCAAGGCGCGATCCGGCGGCATCGGAACTATGAAGAACGTTGCCCGATGACCCCTCGAGACACGGCGCGATCGTCTGGTCTTATGTGACAGCGTCAATTCTGATGCGGTGTGCTGAACCACTATCTCTGCGATGATCTGTGCAGTCCGCTGTCGAGTTTCATTCGCGCACGAGATTTAAGGTCTCGAGTGCAGCGCCTCACGGCTTTACGACCTGTCAGAGAACGAGCCGCACTTGAATAACAGCGGCACGAATGCGAAGCAGCACGAACGCAGGCCGGCAGTCGGCAATCCTGAGGTCATCTCAGAGACCTCAAGCCGCGGCGCGGCCTTCCGTCTTCAGCTCCACTACGATCGGCGAAACCGCAACAGCTGCCTTCTTGGCAGAGATCCGGAGAACGCCGTCCTCCAGCGTCGCCTTGACCCGTTCCGGGTCAATGGGGACGGGCAGATCAAATTGGCGCAGCAGCTTCTTTTCCGTCAATTCAGAGAAGTGAATCTTCTCGTCATTTGGGTGTGTTGTTGTTTCCATCTGGCCCTCGATCGTTATCGAATTGGGCAGCACGTACACCTGCATAGTTCTCGAGCTAAAAGACGGCACGGCCGCTCGGATACGGATCTCATCTTTGGTTTCCGCCAGTTCGGAGGGTGGACAGCACACCACCTCGTGCTCGGCCTCTACCCAATCCTCCAGCTCGTTGCTCGTCTGGCGTCCCTTCTGCTCAAAAACTCGAAACGCTTTCTCGCAAATCTCGTCATGGATAGCCTTCCTTAACTGTGTCAGCCGGTCCATCGCTTCGTTTGATGAGGTAACAGCGTTCACCGCAATCTCGGACATAAAAGTACTCCTTTGCCTTCACTTAGTTTTTTATGCAACTGGGTTACCAACGCTCGGGCCGGCGCTCTCGGCTGACTATCGGATTACCTCGACTGAGCAATCTGCATGCATAGCAACCGCTTCTGAGATGCTACCCAGCAAGAACCGGTTGAAGCCGCGGCGCAAGATCTTTTCCGCAGCCATGATCGCGTCCTGCGCTCGCTTCATCGCGTCAGACCGTAGCGTTTCCATCGCGGGACTCCAATAAGGGGGTTGGAGCGCCGGTACGACAAGCTCGATCACGCTCAGTATCCGGATTTCGGTTCCCGTGGGCCACGAGCGTCCAGCAATCGAGCATGCAACTTTTAATGAGCAATCGGAACCGTCGGTTGCCAGAAGTACTTTCATGCCACGCCGCCCGTCATCTTCCCGCATCCTCGCCCGAACCACTTCGACGGAGCATGGCGAGAATCGCACGACAGCTCTCGCCACGCTGCCGAGGAGAAACCGCGTGATGCCTGTTGATCCATGAGAGCCGATTACGACGAAGTCTGCTTTCATGGGTCCGGCACGATCCACAATGACAGCTTTAGGGTCGCCTGACAGCACAAGGGACGTTGCTTCGATTCCAGAAGCCCCCAGACGTTCCGCGGCGCGTTGAACCAGTTCTTCTGTGCGTTAAGTAACTCTATCTATAAGTTGTGGGACTTCCAGGAAGTGCGATGGATCCACAACGCCGAGCACCTCAACCGTGGTGCCCGGTGGCCACGGCCGTACCGCAACCTCATCGAGTGCCGCCTCACTGGCGGCCGAAGGGTCTATAGCGAGGAGAATTTTCATTGTTGGAACCACACCGCCCTCACACGCTGATGACAGGACACGGAGCTTCACGGATAATGGAATACACATGCGTGCGCATACGTCCGAGCCGCTCGTGGATCACGCCACGGCCAATCACAAGGATATCGGCGTGATTCTCCTCAGTGGCCCTCCGGACCACACGCGCTACATCACCGCCTTCTAACACTGCTTCGAAATTGGTGCCGGCTTCCGTTTGAAGCTTTGCAAGTTCCTCGCGAGCCACATCGAAGAGAAAGGCCCGCCATCTGCCACCTTCGATGTCCACACCCACTCGTGTCTCTGCGGCAGGCAGCGCGTGCACGAGCTTGAGCACAGCCCCTTGTTCGCGGGCAAATTCGACCGCCCATTTGATCAACGGCAGGCTGTTCGGCGTGAGATCCACAGCACAGAGCACATTGCGATATCCGGAGGGCGGCGCCGGGCTTTCGGGCGCGTGGGCGCTGGTCCAGACCGGGCATTTCACATCATGAAGCACTTTGGCGGTTACCGACCCGAGCAGGAATTGCCGGAATAGCCCGTAACCGTGCGTCGGCATCATGATCAGATCGACATTCTCCTTTTCGGCATATTCAACGATCACCTCTGCGGCGTCACCTTCGCGCGCCAGGCGCGTTGTAGCTACACCTTGGAACTCACTCCTCAGAAACGAATCGATGCGCTGATTCGCCTGGATGACCAAGTCCTGACGGCTCTGCTCCCATTCTTCGCCGATCTTCGCCGTCGCCTGCATATCGACTAGAGGTCCGTAGGCCGGCCAGCCGGGATAGGGTGGGATCGACAAATCGATTGTATGCAGCATGGTTACGCGGGCTCCGTACCGGCTCGCCATGCACGCCACATATGGAGCGATGCCACAGTTCTGTTGAGAGAAATCAACGGCGAATAGGATGTGTTTGAAGCTCGGCATTTGTCCCTCCTCAAGCCGCGATGCGCCGTGTTTTCACTTCCGCTGTCATCGGCGCAATAGTTACCGCCGCCTTCTTGGCAGCGATGCGCAGTACTCCGTCTTCCAGTGTTGCTGTAACCTCGTCAGGGTCGATTCGGACCGGTAACTTGAATTGACGCACGAGCCGTTTTTCACCGAATTCTGAGAAATCAATCTTCTCTTCTCCTGGGTGTTCAGTATATTTCACCTGGCCTTCGATAGTTATCGAATCAGGCAACACGTCCACAGCCAGGGCTCTGGCGCAAAAACCGGGCACGAGAGCCCTAATATGGATTTCTTCATTCGTTTCAACGAGCTCGGACGGGGGACGGCACAACGCCTCGCGCTCAGCTTCCACCCAGTCCTCCAGCGCATGACCTTGCCGACAACCCTTCTGCAGAAACAGGTAATAGGCTCTGCGCCGAATCTTTTCCTGAAGCGTATTCATAAGGTGTCTGCATCGATGTAGAGCGCAGTTGGTCTGCGTTATGGTATTTACTGACACGTGATACATACTCAACCTCTTTACGTGATCTACTGAAAGATATGCAACTGGATCGCCAGCCAATATGTGACCAAAGGCAAGTGAATCGGTTCCGCACTGGCAGTTATCAGGTGAAAAGACCCAAGGCACTGCGCAAGATCACGCGTGCTTAGGCCAACGTGCGGAATCAACTGGCTAAGGCGCGTTTAGGCGGGTATACGACCCGACCGCTAGTTCCCGCAAACGGGGCAGGTGTGGCCATGGGCTTCCAGCCACGCAGGTTTACCGTATTTCCCTCGAAGCACTAGGACTTCACCGCCCTTTTGCACTTCGTTCGCCAGGACTATATCTTTTCCACGCTCGTCGAATCGGATACCGGTAACCGTGATCGCATCGCCTCGTGAAATCACAAAATCGTGCTCTTCGAAGAACGGCTTCGGCCCGAGTCTCGCCTCTAAGCGGGCACCATCGGTTTTTAAGACGACGGACAACTCTATGCAATTGCAGATGACACAGCGCTGCTGCTTCACCTCCTTGACCGTGCCCGAGAACTTCTTCTCTGCTGGAGGTGTGATCTCCCGATTGCTCGCGGGGCGCGCCACCGGACCATCCGCAGCAAGGGTTAAAGCTAACGGCACCGCAAGCCAGAGGGCGCGTTTGCTGAAGTTCACCATGAAAATATACCTCTCTGTTTTCCTCTGCAATTCATGGACGCTAGATTGAAGGGCGCGACCTATCTCTCACAGTTGTTTGGATTCAGTTGATAAACAAAGCAGTTTGCCTGCTACCGGAGGTGTGGCAAGCGCAACTTGGATGCGTAAAATACCGCATAAAGGTTGGAAACTTGGGTCACCTGGCGCCGATACCGACTAGAGCCACTCAGGCGACTTTCCGGTGGGCAGACTGCGCCAATAGGCGCCGCACTTCTTCGTCCGACACCGGCGGGAAATCTTCATACCAGAGGCCCACCGCATAGAAAGGCTCGGGTATTGCAAGACAAGCCACTTCATTAGCTTCACCCGCTAGTACCCCCCAAGCGGCGTCGGACGCCACCGGAACGGCTGCGACCACGCGGGTCGGCCGATGCTTTTTTACGGCTTTTAAGGCGGCATGCATGGTCGACCCAGGACGACGACCGGGTGTAGTGGCGCAGCTTGGTGCATATTCGCGCGAAATTGCCCATTCAAAGCGCCCCGACCGACATTCTGCGGTGGTCGGCGCGGTAAACGGCTTGCTTACCAATCGGTGAGGACTAGGAGAAAGATCAGTGCCTACTACCCGATTGGTGGACCGCTTCCATTTGATACCTGGCTGCCGACCTGGACTGTGACCACTGCATTGCAGGTGCCCGTGGCCGAAAATCAACTCGCGGAGATTCGCAATAACAAACTCGACCTCGTCTTCCAAAATTTCAACCTGCTTCCGAGGACCAGCGCCGTCGAGAACGTCGAGCTTCCACTGCTCTACACTCGCGACGCCGAAATCGACCGCCGACAGCGGGCGCTCTTCGCGCTGAGACTGGTGGGGCTCTCGGATTTGGCGCACCATCACCCCAATCAGCTCTCGGGCGGGCAACAACAACGCGTCGCGATCGCCCGCTCGCTGGTCAATAACCCGGAGATCATTCTGGGGGACGAGCCGACCGGGGCACTGGATTCGCGGACCAGCATCGAGATCATGGCCATCTTTCAGAAACTGAATCGGGATTCAGGGATCACCATGATCATCGTTACGCATGAACCAGATATCGCTGCCCACGCAGGCCGCATCATCCGCTTCAAGGATGGCCGCGTGGTGGAGGACCGGACGGTGCCAGAGCCCAGAAACGCGGCGCGCGAACTAGCCGCCATGCCCGTGGAGGCGAGCCTGGAAGAACAACAGATGGTGCTTTCATGAAGCCGCTATTGCCGAGCATCAAGATCGCCTACCGGGCGCTTCGGACGAACAAGATGCGCTCCGCGCTCACGATGCTGGGTGTGATCATCGGTGTGGCAGCGGTCATTGCGACCGTGGCGGTAGGCGCCGGCGCCACCGCAAGAATCCAGCAGCAGATCGCGAGCTTGGGGAGCAATCTGATCATTATCATTCCGGGCAGCATCACTACTTCCGGAATCCGGCTGGGCAGCGGGATTGCCCTTACCCTCACCGAAGATGATGGCCGTGCCATCGTGGCGCAATGCCCTGCCGTCAGTATCGCTGCTCCGACGGTGCGCAGAGGAGAGCAAGTCATTGCCGGCAATAATAACTGGGCCACGTCCATTCAGGGCGTAACACCGGATTACCTCACCGTGCGCGACCTTGCGGTAGAACACGGCAGCTCGTTTACAGGGCAGGATGTGGACGGCGCGACAAAAGTGGCGCTCCTGGGAAAGACCGTGACCGATAATCTGTTCAACGGCGGCGATCCTGTGGGCCAGACCATCCGTATCCGGAATGTCCCATTCACAGTAATTGGCGTGCTGTCACCAAAGGGCCAGTCCCCCGGGGGACAAGATCAGGATGACGTGATCCTGATCCCTCTTTCTACAGCCAAGAAGAAAGTGTTGGGCGTGAGCCAGGCCAGTGCAGGAGCGGTCGGCACAATTATGGTGCAGGCCGTAAATTCCGGCGCCATCAATGCCGCTCAGGACCAGATGCGCGCACTGTTGCGCCAGCGCCATCATCTGCAACCCTCTCAAGACGATGATTTTACGATGCGGAACCTCGAAGAGGTGTTTGCTGCTCAAGAAAGCTCCGCCCGCGTGATGGCCGTACTGCTGGCCGTCATCGCTTCGGTCTCACTGATCGTGGGCGGAATTGGGATCATGAACATCATGCTGGTCTCGGTGACGGAACGCACGCGGGAAATTGGTCTCCGTCAGGCGGTCGGGGCGAGGACGGGTGACATCCTTCTGCAGTTCCTGGTTGAGGCAGTGGCTATCTCGCTGCTCGGTGGAATTGCGGGCATCGGTGTTGGCCTGGCTGCTTCCGCAATCATCTCACATGTGGCCCACTGGTCCACGGTCTTGAGCCCGGCCTCCATTCTTCTGGCATTCGCGTTTTCGGGACTGGTGGGAATCTTCTTCGGCTATTATCCCGCGCGGAAGGCCGCGTTCCTGGATCCGATCGAGGCACTACGGTACGAATAAGATGATGCTTGCGCTAAGACGCCCGCGGTGGCGGTGAAGCTGTACCCGAGCATTGTTAACTAATGTCGGCAAGCCCGCCCCCGATACGCGCTTTACTCAACACGCAATTCCGCGCTTGACGCGATTAAAAACGCAGTCTATAGATGATCGGGTACGAGGTTCCGCTGCTCAAGCCATACTGTAAAACGACACGCCCGATGACGGCATCGTAGATCTTCGAGGGTGTGATGACTCCTACATCCATCAACCCTGGAACAACCGAAAGGCCAGGCAAGTCATTCAGCTGTCTTCTGCGACTCTGTCCGCCACGCGTCGCAGGCTCTGGTTCACTTGCCGCGCGACCTTCTCCAGGTCGGCATTTCCGACGACCGAAAGCATCTTTACGGCATCGACGACCCCGACATGAATCTGGTCGCAATACTCGTATACCACGGCATTACACGGCAGAAGGAGCCCGATATTAATCTCATCGCCAAGCGCCTGATGTGCGAGGGCGGGGTTGCAGGCCCCCAGAATGGTGTACCTGGGAAAATCAATGCCCAACTTTTCCTTCAGCTTTGCCTGGATATCGATCTGGCACAGCACACCGAAACCTTCCTGCTTGAGGGCCGCTTCGGTCCTCTTGACGGCCTCTTCGAATGGGAGGCCGATCGTACGCACGTAACCATATTCGACCACGTTGCTACTTGATGTCATGCTCTCGCTCCAAACAGGAATTACGCAGGACGCTGGACACACTCAAGCGGCCCGCATGTTCTTCAGTTAACACCCACGGACTATTTCTTTCGTTTCGCCTTGCGCGAAGGCCGCAATCGACGCCTTTCTTCAGGTCGATCGCACTGGCGCCTGCGTCGATATTGCCGATCCGCTCCCCCAGCAGCGCATGAGCCAGGAGCGCGGCGGTAGTGGTGCTTTCCCCAATGGCGCCTCCGATTCGCTGTGACCGTTCCCTCATCTGTGCGCCTACGTTCTCCACAGCAACTTTCATTCGCGATCGTTTGCATTTCGGCCCGAGTGTGACATGCAAGACGGCCGGCAAGTATTTCAGTGCCGTGAAACACCATTCCCGAGCTGGCGAATGAAATGAGAACTGTTGGCATTTCATAACTGTTCACGAACTCTATTCCGGCAACTGACTAATCTGCAGATCTGATTCCGAATCGGGCCACGGCAATGTCGCCCTCGTCCGATCATTCTCAAACTCCTCATTTCGGGGAATATCGGGACCTGTTACAGGCTCTGGCAGTAGTGCCGGCGAGCTCCAAGCGCCTTATTTCGTGCGATATCGGGAGTCCGT
>Ga0070681_10003465_pt1 | contig 14778 bp, 19 predicted proteins | sample KBSC83BmetaG_FD_65650 | JGI IMG/M metagenome (GOLD analysis project Ga0070681, IMG submission 65650) | Corn rhizosphere microbial communities from Kellogg Biological Station, Michigan, USA - KBS C8-3B metaG | ecosystem: Host-associated > Plants > Roots > Rhizosphere | place: USA: Michigan...
CGATGTCGCCGGCCGGGTCTGTGTCGAGATTCATCCCGGAGAGCGAGCGTGTGAGCGTGATGAGATCGGCCGCGGATTCGCGGAGATTGTCACGTTGGGTGAGCAGGCTCGCGAGATTGATGTAACTCGTGCCGGACGGATCGATCTTTCCGTCCGCGCCCGCTGCACCGGTCGTGTTGTTGACGACATCGAGATCGAACGTGCGCTCGATGGAGCCGGTCGCCGGAAGCGAGAGTCCGGCATACAGCGGATTGGCGCCCGTGGCGTAGAGAGGATTGGTCGGATCGGTGAGGCCGTGCAGCGGCTGGTCGATCGAGACCGTGACAAACCCCACATCGGCGAGCGCGTCGGCAACGGCAAGCATATCTGTGCGATTCCGACCGATGCCGTGCTCGAAGATCATGACGGGCCAGCCCGCGGCCGGCTTGGCGCCGCCCGCCATCATGTAGGCGGAGGCCGCGTTCGGAACGGTCACCAACAGCGGTATCTGAATCGTTTCCGTGGGGATCGGCAGCGGATTGAAGCGCGTCAGATTGTGGCTGCTGGCATCCAGCGGGGAAGGGCCGCCCTGCCAGTAACCGGTCAAGGGAGCGCTCCGGCTCAGGTAATAGGGAATGCTCAGCGTGCCGACGTAAATAGTCGCATGACCGAATAACAGCGCGTTCGCCTGTTTGGTCGTCAGGCCGGTGCTGTGTACGGTAATGGGCTTGGCAGTGGTCGTTGCTGCCAACGCTGCGAGCGTATCCACGGTGGATTGCGTGGAAAAGCTGAACGACAGGACCACGTCGGCGGGATTGATCTGTAACCCCTGCGCAATCTGCAGGTGCGCTCCCGTGAGCATGCAGATGCCGTTGAGGGAGTTGTCGGTGATGCTCTTGCAAGTGGGCAGGGCAGCCTTGATGTTGGCGTAGTCGACGTCTGCGGTGGCGGGTGATGCGGTGCTGTCTTTGATCCCGTTGGTGAGCAGGACGAGATAGCCGTTATCGGTGGTCCCCGTGCTCGCTACCAGCGGATGCAGAGGACGAATTTCCACGATGGTGTTGCCTACACCGGCGTCGGTAGCCAAGCCGGCGGTGTAGTCGGTGCCGAAGACCAATGGTCTCACCACGCCGGTTGTCGCGCGGGTGGTGTTGTCGATCGTTACCTGGACCACGATTACGGAGCCTGCCGTAAGAGAGGTCGGATCGATGGGACCGCCAAAGCGCGCGCGGATGACCGATGTCGTGGAAAAGCCGTCGAGGGCGTTGATGCTCGCCTGATTGGGCATCAGGGCGTTCGCCGGCTGGATGTTGAGAGTGCCGTCGGTGGAGCCGGCGAAATACAGATCGGTCGGATACGGCAGGATGCCTTGCAAGGGCTGGAACAGCGCGGCGGTGCCAGCGGGAGGCGTGATCGGCATGGAACCCGTGGGGTTGCCATTGCCCATCGCGGTATCGGTGGTGCCAACAGTCCCGTGGCCCCCTCCCGAGCAGCCGGCCACAGCCAAGGCCGTCGCGAGGACCGCAGTCGCTAGGAGTCTCGCGTACGTGCGCCGGTCCATATCCCTCACGGAAATGCCCCCCTCAGACATCGGGCGCCGCGGTGGCGTGCTTGCAAGCGCTTGTAGTAGTCGCCGGCTAGAGTACGCTTAGCGCGAGAAAGGTGGCAAGCCGCGCACTCCTGCGCTTGCCGACGGTGAGCGCGGAACGTGGGCAATGAACGGCAGGGCCGTGATCGGCCGGGACGCAAGTCGGATGAGCGCGCGCGCCGCGAGAAGGCGCCGGCCGATGCCGTACCTCGACGCAAGTCGCATGAGCGCGGGGAGCAGACGCGTCAGCTGCGAATCATCGGCGGCACTTGGCGTGGCCGCCGATTTCGCTTCCCGCCGTCGCCGCAGATTCGTCCGACTCCCGACCGCGTGCGGGAGACTCTGTTCAACTGGCTAGGCGGACGTGTGTCAGGTGCGCGTTGCCTCGATCTGTTTGCCGGAAGCGGTGCACTCGGGCTTGAGGCGCTGTCTCGCGGCGCCGCGGAGGTCGTCTTCGTGGAGCAGGACGGTCCGGCCGCGCGTGAATTGCGTTCTCGTTTGGCCGAGTGGGGCGCTGGGGGCGGGGCGCGGGTGGAGCAGGAAGATGCACTGCAGTTTCTTCGCGGTCGGGCCGCCCCGAAACCGCCCTTCGACATCGTGTTTCTCGATCCGCCCTTTGCGGAGGATCTGTTGCGGGGCACGGCTGAGCGGCTCGAGAGCGGGCACTGGCTGTCTCCGGGCGCTCTCATCTATGTCGAGAGCGCCGTACGTAGCGGGTTGCCGGCTGTGCCTGCGTCCTGGACGCTCGTCAGGGCGAAGCAGGCCGGGGAGGTCGGGTATCATCTGATGGCGCGCAGCGAGCGGGAAAGGCTTTGAGGGGTCCGGCGCAGCATGAACCGCACAGCGATCTATCCGGGTACTTTCGATCCGATCACGAACGGTCACCATGACCTGGCGCGACGCGCTGCGAGTCTTTTCGACAACGTGATCGTTGCCATTGCGGCAAATCCGAACAAGACGCCGATGTTTCCGCTCGACGCCCGCGTGGATATGGCGCGGCGCGTGCTGCACGACCTGCCGAATGTGACGGTGGTCGGATATTCCGGCCTCACGGTGGAATTCGCGCGCACCAACAATGCAGCCGCCGTCGTGCGGGGATTGCGGGCGGTGTCGGACTTCGAGTTCGAGTTTCAGCTGGCGAACATGAACAGGCACATGGTTCGGGAGATCGAGACGGTTTTCCTGACGCCGCAGGAGCAGTTCACTTTCATCTCATCGTCGCTCGTGCGGGAAATCGCGGTCCTCGGTGGGGATGTACGCGAGTTCGTCCACCCCATCGTCGAGGCGGAGCTCAAGAAGCATCGGCGCGGCTGATGCCGCGTCGCAGGTAGTGCCGGTCGATGAGCGAGCGCGGATTGGATGGGACCTGGGTGCCGGTGGCCGCGGACGTGGCCGGTCGGCCGCTGTTTGTGGGTGAGTTGCGGGTGAAGTATTTCGTACTCGCCGGCGGGGCCTACAGCATCATCGACCGGACGAATCACGTCGTCGATAGCGGAAGCTACTTCGTTAATGCGGCTGCGCATCCCGCCACGCTCGATATCGTGGGGCGGGACGGACCCGGTGCGGGCAGGACGCTGCTCGCCATTTTCCAGCTCGACGAAAATAGCCTGACCGTGTGCTACGACCTGGACGGGGATGAGCGCCCGGCCCACATGCAGCCGAAAGAGGACCAGCTGCTGTTGAGCATTACCTACGCACGCGCTTCGACTGCGCTTTCTTGAGACGCGAAGGTCTCCCGCGCGGCTTCGCGCGCGGAGACTCGGTGCGGCGCGCTGCGCGAGCGGTTGCGGTGGGGGTTGCGCGGCGCGCTGCGCGGGAACGCGCACTGCGGGGTGCCTTGGCGCCCCGGCGTGTCGCACTCGCACTCGCGGCCGCGGCCGCGCGACGCCGCTTGCGGGGCAACCGAGGTAGGCGGATACGCTCTTCGGGTTTGGGCAGCGTGCCCGCGCGTGACATTTCCACGGCGCGCCACATGTACCACGCGGCGGTGCTTCGGTACGGTCCCCAACGCTCTCCGAAAATGGCGAGCGCCTTCGGCGCGGGCATCTGCTTCAAGCCGTAAGCCAATCGAAATCCGTTGCGCACGCCGAAGTCATCGACCGGGAGAATGTCCGGTCTGCCGAGGCGAAACATCAGCATCATCTCGACGGTCCAGCGGCCGATGCCTCTCACTTCCGTGAGGCGCGTAATGATCTCTTCGTCGCTGAGCGTATGCAGCGTTGCGTGATCGGGAACGACACCCGAGAGGGTCTTCTCGGCGAGATCGCGTAAAGAGGCGATCTTGGCGAAGGAGAATCCGGCCGCGCGCAGCGTTGCTTCGGGCGCCGCGAGAACCAACTCCGGCGTCGGAAACGCACCGGCACCGCAAGTCGTGACAAAGCGACCGAGAATCGTGTTAGCCGCGGTCCCGTTGAGCTGTTGGTGCGCGATCGCCTGTGCGAGAGTCTGAAACGGCGCGCAGTCGGGTTGCAGCTGCACGACGGAGGGACCGAATGCCCGGATGACTCCTCCGAGTATCGCATCGACATTCGACAAGTGTGCGATTGCGAGCTCGCTCATGGCACGGCCTCTCTGACGGCAGAAAGTCTACTTCTGGCACGTCGGGCAATAATACGTCGAGCGCTGCCCCTGGGTAAGTTGGCGTATCGGCTTGCGGCAGTTTCGGCACGCCTTTCCTGCGCGCTCATAGACATACAGCTTCTGCCGGAAATATCCGGGGGAGCCGTCGGCTCCGACATAGTCGCGTAACGTCGTCCCGCCCACTTTGATGGCCATCGCGAGAACGGCGCGCACGGCTCGTGCGAGGCGGGTCACTTCGGCGCGCGAAAGACTGCGTGCTTGACGGCGAGGGCGGATCTTGGCGCGGAACAGAGCCTCGTTGGCGTAGATGTTGCCAACACCCACCACGAGCCGGCTGTTCATGAGGAGCTGCTTGATAGCGACCTTGCGGCGGCGCGTGATCCGCCAGAGGTAGTCTGCGTTGAAGGCTTCATCGAACGGCTCAGGCGCCAGGTGCGCCAGTAACGGATGCTCGTTCGGATCGCCGGCGACATAGTGGAGGCTGCCGAAGCGGCGCGGATCGTTGAATCGGAGCGTGCTCCCGGAGTCGAGCAGCACATCGAAATGATCGTGCGCGATGTGCGGAGTATCGCCGGGTAGCACCCTCAGGCTGCCGGACATCCCCAGGTGCAGCAGCAAGGTGCCGGACTCGAGCTCGAGGAGGAGGTACTTGGCTCGCCGCTTGGCGTGGAGGATGCGGTGGCCCGCGACTCGTTGCGGCAGGTCGTCCTGCACGCGCCAGCGCAACCGGGGCTCGTGTACGTTGAGCGCGACGATGCGGCGGCCGACCGCGTGTGGCTCGATGCCCCGTCGTGTGGTCTCTACCTCGGGAAGCTCGGGCACGGGGAGCCGGGTCCGCTCAGCCTCCGGGCTACTTGATCTTCGTTTCCTTGTAGGCCACGTGCTTGCGGGCTACAGGGTCGAATTTGCGCACTTCCATCTTGTCCGGATGCAGGCGCTTGTTCTTCGTGGTGACGTAGAAATGTCCGGTGCCCGCGGAGGACAGCAGCTTGACTTTCTCGCGCATGGAATTCTCTCCGTTGCAGCCTCGATCAGACCTTCACGCCCTGGGCGCGCAGCTCGGCCACGACGTGGTCGATGCCCTTCTTCTCGATGGTGCGCAGCCCGTTCGTGGAGATGCGCAGGGAGACCCAGCGCTTCTCGGCCTCGAGCCAGAACCGCTGCGAGTGCAGGTTCGGCAGGAAGCGGCGACGCTTCTTGTTGTTGGCGTGAGAGACGCGGTTGCCGACGGTCGGCTTCTTGCCTGTGATCTCGCAGACGCGGGACATACGCTTACTGCTTTCCAATCAAGGGGTTGAACGCTGAAATAAGACGACGAGAGGCCTGGGCCGACCCGCCGGAGCCGCGCTTTATACCAGCTTCGGGGCGGGAATGCACGCCACCGGCCCTCTGCATGGAAGCGGGAGCCTGATCTATGCGAGCATCGCCCAAGCATCGTCAGCAGATGACGGTGGCTCGCGAGGAGATGAACGTCGTCTGGTGGATCCCGCCGGAGTATTGGGACCTGACCTTGAAGGAACGTCAGGGCGTCTCGGCCCAGACGGTCGAGGAAGTCCGCACCGCCTTCCGCGACTATCAGGTGTTCGCATTGGTACGCGTCAAGATGAGCTTGAACGGGCTGGTCGAGATGCAGTCCAAGGAAGAGCTCCTGAAGCATGCCCGCTTTGAGGTGGGGGGCAGGACGATCGCTCCGGTCGCTCCCGACAAGGTCCCCGTCGCCCTGCAGACGATGCTCGGCGCAATGAAACCGATGCTAAGTGGCGCGCTGGGCCAGTTGGGACAGAGTATGGAGCTGGTGGTGTACCCGGTGTCTCAGGATCACCGGCAGCTCATCGATCTTCTGAAGCCGGGGTCTTTCCAGTTCGCGCTTTATGACCGGGAATTCCGCTGGCGCACGCCCCTGGCCAGTCTGCTGCCCAAGAAAAAAGATCCCAAGACCGGCGAGACGTTTCCGGGAAACTACGACTACAACCCCTATACGGGGGAGAAGCTCGGCGCGGAGTGACGTCGACGCCGGTCAAAGCAGCCCGGCCTCCGAGAACGAATAGCACTGCCCGTCGCCCACGACGAAGTGATCGAGGACTCGGATGTCCATGAGCTGCAACGCTTCGACCAGCCGGCGGGTGATCACCTCGTCCGATTCGCTCGGGTCGGCCACTCCCGACGGGTGGTTGTGCGCGAGTATGACGGCCGCCGCGTTGTGGGCGAGCGCCTGCTTGACCACTTCTCTCGGGTGTACGTTCGCTCCGTCGAGGGTCCCGCGGAACAATTCCTCGAACGCAATGAGGCGATGGCGGACGTCCAGGTAGAGGCAGCAGAACACTTCGTAAGGCCGATCACGCAGCTGAGCTAGTAGGAACTTCCGCGTGGCCTCGGAGGCCAGGAGTGCTGGGCCTGCTTGCAGGGTCTGCCGATAGTGCCGGCGCGTCAGCTCCAGGGCTGCCTGCATAGTGGCGTACCTGGCAGGCCCGATACCTGCAAAGCGAGGGATGCCGAAGCCGGCGCCTCCGGCCGGCTCTTGCACCCAGCGTGTGCGGTCGGCGCTCAGCAGCTCGCGCAGCGAGCCGAAGGCTGCGATGAGCGCTCGCGCCAGCTCCACGGCCGAGAGTCCTTTGCGACCGCACCCGATCAACACCGCTAGCAGCTCTGCGTCCGAGAGGATGTGGGGGCCCCGCTCGAGCAGCTTCTCTCGCGGGCGTTCTGTCTCGGGCCAGTCTCGGATGCTCATCGGGGTCCTCGGCGGTCGATCGGGTGTCGCACTATTCTCTTGTGCTCTCGGGGGCGCCCGGCAGGGGTCAAAAGGGGCCAGAGAGACAAGAAATCCCACTTTGTGCAGCGGCGTTTGCGCATGCGGCGAGGAGAGCCGGATAATCCTCCGGTCAGCGGGAACGAGACCCTCGATGCAAGGCAAGCGGATTCTTCTCGGTGTCACGGGCGGCATTGCCGCCTACAAGAGCCCCGATCTGGTACGGCGGTTGCGCGAGCGCGGCGCCGACGTTCAGGTCGTAATGACGGCGGCTGCTCGAGAGTTCGTCTCTCCGCTTACCTTCCAAGCCGTGTCCGGTCGCGCGGTGCGCACCGATTTGTGGGATCCGGCGGCCGAGGCGGCCATGGGACACATCGAGCTCGCTCGATGGGCCGACCTCGTATTGGTCGCGCCTGCCAGCGCCGGGTTCATCGCGCGTTTGGCCAGCGGCCAGGCAGACGATCTGTTGACTACACTTTGTCTGGCCACGGAAGCGCCGATTGCGCTGGCGCCGGCGATGAATCGTGTGATGTGGGGTAACGCGGCAACTCGCGCAAACGTAGCGACGCTCCACAGCAGGGGCATCCAGACTTTCGGCCCAGCCGAGGGCGATCAAGCCTGCGGCGAAGTGGGAGCCGGCCGGATGCTCGAGCCACTGGAGCTCGCTGATCGTGTCGGCCACGTCATGCTGCGTGACGGACCTTTGCAGGGACGGCGCGTGCTCATAACCGCGGGACCGACTCGCGAGCGAATCGATCCAGTGCGCTTCATAAGCAATCGCAGCTCGGGAAAGATGGGATACGCCGTTGCGCAGGCCGCTCTCGAGGCCGGCGCCGAAGTCGTTCTGGTGAGCGGCCCCGTGAACCTGCCGGCCCCTGCCGGTGTCCGGCGCATCGATGTCGAGAGCGCGGCCGATATGCTCGCGGCGGTGCTGCGGGAGATCGAGGGCACGCACATCTTCATCTCGACGGCGGCAATTGCCGACTATCGTCCCGCTCAGCCGGCCGAGCAGAAGATCAAGAAGACCTCCGACACGCTGGATCTCAACATGGAGCGGACGATCGATGTCATCGCGACGGTCGCTGCGCGACCCGACAGGCCCTTTGTGGTGGGCTTTGCCGCGGAGACCGAGTCCGTCGAACAGCACGCGCGCGCCAAACTGCTCAAGAAGAATCTCGACATGATCGCCGCCAACGAGGTCGGTCACGACAAGGCGTTCGATTGCGAGGACAACCAGCTCGTGGTTCTCTGGCGCAACGGCCGCGAAGAGTTGGGGAAAGCCTCGAAGCTGGCGCTGGCGCGGGAGCTTGTCCGGCTGATCGCCAGATCCTACGACACCGCACGCTCCGGCACCGGGGCCCAACGCGGCACAGCCCGGGCGTGAGCGTGGGAGGAGCGCAGTTGCGGCCGCTCAAGGTGCGGATTCTGGACGCACGCGTGGGTACCGAATTTCCGCTTCCCGCCTATGCGACGGACGGCTCGGCCGGGCTCGACCTGCGCGCTTGCCTGGACGGTCCGCTCGTGCTCGAGCCCGGACAGGCGCAGCTGATTCCCAGCGGGCTTGCGATCCACGTCGAGGACCCGGGCCTCGCGGCGGTGATCCTGCCGCGCTCCGGTCTCGGGCACAAACACGGCATCGTTCTCGGCAACCTCGTGGGCCTGATCGACTCGGACTACCAGGGTCAGCTCATGGTGTCGTGTTGGAATCGCGGCCGCCAGCCCTACACGATTCAGCCGGGCGAGCGCATCGCGCAGCTCGTCGTGGTACCGGTAGTGCAGGTGGCCCTCGAGGTCGTGCAGGATTTCGCCGACTCCAAGCGCGGCGCCGGCGGCTTCGGACACTCCGGGCAGAGCTAGCCTCAGCGGTCGGTGCGTACGGAGTGCAACTGGCGATAGCGCTCGATGTCGGCCTGGAACTGACTGCGCAGGTTGGTCTCTTCCGCGCCCTTGGCAACGATGGCGGCGCTCTGCGTGCGCATCTCGTTGACGGTTCTGACCAGATCCTCAGTGAGATCGTCGGGCATGCGGCGTGCGCCCGCTTTGTAAGGACGGAACAGGAGCGCGCGGCTCTGTAGCGCAGTGAGCCGCTGGCGCAGGCTCTCGACGTAGGCCTCTGCGGCGGCGCGCTGCCCCTTGAGCTGCTGCAGGCGCTCGTCGCGCAACGCCTCGATGTCGCCGACGGATGTGTAGGTCGTCAGCAGGAAGCTGTCGTGCTGCTTCTGGCGGATCGTCACTTCCAGCTTGCGAGCGTCCGCGGCCTGCTGGTCCGCGGACTTCTGGGCGTCCAGCCGCTTCATCTCGACGCCCTGCGAATTGAGCTCGGTGTGCTCCTTCTGCGCGTACTGCGGTGGCACCTGGTCGCCGTAGTGCACGACGCCCTGATCGTCGACCCACCGATAGGTGATCGACTTGTTCGTACTGCTCGAGGAGGGCGCGGCCCCGACCTGCCCGCAGGTAAGCGCCGCCGCGGCGCTCAACAGCATCACTGCGAATCGCGGCCCCGAAGCCGACATGTCACCCGTCCTCTTAACCGTATGCGACAGGGAATATTCCGACGGAGCCGTCGTCGTGGCAAGTGTCAAATGACCCCGAAAGCCTGTCGATAGGCCCGTAGAGATGTGAGCTGTTCGGCAGAAATGCGCGTTGGCCCGCGCGGCGGCCGTGAAAGCGCGTCGATGAGGTCGGTGAGTGTGATCACGCTCACACACTTCAGCCCGTAGGTCGCCTCGATCTCCTGCACGGCGGAGAGTTGGCCTTGACCGCGTTCCTCCCTGTCGAGCGCGAGGGCGACACCCGCCGTCTCCGCCCCGGCGGACCGGATGATCTCGAGAGATTCACGGATGGCGGTACCGGCCGTGATCACGTCGTCGACAATCAGCACCCGGCCTTTGAGAGGGCTGCCGACGATGTTGCCGCCTTCGCCGTGCTCCTTGGGTTCCTTCCGGTTGAAAGCATAGGGGACACTCCGGTCGTGTTGCTCGGCCAGCGCGATGGCCGCCGCCGTCGCCAGCGGGATCCCCTTGTAGGCAGGGCCGAAGAGCATGTCGAAGGCGATCCCCGAGCGCACGATGGCGCTTGCGTAGCACTGCCCGAGGACCAGGGCCGACTCGCCGTCGCTGAACAGACCGGCGTTGAAGAAGTAGGGGCTCTCGCGCCCCGACTTGAGAGTGAAGCGGCCGAAGCGCAGCGCATTGCGCGCCAGGGCGAGCTCGATGAAGTTGAGCTGGTACTCCTGCATGGGTCTCACACGATCGGCAAGCTTGAGGTTGCGCGGCACGGTGCACCGGCGGAGCCGGTACTGTCAATGTCCCCGTCCTCGTGAGACCCGGGCCCACACGGCCGATCGCCGCTGCCGCTATCATGCTCGGATGCACACCGCCAGGGTCACCTCCGGGAACACGGCACGGGAGTCCGAGCCGTCGCTGCTCTCGGTCCTCGCAAGTCCGAAGATGCTGGCCATCATGGCGCTCGGAGCCGCTTCCGGATACCCGAACCAGCTCACCGAAAGCGCGCTGCAGGCGTGGTTGAAGGACTCAGGCGCCACCAACACCGCGATCGGGTTGATGTCCTACGTAGCCATTCCCTATCTGCTGAAGTTTCTATGGGCGCCGTTCGTCGACCGATACCCGATTCCGATCCTCGGCCGGCGGCGGGGCTGGATGCTCATCACGCAGGTCGCGCTTGCTCTGGCTCTAGTGCTGCTGGCGGGGCAGAACCCTTCGGTTACCCTGACTCCGATCACCGCGTGCGCGATCTTCATCGTGTTCTGCTCCGCGACCCAGGATATAGCGATCGATGCGTGGCGAACCGACATCTCACTGCCTGAGGAGCGCGGTCCTTCCGCGGCGGCAACCAACCTCGGGTATCGCGCGATGTCGTGGTTGGCCGCCGCGCTGGCACTCGTTCTCGCGGACTACTTCGGCTGGCGGCCGTCGTTTCTGATCCTCGCCGGCGTGATGTTGCTGTTCTGCTTCGCCAGCTGGCTCGCTCCCGAGCCTGCCTACGTGCACCGGCCGCCTCGCTCGCTGCGAGAGTCGGTCGTGGAGCCGCTGCGCGAGCTGCTCGGCTCGCCCGGCGCGCTCGCTCTGATCGGCGTCGTGCTGCTCTACAAGATCGGAGACGCTTTCTCCAACAAGCTGTTCACGCCCTTCATGATGGATACCGGGTTCTCGAAGACCGAGATTGCGCTGGTGGTGAAGGCCGTGTTCACCGCGAGCGCAATCGGTGGCTCCGTTCTCGGCGGCATCCTCATGGTGCGGGTGAGCCTGGTGCGTGCGATGTTGGTTTTCGGATCCGTCGCAGCGCTCAGCAACCTGCTCTACTGCGTGCTGGCGATGACCGGCAAGAGCTATCCGATCATGGTCGTTGCAGTCGCTCTGGAGCATCTCGCGGGCGCAATGAGCAACACCGCGCTGGTGGCACTGCTCATGGCCATGTGCGATCTGCGGTTCAGCGCATTTCAGTACGCGATGCTGTCCGCCCTCAGTGTGTTGCCCCGGTACAGTCTCGGCTATCCGGCCGGGTGGATAGCCGACCACGGAGGTTGGTTCGTCTACTACGTGGTGAGCTTCTTCATCGGGCTGCCGGGACTGCTGATGGTGTGGCTGAATCGTTCCACGATCGAGACGTTGGCACACAAGCACGAATGAGTCGTTCGGTGGTCGATCTCGAGCGTGTCATCTGTCGCGTGAGCGATCTGGAGATGCACGGCGGCGCGCGCGCCTTCACCATCGGTGGGGCCGCCGCGGGAGACTGGCCGTTACGCGGGCTTCTCGTGCGAGTGGGCGCGGAGATTCGCGGATACGTCAACGATTGTCCGCACGCGCATCACCCGCTGAACCTGTTGCCGCATCGCTTTCTGACAGCCGATGGCGCGCTCATCGTGTGCGCCTCACACGGGGCGTTGTTCGAGAAGCTGACAGGGATGTGCGTTGCCGGTCCGTGCGCAGGAGCCTACTTGCGCAGCATCGAGCTGCAGATAGAGGACGGGTTCGTATTGCTGGCTGCGTCGCCCACCGCTTGAGCGGCGGGGACGACGCGGGGCTCGGCTCGAGCGCTTATTCGAACAGGTCGATGCCGTCCAGGCCGCTGGCGCGCAGCTCGCGATCTTCACCGGCGCCATCGGAGCTACGGCTGTCGCGCTCGGACTCGACGTCGACGGACCCGGTCCAATCCTCCGGTGCCTCGGCTGCCTCGAGGGAACCCTCGTCCCACTGGGCGTTCCAGTCGTCTACGTCCATCTCCTCGACCGTGCCGTCGAAGTACTGGAGCTCGATCGTGCCGTCGTCCTCGTCGATCGCCACGACCTCGAACAACTCACCGGCGTTGAGCCGATACCATTCGCCGATTCCCGGACTCATCGTGCCAACCTCCGTCTGAACTCGATCCTTGTGTTGCACGCACGCGGCCTTTCCTGGACGCGCGGCGCCGCTGCCCGAGGCTGCCAGCTGTTATGCTGGGCGCTTGGCACAGTCACAGCGCGATTCGATGTTGCGCTTCACGTGTGACTGTTTCAAGACTTTCTTGAGTCGCTGGCCCAACCGTTGAGCGCATTGCGAAGGTGCCATGCTCGAGCAGCCGTTGAAATTCTTCGTCGTGTTCTTCGTGGTGGTGGAACCGGTCTCGCTGATCCCGCTGTTCAGCCGGCTGACGCAGGGAGCCAGTGTCGCTTATAAGCGTCGCATGGCGGCGAAGGCCGTCGTGGTCGCCGGCGGCATTCTGCTGCTGTTTGCCCTCGGCGGTGCAGCATTCCTGCAGCTGATGGGCATCAGCCTCGAGGCCTTCCGAATCTTTGGCGGGTTGTTATTGTTCCTGCTCGCGCTCGAGATGGTGTTTGCGCGCGAGTCGGGTACCAGGACTTCCTCCGACGAGCAGGCCGAGAGCCGGCGACGGGCGGATATCTCGGTGTTTCCTTTGGCGTTTCCCTTTATCTCCGGGCCCGGGGCGCTGGCCACGATCCTGTTGTGGTTCGGCCCTATCAACATCGCCGCTCAGACCGGCCTGTTTCTCGGCCTGAGCGCCGGGGTCGCGCTCGTGCTGGCGATCTCCCTCGCGATGATGTGGCTGGCGGACCCCTTGATGCGGGTCATGGGGGTGACGGGGGCCAATGTTGCCGGCCGGCTGTTGGGAGTCGTGCTCGGGGCCCTGGCCGTGCAATTCGTGATCGACGGCCTGCGCAACACGTTCGCAAGTTGAGGTGCGGTCAAACCCGGCGGAAACACAGATCCCACACCCCGTGACCGAGCCGCTCACCGCGCTTCTCGAAGCGCGTGGGCGCACGTTCCTCGGGTCGAGGAACGAAAGTCCGGTCCGCTGACAGGTTCTGCAGCTGCGGACAGGCGCTCAGTACCTCCAGCATGTGCTCGGCGTAAGGCTGCCAGTCGGTGGCGAGCCGAAACAAACCCGAAGGCGTGAGGCGCGCCGCGACCAACTCGACGAAGGGACTCTGTACCAGCCTGCGCTTGTGGTGGCGCTTCTTGGGCCAGGGATCCGGGAACAGGAGCAGCACCTCGTCGAGCGATTGCAGCGGAATCTGATGCTCGAGCACTTCCACAGCGTCGTGGCAGACCAATCGGATGTTGATGAGGCGTTGCTCTTCTGCAGCCAGCATCGCCCGCCCGACGCCCGAACGGTGCACCTCGATACCCAGGAAGTCTCGGTCACCATGGGCGGCGGCCAGCGCCGTCAAGTTCTCGCCGTTGCCGAAGCCGATCTCCGCGACGCGGGGCGCCGTGCGACCGAAGGTGGCCGCCAGGTCCAGCGGGGCGCTCTGAAACTCGATGCCGTATTTCGGCCAGAGCTGCTCCAGCGCCCGCTGCTGCGCGTCGGTAATCCGGCCGCTGCGTGTGACGAACGAGCGTATCGAGCGGGGGTATTCGTTCTCGGTCATGCTGCGGTGACGACGGACGCATGCGCGTCTCAGCGAATCGGCGAGATCACACCGGCCGGCCGGTGCGCGGATCGATCCGAATTACAGGGAGTCCTGCTGCCTTCCACTGTGAGATTCCCCCCGCCATGTGCGCGGCAGGCTGGCCTGTGGCCATCCTCTGGCGGGCCGCGGTGAGCGAGCGTCCGCCCGCGGCGCAATGAAAGATCACCTGCCGGGACTCATCGGGCGGGATCTGAGAGGCGTCGAAGGTCGAGAGCGGGTACAGGAGAGCGCCCGGTATTCGCTCACTGTGATACTCCACGGGCTCGCGTACATCGATCAGAAGTACCTTGCCGGCATCGAGCAGCTCTTTGACTTCTTCCGGGTCGAGCTCGGTGACTTGATCGGGTGTCGTGTGACTCATCTTCCGTACGTTCCGTGGGTCGGGGAAGCGACCATTCTATACAATATGCCCCGGTGCCCGAGGCTGCATCCGAACGGCCGGTGCCGCCGTAGTTGAGGGTAACGGCAGGCAGGAAAGGGGTAAGGCGGGGAGATGATCCCGGTCTCAGACAGCGCGTTCGAGCGGCAATTGCAGGATCTGCTGGGGCGGTGCGCTGCCGGGGATCAGGCTGCGCTGCAGCGCCTTTACGAGCTGGCCTCGCCGCTGCTGTTTGCGTGCCTGACCCGAATCCTGCGGCGTAAAGCGCTGGCCGAGGAGGCCCTGCAGGATGTGTTCGTGAGCATCTGGCAGCGCGCCGGGCAGTTCCAGGTGTCCCGCGGCCGGCCCATGGCCTGGATGGTATCGATCGCTCGATACCGGGCGATCGACCTTCTCAGGCACGAGCGGCTGGCACCGGTGCCGGTGCCCGATCTGCCGGAGCGGAGCGACCCGGAGGCGGTTTCGGCGTCCGAGGAAGATTGGGTGCCCGCGCCGGGCTTGCTCGAGCGGTGCCTCGGGCTGCTCACGGAGCAACAGCGGCATTGTCTTCAGCTGGCGTTTGTCGGCGGCAGCTC
>Ga0070681_10003466_pt1 | contig 14777 bp, 14 predicted proteins | sample KBSC83BmetaG_FD_65650 | JGI IMG/M metagenome (GOLD analysis project Ga0070681, IMG submission 65650) | Corn rhizosphere microbial communities from Kellogg Biological Station, Michigan, USA - KBS C8-3B metaG | ecosystem: Host-associated > Plants > Roots > Rhizosphere | place: USA: Michigan...
CGGCGTACCGAACAGGCCGTGCGGCCGCACGATGAGCACCACTGCCATCAGCGCGAACGTGAGCACCACCGCCGCGCCCGGGATGGCGAGGATGCCGAAGGCGTTGACGAGGCCGACCAGCAGCGAGGCGACCAGCGCGCCGAGCACGCTGCCCATGCCGCCGATCACCACCACGACGAACGCGTCGATGATGACCTGCACGTGCAGACCGGGCCCGACCGCCACGATGGGCGCGGCGAGCGCGCCGCCCAGGCCGGCGAGCGCGGCGCCGGCGGCGAAGACGGCGGTGAAGAGCCAGCGCGTGTTCACGCCGAGCGCGCTCAGCATGCCGCGGTCCATGGTGGCGGCGCGCACGAAGATGCCCCAGCGCGTGCGATGCAGAATCCACCACAACACCCCGGCGACGATCACGCCCATCGCGATGAGGAACAGGCGATAGGTTGGAAAGGTGAGGCCGAAGGCGCGCGTCGCGCCCGACAGCACCGCCGGCACCGCGACGGTATTGTCCTCGCGGCCCCAGATCAGCTTCGCCGCATCGCCCAGGATGAAGACGAGGGCGAACGTGAGGAGCAGCTGGTATTCGTGGGGCGCGCGATAGATGCGCCGCAGGAGCCCGGTCTCGAGCACCACGCCGAGCACCGCGAGGCCGGCGGCCGCGCCGACGAGCGCTGCGGCGAAGCTCGCGCTGCCGCCGGGGGCGAGCGCGCTGACGCTCACCGCGACGAACGCGCCGAGCATGAAGAACGAGCCGTGCGCGAAGTTGATGATGCGCAGCACGCCGAAGATGAGCGACAGGCCCGCGGAGATGAGGAAGAGCAGCATGCCGTTCGAGATGCCCGCGAGGAGCTGCCGCGCCACCACCACGGGGTTCTGCACCCAGGCGAGGTGCTGGACGACGAGGTCGATCACGCCGGCCGAGTATACGCATGCGCCTTGACAACGGGAGAGCCTTGTCCAGACAATTGATCGAACCTACTGGAGGAGGCGAAAGATGAAGTCATTCGTCCTGGCGGTCTCACTCGCCGCTGTTGCAACCGCGGGCGCGGGCACCGCCGCGGCGCAGGACACGGTGAAGCTCGGCCTGATCGACATCTACAGCGGCGGCTTCGCGTTCATCGCCGACAGCATCCGCACCGGCTTCCAGATCGCGGTCGACGAGGCCAACGCCCAGGGCGGGCTGAAGGGCCGCAAGTTCGAGGTGGTGACCGCCGACATGGGCGGCTCGGTCGACAAGGCCGTCACCGAGGCGCGCCGCATGATCCTCGAGGAAAAAATCAAATACGTGACCGTCGGCATCCACAGCGGCGCCGCGGTCGCGGTCGGCAACCTCGGCAAGGAATACAAGGTGCTGGTGAACGGCGGCTTCGCCACCACGAAGCGCCTGACGGGCGAGGCGGGCCACGACTACGTCGCCCGCGCCAACCTGTCGACGGTCGAGATCGGCCGCGTGATGGCCGAGCACCTCAAGTCGCGTCCGGACATCAAGCGCGTCGCGGTGATCGCGCCCGACTACGAATACGGCCAGCACTTCGCGGCCGACTTCATCGCCGGCCTCAAGACCGCGCGGCCCGACATCACGGTGGTGCGCACCGAGATGCACAAGCTCGGCGCCACCGACTTCGGCCCGCACGTCACGGCGCTGCAGGCGCAGCCGGTGGACCTGGTGGTCGGCGGCATGTTCGGCGCGGACCTGATCAACTTCCTGCGCTCGGCACGCGACTTCGGCCTCTTCAGCGGCAAGACGCAGTTCTTCACGCACGGCCTGGATCTCGCCAAGATGAGCAGCCTGAAGGACTCGCTGCCGCCGAACACCATGGGCACGGTGTGGTACCCGTTCTATGCCATCCAGTCGGCGAAGTCGAAGGAATTCACCGGCGAGTTCGAGAAGCGCATGAAGACCTATCCCAACGGCTCGGCCGCCGTCGGCTACGTCGCCGGCAAGATGCTCGTGGAAGGCATCCGCAAGGCCGGCACCGACGAGGTCGACGCGGTGCGCAAGGCGCTCGACACCGTCCAGTTCGAAGGCCCGACCGGCCTGACCAAGATCCGCCCCTGCGACCACATGGCGCTCTACAACTTCTACGTCGGCAACGTGAAGCGCGACGCGAGCCTGCCGGACGGCATCGGCCTCGGCGACATCGAGGCTATCAACACCGAGAAGGTGGCGCGCAGCTGCGACGACATCAAGAAGGCCCGCGCGAGCGGCGGCTGATAGTTGGGTTTGTTTTTGTAGACGAACATGGTTTCCTCGCCCGCGCGAAGGCGGGGGCCCGACTTCGTTTTTGAAGAAGATGAAACCCCTAAACTGGGTCCCCGCCTTCGCGGGGACGACGGATTAGCCTCGCTCTGCTAGAAGTCAAAGATCTCGAGACGGCGTACGGCGCGAGCCAGGTCCTCTTCGGCGTCTCGCTCGAGGTAAAGCGCGGCGAGGTCGTCGCGCTCCTCGGCCGCAACGGCGCCGGCAAGACCACCACGCTCTCCAGCATCATGGGCCTCGTGCGCCCGCGCGCCGGCACGATCCGCTTCGACGGCAAGGAGATCCAGGGGCGCGAGCCCTTCGAGGCCTGCCGCGCCGGCCTCGGTTTCGTGCCGGAGAACTGCCGGCTCTTCGGCGGCCTGACTGTCGCCGAGAACTTCGAGGCGGCCCGGCGCCCGGCGCGCGACGGCGCGACGCGCTGGGACCTCGACCAGGTGCTCGAGCTCTTTCCCGACGTCGCACAGTTCTTGAATCGCCGCGCGAGCGCGCTCTCGGGTGGCCAGCAACGCATGGTCGCCATCGCGCGCACGCTGATGGGCAATCCGAGCCTGCTCCTGCTGGACGAGCCCTCAGAAGGCCTCGCCCCGATGGTGGTCAGCGCCATCCTGGAGCGGCTGAAGCGCTTGAAGGCGACGGGCACGACGGTGCTCATCTCGGAGCAGAACCTTCGCTTCGCCACCGAGCTCGCCGACCGCGTCTCGATCATCGAGCGCGGCGAGATCCGTTACGAAGGAACGCCCGCCGAGCTCGCCGCGCAGCCGCAGGTGCGCGAAAATTACCTGATGGTCTGAGGAGGAAAACGAATGTCGCGCATCCGTCCCCTGAAATTCGTCCATGTCGTCTACCGCACCCGCCGGTTCGAGCAGATGGTGCGGTGGTACCAGACGGTGTTTGACGCCAAGGTGCAATACCAGAATCCCGCGCTTGCTTTCCTCACGTACGACGGGGAACACCATCGGTTCGCGTTCGCCAACCTCGAAATCCTGAGGCCGGAGGTCACGGAGACGGATCGCCGTGGCGTGATCGGCGTCGACCACGTCGCCTACACGTATGCGTCCTTGAAGGACTTGCTGGAGAACTACGCGCAGCTGAAGGCGCAGGGAGTCAAGCCCTACTGGTGCGTCCACCACGGGATAACCGTTTCCATGTACTACGCCGACCCCGACGGCAATCAGATGGAATTCCAGGTGGATTGCTTCGCTTCCAATGAAGAGGCGAACGCGTTCATGGCGGGCCCGCACTTCGGTGCCAATCCGATTGGCGTGGAGTACGACCCGGACGATTGGCTGGCGAAGGTGCGCGGCGGAATGCCCGCTGCGCAGCTTTTGCCGCGGCGCAGTGACGAGCCCGTATCGCCGGTCAGGGGCTCGTTTGCCAGCTCGAGCTAGGCAGCGTCCCGCAGGCGCGGGTCCGGCACCGGCACCGCCGCGAGAAGCGCCTGCGTATAGGCGTGCTGCGGCCGCGAGAAGATTTCATCGACGACGCCGCGTTCCACGATCGCGCCGCGATGGATGACGGCCACGCGCCGGGCGATGTACGGAACGATCGCCAGGTCGTGCGTGATGAAGAGCATGGACAGGCTGCGGCTGCGCTGGAGCGAGCGAAGCAGCGTGAGAATCTGCGCGCGCGTCGAGACGTCGAGGGCGGAGACGACCTCGTCGCAGGCGATGAACTCCGGCTGAACGGCTAAGGCGCGTGCGATCGCGACGCGCTGGCGCTGGCCGCCCGAAAGCTCGTGCGGCATGCGGTCGAGGAGCGCCGCGGAGAGGCCGACGTCGCCCATCAGCCGCTCGAGCTCGTCCTGCGACGGGCGGCGGTGGAAGTGGACGCGGAATGGCTCCGTGAGTACCTGGCGGATCGAAAGCGTCGGATCGAGCGAGCCGTACGGGTCCTGGAAGATCATCTGCAGCCGCCGCCGCATGGCGCGCAGCGCGTCGCCGCGCAGGCCGATGAGGGACTGGCCGTCGAGCTCGATAGAGCCGCAATCCGGCGCGATGAGCTGGAGCACGAGTCGTGCGATGGTCGACTTGCCGGAGCCGGACTCGCCGACCAGCGCGAGCGTCTCGCCGGGCAGGAGGTCGAGGTCGACGCCGCGCACGGCCTCGACGGTGCCGAAACGCTTGCGCAGGTCGCGGACGCGCAGCGAGCTCATGCCGGCACTCCGGACAGCGTGAGCTCGGCCGTGCGGATGCAGCGCGCGTCGGGCGCGGAGCGGCAGGCGTCGATCGCATAAGGGCAGCGCGGCGCGAAGCGGCAGCCCACCGGGTGTTTGCCGGGAAGCGGCATGGCGCCGGCGATGGAGTAGAGCTCGCCGCCGCGGGCGCGGACGTCGGGTACGGAGCGCAGCAGGCCCTCGGTATAGGGATGGCGCGGGCGGGAGAAGAGGGCGAGCGCGTCGCTGTGCTCGACGATCTGGCCCGCGTACATCACCGCCACCTCGTCGCACACCTGCGCGACGGTGCCCATGTCGTGGCTGACGAAGAGGATGGCCATGCCGAGCGATTTCTGCAGGCTGCGCAGGAGCTTGAGAATCTGCGCCTGCACCGTCACGTCGAGCGCGCTGGTCGGCTCGTCGGCGATGAGGAGCGCCGGCCGGCAGGCGATCGCCATGGCGATCATCGCCCGCTGCAGCATGCCGCCGCTGAAGGTATGCGGATAGTCGCCGGCGCGCTCGGCCGGCCGGTCGATGCCGACTTCGCCGAGCAGCTCCACGGCGCGCGCATCCGCGGCGCGGCGGCCGAGCGACTCGTGCCAGCGCAGCGTCTCGGCGATCTGCTCGCCGACGGTGAACGCGGGGTTGAAGCTGGAGCGCGGCTCCTGGAACACCACGCCGATCTGTTTGCCGCGCACGCGAAGCAGCTCCGTGTTGCCCAGGCCGACCAGCTCGCGGCCCATGAGGCGGATGCTGCCGCGCGCCTTCGCCTCCGGCGGCAGGAGGCCCGGGATCGACATCGAGGTGAGCGACTTGCCGGCGCCCGACTCGCCGACCAGGCCGAGCGTGCGTCCGGCGGGGAGCGAGAACGAAACGCCTTCGACGACGGTCGCCGCGCCGAGGACGATCGCGAGGTCGCGGACCTCGAGGGTCATTTCTTCCAGGCGTCGACCAGCTCGCGCGCGGTCACGATGCGCGCGAAGGCGTAGCCCATCTGCTCGATCGAGCGCTCGTGCCGCTGCGCTTCCCACTCCGCCGAGGCGTCGCGCGCCACGTAGACGTCGAAGCCGCGCTGCGCGGCATCGCGCACCGTCGACTCGACGCAGATCGAGGTGGTGACGCCGACGACGGCGAGCTGGCGGATGTTCATCCGGCGCAGCATCGTCTCGAACGCCGTGCCCTGGAACGCGCTGAAGGCGAGCTTCTCCACCACCGGCTCGCCGGGCGCGGGCCGCAGGGCGTCGGTGATGGCGGCGTCCCACGCGCCGGGCAGCATCATGGCGTCGGTGCGCCGGCCGTTGTGGAAGCCGACGGTCGGGATGCGCTCGGAGAAGCTCACCTTGACGACATGGATCACCGGCACCGAGGCGGCGCGCGCGGCCGCCAGCACCTCGGCGCAGGCGGGCACGACGCGCGCGCAGACTTCCTTGTCGGTCGCGCGGCTCGAGAAATAGCCCTTCGGATCGCAGTAGCAATTCTGCATGTCGATGATGGCGAGCGCGCAGCCCTCCTTTCCGGGCAGGGGAGGCGAGGCGCCTTCGCGCAGCTTCGGGTCGAGACTCATCAGCGGGCTCCTTCGGGCGAGATCGGGCGGCCGACCGCGTCGCGCAGCGCGTCGCCCAGCAGGTTGAAAGCGAGGACGGTGGCGGCGATGGCGATGCCGGGAAACACGATGCCGCTCGGCGACTGGTAGAGATAGCGGAAGGCGCGGCCGAGCATCGATCCCCATCCCGCGGCCGGCGGCTGCACGCCGAGGCCGATGAAGCTGAGGATGGCTTCGATGAGGAGCGCCGTTCCCATCGCGAACGACACGTAGACGATCACCGGGCCGGCGATGTTCCGCAGCACGTGCCAGAGCAGGATCTGGAAGGGCGACGAGCCGATGGCGCGCGCCGCCTCGATGTAGGTTTCCGCCATCACTTCCTGCGTCGCGGCGCGCGCGATGCGGAACAGGCGCGGCGCGAAGATGATGCCGACCACGATCATCGCGCTGCCCAGGCCCGGGCCGCGCACCGCGATGAAGGCGATGGCAAGGAGGAGCGGCGGGAAGCTCATCAGGATGTCGGCGGCAAAATCGAGCACGCGGCCGATGCGCGTGCCGCCGTAGCCGGCGAGGAGGCCCGCCGGCAGGCCGAGCACGATGGCGAGCGCGACCGAGCCGAACGGGAACGAGATCGAGATGCGCGCGCCGGCGAGCATGCGGCTGAAGATGTCGCGGCCGAGGTCGTCGGTGCCGAACCAGTGCGCGGCAGAGGGCGGCTTCAGGCGATGCAGCAGGTCGCTGGCGTTCGGGTCGTAGGGCGTGAGCCAGGGCCCGACTATCGCCACGGCGATCGCGCCGATCAGCACGGCTGCGCCGAACCAGAATGCAGGGTCGCTCCGCAGGCCCCGCCGCAGGATCAAGCGCGCACCTTGGGGTTGAAGTAGCCGTAGGACAGCTCGACCGCCAGGTTGCAGACGAGGATCAGCGCGGTGCTGACCAGCACGATGCCCTGCACGATCGGCAGGTCGCGCGCCGTCACCGAGTCGAGCACCAGCGGCCCGAGCCCGGGCAGGCCGAACACCTGCTCCATCACCACCGAGCCGCCGAGCAGCACGCTCACCTGGATGCCCGCGACGGTCGCGACGGTGACGCCGGTGTTCTTGAGAACATGCTTGCCGATCACCATCCAGCGCGGCAGGCCTTTCGCGGTCGCGGCCTTGACGAAGTCGCGCTGCAGGATGCCGATCACGCTGCCGCGCACCTGGCGCGTCAGCTCCGCGGCCGGCGCGAGCGAAAGCCCGATTGCCGGCAGCGCGAGGTGCGAAAGCCAGCCGAGCGGATCCGCCGTCAGCGGCACATAGCCGGTGGCGGGGAAGAGGGGCAGCGCGAGCGCGAGCCCGAGCACGAGCAGCAGGCCGACCCAGAAATTCGGCATCGCCACGCCGACCGACGCGGCGGTGACGATCGTGCGGTCGGGCAGGCGGTTGCGATGCAGCGCGGCTGCCACGCCGGCGGCGATGCCTAGAACGAGCGCGACGAGGAGGGCGAGCGTCAGGAGGGAGAGCGTGACCGGCAGGCGCGCGCCGATCTCGGTTGCCACCGGCTGGCCGGTGAAGAGCGAGCGGCCGAGATCGCCGTGCAACGCGGCCGCCGCCCAGTCGAGGTAGCGGCGCACGAGCGGTTTCTCCAGCCCGAGCTGCTCGCGCGTGCGGGCGATGTCCGCTTCGGTCGCGTTCTGCCCGGCGAGCACGATCGCCGGATCGCCGGGGATGAAGCTGTCCAGCGAGAACACCAGGATCGAGACGCCGACGAGCAGCGCCGCCGTGCGCGCGAGCTGCCGCAGGAGGTGCCTGCCCAAGGCTAGCGCTTCACCTCGATGCCGTAGAAGTCCCAGGTCCAGGTCGGCGCGTCCGCCGTCACGTGCTGCACGGCGTTGTTGTAGGCGACGGGCGTGAGCACGTCGCACAGGCCGATGTGGTAGGTCTCGTCCATCGCCGACTTGATGAGCACCTCGAACGCCTTCTGGCGCTCGGCGTTCTCCGGGCTCTTCACCGTCTTCGCGTACGCCTCCTGGATCGTGGGCGTGCTGTGCTTGCTCGGGTTGAAGAAGCCGGTCGGCAGGTACAGGTTCGCGACGGTCGCGCTCGGGTCGAGCGAGCCGAGGTTGCCGCCGACGAAGGCGTCCGTCGCCTGCTTGCCGAAGTAGCTGCCCATCACCTGCGGCACCGGCGCGGCCTGCAGCTTCATCTTCACGCCGACCTCCGCGAGCTGCGCCTGCACCACCTCGCCGATCTGCACGAAGAGCGGGATGTTCCAGACCTGCGCGTCGAACTCGAAGCCGTTCGGCAGGCCGGCCTCGGCGAGCAGCTTCTTCGCCTTCGCCGGATCGTAGGGATAGACGATCTTCGGCGTCTCCTTCGCGTAGCCGAGCGTGCCTTCGCGCAGCGGCTGGTCCGACGGCGTGCAATAGCCCTTGAGCAGGCTCTCGGTGATGCCTTTCTTGTCGACCGCGTAGTTCAGCGCCTGGCGCACGCGCACGTCGCCGAACTTCGAGCGGTTCATGTTCATGCCGACGTAGTACCAGATGGAGCCGCGGTTGCCGACCAGCTTGAGGCCGGCGGCCTTGGCTTCGTCGACCTGGTACGGGCGCAGGAACGTCATGTCGAGCTGGCCCGAGCGCAGCGCGTTGAGGCGCGTGGCGTCATCGGGCAGCACGGTGACCTCGAAGCCGCCGAGCTTCTGGTTGCTCTTGTCGTAGTAGCCAGCCACCGGCGCGTAGGCGACGCGCGCCCCGGGGCGATAGTCCCTGACGCTGTAAGGCCCGGCGCCGACCGGCTTCGTGGCGAGGTCGGGATTGGAGAAGGCCTTCGGGCTCACCATCATTCCCGGGTTGTCGCCGAGCGTGCGCAGCAAACCGCCGCAGCCTTCCTTGCAGACGATCTCGACGCGCCCGGCGTCCAGCACGTTCACCTCGCTGACGGAGCTGAGCACGGCGCGTTGCGTCGATCCCTCCATGGTGCGATAGCGGTCGAGGTTCGCCTTCACCGCCTGCGCATCGAACGGCGTGCCGTCCTGGAACTTCACGCCTTTGCGCAACGTGAGGAGCAGGCCGTTGCCGTCCTTCGTGAACTCCCACTTGGTGGCGAGCATCGGCTGCGGCTCGCCGGCATTCGTCAGGCGCACGAGCCGGTCGTAGACCGGCAGGAGATACACGCGGTCGCCGCCGCTCGTCGCGCGCGCCGGATCGAGGCTCGACGGGCCGGTGGAGTAGCCGAGGCGCAGCACGCCCGACTGGGCGTTTGCCATTGATACCGAAGTAACAAGCGCCACGGCGAAGACGGATCGCATCAGGTTCATGGGGGGCTCCTCTCTATTCGACTTTGATGCCACGGCGCGCGACGAGATCCTGCCACGTGCGCATCTCGGCCACGAGGCGGCGCGAGAACTCCGCGCTCGGAATGGTGAAGGCGCGCGCGCCCTGTTTCTCGGAGAGCTGGACGAAGGCGGGCTTCGCGACCGCCTTGGTCAGCTCTTCATGCAGGCGCGCGATCACCGCGGGCGGCGTGCGCGCGGGCGCGATGACGCCGAACCAGATCGGCGCGTCGTAGCCGGGGAAGCCGGCCTCGGCGAAGGTCGGCACTTCGGGCAACATGGGGCTGCGCTTGTCGCCGGTGACGGCGAGGGGCTTGAGCTTGCCGGTGCGGATGTGGCCCATCGGGCTCGCGATGCTCGAGCCGCCGAAATCGACGCGGCCCGCCATCACCTCGGTCATCGAGGCGCCGACGCCCTTGAACGGCACGTGCACGACCGAGATGCCGGTCTTCTCGAAGAAGAGCTCGGCCGAAAGATGGGACGAGGTGCCCTGGCCGCCGGAGCCGAAGGTGAGGACACCGGGCTTCGCCTTCGCCATGCCTACGAGATCCTTCGCGCTGTTGACGCCCAGGTCCGGACGCGCCCACAGGATGTAAGGCGCCTCGGCCACCAGCGTGATGGGCGCGAAGTCCTTCTCCGTGTCGAACGGCAGCTTCGGATAGAGCGCGGGCGAGATGGTGAACGAGTTTTCCGTGACGAGGAGCGTGTGGCCGTCCGGGTCGGCCTGCGCGACGACCGCGGTGCCGAGCGTGGTGCCGGCGCCCGGGCGGTTGTCGACCACCACCGGATGGCCGAGCGAGGTGGCGAGCTCGGCGGCGAGCGCGCGGGCGGCGACGTCGGTGAAGGAGCCGGGCACGACGGGGACGATCAGCCGCACGGTCTTGCCGGGGAACGGGGTCTGCGCCTGTGCGGGGGAAAATGCGGTGAGCAATGCCGCGACGGCGGCGATCAGTAATTTCATGGTCGAACCTGTTATCTTGGAATTTGAACCAAAAGTCAAACGTTGAGGACGCGATGAAAGCCTGGATCGGAGAGGGCGCGGGGCGCTCCGCGGTGTTTCGCGAGGCGACGCTGCCGGCGCCCGTGCCGGGCGCTGGCCAGGTGCTGCTGCGCGTGCGCGCTGTCGGCCTCAATCTCGTCGACCGTTTCCCGAAGACGCAGCATTTCTCGCACACGCCTGCGGCGACGGCGGCCATTCCCGGCATGGAAGCGGCCGGCGAGATTGCCGCGCTCGGCGAAGGGGTGCAGGGCCGCCGCGTCGGCGAGCGCGTGATGGCGATGGTGCAGGGCGGCTGCGTCGAATACGTCTGCGTGCCCGCGAGCCTGGCGATGAGCGTGCCGCCGGCGATGAGCTGGACCGACGCGGCCGCCATCCCGGTTTCGTTCCTGACCGCGCACGACGCGCTCGTCACCAATGGACGTTTCGCTCGCGGCAACGCGGTGCTCGTGCAAGGCGCGACCACCGGCGTCGGCCTCGCCGCGCTGCAGCTCGCGCGGCTGGGCGGCGCGTCCCTCGTCGCCGGGACCTCGCGTTCGGCGGAGAAGCTGGAGCGTGCGCGGGCGCTGGGACTGCAGCTCCCGATCACAACCGACATCGCCGAGGCGATGCTGGCCGCGACCGCCGGGCGCGGCGCCGACGTCGTGCTCGACCACCTCGGCGCCCGCGTGCTGAACGAAACGCTGCGCGCCACCGCCATCGGCGGGCGCGTGGTCAACATCGGCCGCTATGCCGGCACTCGCGGCGAGATCGACCTCGAGCTGCTCGCGCTGCGCCGCATCTCGCTCATCGGCGTCACGTTCCGCACGCGCTCGCTCGAGGAGCACGCTGCGATCGTGGCGGCCTTCATGGACCAGCACGCCGCCGATCTCGAGGCGGGCCGCCTGCGCCCGGTGATCGACCAGGTGATGGCCTTCGACGAGCTGCCGGCGGCGATGGAACGCGCCGCGAGCGGCCGGCAGTTCGGCAAGCTCGTCCTGATGGTGTAGTGGAGCGGGAGGCAGGTCTCTCACCTGCGCCTGACGCTGGAAACGTCAGCCCGGATAAGCAGCCGCACGCGCCGGAAACCGGACATCGCGGCGAACCCGCTTTTCGCGTCCCGGCGGGCTTTCTCTTTACAGGCCGCGGGCGAGCTCGGCCACGATCTCGCGCGCCGGCCGGCGGCGATCGAGCATGCCGGCGCCCTGGCCGGCCGGCAGGTTGACGAGCTCCTGGCGATCGGCCGCCTCGGCGGCGGCGACGAAGTCGTCCATCAGCACCCACTGGTAGGGCGTCGGCAGCGGCTCGAGGCCGGATTCGCTCCACGCCTGCATGATGGCGTTGCGGAAGGTGCGCGCGGGCTTGCCGGTGTACGAGCGCGACACGACGAGGTCTTCCGAGCGCGCGGCCTCGAGCTGACGGCGATGCGTTTCCGGCACGTCGGCCTCCTCGGCGAAGAGGAAAGCGGTGCCGACCCAGACGCCCTGCGCGCCCAGCGCGAGCGCCGCGGCGACCCCGCGCCGATCCGAGATGGCACCCGCCCCGAGCACCGGCAAAGGCGCGAGCGCATCCGCGACCTGCGGGATGAGCGCGAAGTTCGCCACGGTGCCGGTATGGCCGCCGGCCTCGTAGCCCTGCGCGATCACCGCGTGCACGCCAGCCTCCTGTTGCCGCAGCGCGTTGCGCACGCTGCCGGCGAGGCCGAGCGTCTTCATATCGCGTGCGCGGCGGTCGCGGATCACCCACGACGCGTCGCCCAGCCCGGCGACGAACACCGGCACGCGCTCGTCGAGGACGATGTCGGCCTGCGCGCGGATGAACTCGTTGGACAGGAGCCCCGCCTTGTGCATCGGCTGCGGGCGCAGGCCGAACTTCTCGTGCAGCGACTGCACGAAGCGCCAGTGCCGGGGAAACTTCTCGCGCAATGCCCGGCGGATCTCGTCGCGGCTCGGCGGCGAATCGGCGAGGCTCGCCGGCAGGAGGAGATCGACCGCGAACGGCCTCGAGGTGAGGCCGCGGATCTCGCGAATGGCCGCGCGCAGCTCGTCCGGCTCGAGGCCGACGCCGCCGAGGCAACCCATGCCGCCGGCGTTCGACACCGCCGCGACCAGCGCGGGCGGCGTCGGCGTGCCGTGCGTGCGGCCCATGCCCGCCTGCAGGATCGGCAGCTCGATGCCGAGGAGCTTGCAGACCGTGTTTCCCGCCATCTCAGGCACCTTGCTTCGCTCGCTCCTGCGCGAGCGTCGGATAGTCGTTGTAGCCGTCGGGCCCGCCGCCATAGGAGCGGCGCAGGACCGGCTTCGCATACGGCCCGCCGCGGCGGATGCGCTCCGGCAGGTCGGGATTCGCCATCCACAAGCGCCCGAACGAAACCGCGTCGACCGCGCCCGTCGAGATGAGCTCGTTCGCCTGGGCGGGCTCGATGCCGCCGTTCGCGATCAGCCTGCCGGCGAACACCGGCTTGACGAGGTCCAGCATGCGCGAGCGCTCGAATCTTCCGTACCAGAAGCTGGTATCCGCCATCTCCATGAAGCCGAGCCCGTCTGCATTGAGCGTCTTCGCGAGGAAGCGATAAGCCGGCTCCGGCTCCGGATCGGCCGCGCCGTTGTAGTCGGAGTACGGGGAGATGCGCATGCCGACGAGCGCGGGCGGGTAGTGCTCCATCATCGCGTGCACGGCCTCGACGGCGAAGCGCGCGCGCTTCTCCGGCGTGCCGCCGTACTCATCCGTCCTCCGATTCAGGAAGGGAGAGAGGAACTGGTGCGGCAGGTATCCATTCGCGCCGTGCAGCTCGATCGCATCGAAGCCGACTTCCTTGCACGCGCGTGCCGCTGCGGCGAAGGCCCGGATGGTGGCTTTTATTTCAGCGACGCTCATTTCCCGCGAAGGCGTCGCCTTGAGCTTGATGAACTTGCCCTCCGGCCCGGCTCCCCAGACGGTGATCGCCTCCATGTTCTCGTTCACGCCGGAGGGCGAAAGCGCCGGCTTCGGATCGGCCGATCGGTCGCACGCCACGCGGCCGCCATGCCAGAGCTGCAGCGCGATGCGCCCGCCGGCGTCGTGCACGGCGCGCACCACCTTCGCCCATGCCTGCACCTGCTCGGGCGTGAAGATGCCCGGCGCGCAGTCCCAGGCGATCGACTGCGGCACGACGTTCGTCGCCTCCGCGATGATCAGCCCCGCGGCCGCGCGCTGCACGTAGTGCTCGGCCATCATCGGCGTCGGGACGCGCTCGAGCGTCGCTCGCGAGCGCGTGAGGGGCGCCATGACGATGCGGTTCGGGAGATTCAGATCGCCGATCTTGAGCGGTGAGAAGAGGTCGGTCATTGGCGTCGGTTCGTTTTTGCCGCCCCCCTGATAACGGCGACTCCCCGGCGGAAAAGAACCGCCGTCATGGGCACGGCACAGCCCATACATCGATCGTGGCGGCGCCGTCGCGAAGTCTCTTCACCTTCTCGTATTCGGCCGAATTCCAGAACTGTCGAATCTTTTCCATGGAGGCGAATTCGAAAACGACCAGCCGGCGGCCATCGTGCGAGCCCTCGAGCACCTCGAGGCCTACGCCGGTTCCCTTGAGCTTGCCGCCGAACGAGGCCATGAGCGGCTGGACGGCCGCCTGGTAGCGCTGGTAGGCCTCGCGCTGCGTCACGGCGGCCTGCACGATGAGCAGCGCGGCCATTACTCGAGCTCGGCGACGCCGGCCTTCCGGATGAGGAGGTCCTTCAGCTTGCCGCGCTCCACTTTGCCGGTCGGGTTCGACGGGATCTCGTCGACGAAGAAGTAGTGGCGCGGGCGCTTGAAGTCGGCGAGGTCCGGACTCGAGAGGCAGAAGGCGTCGAGCGCCTTGGCATCGAGCTGGGGATCCTTGCGGATGATCGCGGCGCAGACCACCTGGCCCCATTTGCGCGACGGCAGGCCGACCGCGGCCGCATTGGCGATACCCGGGTGCTTGAAGAGGACGTTCTCGATCTCCGACGGGTGGATGTTCTCGCCGCCGCTCTTGATGGTGTGGTCCATGCGCCCCATCACGGTGATGAAGCCCTCGTCGTCGAGCACGGCCGCGTCGCCGGACAGGAACCAGCCCTTCGTGAAGGCGGCCGCGGTGCGATCCGGGAGGCCGAAGTACTCGGTGAGCAGGCTCGCGCCGCGCGTGATGAGCTGCCCGATCTCGCCCGGCTTGCACAGATCGTCCGGATCGCGCGTCTCGGCGCGGATCACGCGTACTTCCATGTTCACGGACGCCTTGCCGACGCTGCCGAGCTTGTTTGGCAGCTGGCGGTAGTCGCACGCGGTGACCATCAACGCCTCGGTCGATCCATAGACGTTGCCGAAATACTCGGGGAACCACTGCATCACCTTGCGCGTGACATCGTCGGCGAGCGTCTGGCCGCCGAAGAAGCCGCAGCGCAGCGTGCGCAGGTCGTATTTGGAGAGATCCGCGCCGACCATCATCACCATCTGCGTCGGCACGCCGTGCAGCACGGTGATGCGCTCCTTGCCGACCAGCGAGAGCGTCTCGTCGACATCGAAGCCGCGT
>Ga0070681_10003467_pt1 | contig 14774 bp, 16 predicted proteins | sample KBSC83BmetaG_FD_65650 | JGI IMG/M metagenome (GOLD analysis project Ga0070681, IMG submission 65650) | Corn rhizosphere microbial communities from Kellogg Biological Station, Michigan, USA - KBS C8-3B metaG | ecosystem: Host-associated > Plants > Roots > Rhizosphere | place: USA: Michigan...
CCGCCCTGAAAATCGATTCGAACCATCGGAGCGCGCACGAGTATCTCGGCGAGCTTTACCTCGAAATGAATCAGCCCGAGAACGCGGACAAACAACTGGCGGCCTTGAAGAACGCCTGCCCCAGGTTCGGTAAATGCGAAGAGTACGACGACCTGAAGAAGGCGATCGACTCTTATAAGGCGAAAAAGAAATAGTTTGATGACACATCATTTCTCTCGCTGTGACGCCGTGTCGGAATGGGCGAACGCGCCACTTTCGTCGTCCGAAGCGTGCGAGAGATTTCAGTTTTGGCCCACATGAGGAAAGCTTTCTGCCTTCGACTCTAAATGACAATTGCGAAACAGAGGCGGATCTCTGAGCGAGCAAAAGAGGGCGATTGAAATGGCGGAACAAGTAAAAGCGCGCATCGGCTTTGTCAGCGGCGGAGCGGGCTCGATGCCGCACTACAACAGTTTTCTTCCAATTGTGCCGAAAGAAATCGAACTCGATTTTCAAGGCTTGGAGCTTTACGGAAAATCGCTTTACGAGATCGCTGATAAAAAAGATACCATTGTTCAACGGGTTACTGATTTCGTCGCGAGCCGGAATTGGCAGGGCGTGATCGTCACCGCCGCGCCGACCGAAGTCTTAAACCCGGGACTCTACGATTTGCTTAAGGCGGCTCTTACCGTTCCTTTCACGACCGCCCTGCACGCCTGCGTGACCGCTCTCCGCGCTTACTCGGCCCGAACCGTATTGTTGCTGACGCCGTTTGACGCGCGTTTGAACGAGTTGATCGTCGATCACCTCGACAAGGCCGGTGTCACGGCGCTCGCGCCGCAGTCTTTTGCCGAGCTCTCCGTGCCCAAACGGATGAACCCCGATGAAGTTTTCGAGCTGACGAAGAAAAATTTGGCCGCGGTCGACAAGGTCGACGCGATTTATTTTCAAGGCGCCGTGCTCGATCCGATCAAAGTTTTGGACAAGATCGAGACAGAGCTCAAAGCTACCGTGATCGCGAGTAACCCGGCGATGTTCTGGTATGTGGCTTCTGAGCTCGGGATGAAGTTTCCAAGGAACGGTTACGGTCGATTGCTGCGCGACTGGCCGGAGTGTGGCTGATATCTTAAGCACTCTAAAAAAACTTCAGCATAAACTGTGTCATGTATTCGTTCAGAGTTTGTTTAGCGGCCCGCCGGTGAAAACCGGAGTCCGGTTTCAAAGGTCGGTCCGAATCCACTGCTGATTGCAGCATCAGAAGTGTCCAATTCCGAGCGTCTTCAAAAAACCACTTGCTTCGATTTCTTTAAGCGGGCCGTTATCGGCGATATTCTCGGGTTGGGCTGTTTTCGCCTTCGGGTTGGTTTCCCCGATATAGTCAAGCAGAAACTTGATTCCTTTCAGATTCACGTACGGCATATCGGGAACGGTGGGGACATTGTACTGATATGCGATCTTCAAGGTCGCGGGATCGTTGGTGCGCAGGTGGTGCGCGATGACCTCCATCGCGAAATCGCGATCCGTCTTCATGCGATGAATTCCTTCGATCAATGCTTTCAAGAAATTGGTCGTGAGCTCATGATGTGTTTCGACGAATGATTTTGTCGCGCCGATGCCGCTGTGTTGATAATCGAGCCCAATGGTCGAGTAATCGATCACCGTATGGAGGCCGGCTTTCTTCGCCCGGTAGGCGAAAGACTGCTCGAGCAAAGTAGCTTGAATCGCGCCTTGCGAGACTGCGGCGAGTCGTTCCGGATTGCCGCCGGTTTGTAAGATAATGACATCCTTCCCGGGCGTGAGGCCGTGCTTCTCCAATCCCCAGCGGGCCAAAAAGTCCGCCGAACCACCAAAGCGGGCTATGCCGAGCTTTTTGCCTTTCAAATCCTCCACGGTTTTGATGTCTTTGGAGACGACCATCTCGTAGGGTGCATAATTGACGGTCCCAGCGATCATGACCGCATCCCGGCCGGCGAGGTGAGCGTTGATCACCCCCGAACCGGCAATCGTAATAAAGCTCATCTCTTCCGAAAGCAGCGCAGCCAGCGCGGTGGAGGATCCCGACATAACCAATGGCTTAACGTCCAGTCCGTATTTTTTGAAATAGCCGCCTTCAACGGCGGAAAGGACCGGGGTATTCGTCGGGGTAACCGAAACAAGACCCACGTAGATCGTCGGTGCAGTTTGCGCGCTCGCGGGACCGAGACAGCTGATGAACGAAAAGAAAAGGGTGGCCACAAGAAAGCGAATCGGGTTCATAGACAACCCTCCGTTGAGCAAACTTGTTTATGTAAAAAGCTAGCACCGAGAAGAAGTTCGGTCGAGAGGCGGTTGGGCGCGGAGCTGGCCTCGATGGTGCCATGATCTGCAACCTGACGAGTAAAGCGCGGCAGCAACGAGTTTAACTGTTGAAAGCGTCTGATTGACACACGTTTGTAATGATTGGTAGAACGCCGCATGGATATTTCGGGGAAAGGTTTCAGCCGATACGCGGAAGCTACTCAACGGCGACAAAAGCACCAGTCAAGACGCATTAACCAGCGCACGAGAAGTATTCTTGTGGCTCGATTGTCTGAGCGATGTTTCTCTTGACGGATCAGCAAGGGAGGGAGTGCATGAAAAGACCGGTTTTGGTCACCTTATTACTACTATTTTCCTGCGCCAGTGCTTCGGCCCAGCTTACCAAAATCACGGTGGGCTATGGTTCGATCAGTGCAGCGCAGTTACCGGTATGGATCGGCAAAGAAGCAGGGATTTTTAGCAAAAATGGCCTGGATGTTCAGCTCGTTTTTTTCAAAGGCAGCACGACTGCCGTAATGGCGCTGATATCAAAGGAGACTCCGATCAGTCAGGTGACTGGCCCGCCGATCGTGAATGCGGTCCTCAGAGGTTCCGATGCGGTGTTTGTTGCCGGTGGAGCGGTGATCATAGACTACTGGCTCATGAGTCGACCAGAAATAAAAAGCGCGGAGCAGCTCAAAGGCGGCTCGATCGCCGTTTCGACTTTCGGCGGGCAGTCTGAATTTGTCTCGCGCATCGCGCTTAAGAAGCTCGGCCTAACTCCGGGCAAAGATGTGACCATGGTTCAGATCGGCGTACCCTCTGATCGACTTATCGCCACGGAGACCGGCAAAGTGCGCGCCGCTTTGCTAAATTCACCCGACAGCTTTATCGGCGAGAAAAAAGGTCTTTACACTCAAGCCTATGTGAGCCTGCCTAGTCAGAGCACCGGTGTCGCGACGACGCGCAGGTTCATTCGGGAAAATCCCGATATGGTGAGAAAATATGTCAGATCTCAGATCGAGGCGGTGCACCGCATCAAAATTGACCGTGAGCTCGCAGAGCGGGTACTCGTGAAGTATCTCGGCCCTCAGGACAAGCAGATCCTGGAAAAAACATATGATGACATTAGCTCTGACCAGAAACTGCCGCCAAAACAGTATCCGACTATAGAGGGGCTAAAGACGATTATAGAGCCGTTGGCGGATACCGACCCAAAAGCGAAAACCTCTAAGCCTGAAGACTTTGTTGATATGAGCTTTATTCGCGAACTCGAGCAGAGCGGCTACATCGACAATTTGTACAAGAAGCGATGATCAGCGATACCGCTGATCGCGGACCGCCGTTCATTGTCGGTCTTGGCGTGCCGCTGCGTATGCACGGCGATCATTAAGCGATGCTCGGCACAGGGTTGAAACTTGTGACAGCTCGGCTGGTTGCTCATGGAACGTTAGAATCTTTCGTCGCGCATAAAATTATCAACTTTTTCGCCACGGTCCGTTTTAGCCACTCGGTAACAATTTTCGCGACGTTCGCTTCGGCCCCGACGTAGAAGTGATCGCAGTTCGGCACGATCACCACTTCGCAGGGGCCGGCGCAATCTTCCTGGAAGCGCTCCGCCGGATAATTTTCTTTCGGCTCCTGATCGCCGCGGATGAAAAGCACGGGGCATCTGATGCGCTTGGCATTTTTCACCAAATCCGGCGCGTTGGTTAATCGATCGAGAAAAGTGCGCGCGGAAATCACCCACCACCACGCTGGGATGAGCATCAGTTGGCGCGGTTTGCCCACCGACACCAACGCTTCTGCTTGACGTGTTAACGCAGCTGTATCGCCGGCGAGAGAAAAATTGCGCGCCGAGCTTGAATTGCTCAGGCGATTACCACCGGCGTGGGCGGAGAGCAAAATCAGGGCTCGCGTCTCCGGATGGCGCGCGACGTGTTCACTGGCCAATACCCCGCCGTTACTGTGGCCGATGACAATCGGCGATTGATAGCCCTTGGCGGCCAAGTAGTTTGCCGCGATTTCATTGTCTTCGATTCCTTCGGCGACCGTCTGGTAAGCGCCGCCGACGCATTCGCGGCTATCGTAGGTGCTGACCGAATCGTGACCGCGCCGGTTGAAGGGCATGAAATCGTAGCCGAGAGCGGTGATATGCGGCGCGAGAAAGCGGGCGGCGCAGACGTAAAAATTCATCTGGTTGCCGTGGCAGTACATCACCGCGCCCTTGCTCGCGCCATCGGGTCTGTAGTAGGCAGCATCCAGAGGATGGGTCGGTGTGGGAATGCTGATCAGCTCAGTGCGCATGGAAAACTCCAATACGTTTCAGTCGCGTATCACAGAGGAGCGGGGACTTGATAAGTTTCACCGCAGAGACGTGGAGGACGCAGAGTGTTGTTTAAACCTTTCTATGAGCTCTGCGCCTCCGCGCGGTGAGTCTTCCTCACATGAGCGTGTAAATAACTGACGAGCTGAGATACTTCAAATGATCGACTGCAAAATTTCCAAACTGCGCATGGGAAGGGGATGATAATGGATCCAGTGAAGAAAGCGCCGTTTCGTGCCAATCACGTCGGCAGTCTGTTGCGCCCCCCGGAACTTCGGCGGGCACGAGAAAAGTACCAAACGAGCGAGATCGGCGCCGCGCAGCTACGCGATATAGAAGACCGCTGCATTCGCGACGCGGTAAAGATGCAAGAAAATATCGGGATGCACGGCATCACCGACGGCGAGTTTCGCCGCAATCTGTGGCACGCGGACTTTCTGAGCCAGTTTCAAGGCATTAAAGTGGTCGAAGGCTTGCTGCCAGACTCTGCGCGTCACTTTCAAAGCTCGGATGCGGATGTACAGCGTTCGCCGACTCAATTCGTCGTTACTGGCAAGCTCGGGCATTCTCACGGAATCGAGACGGAAAATTTCCGATTCCTGGCTTCCGTCACAACAGAAACTCCCAAACAATGCATTCCGTCGCCTTCGCTGACGCATTTCCGCACCGGCCGCGGTGGTGTGGACAAGGCAATATATCCGGAGATGGAGGAGTTCTTTGCGGATCTCGCGCGCGTTTTTCGTGAGGAGATTGCCGCTCTCGCGGCCCTCGGCTGCAGATACCTGCAGATCGACGACGTCAATTTCGCGTATCTCTGCGATCCCAAGATGCGCGAAGGTGTGAAAAAAATCGGCGAAGATCCGGACAAGCTGCCCGCCCTGTATGCGCGGCTGATCAACGACTGCATCAAAGATCGCCCGGCCGACATGGCGGTCTGCACGCATCTTTGCCGCGGCAACTTTGCCAGCGCATGGGTTGCAGAAGGCGGCTACGAGCCGGTTGCCGAAGTGCTGTTCAATGAACTCAACGTAGACGGGTATTTTCTCGAATACGATACGCCCCGCGCGGGAAATTTTGCACCACTCCGCTACATGCCCAAACGCAAGAAGCTGATTCTCGGTCTGGTGACTTCGAAAAGCGGCGAATTGGAGAATCCGGACGACCTAAAAAGGCGCATCGATGAAGCAAGCGAGTGGGTGCCGTTGGAACAACTCGGTATCAGCCCGCAATGCGGTTTTTCCAGCACCGTGCTAGGGAATAAGCTGACGATCGACGACCAGATCGCGAAACTGAAACTGGTTGTGCAGGTGGCGCGGGATGTCTGGGGCAGCGCATGATACGTGCAACTGACTTGCTCTTCGAAGCTCCAAAATGAACGAAACTGCTTCTCTCGAATAAGCAGACTAGTATGGCCAGGCTGTTATCAACAGAACCTTCGATTGAGCACCAGACGATCTCTCGCGACGAGCTCCGCGCGCGCCTCCGGGATCGTTCGCTGATTATCCTCGACGTCTTGCCGAAGGAAGCTTATGCCGAAGCGCACATTCCCGGCGCGCTCAGTCTTCCAGTAGCCGAGATCGAGACGAAAGCGCGCCAACTGATTTCCAACTTAACTCAGGAAATCGCGGTTTACTGCGGCGGACCGACCTGACCCCTCGGCGAGCAGGCGGTCGGCCTGCTAAAAAAATTAGGATACACCAACGTCCGTCATTACGTTGGCGGATTGGCGGATTGGAAAGTGAGCGGTGGATCGATCGAGTGCAACGCGCCGCCGGTTGCAACGCCAGCAACATTGTCCGTTCAGCAACAAAAGTCAGCGCGTCGCCTCTCATGGTTGGAGGTCATCGCGAACTGGCCGTTGGAGCGGCTGGTCGGCTTCTGGCTCGGCATGATTCTGATCTTCGGCGTGATCTATTGGCTCGCCGGCATCGGCATGGGTTGGGGACTTCAGGCGGGTAGCTCCATCGTGCACCCGGATGTCAGCGGATTCGCCACAGCAATCTACTTTAGCTTTGTCACCGCGCTTTCAATCGGGTACGGCGACGTCATTCCGATCGGCCCGCTGCGAATCCTCGCTGTGGTAGAGGGGATCGCGGGTTTGTTGGTCTTTGGTTGTGTCATCTCGAAATTAGTATCTCGGCGACAGGAGGAGCTCACTGCCGAGATTCACCGGACAACTTTTGAGGATCGTCTCGATCGCGTGCGCACCAACCTCCACTTGGTTTTTTCCGACCTTGCCTCCGTGCAACAGCTCCGGAGCGAGCAGGGCACGCTGCCGCACCAAGTCCTGCGGCGATTGGAGAGCACCGTCAGGGTTTTTCGCGGCGAGCTGCAGACCATTCATGATCTTTTGTACCGATCCAATATCGAACCCGATGAGGAGACGCTGGAATCGATCCTGGCAAATTTGCTGATCTGCCTGCAGAGCTTGGTCGAATTGAGCGAGTCCTGTCCGGAAAAGAATGGCGCATCGGCGGATCTCGACCTTGCTTTACGCGCGATCGGCAATCTGGCGAGAGAAATTTGCGGCGAGTGCGTGCCGCGGGTTTACGCGCCGACCCTGAAAGGCGCAATGGATCAAATTCAAGTGCTCGCCGAACGGCTGGCGGAGTGATCCCTGGTTCTGGAAATTATGGTTTCGCTGGAAGCATCGAGATTTCGGCATAGATAAAGATTGGCAAAATCTCCCTTTGCCCCTCTTTTTCAAAGAGGGGAATGAAATACGGCAGAAACACGAAAACCTGAGATCTAGCTTGACTTGTGAATGTAAACCGCGAGGTATTACGGATGCGAGAGCTAAAAGTTGCAGCGGCCTTCTTTCTCCAACTCCGGTACAAGCGCTTGGTCGGTCAAGTCCTCCGGTCTGATCGCCTGTGCGGCAGGGACCGACGAGCCGGCCATCTGGAGCGCGAGCTCGATACCTTCGAGTTTTAAGCGCGGTTTGGGTGGAATCACGTCAGTCATATAGAGCCTGTAAAGATACTCGACCGCTGCCGCATCAAGGCCGCGGCCGCTTTTGGCGATGAAAGGAAGAGCTTTCGTTTTGTCGCTTCTCGCCAGAGCGATCCCTTGGCAAATTCCCGCCATAAATTTTTTGACGTCCTCTCTGCGGCGTTTCAAGAACGCCGCATCAACGGCGTAATCCGCGCCGCCGCCGGCGTAGATTTTGAGCTCCTTGTGATCACTAAGTCGATGCAAACGCGCGAGAGCACCACTTTCTTCCAATGTATAGAGGGTTTCGGCGGTGACCATCATTGCCGCAATTTCTCCGGATAGAAGACTTTTGACGCGATCGCTGTTTCTACCTTCCGCGAGGGGAACCAAAGCGACATCTTTCTGGGGATCGATACCGAGCTTCCTCAGAGCCAAACGCGTAAGTTGATCGGGCGTACTGCCAGGTTCTCCGGTACCGACTTTTTTTCCGAACAAGTCTCGGATGGTTTTGATCGATGGAGCGGCGAGAAGCGCCGAGTAATTGAAGCCCGTATTACCGACCAACATCATGCGCCTGCCGCCGGTCGCGTTGTTTTGAACCACATGGTTCGCGCTCACCACCGCAATATCCGCTTCGCCCTGTTTCATTGATGCGAGCAACTTCTCATTGGATCCGGGATCGATCCACGTGACGCTCAGGCCAGCGCGTTCGAAGAGTTCCGCGTCGCGCGCCAGGTACATGGGCAGTTTGCTGATGTTCCAAGGCGGATAATAGAGGACTCGGATCGTCTCGGATTGAGCGAAGATGTCGGTGCACAATGATAGTAATAAGATAGTTTCGATTGCCGTTATGAGTTTAAGAAAGAACCTGGTTCTCTCGGGTCGAAAGATTGTCCGATGATCGAGCAGAGTCATGCGATGCCGAGTCCCCCTGCGAGGATAAGTTCCGCGAAGCTTCTCGGCTATTAAGCGATTTGCGACGGCAAGATTCTTCGGCTCCGCCTCGGAATGACAGGGGGACCCTGCCAGCGCGAGATTTGAGCGGATTGCAGCGCGGGTTGGGAAAACTGAATTCAAACGATACATTATTGCGAATTATTTTTTGAACGAGACGATGAAATAGGCCGGCGCAGAGTGAGATACGGAATCCCCCTGGCCGACGACAACGATCGGATAAGTGCCGATTTTTTTGATCAACTCAGGTGGCACAACGGCCTCCAGTTCGCTAGGGCTCATGAATCGGGTTTCCAATTCTTTTCCGTCGAAGGTCGCTTTGTGAAAACGGTCAAAGCCGCGGCGCGTGCTAATCTTTATTGTTGTCGCTGCCGATCCTTGCGTTACCGCACGCGGCGAGATGTCAATTTGCTGCGGAGTGGCGCGCCATGGCCGGATCGCCGGAATCGGATTTTTAAAGTTCGCGTGAAATTCATGGTCGACGATTTTTCCGGCGAGCACGACCAGCCGGACATTTTGAGTCGCCCATGCATCTTTCAGGGGATCGCCGTCGACGGCTATGATGTCGGCGACCTTGCCGGCTTCGATCGTGCCGAAGTCTTTGTCCTTGTGGAAAGCTTTAGCGACATTGATCGTCGCTGATTGGATCGCCTGCATCGGTGTCAGGCCGGCCTCGACAAACATCGTGATCTCCTGGTGAACGCCGAGACCCGGCAGGCCGTTATTGGGATCGGAGCCCGCGCGAAGAATACCGCCGGCTTTGACGAACCGGCGGATCAAGTCTTGGATTTTGCCGTAACCTTCCCGTGCTTTGTTCAAACGCTCGGGAGCAAACTTTTCGTAACGCTCGTATTGCCCGAGAGCCTGTTCGCGAAGCACGCCTGGCAGATATTTGGCTTCCTTACGATCGAGAATCGATAGCTCTCTTTCCTTGAAGCGTCCGACACTGGGCGACAGCGGCCGGTACCACGTGGCGATGGTCGGTGCCCAACTGACGCTTTTCTCGACCATGGCTTTGACGATGCTGTCGAAGTTCTCTGGCTCATAGTAATAGGACAAGTCAGCCGTATTAATTTTTCGGGTCATGCGCTGTTCGTGGATCTCCCAGCGCTTTTTCACATCGGCAATGGAGGTCATCCCTGGCGCCCAATGGTGTTCGACGCCGGCGAATCCTGCTTCAGCGGCAAGAAAGACGTCGAGGCAATGACAAGTTATGGGTAGACCCAGCCGGTGTGCTTCTTCGGCGCCGGCGCGAATTGCTTCCGGGGCAACGTATTCGTTGAACTTGATGATCTCGATGCCCGCAGCTTTCTTTTTGCGCACGGCGGCAACGGCGTCTTCCGGAGTCTTGATCAAGTAGCCGCGCTCACTGCGAAGCGCCCAAGCCGGAGGCGGTCCCACCAAGCGCGCGCCCGTTGACCAGATCCGCGGTCCACGAATCTTTCCCAGATCGGTTCCGTCACGCTGAGCCAATGTCCATTCGTCATCGTTCTGCGTGATGTCGGGACAAGTGGTTATTCCGAGGTGAAGGTAAATCTCGCCCATGAAATCGAGCAGATGGCAGTGACCGTCGATGAGCCCGGGGAGAATCGTTTTGCCTTTGACGTCGATGACTCGCGCAGCGCGAGGTACGCTGAGTTCGCCGCGTTTTCCAACGGACTTGATGCGCTCGCCTTCGACTATAATGACGGCATCATCGAGCGGTGTCCGGCCGGTGCCGTCGATCAGCGTGCCGCCCTGGATAACCAACGGAGTCGATAGTTGCGCACCACCCACGCTGGAGAACGCCAAGACAGCTAATAGACCAAAGCTCAAATGCAAAAATCTATTGGATCCAATTTTCATATCATTCTCCGGGATGGATGACCGTCACTTGGTTAAGGAATCGAAGAAGCCGTTTTTCTCCAACTGTTCGACCAAGGACAAATCGACAAACTGCTCCGCCTTGAGTTTTTTCCCAGGAAATTGATTATCGAGTAAAAACTGGACCGCTTTGAGCGAAGGCCGCGGCGTTTTCTGCAACGTCGGAGCGTAGTCCTGCCAAGTGCCCTCGAGTATATCGTCGTCCTGGATTTTGCCGTATTTGGCCAATACTTTTTTGCTGAATTCCTTGTCGCTCCGGTAGCGATGCATGCCGCGGGTGAAAGCGCGAAGAAAGCGCAGAACGATATCGCGGTGTTGCGCGATATAGCTACGGGTCGTGATCACTGTGCCGTTGATATCTTCAATTCCAAGGTCGCCAAAATTGACCAATTCGCGCATGCCGAGCTGGGTGGCTTTGGCATAGAGGGGAAAGCTCAACGCGCCCGCTTGCACGGCGCCGCTTTGAAGCGCAGCGAAAACTTCCGGCTGGGCTCCGAACGAGAGGAGCGCGACATCCTTGTTGGGTTCGAGATTGAAGTGCTTCAAGGCCATGCGCACGATTTGATCCGACGTCGAGCCAAAAGTCGTGATTCCGGCACGTTTGCCCTTCAGGTCAGCAGGGTTTTTGATTTCGGGCCGCGCCATGAGACGAAAAGGTGAAACGGTGCCGGTCGAACCGATAATGACCACATCGCTACCGGCCGCAGTGGCGGCCAACGCGGCCGATGCTCCGGCCTGAATGATCGGTGCGCTGCCGCCGAGCAACGCGGCCACCATGCGCGTGCTGCCGCCGACGCGAATCAATTCGACGTCGAGTCCTTCATTGGCAAAATAACCGGCCTCCTTGGCAATCCAGGCGGTGCCCCAAGACCCGGCGAAGCTCGGATACAGAAGTCGGAGGGGAATCATTGTCTGAGCGGCACGAATAACCGCCGGTGAGACGAACAGGGCCGAGATCAGAATGACAAATTGTAAACCTTTGAGTGACATCAAACCTCCGTGCTTCGACAACTAGCAATTAGCAAACATGCTGAATCTTGGCGAAAAATGTCATGTCATCCTGAGCCTGGCCGAAGGACTGCATGACACTCTTTAACTTCTGGGTTGTCCGCCGCCGTACGCGCAGCGATCATTTATTCGGTACGGCGCGCCACTTCACGAAACACGCGCATGAAGTTGCCGCCGACGATTTTTTCAACGTCGCTTTCCCGGTATCCACGACTCAATAAGGCCGCGGGAATCAGTGCGAACTCTTTGTGGGTCGGAATCGCGGTCTCGCTGGCGATGCCGAAAAAATCGGTGCCGATGCCCACGTGATCCGCGCCAACAAAGTTCTTTACGTAATCGAGCTCGCGGATGTAAGTCTGAAAAGTGTCGCGCCGGCGCAGCATGGGCCAGATGCCGATGACGCCGCCTTTTTTACTGATGGCCGTCATATCTTTGTTCTCGAGGTGGCGCGAATTGGTGCGTAACGCGTAAGCGCCCGTATGGGAGCAGATCACCGGGTGCTGGCTCGCCGCAAGAACACCGTTGACGGTGTCGGGCGAGGCATGCGCCACGTCGATCAACATGCCAAGCTTATTCATTTCTTTTACGACGTCCTGGCCGAATGTGGTGAGTCCCTTGTGACGCGGCGCTTCGGTCATGATGTCGCCCAGCTCGTTGATTCGATAGTGCACCAACTGCAGCACGCGCACGCCGAGATCATAGAAAAATTTGACCCGCGACAGATACCCTCGAGAGGATCGCTGCCTTCGATCGCCAGAACGGCGCAGGGCTGGCGATTTTTCTTGGCTTCCGCAATATCCGTTGGTGACATGGCCAAGCCGATCTTTCCGGCTTTGGAGGCTTTCAGCACCTTGTCGAGTTGATCTTGGCTGCTCTGAAAGAGCTCGCCGACAGCGGGCTTACGACTCTCGGTGTAGTGGCCTGTCGGACTTCGGCGGAGCGTACCGTGATCACCACGGACGGCAAAGACGCCTGCATCCAAGCCGCCGGCGCGCATGTTGTCAGGAATCTCGGAGTCGAACTCAGCCAAGCTTCTGCCGCTGCTCAAGTTGGGATAGCAATGCAGGTCGACGGTGATCGCCGCGCCGGAAAGCTCGGCGGCTTCGGCGATGAGGGTTTTGTCGTGCAGGATGGAACGAACCAAAGGGTCCAGCTGTGCGCCGGCAAAAGTCGCCAGGATTGCACGCAAAAAGACGCGGCGCGATGGCGCTTTCTCTGTTTTAGTGCCAGCGAGTAGCGTCGCGCTTAAGGGCACGAATCTGGATTCAAACATAGGCTCAAGGTTGGTTTGTCTCTTGTTGTATGTAAAAACTCAGCAACACCCACGATCATCCATGCAGGGCGACAATACCTCAAAGGGCGCGCTCAAGAAAAGTCTGCTCGACGGCTCCGACCGCGCACAACCTGGCGCTGCATCCTTTCGCGCCCAAGTGAGCCCGGTTTTTTTTCTCGCCGGTCTTTTCTTCCTTAATTTCGCCTCGCGCATTATTCTCTCGCCGCTTCTGCCCACCATCGAAAAGGAATTGGCTATCAGTCACAGCCAGGCGGGATTTTTTTTCTTTTTGAGCTCCGGGGGCTATTTGGTCGGGCTGTTGGCATCCGGCGTGCTGACGTCGCGCTCGAGCCATCGGCTCGCGATTAGCGCTTCTCTCGCAGGGGTCGGCATCGCATTATTAACCATTGCGGCCGCGACCTCTCTGTGGTTGATCGAGTGCGGCTTGATGGTGCTGGGTTTCGCCGCGGGTTTTTATTTGCCTTCAGCGATCGCAACGATTACGTCGTTGGTGGATAAACGGCACTGGGGCAAAGCGATCGCCATTCACGAGCTCGCACCCAATCTAGCTTTTTTTGCGACTCCCTTTCTCGCCGAGATTTTTCTCCATTGGTCGAGTTGGCGCATGGGCCTGGGGCTGCTCGGGGTGCTGTCGCTTGTCGGGAGCCTAAGTTTCGGCCGGTTGGGTCGCGGCGGCGACTTTCCTGGAGAATCGCCGGGTTCCAATGCATTCGCAGTGCTCGCGCGCACGCCGGCCTTCTGGCTGATGATGGTGCTCTTCGGTGTCGGCGTCAGCTCCACGATCGGAGTCTATGCTATGTTGCCGCTCTATCTCGTGAGTCAGCGCAACTTCGACCAGAGTACGGCAAATACCCTAGTCGCATTTTCGCGTTCGCACGGCCCCATGCTCGGCTTGCTCGGCGGCTGGGCGTCAGACAAGCTGGGCGCCAAAGGGACGATCATTATCAGTTTGATTTTTACCGGTATTACAACATTGCTCCTGGGAACACTGTCCGGTCGGGCATTGGGCGCCGCGGTGTTGGTCCAGCCCCTGGTGGCGGTGTGGTTCTTTCCGGCTGCGTTCGCAGCGATCGCGATGATCACGCCGCCGAGCGCACGCAATCTTGCCGTAGCGTTTTCCGTACCTGTCGGCTACATCATCGGTGGCGGCGCGATCCCGACATTCATCGGCATCATGGGCGATGCCGGTTCGTTCGCGACCGGATTCGTGGTGACTGGATTGTTGATCGCGGCCGGGGGGCTTCTCTCGATCAGACTTCGGCTGCCCGCACCAGATGCAAGGAAATGAGCCAACGGTTGTGTTGCCGGCTCTGGCTATTCTATAAAATTCCTCATGCTCAGTTTAAGTGATTTTGCGGAAAATATCCGCCGCAGCGATGGAGTCGTTGTATTTACAGGCGCCGGGATCAGCACGGAGTCGGGCATTCCGGATTTCAGAAGTCCCGGCGGAATTTGGACGCGCTATCGGCCGGTGACCTACCAGGAATATTTGAGCAGCGAAACGGCGCGGATCGAAGCCTGGAAGCGCAGACTCGATGGCTGGGAGCAGTACAAAAACGCCAAGCCGAACATCGGCCATTACTTTGTTCAAGCGCTCGGCGCGAAAGGAAAATTGATCGGCTTAATCACGCAAAACGTCGACGGTTTGCATAGCAAAGCGGGTGTGCCGGACGAAAAGATTGTCGAACTTCACGGCAGCAATCGTAAAGTGCTTTGCCTCAAATGCGAGCGCGAATATGATCCCGACGAGGTGATCGCAAGACTCGTTGGTGATTTTGCATCACCCAAGTGTGACGTTTGTGGCGGCATTCTCAAATCGGCGACGGTCTCTTTCGGCCAGCCCATGCCGGAGGAAGCCATGCGCCAGGCGCAGGAATGGACCGAACAAGCGGAGGTTTTTGTTGTCATGGGATCCTCGTTGCAAGTACAACCGGCGGCGTCGTTTCCGGTCGTGGCCCAGCGCAATGGCGCAGTGCTCGCGATTATCAATCGCGAGCCCGGACCCCTCGATGAGATTGCCGATTTCGTTCATCATGGCGCGATCGGAGAATTCTGCGCGCGCTTCGGCGAGATGATCGCGGATGGATGATCGAAATTTCACCGCAGAGGCACAGAGTTCAGAAGAGTTTCCATGTTGGC
>Ga0070681_10003468_pt1 | contig 14773 bp, 18 predicted proteins | sample KBSC83BmetaG_FD_65650 | JGI IMG/M metagenome (GOLD analysis project Ga0070681, IMG submission 65650) | Corn rhizosphere microbial communities from Kellogg Biological Station, Michigan, USA - KBS C8-3B metaG | ecosystem: Host-associated > Plants > Roots > Rhizosphere | place: USA: Michigan...
GCCGGGTCCGCCTTCTCCAGGAGCCAGCTGTAGAACCCCTCCCGCTCGACCGGGGCGGCCAGGTCGTTGTCCTTGACGATCTCCGACCCCTCGACCAGCTGGAACCACGACCCGTCCGGCTCGCACATGAACGTCGCGTAGTTGTCCTGGACGACCCGCTGGGTGGTCAGGTTGGTCGCGCTGCCGCTCGCCAGCCGGATGGCCGAGTTGACGATCAGCCACTTGAACTGCGGCAGCCCGCGGAGGGTGGCGACGAACACCCCGGCGTCGGTCCCGTCCGGGTTCTTGATCGGCAGGTGGTCGTAGCTGGCCCACGGGACGTTCGAGCTGCCGGCCAGGTTCCGGACGAACGTGTTGGCGATCACGTTCTCCCAGACGGTGTTGTTGACCACGATCACGGCCAGCGCCTGGCCGACGAGGGACTGGAACGCGGCATCGATCCCGAGCAGCATGTTCGGGATGTTGGCGTTGGTCGCGTCGCTCCAGGCGGTGGTGATCTGGTTCGTGCCGGTCCCGAGCTGGAGCCCGGCCGCGAAGCTGCCGCCGGTCAGGATGTTCGAGCTCGGGATCTTGTGGTCGACCGAGATGAACGTGCCGGACCGGTCGAACGTCGGGATCAGGTCGTCCCCGGACTGGTAGAAGCCGTACACCCCGCCGTTGCAGATCGCCCCGGCGGTGATGAACTCGCGGAAGTTGTCCTGCCGCTGGCGGAGGGTCTTGGCCTGGTTCTCGATGTACCGCTTGCCCATCACGTCCCGGACCCCGGCGTTCTGGCCGAGGGTCCGGATCTGGATGAGCGTGTTGTAGTCGAGCATCACCTTCTCGGCGGACTTCGCCAGGGTGATGCTGACGTTCCCGACCGGGTTCATGGCCACCGACCCGGACGCGGCCCCCGGGATGCGGCCCCGGGCCACGTCCCGGACGTGGTCGTAGATGTCGTAGGTGTACGTCCGGCCCTGGATCGACATCACGTTCTTGCCGCCGATCTCGAACCCGAAGTACTTCGAGAGGATCGAGCCGGGGGCGCGGATCGTCGAGACGATCTTGGTCACCACCGAGGGCGTCAGCAGGGTCAGGATCGAGCCGGCCATCGTCGGGCACCTCGCGGGCTGTCGGGCTTGGTCGGGTCGGGCGGCGGGGCTCGGCCCCGCGGGTGGTCGGTTACGCGACGGTCAGGGTGTTCGCCCCGCCCGGGATGGCGATGTACTTCGAGCCGTCGTCGTTCGAGACGATCTCGATCGTCCCGCCGATCAGGTTGCCGGCGGTCTGGAACGCCACCGACGTGGCGGCGTTGTTGTTGAACGTGACGAGTTTGCCGGCCGGGGCGATGACCTTCATGGTCTGGCCGACCACGTTGTGGAACCGGAACCGGTAGCCGCGGGCGACGGCCGGGAGGGTGAAGTCCACCTCCCCGGCGGCCCCGGACGTGGTGAACGTCTTCCCGTTGTCGGCCGCGACGACGGTGTAGTTCGCGGCCTTGGCGACGACCTGGGAGAAGTCCCGGTCGATCAGCCGCAGGTCGTCGAAGACGAACCGCGGGGACAGCTGGACCCGGGCGTTCTCGTCGAACCCGAACAGGCTGCCGACCTTGACGAACCCCCACACCCGCAGCTGGGCGACCTTGTCCCGGGTGCTCCCGGACCGCGGGTCGTTCATGTCGGTGGTGGTGTCCAGCACCCCGACCGCCACCTGGCTGCCGTCCGTCGCGGTCGGGTCGTAGGCCTTGTACTTCAGCGAGCTGGCGATCTGGCCGAGGACCAGGCCGCGGCGGAGGGTGGTGGTCGGGGTGTCCCCGGCGTCCACGGAGGCGGCGTCGAGGATGACCCCGATGCAGGCCCACGGGAACGCCGGCCCCCACCAGTACTCGTTCTCGACGGTGTTGACCTGGGTGTCGATCCCGGGCAGGTTGTTCCAGATCGCGAGCGACATCGGGTACTCCGGTCGGGGGCGGCGGCCTGTCTGAATCGTCGGGGCTACGCGGGCCGGGTCACTTCCGGCCGGTCGCGTTCCAGTCGCTGACGGTCTTGGCGACCTTCTCCGGGGACTCCGGGGGGTCGTCGCGGTACGGGCTGTCGGCGACCGGGGCGGCGTCCGCCGAGAGGCGGACGGCCTTCCTGCCCTTCCGCCCGCGGGTCGAGTACGCCGACCCCTTCGGGTTCTGGCGGAGGGCCTCCACCCGGATCGTGACCTCGTTCGGCTGCACGTCCCCCTCGGCGGTGAAGCTGAGGCGGACCGCCTTCAGCCGGCCCCGCAGGTCGTCGGCCGTGGCCGGGGTCACCTGCCGGTCGTGCTCCAGGGCGTCGATCTCCCGGCGGATGGACTGGCGGGCCAGGGCCGCGGCCTTCTTCTCCTGGGCCTCCAGCGACATCTGGAGGGGCTGGGCGGCGGGCGGCTCGCTGCCCTCGGGCGGCTGCTCGGCGTCCCCGGCCTGCTCCTCGTCGTCCTCCTCGGGCTCCGGCTCGTCGTACTCCGGCTCCCCGCCGGCCTTGTAGTTCTTGGCCGCGACCTCCACGACGTGCGCGAACTGCTCGGGGTTCTTGATCGCGCTCACGTCGCCCAGGTCGAGCCCGCAGTGCTCCTTGAGGGCCGCGGCCACCTTCTCCATCCAGTCCCCGCCGCCGGATTCGGTCTCGGTCTCTTCGGGCTCGGGGGTCTCGGTCTCGTCCGCCACGGTGGGGGCCTCCGCGTAGTCGGCCAGGGACAGCCGGATCAGCGACGGGTGAATTGTGGGGGCTACGCGGGGCACCCCCGCGGCCGCGCCGATGAACTCCGGGAGGCTCGTGAAAATGCGGGTTTCGTGGGCCGAAAGCGAGAGTTTCAGGCCGCCGACCGGCTCCTGGTGCCGCTGGACCGGGCGGGGGGTGGCGGCGACGTGGGTGATGTTCAGCCCGGGCCAGAGCCGGCCGTCGGTGTCCACCCAGTCCCACCGGAGTTCCGGGCTGACGAACCGGACCTTCTTGAACTGCGCCAGGTCGGCCGGGTCGTCCCCGGCCAGCAGCACCTCGGCCCGGCCGCCCCGGACCCGGAAGCCTTTGGCGTGGGCGAATACTGTGCGGGCGAACACCTCGTCCCGCTCGGAGCGGGACAGCCGGACCGGGGTCACGTCCTGGTGTTCCCAGCAGGCCGGGACGTGCCAGCCGGCGGCCAACTGCTCGTTGCCGGTGCCGCACGCGGCGGCGAGGTCCGCCGGCCGGAAGGTGTACGAACAGTAGCCCCCGCCCTGCCGGACCACGACCCGGCCCGGGTAGAGCACGTCCTTCCAGACCTCCCACGGCTTACCCATGCCCGCAGTGTGGGGGCTACGCGGGCGGGGTGTGTGTGCGCACGAGGTCCGGGTAGCCGGGAAGATCGACCCACCTCCCGGGGGCCGAAAATGGCGGCAGTAACCTACGTCGGTGTGCAACTGGCCGTGGCGAAGGTGATGACGCTGACGGTCACGACCGCGGACCCGACCAGCGCGGTCACGTTCACCGCCGGGCCGACCCAGAGCATCGCGGTCAAGCCGTCGAGCAGTACCGTGGCGACCGCGGCCAGCGACTTCGCTATCGCCCTCGCCGCGGCGGGCGGGGCGTTCTCCGATATGAGCTATTCGGCGTCGGGTGCGGTCGTAACCATCACCGGCCCGGCCGACGGCGCGCCGTTCACGTTCGCCAAGAGCGACGCGGGGGCCAACAGCACCACGCTCGCCACCACCGTCGGCCCGAAGTCGCCGTCGGACGTGGGCGACCCGGCGAACTACTCGACCGGGGCGCTGCCGGTCACGGGGGTGGACAGCCTGACGGTCGAGAACACGGCGGTCCCGCTGCTGTACAACCTCGACGCCCTGGCCGCGATCACCCTCACCGGGTTCACCCGCCGGGCCACGCACACCGGCGCGGCCGCGCTGCCGACCACGAACGCCAACGGCTACCCGGAGTACCGGCCGACGGAACTCAGCGTCAAATGCACGTCCTGGCTGGTGGAACAGGGGGATTCGGACGCGGCCGGGGCGCTGCGGTTCAAGGCGATCGACCCGGGTTCGCCCGTCACCGTTACCGTCACCGGCTCGGGCTCGAACGCCCCGGTGGGGTCGGAGGCGGTGGAACTGGAGGGCCTGCCGGCCTCGTCGGTCGTGGACGTGGCGGGGGCCTCGGTCGCCGTCGCCCCGCTGTCGGGTCAGGCTTGCACCGTGGCCACGCTCAAGGGCAATTCCGCCACGGTCCGGGTCGGGGCGTCGGCCACGCTCAGCGGCACCGTGGAACTGGAGGACGCGCAGGCCCGGATCGCGGCGTCGTGGGCCACCTCGCTATCGGTGGACGGGACCAGCCAGGTGGAGATCGCGGGGGCGGCCGGCGGCCCGGGGCCGACCATCGACGGCGGGACGGTGACGTGGAAATCGACCGGGAACCTGAGCAGCGCCCCCACGGTCGGCGGGGGCGGGACGCTCGACTTCGCCCTCGCCCCGGCCGCGGTCACGATCACCGGGACGATCCAGCTGTACGCGGGGGCGGCCCTGCTCGACCCCTACGGCCGGGCGGGGAACTGGGCGGCGAAGCTGAACCGCTGCGTGCTGTCGGAGGTGACGATTTCGAGCCCGGGGAACAAGACGATCACGCTGAGCTAGAATGGGTCCCGTTTGCGATTCCGCCGAGCCGTGATCGGCCGTGTCACGATCCTTTGGACTCAGCGCCGGCGGTGCTCGACGCGGGGCACGGGACCACACCCCGGTTGCGTACCCGGATTATACCTCGGCTGGGCCGTGGATGATCGGGCGGGATTGGTTGGCGGCAATCACCCCCCCCCGCACGATCTCGTCCGCCGGAACGTCGGCCGCGGTGGAGGAGAGCCGGGAGATGGGCGGGGCGGGGTCGTTCACCGCCCGGCCCTCCGCCGCTGCCCCGGTGTGTGCGCCCCGGCCCCGGCCGGCGCGTCCGGGGCGGTCGCGGCATCCAGGTCCGCCCGGAGCCGGTCCCGTTCGGCCTCCAGGTGCCGGACGTAGTCCAGCACCGCGACCTCGTCGGGGGTGAGGATTTCGCCCGTTTGCTGGCCGTGCCGGAACTTCGTCGGCCGGTCCGCCGGGCCGTACCGGAGGGTCCGGACCTCGTAGGGCAGGCCGGGGGCGGTGGGGGTTTCTGCGGGCATCGTGGTTCCTCGTTAGTCCTGTCCCATCCAGACCGGGGCCGCGCCCTTCGCCGCCCCGGGCACCCCGCCGGCGGCGAGCACCTTCGCGGCGTAGCTGAAGCAGTCTACCACGTCGTCGTTAGCGTCCTTCTTATCGTCCCCGGTGAATCGGTACAACTCCCCCTCCACGTCGTCGAGCGGCATCCCGGCCCGGACCCCCGGCGCGGGCAGCCAGAACCGGCCGGTCGCGGCGTAGTTGAGGGCGGTCGTGGCCCTCACCAGCTTGTCGGTCCCGAGCGGGGACAGCGCCCGGGCCGGCATCACGGTCTCGCGGGCGAACTTGTAGACCGCGTTGTTCGCGGCCACGCTCTCGACCCACACCCCGTCCGGCCGGCCCCACTTGCCCCACATGGCCTCGATCCGGGGGACGATCCGCGGGGGTTCGGCCTGGAAGCGGTCCAGGTCGAGCAGGAGCAGTTCCTTCCGCGGGGTGACGAGCCAGACGGCCACGACGGTGTGGTCCGCGGTCGTTTTCTCGCTGGCGGCCGGGTCCACGGTCAGGAACCGCCGGCAGGCCGGCCAGTGGAGCGTCTCCTCGCCCGCGACCCCGGGCCGCCGCAGGACGAGGTAATCCCCCCGCTGGGTGTAGCGGTGGAGGAACCACTCTTTGAGGTAGCGGCCGCCGGCCACCGCGTCCCAGTCGCCGGCGAGCAGTTGCGCCCGTGTCATCGGGTCCAGTTCGGCCAGCGACCGGAGGTATTGTTCTTGGTCGAGGTACGGGTTGTCCTGGAGTTTGGCGGGCACGAACACCCGGGCGGGGTCGCCCGGGTTGACGTACCGCCGCTTGACGAACTCGTGCCCGACCCCGCCCGGGTTAGACCCGAGCCGGTAGCGGAGCGGGACCGGGATCGACCGCCGCCGGCGGAGCCGGGAGAATAGGTACTTGACCTGGAAGTCCGTGAATTGCGTGGCCTCATCGAGCCCGACAAACTGGAACTCCGACGACTGGTACCGGTACACGTCCCGCTCGTTGTCGCAGTACCCGAACTGGAGGGTGGACCCGGCCGGGAACCGCCAGCGGTGCTCCTGGGCATTCCACCGGGCCTTGCCCCTCAGCCACGAGTCCGCCCGGTCCATCAGGGCCCCGGGCAGCTTCAGGTCCGCGAACGTCCGCCGGAGCAGCAGGGCCGCGTACCCCGGGACGGCCGCGAACTGGAGGCCGGCCATCAGTAGGGCGTCCGACTTCCCCCCGCCGGCCGCCCCGCCGTACAGCGCGTCCAGGCATTCGAGCTCAAGGAACCGGATCTGCCGCGGGGTCGGGATGTGGGGGATCAGGGGGTTGCGGCTGACCGTCCACTCCAGCACCGGCAGCGGCATCGTGGGCGGCCCCGTACCGCTCGCGGAACAGCCGCTCCCGCTCGTTGTCGCGCTGCTCATGGATCTCCGTCGGCTCGTCCCGCAACAGCCGCGCCTTCTCCACGGCGATCCCGAACGCAATCGCCGTGTCCTTCAGGGACGCCTTCGGGATCTTCTCCGGCATGGATTCGAGGAGTCGCCACGCGATACCCCGGAGGCTGTCCGCCATCTCCTCCTTTTTCCGATCGCCAAGCTTGGCCGCCTCCGGATGGACCCGCTGCTTGGCCCAGTTCTCCAGCGTCTTGGGCGGGATGTCGAGCTGTTTGGCGGTGAGAGAGACGTTGCCCCGGTTCGCGGCGAGGGCGGCCAGGGCGTTGGCCCGTTCCTCGTCCGAGTACCGGCGGCGGGGCTTTTTCTCGGCCATATCCCCCGCAATCCTACCCGCAACGCGAAAGCCCACCCGTCCGGGTGGGCTTCGGGCGTGCGCCGGGGCCTCTAATACACTCAGTGTGTGTTGAAGAAGAAGAAGAGAGAGAGTGTATTACACCCCCTATAGGCAGGGAACCCTCTCACCCCTTCCCCGCATTAGGGGCCGGAAATGCAAACCGCCGGGCTGAACCCGGCGGGTGTGCTCGTCCGAGTATCCCCGACTATCCCCACCGGCCGGGTCAGGATTCCCGGCCCAGCGACCGCCGCCGGATCAACTCCGGCACCGTGACGCCCTCGGTCCGGGCCTCACCCCGGAGCCGCCGCAGCTCGGCCTGAGTGTACCAGACCTCCTGCTCGATCACCCCCGCCGGCCGGACCCGCGGGCGGCCCGGCCCCTTCCGCTTCGCCTCAGTCGCCATCGGGTCGTCTCCTGGCCCGCCGGGGCGGGCGGGGTAGGGGGTCACTCCGACTTCGCGCCGCATTTTCCGCAGCCGAACCGGGGGTGATAGGGATTGACGTGGCCGCACGCCCGACAGGTCATCGACCGCGTGATACCCTCATTCGTGACCGGCGGCGTGTATGTCGGGGAGGCCGGACAGCGATTGTCGCCCGGCAGGTGCCGCACATCGCCGCACTCGCACGGGCCGGCTGAAGCGGCGGCGAAGACAGCCGCCCGGCTCCGGGCTTCTTTCTTGGGCCAGCCGTTCGCCCGCAGCCGCTTGTACGCCAGGGCCTCTCGCGTCGTGGTCGCCATGTCGTCTCCTCGGGTCGGGGGTCGTCGCTCATTCACCACACGAGTATATTATTCCCGCGAACAATCCGGGTCAATAGATACCGGGAAGAATTGTCGAGATTTTTCCCGCCCCCTTCTCCGCGAACCGGCTCAGCAGCTCGCCCTGCGTCGCCACCCGCTCCGCCAGCCCGTCGCACACCCGCTTCGCGTCGGCCAGCTCCCCCAGCAGGCGGGCGACCTCGGCCTCCAGTTTTTCGTTCAACTCCAGGCTATCGTCCAGCAGCTGTTCGAGGTCCTTGCGGGTCGTGGCGACTTCCCCGGCGGGGGTGAGGCCCGGCGTCTCCCGCGAGGCCGCCTCCACCAGTTCGCGGTCCCCCGGCAGGGCCGGCCGGAGGTAGCTCGGCGGGTAGTAGTGGGGGTGCTTCGTCAGCCGGCCGCCCCGCCCGACCGCGCGGGCGTACACCCGGCCGTGCCCGACGACATACTCCACCCGGGCCGGGCGGGTGGTCTTGTGCCACCGGACGCGGATGATGTCGCCGGCCCGGACCGCGGCGGGGTCGTGGGGGGTCGGTTTCATCCCGCTTTTCTCCGCCGATCGCCACCACTTTTCCGCAGGTTGTTGAGCCGCCGCAGAATCATTTCGTCGGGCAGCCCCTGCCCACAGCGGGCGCGGACGGCCTGATCGACCCCGGTTTGTCCGCCGGAAATCACTCTCGTAATCACGCCGACACCTTGTCCTTCTTCGTCGCCGGCGTGGGGGTGGGCTCCGCCTCCGCCGCGGCGATCTTCTCGTCGGCCGTCTGGCCGCCGGCCAGTTCCCGCCGGGCCTGGCTCTTCAGCTGCTCCCAGTCGAGTTCGGCCCACGCGAGCAGTTCGTCGCCGAAGGGCCGGTCGTACACCGCGTCGATCAGCGACGGCCCGCTCACCAGCCGGAGGCAGGCGGCCAGCAGCTTGGCCGCGTCCAGCCCGGCCAGGGCATCATCGGCTAGTCGGATGAGGGCGGCGGTATCCGCGCCGGTGGGATTCGAGGGTCGAGCCCCGGTCCGTGCCAACCCGAACGCCGCCCGCACCACATCGGCCCGCTCGCCCCCGTACTGGCAGTGGTCGCGGATCAACCACCGGGCGACGAACGAGAGGGTGTCGTGGATCGGCCGGCCGTGGTCCGCGTCGGGGATCACGGCAATATCGGCCAGGGCCTCACACTGCTCGGCCGCATACTCGGCCAGGACATGCCCGGCCAGGTCTGCGGCTTTATCCACGATGTCGGGCAGGCCCGGGGCGGCCGGTTTCGTGGGCTGGTCCTTCGCTCGCTCCGTTGTTGGTTCGTCGCGCCCCGAAGCTACCGGCTCTTGCTTCTTCAGCACCCCCGCTTCCACCAGCCCCTTCCGCGCCTCGGCGGTCTTGACCAGCAGCACCACCTTCCCGCCCCGGGCGAACCCGTGGTACTTCTGCGGGCAGTGGTCGCCGAGCAGTTTGCCGAGCGGCGTCCCGTTGTAGCCGGTGAACTCGGGGGCCAGCTCGGTCTCGTTGGCCGGGGCGTCGAGCCGGCACCAGCCCCGGGGCGGCCGGTCGAACCCCTCCGCGTCCAGGTCCGCGGCCAGCACGCCCTTTGCTTCGAGCTTGGCCACCTCGGCCGAGCGGTAGGCGTCCTCCTTCTTGCGGTAGCAGTCGGGGTCGAGGCAGCAGTCGGCCCGGATGCCGTCGGCCTTCGCCTCCTCGTCGTTGCCGGCCCGGTTGGGGCAGGCGTCGCAGCTGCCGGCCTCGGGGAGCAATTCGAGCGACTTGCGCGAGAAGGGGGCGGACGAGAGCTGGCGGGTGAAGTGCGAGCGGACCAACTCGCGGGCGCTGCGGTAGGAGAGCACGCGGTCCCGGTCGGCGTCGGTGAAGGCGGCGAACGTCTCGGTCCAGGTCCGACGATCCCAATCTTCCTCCGTGACCAGACCCGGGTGATTGATCCCCCGCAGCACACAAGCCGCCGCAAGGATGCGTGATTCTTTCCCCGGCACCCGGGCCACGATCTCCGCCACCGCCCGCGGGAGGACGCCCGCGTCCACGGCGGCCAGGGCCCAGCCGGGCAGCTTCGCCAGCCGCAGCACCGAGCGGACGTAGGCCGCCGGCTTGCCCGTCTCGCCGGCGATCTGGTCGGCCGCCCACCCGTCGGCGGCCAGCCGGTGGTAGGCCGCGACCTGTTCGGAGGCCGGCGGGTCACTCCGCTGCGCGAACGACCGGAGCATCAGCACGTAGGCGGCCCGGTCGTCGAGGGCCACCACGTCCACCGGTACCGCCTTCAGCCCGGCGAGCTTGGCCGCGCGGAACCGCTTGTGCCCGTCGAGGACCTGGAAGTGATCGACCCCCTTCCAGCCCTCGCCCGGGACGTACTCGCAGGCCGGGCCGACGGGCCGGACGATCAGCCGCACGTCCACCCGGCCGGGCGGGCGCATGCTCGCGGCCATCTCCTCCAGTTCGGCGGCGAGGAACGTCTTGCGGGGGTTGTCCGGGTGCTCCCGCAAGTGCTTCAGGTCCACCTCGCCGCGGTCGTTGTCCGGGATCACCTTACCGCCACCGGACCCGGAACCCGCTGGGGAGCCGGCCGGTTTTGCTTTCGCCTTGCTGCCCATTACCCACCTCCAGTTGTCGTGTGGTCTGGTCGAGCCGCTGCCGGGCCGTCTCGCACCCCACCGCCCGCCGCCCGTGAACAACCGCCGCGTGGAGCGTCGTCCCGGAGCCCGCGAACGGGTCGCACACCACCCCATCCGGCGGGCAGAACGACCACCGGGTCTTCCCGCTCAGCACGTCGGCCGCCGTCGTCATGCCGCCCCCAGCCGCACCTTGACGCCCCACGCCCCGCCGGGCTGTTGGGCGTAGTGCCAGTCGATCGGCCCCGCCGGGCCGTCGTCCACCCCGAGGAACAGGGCTACGGTGTCCCGCACCCACTTCCCGGTCGGCTTCAGGTTGTCGTCGTCCATCTCCCGCCCGCCGAGCCGGGTGATGGTGCAGGCCAGCCGGCCGCCGCCGTCGATCCACGCCCGGAGGCCGGCCAGCGCCCCCAGCTGCCGGGCCAGCGCCGCGGCCACCGCCCGCCGGTGCCGCCCGGCCTGTCCGATCAGCCGCTTCTTGACCGCCCCGCCGTTCGTCACCGGGTCGAGCCGCAGCGGGATCGTCCACTCCACCCCGTGGGCCGTCAGCCCGAACGCCGGGGAAACGAGCACATCCGGGGCGGTCTCCGGGGCCGGTCCGTGCGCACACGCCCCGGGGGCCGGCAGTCGGGCGGAGCCGCCGCTGTGAACGACGAGTCCCTTCGCCCGCCACGCCGCGATCTGCTCGTCGGGGGTCATCGGGCGGCCTCCGGGAACTGGCTGGCCTTCTCCTCGCACCACGCTTGCGCGTCGGCGAGCGCGTCTTGGGCGAAGCTCATCCCGCCGACCGCGATGGCACCCGGGGCGGCGTAGAAGAACCCCACGAAGGTCCGCGGGTACGGCGGGTCGGGCGGGTAGGATGTCACCGCGAACCGCCCGCACCGGCTCCAGAGGCGGCCGGGAGCGCCTTGCCACCACGCCGGCGGGCTAGTCGTCCACGCGATCTTGCTGTCCTGTGCCACGGTCCCCTCCTCACCACTCGGTTGACGGGACGAGCCGCCACCACACCGGCCGGCCCCTCTTCCACCCCGCCGGCACGACCCGGCGGACGTGCCCCTGCCGCTCCAGCCACACCAGCGCCGACCACACCCGGGCGCGGAGGGTGTGCTTGCGGCCCGCGTCGTCCTCCCCCAGCCGGGCGATCAAGTCGGGGGTCGGGACCGCGACCCCCGACCGGCCCAGGACCGCCAGCAGCCGGGCCGGGGTGTCGGCGTTGACGCGGGCGGTGCTCACCAATTTCGGCCCTCAGAACGGTATCTCGTCCTCATCACCACCAACCGCCCGGTGCTTCTTCCGGTGGTCGAGCCGGTGTAGGCACAGCAGGTTGTCCCAGGCGTCGTTCGCGTTGTCCTCGTCGTCGTGGTGGACCTCGAACCCCCGCGGGATGACCCGGTCCGCCACACTCATCCACACCAGCCGGGCCACCGCGATCGCCTTCACCTTGCCGCGGACGTAGAGCCGGACGAACCGCCGGCCGCTCGGCTTCTGCCACATCGCCACCGGCCCCCGCTTACTCGTGACCGCGCCCGTGTGCCGGTCCACCGTGTAGAGCCCGGCCCGCAGCGCCCGCAACACCTCGCGCGGGGTCATGACTTCGCGGCGGGGGCGGACGGCCTTCACGCCGCGTCCTCCGCCGGGTCCACGTCCTGCCCGTCCGCCCCCGCCTTCGCCGCCCGGTCGCAGTAGCCCCAGGCCGCCTTGAGGTTCCGGTACTCGATGGCGTCGGCCCCGTGCCGGCTCACCACGTCGCGGAACCCGTCGCCCGCGTCCCAGTTGCCGGGCACGCTCCGGAGCTTCGGCCGGCCGATGTCGTCGGTCTTCCACGCCGGGGCGTTCGGGTTCTCCAGCCGGGCGACGCCCGGGCCTTTCGGCGACAGGTCGATGGTGTCGAGGTGCCGCAGTTCGTGGTCCATCAGGGCCAGCCGCTGCTCCGGCCGCAGGTCGCGGTACTCCCGCTCGTCGATCAGCAGCTCGGCGTCGTACCCCTTCGTCAGCCGGTCCTTGAGCGGGATCGGCTTGATCTGGGCCAGCACCCCGTGCCCGGTCCGCTTGATCGCCGGGCCGTCCGGGTTGTAGGCCATGATGATCCCCACCTTCACCCCGGCGTCGGACAGCCGCGGGTGGTACTCCCGCATGGCCCGGTTCAGGAGCCGGGTCACACCCTCTTCGGCGAGCTGGAACGTGGTCGGCATCGAAACACCTCGTGAGGGGGAAAGAAACAGGGTCAACTCTCGCCGGTCTCGAACAGCCCGGCCGGTTCCGCGTCCGGCCCGGCCACTTTCCCGTCCGGGGGCCGGCCCGCCGGCCGGATGTACCACTCGCCGCCCCGCCGGGGGCCGCCCACCTCGCCCACCAGCACCCCGACGCACGCCCCGTAATCCCCGGCCGGGCCGACCGGCCGCCAGGCGTGCCGGGGGGTCGGGCGGAACCAGAGCTGGTGGGGGGCGTCGCTCACGGGAGCGGGTCGGCCGGCTCGGGCTCGTCGGCCAGGGCGGCGTCGTCGTCAGAGTCCGTACCCCCGATCTTCACCAGATGCAGGTTCACCGCGCGAGCGAAGTAGATCATTTCGCCACCCTCCATTCCGAAGTTTCCGAAGTTCGGAAGTTCCCCAGCAAACCCTACGATTCATGGCCCTTGGAACTTCGGAGCCGGCCGCCGTGGTGCCCCGAAGTTCGGTCCTGAAGTCCGGAACACCCTTCCGACCACTCCGAAGTTCGAAACCCTGGAAAACAAAGCATTCGGTGTCGAACTTCGGAACTTCGGGAACTTCGGAGTCAGTCCGGTATTTCCGGGTCCGGGATCGCCCCGGGCAGGGGCCGTCGCTTCCACCCGGACGGCCGCCCGAGCCCGGCCCACCACGCCCCCAGCCCGTCCTTCTGGAACCACAGCTCGCCGGTCCCGTCCTTCCCGAGTTCGGTCTTGGCGTCGGAGATGGCGGACCGGCTGTGCCCGGCGGCCACCCCGGCGGCGTCGATCTCCTTCGCGGGGAAGGCGTAGACCTGGAGGAACGACCGGAGCCAGTTCCGGGCGGCCTCGGCCCGGCCCTCGGCTTTCCCGCCGACCCGCCCGGCCGCCTCGATCCCCTCGACCGCCGGTCCGAGCGTCCACCGGCACCCGGCCGGGTCCCAGGTGAGGGGTACGGTCATGTCGCCCAGGTCGCGGCCGACCGCGAACAGCCGGGCCGTCTTGTCCGACCGCTCGCGGTCGAGGATCATCAGGGTGTCGGCCCCGCCGCTGATCCCGAGCGTCCCGCTCAGCTCGTCGAACGGGTCTTCGGCCTTCAGCTTCCGGGTGTGGTGGACGGCGATCCCGGAGACCCGGAAGCCGTCGAACAGCTTCTTGAGGTTGCTGACCTCCTGGTAGTCCTCGTCGTAGTTGTTCCCGGTCCCCCGCGCCGGCTTGCGGAACCGCCCGAGGGTGTCCACCACCACCAGCCGGGCCGCCGGGTGGGTCTTCAGCCACTCGGCGATGTAGAAGAGCCCGCCCTCGTGGCTCTTCGGCCATTCGGTGTGCAGGTGCAGGTTCGGTGGTACCACCCACCCCAGGGCCCCGAGGAGCGTCCGCAGCCGCTTCTGGAGCCGGCGGGCGGTGTCCTCGAGCGCGAGCACCAGCACGTCCCCCCCGCTGGTGCCGCGGCCGTCCAGGTCGTACCCGCCGGCCACGGCCCACGCGACCAGGAGCGAGAGCCACGACTTCCCCTGCTTCGGCCGGCCGCCGAGGATGGTCAGCCCCTCGGGTAGCAGGCCGTCGATGGCGAACCGGGGCGGGTCGAACTCGCGGGTGAGCAGTTCGGCGGCGGTGTTCCCGGCGGGGAGTAGTTTCCACCCGCCGGCCGGGGCGAATTCCCACGGCGGGGGCGGCGGTTTCTTGGCCTCGGCCGCGCTCTTGCGGGCGGGTGAGGAGCCGTTCTCCTCACCCATTCCCCACCCCCGGGGGCCGCCCGGCCGTCAGCTGCTCGACGATCCGCTCCAGCCGGGCTACCCGTTCCTCGATCGCCGCACCCGGCTTCGCCCGCTCCCCGTACCCGATGGCGTAGAGGTGTTTGCCGGCGGCTCCGAAGTCGCCGCGGAACTCGACGCGGGCGTACGCGCCGAAGAGGTCGTAAGCCTTGTTGGGCGGGAGGGCGGGGATGGAGCCGCTGAAGACGTAGAGGGCCGGGGTGCCGTCCTGGGCCTTGCAGTGGCCGACCGAGACGCTCACCCCCGATTGCTTGCCCGGCCGGGTGTAGTACCGCACGTCGCCCCGGCCGCCGGCCCGCTTGTACCCCCAGTCGGAAAGCCAACCGTCCCACGATTCCCGGCGGTTGAAATCGGCCGCCACGCCAGGGCCGTCGGGTGTCCGGGCCCGGGGCGGGTCCGCGTGGTCCGGCCGCTCCGGCCGGCACATCTCGGCGTAGAGCCAGCCGGGCATGGGGGCGAGCCAGAACCGGTCGGGGCCGCGGTTCTCCACCCACGAGTAGAGCTTGCCGGACGGGTGGACGCTGGGGGGCATCACGCACTGCCCGCCCCGCCCCTGGAAC
>Ga0070681_10003469_pt1 | contig 14773 bp, 13 predicted proteins | sample KBSC83BmetaG_FD_65650 | JGI IMG/M metagenome (GOLD analysis project Ga0070681, IMG submission 65650) | Corn rhizosphere microbial communities from Kellogg Biological Station, Michigan, USA - KBS C8-3B metaG | ecosystem: Host-associated > Plants > Roots > Rhizosphere | place: USA: Michigan...
TCCAGGACGCCGTTCGCAGGATGGACAAGTCCGTCGAGACGACGCAGCACGAGTTCAACAGCATCCGCACCGGCCGCGCGTCGGCCGCCCTGCTCGACCACGTCCAGGTCGACTACTACGGGACGCCGACGCCGCTGAACCAGCTCGCGACGATCAACGTGCCGGAGCCGCGGATGCTGACCGTCCAGCCGTTCGACCCGAGCTCGCTGAAGTCGATCGAGAAGGCGATCATGGAGTCCGACCTCGGGCTGACGCCGTCGAACGACGGCAAGCTGATCCGCCTGCCGATCCCGCAGCTGACCGAGGAGCGGCGCAAGGACCTCGTCAAGGTCGTGCGCCAGCGGGCGGAGGACGGACGGGTGGCCGTGCGGAACGTGCGGCGCGACGTGATGAAGCACCTGGAGGAGCTCGTCCGCAACGGCGACGTCGGCGACGACGACGAGCGGCGGGCCGAGGAGCGTGTCCAGAAGCTGACCGACGACCACGTGCACAAGATCGACGAGCTGCTGAAGCGCAAGGAAACCGAGATCCTCGAGGTATGAGCCGCGGAAAGTGCTGCGCACTTTCCGGGGAACGGGTTCGACGATGAGCCTGCTCACCAGAATCAAGGGTCTGCGCGGATCGGGGCCGTCCGATCCGGACAATCCCGACGTCGCCCGCGCGGTCGCGATCATCATGGACGGCAACGGCCGCTGGGCGAGCAGGCGCGGAGTGAGCGTCGCCGAAGGGCACCGGGCCGGGTCGCGGGCGCTGCGGCCGATCGTCGAGACCGCGATCGACCTCGGGGTCGAGTCGCTCGCGGTCTACGCCTTCTCGACCGAGAACTGGACGCGCTCGGAGGCGGAGATCGGGGCACTGATGGAAACCTTCGCCGAGACGATCGAGCGCGAGCTGCCGGACCTCGTCGCGCAGGGCGTCCGCGTCCGCTTCATCGGCCGCCGCGACCGGGCGCCGGAGGATCTCCAGGAGCGGATGGCCAGGCTCGAACGGGAAACGAAGCGCAACGACCGGCTCAGCCTCTGGATCGCGTTCGACTACGGCGGCCGTGCCGAGCTCGTCGAGGCCGCGCGCCGGCTCGTCGCGTCGGGCGTCGCCCCCGAGGACGTGGACGAGAACACGTTCGCGGCGCAGCTGTACGCGCCCTCGATGCCCGACCCGGACCTGCTGATCCGCACCTCCGGCGAGCTTCGGATCTCCAACTTCCTGCTCTGGCAGCTCGCGTACTCGGAGCTCGTCTTCGTGGACACGCTCTGGCCCGACTTCGGCCCCCGGCAACTCCGCGACGCCCTCGGAGCGTACGCACGCCGACGCCGCCGGTTCGGCGGCAGGTAGCCAGCTTGCTTCGCAAGCCGGCCAGAAGGAAGCTGACTCCCGTGCGTCTCCTCGCTCCTTCTAGCTATTTCACGACCGAAGGTTGGGAAATGGCATGAGCAACCTGGCCTCGCGCGTCCTGGTCGTCGTCGTCGGGCTGCCGCTCGTGCTCGGGGTCGTCTGGGTCGGCGGCTGGTGGCTGTGCGTGCTCGCGGGCGCGGTCGGGCTGCTGGCCCTGCACGAGTTCTATGCGATGACCCGCGCGCTGCGGCCGATCGTGATCGCGGGCTACCTCGGGCTCGCCCTGACGCTGGTTGCGGCGCAGGCGGGCGGCTTCGTCTGGGTCGCCGGCAGCCTGTTCGCAACCGTCGCGCTCGCGTTCCTGCTCAAGGGCGTGGCCGACACTCGGCAGTCGGCGACCGTCGCGGTCGGCGGAACGGTGCTGGGCGTGACGTGGATCGGCCTCGGCCTCGTCGCCCTGCTCGCGCTTCGCGCGCTGCCCGAGCACGGCCGCACGGCGGCCTTTGCCGTGCTGATCGCGGTCTGGGCGGGCGATACGTTCGCGTACCTCGTCGGCCGCCTGGTCGGACGGCACAAGCTGGCGCCGAAGATCTCCCCCGGCAAGACCTGGGAGGGGTTCGTCGGCGGCACGGTGGCGACCGTCTTCGTCACGTTCGTCGCCCTCTACAAGGATCGCGACGAGTTTCTCTCGATCGGCCAGATGCTCCTGCTCGGCGCGGCGCTCGCCGCCGCGGCTCCGCTGGGCGACCTGTTCGAGTCGCTGCTGAAGCGGGACATGGGCGTGAAGGACAGCGGCCGCCTGCTCGCCGGCCACGGGGGCGTGCTCGACCGGATCGACGCGCAACTCTTCGCCTCCGTGGCCGCGCTCTACCTGATCCTCGCCTTCGACAAGGTCTAGCCGCGCGCTTGCCGGATTCGGCCGAGCCTGGCCTGGACGTGCCTGATACGGCCAGTTCGAGGTGCTCCCGGCCTCTCCCGAGGCGATCGTAACCGCGCAATCCGCGCGCAGGGGAAACGCGAATGTGCCTGAAGAGTGACTTCGATGGGGCCGCGGCATACTGTGCCCGTGAGGAGAGTCGCGCTGATCGGTGCGACGGGGTCGATCGGACGTCAGGCGGTCGAGATCGTCGAAGCCCACCCCGGGCTCGAGCTGGTCGCGGCCGCGTCCGGATCGACGCCGATCGACGGGCTGGCGCCGCTGACGCAGGCCGGGGGAGATCCCACCGAGCTGCTCGAGCGGGCCGAGCCCGACGTCGTGCTCAACGCCGTCGTCGGGTTCGCCGGGCTACCGGTCACGTTCTGGGCGCTCGAGCGCGGCGTCGACCTCGCGCTCGCGAACAAGGAGAGCCTCGTGGCCGCCGGTGAGCTCGCGCTCGCCGCGCAGGCGCGGGGAGGGGGGAGGCTCCTGCCGGTCGACAGCGAGCACAGCGCAGCCTTCCAGTGCCTGGAGGGTCGCGGGGCGGACCAGGTCGACTCGCTGGTCCTCACCGCCTCGGGCGGCCCGTTCCGCGGCCGGACTCGAGACGAGCTCGGGGACGTGACGGGCGATGAGGCGCTCGCACATCCGACCTGGAACATGGGGCCGAAGATCACGATCGACTCGGCCACGCTCGCGAACAAGGGCCTGGAGCTGATCGAGGCGCATTTCCTGTTCGGCCTGCCGTACGAGCGGATCGAGGTCGTCGTCCATCCGACGTCGGTCGTCCACGCGATCGTCCGCTTCCGCGACGGCGCTGCCCTCGCGCACCTGGGCTACCCCGACATGCGCGTGCCGATCTCGTTCGCGCTCACCTACCCGGACCGCTCGGCGACGCCGGTTCCCGCGCTCGACCTCGCCGCCGGGCTGACGCTCGAGTTCCACGCGCCCGACCTCGAGACGTTCCCGCTGCTCGGCCTCGCCCGCGAGGCCGGCCTTCGCGGCGGCACCTACCCATGCGCCTACAACGCGGCGAACGAGGTCGCCGTCGCCGCCTTCCTGGACGATCGGCTGCCGTTCCTCGGGATCGCCGACGTGGTCGAGGAAACCCTCGCCGCTGCCGACGGCAGCCCGGCGGCTACCCTGGACGAGCTGATGGAGAAGGACGCGCAGGCCAGGCAGCTTGCGACCCGACGGTTACGAGTGCTCGCATGACCATCTGCTGCGGCACGACGGCTGGCGCTTTCCGGCCCGAAGGGACGGAGAGCGCATGAACATCTTCATCGCGATCCTCGGGCTCGCATTCCTGATCCTCATCCACGAGGCAGGGCATTTCTTCGCCGCGATCTGGGTCGGCATGCGGCCGCGGCGCTTCTACATCGGTTTCCCGCCGGCCCTCATGAAGACCACGCGAAACGGGATCGAGTACGGCATCGGCGTGGTTCCACTGGGCGGGTACGTCAAGATCCCGGGGATGCACCGGCCGGCGCCCTCGGACGCCGACGTGCACTTCGGCCGCGCGTTGCAGGAACGCCCGGAGCTGGCGGCGCCGCTGCAGCGGTTGAAGCGCGCCCTCGCATCGGGTGACGACGCAGCCGCCGATGCGGCAGTCGAGGAGCTGCTGCGCCTTGCCGGCGACGATCCGCCGCCAGGTTTCTCGCGCGGGATCCAGGAGATCCTGGACGGCCTTTCGCCCCAGGCCTACTGGCGGCAGGACACCTGGCGCCGCATCGTCGCGATCATCGCCGGCCCTGCGACGAACTTCTTCCTCGCCGTCGTCCTGTTCGCGTGCCTGTTCCTCGCCGGCGGCGGCAAGGCCACGAACACGGTCGGGACCGTCGTCGCCAAGACGCCGGCCGCCGCCGTCGGCCTGAAGTCGGGGGACCAGATCGTCACGGTCAACGGGAAGCCCGTCGGCCCGACCGACATCTCCACGGCGATCTCGGGCTCCAAGGGCAAGCCCGTGACGCTGCTCGTGCGGCGAGGACAGACCTTCGTCACCCTCGGGCCCGTCCACCCGAAGGTACTCGACGACACCGATCGGCTCCGGCTCGGATTCTCGCTCCGCGGCGAGCAGCTGGGCGTCGCCGCCTCGGCGTGGCAGTCGCTGAAGCTCACCGGCGTCGTCACGAAGGAGATCGGCAAATCGCTCGGCCGGCTCGTCCACGGAGAGGGGCGCAAGGACATCTCCAGCCCGGTCGGGATCACGCAGACGCTCGACCACAGCGCGAGCCAGGGGATCCAGGAGTACCTCTGGGTGCTCGGCCTGATCAGCCTGTCCCTGGCGCTGATGAACATGCTGCCGCTGCTGCCGCTCGACGGCGGCCACATCGCCTTCTCGATCGTCGAGGGCATCCGCGGCCGCGCCGTCGCCCGCGAGGTCTACGAGCGGGTGTCGGTGGTCGGCATCGCGCTCGTGCTCTTCCTGTTCGTGATCGGGATCTCGAACGACGTCGGCCGCTTAGGCGGTTGACCGCCCGAAGTCCGGCTCCGGCTTCGCCGGAGCCGTGACGACTTCGTGCGGATATGCCGGCGTGGGCCGCGCCCGCCAGGTCGGTCGCGGCGGGGAAGGGCTGGCAGCCTACAATCAGCGCGTGGCGAGCGAACGGCAAATCACAGTCGGCGACGTGAAGATCGGCGGTGGGGCGCCGGTTGTCGTCCAGTCGATGACGCTGACAAAGACACACGACGTCGAGGCGACGACGGCGCAGATCGCCGCGCTCGCCTCCGCCGGCTGCGAGATCGTCCGGGTCGCCGTCCCGAAGACCGAGGATGCGGAGGCGCTGCCCAGGATCGTTCGCTTCTCGCCGATCCCGGTGATCGCCGACATCCACTTCAACGCATCGCTCGCGCTGAAGGCGATCGAGGGCGGCGTGGCGGCGGTCCGGATCAATCCGGGCAACATCGGCGGACCCGACAAGGTCGAGCTCGTCGTCAACGCCGCCAAGAAAGCCGGGATCCCGATGCGGATCGGCGCCAACTCCGGCTCGCTGCCGAAGCACCTCGAGGACGTCGCGCAGCGCGACCAGGCGGAGGCGCTCGTCGCCGCCGCGGTCGAGGAGGTCGAGTTGCTCGAGCGGCTCGACTACAGAGATTTCAAGATCTCCGTTAAGTCGAGCCACGTGCCGACGATGATCCGCGCCTACCGGATGCTCTCCGACAAGGTGCCGTATCCGCTCCACCTCGGCGTGACCGAGGCGGGAACGCCCTTCTCGGGCTCGATCAAGAGCGCCGTCGGCATGGGGGCGCTGCTCGTGGACGGGATCGGCGACACGGTCCGCGTCTCGCTCACCGCCGATCCCGTCGAGGAGATCAGAACCGCGTTCGAGATCCTGAAGGCCCTCGGCCTCCGCGAGCGCGGCCCGATCATGATCGCCTGCCCATCCTGCGGCCGCGACAACGTCGGCGTCCAGACCCTCGCGGAGAAGGTCGAGGAGCGTCTCGCCGGGTACTCGGAGCACTTCGAGGTCGCCGTGCTCGGCTGCGCAGTGAACGGGCCGGGGGAGGCGGGTGACGCCGACTTCGGGATCGCCGGCGGCCGCGACGTCGGCTTCGTCTACGCGCACGGGCGCGTCCTCAAGAAGGTGTCCTCGGACATCCTGATCGACGAGCTGTTCTTCGAGATCGACCGGTGGATCGCCGAGGGCATGCGCCGGCCGAAGCGGCTGAAGATGGCCAAGCCGGCCGCGCTGGCAATGGCCGAGGCCTCGCTGATCCCTCTTGGCGACTAGCTAGGCTGCAGTCGTTGGCCAATCGGGCATCGCAGCTGTTCCTTCCGACCCTGCGCGAGGACCCTGCCGACGCGGAGGCGATCAGTCACAAGCTGCTCGTGCGCGGCGGGTTCGTCCGGCAGGTCAGCGCGGGGCTCTGGACCTATCTGCCGCTCGGCTGGCGGATCCACCGCAAGGTGGAGCAGATCATCCGCGAGGAGATGGACGCGGTCGGCGCCCAGGAGTTCCTCTGCCCGTTGCTGACGCCGATCGAGCTCTGGCAGGCGTCGGGACGCGACCGGATCCCGGAGCTCTTCCATGTCACCGACCGGAGCGGCAGGCGGTTCCTCCTGCCGTTCACCCACGAGGAGACGTTCACGTTCCACGCCCGCGAGATCCGCTCCTACCGAGAGCTGCCGCAGCTCTGGTACCACTTCTCGACGAAGGACCGCGACGAGGCCCGCCCGCGCGGCGGCCTGCTCCGGGTACGTGAGTTCATCATGAAGGACGCGTACTCGTTCGACCGCGACCAGGAAAGCTCCGAGGCGAGCTTCTGGAAGAACCACGAGGCGTACAACCGCATCTTCGACCGCTGCGGGATCGAGACGTACGCCGTGCGAGCCGAGAGCGGGGTCATGGGTGGCGAGCTGACGATCGACTTTCTCGCGCCGTCCGGCTCGGGCGAGAACACGCTCGTCCGTTGCGAGCGTGGTGACTACGCAGCCGACGCCGAGATCGCCCGGGGTGTGCCGCGCCGGCCCGAGTTCCCGGCTTCCCTTGGGCAGCCCGAAGAGATCGAGACGCCCGGGATCACGACCTGCGAGGCGCTCGCAGCATTCCTCGGCGTCGACGTCGCCGCGACGTCGAAGGCGATGCCGGTGACGACCGACGCCGGCGAGGTAGTGCTCGCGCTCGTCCGCGGCGACGACAGGCTCAGCGAGTCCAAGCTCCTGTCGGCGCTGAAGCAAGGCTCCCGCCCCGCTACCGATGAGGAGATCCGCGCCGCTTTCGGCGCCTCCGGCGGCTCGCTCGGGCCGGTCGGGTTCTCCGGTCGGGTTCTCGCCGACGAGACGTTCCGGGAGGGTGAGTTCGTGGCGGGCGCGAACCGCGACGGTTTCCACCTCCGCGGCGTGGAGGCGGGACGGGACTACGAGCCGGAGTTCGCCGACATCCGCGAGCCGCTCGAGGGCGACCGCTGCCCGGAGTGCGGCGGCGCCTTGCAGTTTGAGACCGCGATCGAAGTGGGACACATATTCAATTTCGGCGACAAATACAGCAAGGGGCTGGATGCGACGTTCCTCGACGAGGACGGCACGGAGAAGCCGCTGCTCGGCGGAAGCTACGGGATCGGCCTGGGGCGGGTGATGGCTGCCGCGATCGAGCAACGCCACGACGAGCACGGAATCGCGGGTTGGCCGCGGGAGATCGCGCCGTACGACGCGCACGTCGTCGTCCTGCCCGGCCTCGACGAGCAGGCCGAGGCAGTTGCAGCCACCCTGGAGGCGTCCGGTGCGAGCGTGCTCCTCGACGACCGCGACCTGCGGGCCGGAGAGAAGTTTGCAGACGCCGACCTGATCGGGTCCCCCGTGCGGATCACGGTCGGCAAGAAGACCCTCGACGACGGAATGGTTGACATCCGCGACCGCGCGACGGGCGAGGAACGCCGCGTCCCTGCGCAGGAGGTGACCGTCTGATGCCACGCAAGCGACGCTTCAGCGAGGAGCCGTTCGGCCCGACGATCGAGCGGCTGATGGAGGAGACCGGAGTGACCTACCGGAGCCTGGCGGCCAAGACCGGCCTGTCTGCCGGGTATCTCAACCATCTCGTGCACGGCAACCGGCCGGTGCCCTCGAAGGGCGTGATCGACCGCCTGGCGGACGCGCTCGGCGTCGAGCCCGAGCACTTCCGCGAGTACCGCCTCCGCGTGATCACCGAGCGGCTGGAGCAGCTGCCCGCGATGATCGACCGGCTGTACAAGCAACTAGAGAAATAGCTCCCAACCCGTCGCCCGCCGCGGTGCCGATCTCCGGTACGGTTGTGCGCACGGGGCGTGGCGCAGCCTGGTTAGCGCGCTTGTCTGGGGGACAAGAGGTCCCCGGTTCAAATCCGGGCGCCCCGATCGACAAAAGCTCAGCACATGCCGAGTTTTTGTTGGCAAGCTGCTGCGCGTCCGCGTCAAAAAGTAGAATGCGTGCCAGCAAGTGCGCCAGTCCTGGCAAACGGGAGCGACCAAAGGGGGCTAGCCCGATGGCACGCACAGCACGCAGAACGGCGGTCGGCGTCATCTATCGGCACTCGCGCGAATGCACGGATCGCGACTTGTGCGGCAACCGCTGCAACACCTCACATACACCCTGGGAAGCTTGGGTGTACTCGAAGCGTGACAAGAAGAAGATCCGTCAGCGGTTCGATTCGCAGGCGGCGGCGAGAGGGTGGAGGATCGACGCGCTCAAGGCTGTGAAGGACAAGAAGCTCCGAGCACCGACGTCCAAGACATTGCGTCAAGAGGTCGACGAGTGGCTCAGCGGCGCCCGTGACGGGCGGATCCTGAACCGTCGGAAGCAGCGCTACAAGCCCTCGGTGCTCCGTCTCTATGACATGGCCCTCCGAAAGCGGGTGCTGGACGAGCTTGGCGATCGGCGACTTGCCGACATCGACCACGGCGACCTTCTCGAGCTCAAAGAGGAACTCCTCGGGGCCGGATGCTCGGCGTCGACGATCAGGAACGCCTTCGTGCCATTACAGGCGATCTACAGGCGTGCTGTCAGGAACGGGACCGTCCCGATGAATCCGGCACTGGATCTCGAGCTTCCGACTCCGGAGAGCCGCAAGCGAGCGGCGACGCCCGCGCAAGCCTTGGAGTTGTTGGAGACGCTTGGCGACCTTCGACCGTTGTGGGCGACCGCGTTCTACGCCGGCCTTCGTCGGGGCGAGTTGCAAGCGCTACGGGTGCGCAACGTCGATGTCGAGGCCGACACCCTCGGCGTCGAGAAAGGCTGGGACCCCATCGACGGTGAGATCCTTCCGAAGTCTGAGGCCGGGGTCCGGCAGGTGTTCCTACTCGACACGCTGCAACCGCTTCTCACTCCGCTGGTCGAAGATCGCCCGCCCGACGCGTTCGTCTTCGGCGGCCCGACGTCTCCGTTCGACGCGAGATCGACAGAGCGGAAGGCGCGTCGTCTAATGGAGCGCAGAGAACGGAAAGCGCTTGAAGCGGACTGAGGAGACTGGAGCAGAAGCGGTACTGGTCGAATGGTTCGGACTACACGAGGCGCGGCACTCGTTCTCTACGTTCATGGATCACGCCGGCATCAGCGAGACGCGGGCCGACAGGTACATGGGTCACTCTGCGCTCGGTGTTGCGGGCCGATACCGCCACCTGCTTCCCGGTCAGATCTCTGAGGACGCGAAGCGAGTTGACGAGTACCTCCTCGGATCGACTGCCGGGAAGGTGGTCGAGTTGAAGCGCCCCGCCGTGGGCTAGCACGGCAGGACGCTTTCTAGACCCTAGCCAGCCACCATGAAGCGATGGCCGAACTGCCTCCAGGAGCCGTCATACTCGCCCCTGGGAGGCGACGAAATGCCATGCCCTATCAGCGAGGAATCTGGCTAGTCATCGTCGTCCCACGGGAAATAGCGATGGCCGGGCAGAATCCTCTGCTCGAAGCACTGTTTGTGCGACCACATCTGCGCGAAACTCAGATCATCTGACTCGGTTGGGTCGAGCCCCTCGGTCACTACGAGCGTGGCTCCATCGTCCTCGTGAACTTCCGTCCCGCAGAAACAGCACTCCCGCCCGGGAAGCTCACCGGCCGCAGCCCTGCGCTGTATCTCCTCTGCCTGTTCCTTGAGGGAGTCGAGCGTGTAGTCGACGACCTCTGCGCGGATCAGCGGCGGCTCGTCCGGCCACACGTTCGTGACGCGAGCCAGCGTGCCGTGCTCGTCAACCGGAACTACCCACTCGACTCCGGGGAGCTCGCCGTCCGGGCTCGTGTATTTCCCGGTAGCGCTCGAACCGTCACGCTGCACGAGCTGCACATCGAAGGTTCTCGAACTGTTCATGGCCGCGACGCTACAGCCAGTGGCAGCTGGAAGCACTTCGCTCGCGATCTCGCTAACGACGTTTGCGCCGTCGCTTTCGCCTGGCGATCTCGTCTGAGCGTGACCTAACCGGCGGAACAAGGTCAGGAATTGTCTGCCGCATCCGCTCCGACTCGGCAGGCGTCAGATCGAACCACGCCTCGTACTCATGAGCAATCGTGGTGAGCCATGGCGACCCACTCGACCGCAGGAGACACAAGTCCTCGGGTAGTTGCAGATGGGTCCAGTCGAACAAGCCGTCGGCAGCTTCGACGAGAATGCCGACGACCTCCTTGTTCAAGCGGTAGCGCGTCACGGTCGCGTTGTGCCCTCTACCGCCGAGTTGGGTGCCGGGCCAGGAGCGCGCCTTTCTCCGTTCGCGTAAGTAAGGCTCGAGCCGGGCGAGCACCGCCTCACCAGACGGATCAAGGTGCACGCCGTCGCGCACGACGAGAAGCGCGTCGGCAACTCCCTGCGCCCGTGCGAAATCCAGAACGGCTCGATAGGCACCGCCCCTGATGTCGTCGTGCGGGTTGAACTGTTCGGTCACGTAAGGCCCGCGGAGTACAGCAAGTACGGCCAAGTACGGGTCGAGGCGTTTAGAGCCAAATTAGCGGCGTTTCACACACTCCGACCACATGTTGCTCTTGGCAGGAGCAGACAAGGAGGCATATTGAGCGGGCAGGAACAGCGAGTGCGGGGCCGGCAGATTCTTCTGACGACCCTCGCGATGATTGCCGCTGGTCTTGCTACGACGGCTCCCGCATCCTCGTCAGTGTCGGGTGTCGGTAGCCAGCGATTCGGTCGCGCCGCCTCGGGCAGGATCGTGTTCAGTCGCTACATAGATGACCAGTCGCCCGAGCCGATTTTCGTCGTAGGCAGCGACGGCTCCGGCCTTCACCAAGTGGTCACTGTCGGAAACCATCCTTCCTGGTCACCTGATGGCAAGAAGATCGCATTCGACACGCTTGGCGGGATCTCGGTAATCGGTAGCAACGCGACCGGTAGGCAAGAGCTCCCGACCGGTGTGGACGTGTACGGAAACCCGAGGTGGTCTCCAGGGGGAACGAGGATCGTCTATGACCGGATACGACGGCCCGGCCTGGCGATCGTTGACGTGGTCCGGACTCAGCGATCGTCGGTCAGATTGCCTGTGATGGCGAGAGAGGCCGATTGGTCTCCTGACGGGCACCGGCTCGCTTTCCAGGGCGGCGGGCCAGGCAACTACGACTGGGGGTCGATCTACGTCGCGAACGTCGATGGAAGCGGACTGCGGAAAGTCACAAAGGACTTAAAGGCCAGCGAAGAACACGAGCATGTCCGCTGGTCTCCCGATGGGAGGACGCTGCTCTTTATCCGTGAGGGAGTTGTCGGCTCGACAGGCCAGTCCGAGACTCGCATCTACGCGGTAAGCGCGGGCGGGGGCACCCCAAGGCTTGTCTTGGCTCGATCGACTGTTACATCCGTCAGTTGGTCTCCGAACGGCAAGCAAATCGCGTACGCAGGCGGCACCAGCACGTGTTGCCAGATCCACATCTTCGACCTAACCAGCCGACGCGACCGCGTCCTGAACCTGAAACCGTGCCGGCGACCGGCAAGTTGCCAACATCTCGACTGGGACCCCGTCGCTACCAGGAGATAGGCGGCCCGACGGTTTGACACCCACCTGTGCCAGCCGGAGAGTTCGTGTCCCGATGCACAAAATCGCGGTGGTCGCGACGCTCGTCCTCGCTACGGGCGCGGTGGGATCTACCCATACAGGCGCGTCTTCGACACCGGCGGCCAGCTGCCTTCCCTCGTGGCGGCTTGTTAAGACGCCGCGGGTCGGCATTGGAGAATTCACGGCTGCGGCTGCGACTTCGCCGAAGGATGCGTGGGTTGTTGGGGATAGTTTTGGCGGTTGCGCCTCCGCGGTCGTAGACCTGGATATGTCGAGCGAGCCTCGTCGCATTCGGATCGCCGAGCATGCCCAATGCGTTCCCGTGACCATCGCTGAGCGGCACACGAGTCGTCCAGGAGGCGCAGAGATCCTGATGCTCTCGAAGCGCGTCTGCTTCTAGCTGCTTGAAGTGCGCACCACAGGTCGGACAGGTCTGCGGAAGCGCCGGCAGCTTGGACTCTTGCTCCCAGGTCACTGCTCATCCACCACGTACATGGCGTTTTCGTTCAACCAACGTTCAAGCTCGCGCAGCGGGTACAGCTTCAACCGGCCCCGTCGCACGCAGCGCAACTCGCCGGCGATGTGTTCAGAGAAGAAGTCGTCCGATACGCCGATGACCTGCGCCGCCTCACCGACCCTAAATGCGAGCCGGGCCGAGGTGAGCCTTGGCGGTCGAACCGCATCGTCCGCACTATTCACTTCGACAGCGTAAAGACGCTCGTTCGGCCAGTCGAGTTAGCCTGACGGGGGTGCACGCGCACGACCACGACCACCCCATGGAGGGCGATCGGAAGCTCCTGATCGCCGCTCTCGCGCTGATCGCGGCGCTGATGGTCGGCGAGATCGTCACCGGAATGGTGGCCGGGTCGCTTGCGCCCTAGCCGCACGGCTAGAAAGGGGCGGTGGACGCATGGATACCGTCGGCTCGAGATCCATTCCGCGCAAGCGAACGGCTTGATGCCGGAGCTCGCGGACATCTGGACCGTGTAGGGGCGACTCGCCGGCAGGTTTCACCGGTCGACGTCCGCGGCGGCATCTTCCTGGTCGTCGCGCTGGCGGCGATCGCCGTAAACCTGGTCGCGACCCGCGCTCCTCCCACGGGCGCCGGCCCGTCGTCTCTTCTCGATTCGCAACCTTCCTCGACCAGCGGGGCGAGCCCGGCATGGCCACCCCCTAAATCTGAGAAGAGGGCGGAGTGCCGTGGACGCAATGGCCCACGTTCAGCCGCTTCCCGGAGGTGTTGGCCTGGTTGCGTGACCGTTGACCGGAGGAGGTCCCGCAACCGGGGGGTCGCCGACAACACATCGCTAAGACCGCTGGTGGTCGAATGCCGTTGACCTCTCGCGGAGCGTCTGCGTACAGTCACAGCTGACAGCGTTCAAGAGCATGGGAGGAACTGTGAGCGTCGATCAACATCCCTACAAGGTTGTCGTTGATGCAACTGCCCCCGATCCGGGCATGCCAGACCGGGGCTGGTTGGACATGGACGTCCGCTGGCTGGTGACCAAGGACACGGTCGGCTCGACCAACACGGTGTTCGGGGTCACCTTCTTTCCGCCTGGTGCGAAGCACGACATCCACCGTCACCCAAATGCCGAGGAGGTCGAGTTCCTGGTTTCAGGCTCGGGTATCGCCTACGTGGGCGACGACGCCGTGGAACTCGGACCAGGCGAGGCGGTCTTCGTGCCGCAGAACGAGTACCACGGCTTCGAAAACACCTCGAACGGCGAGGTGGTCATGGCCTGGTATTACGCCGGCGCTGCGAGCCTCGAGGACGCCGGATTCGCCACCCGCGCCGAAGACGAGAAGGACAGCTAGGGGGCAACGGATGAGGGCTCGTCAGGCGGGTCCTCCACCGAGAGCGTGTTCCTCCGCCCGACGACAAACCAGACGGCTTCGACCGTCTCGTCGCCAACCGTCGCGAAACGATGCGGTTGGGTGCAGTCGAACGAGATCGAGTCGCCCGGCTCGAGTACGTAGTTGTCGAAACCAAGCGATACCTGCAGGCGTCCCGAGAGGACGTAGCCGTACTCGGTGCCGTTGTGCCGCATCAGGGACTGGGGCGGCGTCGACTCGCTTCCTGGCGGATACCGCAGCAACAGGAAATCGACGTTGTGATCAGGCTCCGCGGTCAGGCGGTCCCAGCCTACGCCGGACTCAAGACTTATGGACGTTCGATTGCCGCTGCGCTGGACGGGTGATCCGGGTGCGTCGGCAGAGACCGGACCATGGGCGCGCCGCGCCGCCGGTCGCCGCGTTGGCGTAGTCGTTTTGTCGGAAGTGCGCGCGGCATCTCGGGCAGGGTCGAACACGATCTCGTTGACCGAGAGTTCCAACTCGCTGACCATGGCAAAGAGGGTGTTGATTGACGGCTCGGTCTTGCCGGTCTCGATCTGGGAGATCAGGCTCGGGGAAACGCCGAGCCGACGTGCGAGCTCCCTGAGCCCGATGTTCCTCTCCTCGCGGGCGGCGCGCAGGCGATGACCGAGGTCGTCGCGGAGGTGCTGGCGGTCGGCGGCGGCACCTTCGGGGCCGTGTGCCCGGGGACGGCGCCGCTTCTTGCCGGGAAGTGTTGAGTTCTTGACGTCCATGGTGTTGTTCAGTCGTGTGTTTACTCCTGTTTGTTCAACAGGCGACAACGCGTGTCAAGGTATCACGCCGATCCCACACCGTCGCATCGCCTGTCGAGAACGCCCAAGAAGGGTGCGGGTCGTGGCCGCCCGGAGGGAGGAGAGGCGCCCACGACCCGCGGCTGCGCAGTGTTACGACCGCGACGCCATGTATGCCGCGATCCCTGCGCGCCGGTCCTTCTCGTTGTAATAGGCCACCTCGACGAGCTCGAGCGGGTAGCCGTCGGGGTCTTCGAAGTAGACCCACCGCCAGCCGGCGAGCACGCCTTCGTCGACAACGTTCACTGAGCTGTAAAAAGCGATCCCTTTGGCCTCCAGCTCGGCCTTCGCTGTCTCGATGTCGTCGACGAAGAAGGCGACGTGCGAGGCGCCCAGGCTGTGGGAGCCCAGCGGACGCTCGGTCTCGCTGGCGGGGCTCCGGTACTCGAGGAGCTCGAGCGTCGTG
>Ga0070681_10003470_pt1 | contig 14772 bp, 14 predicted proteins | sample KBSC83BmetaG_FD_65650 | JGI IMG/M metagenome (GOLD analysis project Ga0070681, IMG submission 65650) | Corn rhizosphere microbial communities from Kellogg Biological Station, Michigan, USA - KBS C8-3B metaG | ecosystem: Host-associated > Plants > Roots > Rhizosphere | place: USA: Michigan...
CCCATCTCCTGATTGGCGAAGACGAGCTCGAAGGCCTGGCGGGCCGCCTCGTCTTTCGTCATGTCCATGATCAGCGGCACGTCTTTCAGCTCAGGCGCGGGATGCACGGTGAGCTGCGCCAGGATGGTGATGAGATGCTGGTCGAGCCATTGCGGGCGGGCCGATTTGATGCTGCCATAGGTGAAGCTGCAGAAGCCGTCGAGCTCGCCGCGCTCCATGGCGAGGCCGATCGCCGCCGAATCGGGATAGCCGAGCACCACCTTGAAGCGCGTGCCGAGCACCGCGTTGAGCAGCTGCGGATCGATATAGGAGTCCGAGGCGAGGCCGGTGGCGCCGACCAGCACTTCGCGCTTCTTCGCATCCTCGAGCGTCGTGAGGCCGGCCGTGTGCCAGGTGAAGCACAGCGACACCTCGCGCGTCATGCTGCCGATCCAGGTGAATTTCGTGCCGTCGAACTTCGCCTGGGCATTGCCGAACAAGGGCTCGATCACGAGATTGCGCGCCGGCATCCCGATCACGGTGCCGTCCTTCGCCGCCACATTGTAGAGATGGTTGACCATCACCATCGAGCCGGCGCCCGGCATGTTCTCCGGCACCATATTGGGGTTGCCCGGTATGTGGCGCCCCATATGGCGCAGCAGGAGCCGGGCATAGACGTCGTAGCCGGTGCCCGGCCCATAGCCGATGAGAAAAGAGATGGTGCGGCCCTTGTAGAAGCCGGTGGCCGGCTGGGACACGGCCGGAGCGGTGCCGACCGCGAGGGCACATAAGACAAGCAGCGCGATGCGCAGATCCATTTTCCTCCCCCGGGCGCCTTTTTCCCGATGATGACGCGGGTACGGGGCCGGCCGCAACCCAATCCGGCCGCGCCGGGACCCCGCGGGGAGATTGCGCGGCCGCCCGCCACGGGCGCAGAATTCAAAGGGCAAGAGAGCCGGCTCCAAGACCGGTCGTCCAGGGAGGAAGTGATGCGGAGAGGCGCCCTCATATCGTCGGCAGCCGCGCTGGCTGCCTTGCTCGCCACGGGACCGGTCGCGGCGCAGCAGAATTTCTATCGCGACAACAAGATCACCGTGCTGGTCGGCGGCACCGCCGGCGGCGGCTTCGACATCTTCTCGCGCACCATGGCGAACCATCTCGGCCGCTTCATTGCCGGCAATCCCTCGGTCATCGTGCAGGACATGCCCGGCGGCGGCGGCATCGTCGTCACCAACCACATCTACAACACCGCACCCAAGGACGGCACCGTCATCGCCTATGTCGGGCCCATGGCGTCGCAGCCGCTGCTCAACCCCGGCGACAGCAAGATCCGCTTCGATTCCCAGAAGATCACCTGGATCGGCAGCCTGAGCTCGACCCACTCGATTCTCTTCGCCTTCCACACGACGCCATTCAAATCGGCCGAGGATTTGTTCTCGCGTCAGATGATCGTCGCCGGCACCGGCGCCGCCTCGACCACCGATACCTACCCCAAGATCCTGAACGAGATTCTCGGCACCAAATTCAAGCTGATCACCGGCTATCAGGGCAGCAAGGAGACGATGATCGCGATCGAGCGCGGCGAGGCCGACGGTCGCTTCATGTCGATCGATTCGCTGCAGACGACCTCGCCGGGCTGGCTGCGCGACGGCTGGGCGCGGGTCATCCTGCAGGCCTCGGCGACGCGCCTGCCGGAATTTCCCGACGTGCCGACGGCCCGCGATCTCGCCAAGACCGACGCCCAGCGCCAGGCCGTCGATTTCGCCTTCATGCAGGACGAGATGGGGCGGCCGATCGCGGCGCCGCCCGGCATCCCGGCAGATCGCAAGCGCATCCTGCGCGACGCTTTCGCCAAGATGTCGCGCGATCCGGCCTTCCTCGCCGAAGCGAAGGCGCACGGGCTCGAGGTTGCCGGACCGATGACCGGCGACGAGGTCGATGCCGTGGTGAAGAAGATTTATGCGACGCCCAAAGCGGTCGTCGAACGAGTCGCCGCGGCGATGAAGTGACCGAAGGGGAGGAGACCATGCGGCGGCTTCCGGCGGCGTTCCTCGTCTTTCTGGCCTTGGCCTGGACCGCACCGGGCCACGCCCAGGGGCTGAAGCAGATCGGCACCATCGCCTTGCCGGGCAAGCCCTTGAGCGATTACGGCGCGGTCTTCGTCGACCAGAACACGGGCAAGGGCTTCCTCACCAACCGGAGCAACAAGGCGATCGATATCTTCGACACCCGCACCGACAAGCTCCTGATGCGCGTCGAGGGTTTCGTCGGCACCCGCGAATCGAGCCCGGTCTCCGGGCCGCAAGGGGTGGTTACGGTCAATGGCGGCAGCGAGGCTTGGGCCGGCGACGGCGACAGCAGCATCAAGGTGATCGAGGTCGCGACCGGCAAGATCACCGATGTGCTGCACACCGGCGGCAAGAAGCGCATCGGCGAGCTCGCCTACGATTCGCAGGACCAGATCGTGCTGGCCGCCAACCCCAATGACGCGCCGCCTTTCGTGACCCTCTACTCGGCCAAGCCCGGCCATAGGCTGCTTGCGACGATCCCTTTCCCCAGCGCCACCGACGGCATGGAGCGCGAGGGCTATTTCCTGCCGACCGGCGCCTTCTACGTGCCGCTGCCCAAGCTCGACCATAGTGACGTGACGGGCGGGCTCGCCGAGATCGACCCGCGCGCCGGCAAGCTGGTCACCATCCACCGGATGGAGAATTGCGTGCCGCACAATCTGGCGGAGGTCGATGGCGCGCTGCTCTATGTCGCCTGCGACTATCCCGGCGGCCATCTCGCGCTCTTCGACCCGAAGCTCGGCAAGCTCGTGGCAATGCTGCCGGCGCTCGGCGGCAGCGGCCAGAATGCCGCGAACGACCGCGTGCACCAGTATTATGACGCCATCAACCGGCATCCCGACGGTCCGCGTCTGCTCGTGGTCGACACGCGGACGAGGCGCCAGCTGCAGGCGATTCCGGCCGCCAAGGGCGCGCATGCCGTGGCCGTCAATAGCGGCAATGGGCATGTCTATCTGCCGATCGGCAAGGAAGGCTCGTGCGGCGGCTGCATCCTGGTCTATGCGCCGGAATGACAAGCGCGGCTCCTGCCCCGGTCGCGGGGCGACCGGAATTCACCCTGGTCGGATGCTCCCGGGCGATTATGATGGCGGAAAATATCGGGGCCTCGCCGGTTTGAGGCCGGAGGAGAGGGAAGATGGAGCTACCCAGCAGTTCCGAGCTCCACCGCCTGACGGTGGAGGAGTTCGATACCGCCAAGCTGCTCGCCCATGCGGCACAGCAGTCGCGTCAGCGCAAATATAGCGAGTTCCTGATCGTCGACATCGATTCGCACCATTACGAATCCGACCATGTCGGCGAGATCTATCCCTATATCGACGATCCCGTGGTGCGCCAGACGGCGCAGAGCTTCGCCCAGACCATGAAGCTGCCGATGTTCCCGCAACGCGGCAACGAGCAGGATATGGGCGGCCGCATCACCCGCGCCCCGACCCGCCGGCTGGAGAAGAGCCCATACAAGGGTGCCAAGCATGATTCGACGCTGACCCTGCGCTGGATGGATGCGATGGGCGTCGACTACACCTGCCTCTTCCCGACGCCGATGCTGTCCTTGGGTCTGCATCCGCAGCCCGAGGTAGAGACCGCCCTGTCCAAGGCCTATAACCGCTGGCTATGCGAGCGCGTGCTGAGCGACGAGCCGCGCATCAAGTCGATGCTCTATCTGCCCTTCAACGATCCCGACCAGTGCTACGAATTCGTGCAGGAGTTCGGCGACAAGAAGGGCGTGGTCGGCTTCCTCGTCACCGGCGTGCGCTACAATGCGGTGCACGAGAACACCTATATGAAGACCTATGCGCTGCTCGAGGAGATGGGCAAGCCGCTTGCCTTCCACGCCGCCTATAATTGGCAGAACCGCTATATGGAGCAGATGAATCGCTTCATCTCCGTCCATGCGCTGGCCTTCCCCTATTACAACATGCTGCACATCACCAACTGGATCATCAACGGCCTGCCCGAGCGCTTTCCCAAGCTGAAGACCATGTGGATCGAGGGCGGCATCGCCTGGGTTCCCTTCCTCATGCAGCGCCTCGACAACGAGTACATGATGCGCTCGTCCGAGGCGCCGCTCCTGAAGCGCCTGCCCTCGGAATATATGCAGGAGATGTATTACGCGACCCAGCCGATGGAGATCGTGCGCAATTCCAAGCTGATGGAAGCGAGCTTCGAGGCGATCCACGCCGAAACCCAGCTCTGCTTCTCGACCGACTATCCGCACTGGGATTTCGACATGCCTTCGACCGTCTTCGACCTGCCCTTCCTCGGCAAGCAGGCGAAGCGCAACATCCTCGGCCAGAACGCCGCCCAGCTCTTCGGCATCGCCGACAAGCCCTGGAAGAAGGATCCGGCGAGCGGAAAGATGTGCTACGCGGGCTGAGCAATCTCACGCTTCCCACTTCTCCTTCTCCCTCTCCCCCTTCTCATAGGAAACCCTCTCCCCCTTGGGGGAGAGGGCAGGGTGAGGGGGTCGAAGGTTCAAGTAGATTGGTTGAGGAGTTTGCATGACGGCAAATCTTGCTCCGACGTTCCGGTCGATGGACCCCCTCACCCCGGCCCTCTCCCCCAGGGGGGAGAGGGAGATCTTTTAAAAGGAGGACAGGCGGTTTGGATTTCCCATCGAGCGGCGGGCGCCGGCTCAGCATCGACGAGCTCGATACGACCAAGCTGCTGGCGCATGCCAGGCAGCAGGCCGAGGAGCGCCAGCTCGATTCGATGCTCATCGTCGATGTCGACACGCATCATGACGAGGCCTCCTCCTTGCGCGAGATCATCGACCATATCGATGATCCCGTGCAGCGCCAGATCGCCATGAGCGGCTCGGGCGGCGGCCGGCGGCCGCTGGTGCCGCGCAACATCTCCTATGAGGACGGCGCCGGCCGCGTGCCGCGCATCGCCTTCGGCCTCAACCGGACGGAGCAGGTGCCCGACAACACCCACCGCTCGCTGGCCCTGAGCCGGCGCGCCATGGATGCGATGGGCGTCGATTACGCCTGCCTCCTGCCGACCACGGTGATGCGGCTCGGCATGCAGCCCAAGAAGGATTTCGAGGTGGCGCTCGCCACCGCCTACAATCGCTGGCTGGCCGAGGTCGCGCTGCCCGAGGAGCCGCGGGCCCGCGGCATGCTCTATCTGCCGCTCTACGATGCCGATGTCTGTCTCGAGACCGTCGAGCAGCTGGGCGACAAGCCGGGCGTGGTCGGCTGCGTCATCGCCTCGCCGCGCTATGCGAGCGTGCATCACAACAGCTTCGCCCGCACCTATGCGGCGATGGAGGAGCGCGGCCTGGTGCTCGCCTTCCATGGCGGCGCCAACTGGACCGACCGCACCATGGGGCTGTTCAACAAGTTCCTGTCGGTGCAGGCGGTGAGCGGGCCGCATTTCAACACGGTCCATCTCACCAACTGGCTGATCAACGGCATGCCCGAGCGCTTTCCGAATCTCAAGCTGATGTGGATGGAAAGCGGCATTGCCTGGGCGGTCGCCGCCATGCTGCGCCTCGACAACGAATATATGATGCGCAGCTTCGACGCGCCGGGCCTCAAGCGCCGGCCGAGCAGCTATATGCGCGAGATGTTCTTCTCGACCCAGCCGCTCGAGCGGCCGGAGGATATGGGCTTGCTCGAATCGCTGTTCCGCGCCCTCAAGGCCGAGACGCAGCTGGTCTGGGGCTCGAACTTTCCCGGTCCCGATTTCGACCTGCCGAGCGTCGTCGCCGACCTGCCCTTCCTCTCAGACGAAGCCAAGCGCAACATTCTCGGCGGCACCGCCGCCAAGCTGTTCCGCCTGCCGGAGGCGTCATGAGCGACGCCGTTCTCGCCCAAAGAGACGCCCGCGGGATCCTGGCGACGCCGGCTGCCCGCATCGGTCTCATCATCCCGTCGAGCAACCGGCTCTCCGAGCCGCAATTCCGCCATTTTGCCCCGCCCGCGCTCGGTATCCATGTGACGCGGCTGCAGATGACCGGCAAGTGGAACCGGCCCTTGAGCGCGCTCGGCGAGGATCTCGATCGTGCCGCCTCGGCGCTCGCCGATGCCCGGGTCGATCTCATCGTCTTCCATTGCACCGGCACGGCCATGGAGGAAGGGCCGGAGCAGGAGGCGCGGGCCATCGCGCGCATCAGCGACGGCACCGGCATTGCCGCCTTCTCGACCGCCGGCGCCCTGGTGGAAGCGCTGCGCGCCGTCGGCATCGCGCGGCCGGTGCTGGTCAGCCCCTATGTGCAGGCGACCAACGACCATGAGAAGGACTATCTCGCGCGCCTCGGCTTTGCCGTCGTCAATGATGTGGCGCTGGGATTGAAGGGCGGCGACGAATACCTCACCGTCCCACCAGAGCGCTGGATCGAGATCGCACGGGCCGCCATGCGGCCCGAGGCCGACGGGCTGCTCCTCTCCTGCACCAACACGACCCAGATCGAGACCATCGCGCCGCTCGAGCGTGAGCTCGGGATACCCGTCGTCAACAGCAACCAGGCAGTCCTGTGGGCCGCCATGCGGCGGCTCGGCACGCGGCTCGCAGGTGCGCGGCTCGCGCCGGAGCTTGGTCGGCTGGTCGAAACGGCTTGAGCGGAGGGCTCGATGTGGTCACGGATTGGCGCTGCGGTCCTGTTCCTCTGGCTGGCGCTCGGCGGGTCTGGCCCGGCGGCGGCGCAGGATGTCGAAAGCTTCTTTCGCGGCAAGCAGCTCGAGATCCTGGTCGGCAATGCCGCCGGCGGCGGCTACGACCTCTATAGCCGCGTGCTGGCGCGGCATATCGGCCGTCATGTGCCCGGCAATCCCGGCGTGGTGGTGAAGAACGTGCCGGGCGCCGGCGGCCTCAAGCTCGCCAACGACCTCTACGCCACGACGCCGAAGGACGGCACGAGCTTCGGCATTTTCGATCGCGGCGTCGTCATCGAGCCGCTGCTCGACAATTCCGGCGCCCGTTTCGACGCCACCAAATTCTCCGCGATCGGCAGCATCGGCAAGCAGGTCGCGACCTGCGCCGCCTGGTATCAGGCGCCGGTGAAGACGATCCAGCAGGCGCTCGAGCAGGAGCTTGTCATCGGCGGCACCGGACCGAGCGCCACCACCACCTATCCGACCCTGCTCAATGCCGTGATCAAGACCAAGTTCAAGATCGTCTCCGGCTATGAGGGCTCGGGCGACATCATGCTGGCGCTCGAGCGCGGCGAGGTGCAGGGCGTGTGCCTGTCCTGGCCGACCTTGAAATCGATCAAGGGCGACTGGGTGCGCGACAAGAAGCTGGTGCCGCTGGTGCAGATCTCTTTGGTGAGCGATCCCGAGCTCGCCGGCGTGCCCCTCGTCCAGGATATCGCGAAGAGCGATGCGGCGCGCGACATGCTGCAATTCTTTTTTGCGCCCAACGAGTTCGGCCGGCCCTATTTCGCGCCGCCCGGCGTGCCCGCCGACCGGCTCGCGGCGCTGCGCCGCGGCTTCGACGCGACCATGAAGGACCCCGCCTTCCTCGCCGATGCCGAGAAGAGCCGGATGGATGTCGATCCGATGACCGGCGAGGCGATGCAGGCCCTGCTGCAGCGCATCTATGCGGCACCCCCTGCCGTCATCAAAGGCGTGGCCGATGCAATGGCGGTGTTTCGCACCGGCGGCAAGTAAACCGCACCCCTCTCGAACACGGTCGCTGCATTGCAAAATATAGCTGCGATTGTCGAGCGCTGCCTGAGCTGAAACCCGCCGTCTTCGCTTCTCTGTGACCATTCTGTGCTCGGTGCATGAACGCGAATTCATGGCCGACACCGGCTGGTTTAATGTGCACATCGCTAATCTAGGGGGTCCGCGTGCAACAGCTTTTGCCGCGAGACCGTTAATAGGATCGACACTTCACAGGAGAGAGCAAGGCTATGCGCAATTGGATGGTTGGACTTGCCAGCGCATTGGCGATCAGCGGTGCGATGGTGGGGAGCGGCGTAGCGGCCCCGGTTATCGGCCACGACTCCGTTGGGCCCAACGACAAGGCGCTGTTGCAGCAGGCGCGCTGGGAGCGGCAATGCCATGTCCAGCATGTGAGCCGCTGGACGCCGTATGGCTGGCGCGCGGTGCCGGTGGAGCGCTGCCAGCGCGTGTGGGTGCCGAACGGTCCCCGTTACGCGCCGGGTTATTACGCGCCCTATGGCTATCGCCCGTATTAGCCGATAGCGCGAGCGCTGCGACGAAAGGGGCGAGGGACTCGGGGTCCCTCGCCCCTTTTCCTTGCGGCCGAGCTACTTCGACGCTTGGAGACGCTTCGTCCAGGCGACCAGGGAGACGAGGAGGTCGGCGACAAACTTGCGCGTCGCCTCGTCGGTCAGCCTGCCGTCGGTGAATTTGGACGCGGCGCCGCCGATCATCACTTCGGGCTTGTTCACCGGCAGGCCGTTGAGGAAGACCAGCATCTGCCGCAGCTGGTATTGCGCGCGCGCCGTGCCGAAGATGCCGGGGCTCGCCCCCATCATGGCGATCGGCTTGCCGCTGAAAGGTTGGTTGTCGAAGCGCGAGATCCAGTCGATGGCGTTCTTGAGCAGGCCGGGGACGGAGTAATTATATTCGGGCGTCACGATGAGGAGCGCATCGGTCGCGCGCATGCGGTCGCACAGGCGCTGCACGGGGGGCGGCCAGCCCTTCTGCTGGACGTCCAGATTGTAGAGCGGGAAATCGCCGATCTCGTCGAAGGTTTCGAGCGTCGCCCCTTCCGGCACCAGCTCGCCCGCCGCCTTCAGCGCCATGCGGTTGAAGGAGCCCGCGCGCAGGCTGCCACAGAGTCCCAATATCGTGATGTTCTTGTCAGCCATCGGCCGCTCCTCTTTCGCAAGGGGAGGCGATATTCGGTCGCAGCCCGAGCCGAGTCTAGGCTGATTCGGCGACCGCGCTCACGGCCTGCAGCCGGCGCCGCGCCAGGGCCGCCGCGATGCCGGCATCCGAAATCCGCAATGCGCCGGCCGAGGCAATCGGCGGATCCTCGCGCCACAACTCTTGCAAATCGCGTGTCTTGCAAATCGCGTGCAATCGTCAGACCGGCGTGATTCCGTCTAGGACGCGCAGCCGGTGCGTAAAACGGATCGACGGCGTACCACCGCCCGGCTGCGCGCGCTACTCCTCGCCCATGACCTTGACGAGCCCGAGCAGGCAGTCGCGCAGCTTGGGATCGTGGATGCGTGCGACGGCGCGCATCAGCTCCGTCGCATAGCGATCGGTGGCGGCGGTTTCGCTCGGGCTCGGGCTGGCGCTGTCGCTGTCCAGCCCGTCGAAGAAATAGGAGATCGGCACGTCGAGCACTTCGCTCAATGCCCACAGCTTGGAGGCGCTCACCCGGTTGGCGCCGCTCTCGTATTTCTGCATCTGCTGAAAGGTGACGCCGACGGCCGTGCCGAGCTCGGTCTGGCTCAGCCCCTGAATGGTGCGCTTCAGGCGAATCCGGCCACCGACATAGCCGTCGACGCGGCGATCCCGGTCGGTGCGGGGCAGCCGGCCGTGGCGCGGCACTGCGGCGGGGCGACGTTGCTTGGCCATGGGGGAGAGACGTTTCCAGCGTTAAGCCTACCTACTCTAGGATGCTTTTTGTCCGACGGGCAGCATCTTTGATCCTGGGCAGATGAGCGGACGGCGCCGCCAGGACGGGCAGCGGCCAATCAGTCAGGCCGGCTGCAGGCCCGCGGAGCCCAATCCTATAACTCGCCGCTATACACCTATCAGCAGAACCTATTGGACTTGGGCGGCGCGCTCGGCCGAATTAGATGAATTGGCGGTGGAGACGAAATGACCAGACGGGTTGGCCAACCGCTCGATGCCGTAAGGCTCTATTCGGATCTCGATCTTTGCCTGGTGCCGGGCGAGCCGAGCCATGCCCAATGCCTGGCCGGCGCCGAGGCGGGCCGGGTCTCGCCGGAAGCCGCGCGTCTCATCTATCGCGCGATGCTCGAAGCCGACGAGCTCAGTGGTAGCGGGCTATAGTCTCGGTCAGAATCGAGCGGTAATACTCCACGACGAAAATACGCACCGCCGAGACCAGCCGGCTGGATCGCGCCGTTTCGGCAATTTCCTGCAAGAGATCCATCGCCGTCGTGCCTTCGCGCGCCGCTATGTCGCTCAAGGCCTGCCATGTTCGCGAATCGAGGAGGCGATGGTTGGCGGCTGCCCCTGCGGGAGTGCCCGGATTCCTGGTCTTTCTGCCCGGCATGCCCCTCTTTCCCTGTTTTGCCAGCGACTCGGCAAGATCAAAATCGTAACGCGAATTTCCGCGCCAACATAGACATTCCGGTCACGGCGCCGCAGCCGATTCGCAGACTCATCCGTGGTTGGCCCTATCAGCGCAGCGTCGCGCCGCGCGCAAAACGATGCGCGAGAGCGAGCACCGCGACGGTCGAGACCAGCAGCACGAGGCCCAGCACCGACACCGATCCGAGCTGGTCGCCCTCATTGAGATCGAACATGACGGTCGCTACCACCTTGGTATTGGCGGTGAACAGCATGATCGCCGCCGACAGCTCGCGCATCGCCTCGAGAAAGATGAAGCACCAGGAGCTGACGATGCCGGTCCGCAGCAACGGCGCGGTGATGTGGAACAGCGCCTGCAGCGGCGACGCGCCGAGGATGCGGCTGGCCTCCTCGAGCTCGGGATGCACGGAACGGAAAGCAGATTGCAGCTGCTGGAAAGCGGCCGGAAAAGCAATGGTGACATAGGCGATGAGGAGGATCCACAGCGTGCCGTAGAGGCGGAAGGGCGGCTGGGTATAGGCGAGGAAAAGCCCGACTCCGAGCACGATGCCGGGAATGGCGGCCGGGGCCGTTGCCAGGAAAGCAAGCAGGCGATGCAGGCGCACCGCGCGCCGCACGGTGATATAGGCGACCAGCAGGGCGAGCAGGCTGCCGATGGTCGCCGCCAGCGTCGCCAGCAGGAAAGTGTTGCGCAAGGCGAGCTGCGTCGCCGAGAAGCCGAACAGCACGAACTCGAAATTGTGCAAAGTGAGATTGTCCGGCGTCAGCGGCTGCGACACGACCCGCGTGAAGGCGGCCTTGAGCAAGGCCAGCGCCGGCAGCAGCGCCGAGCAGGACGTGACGAGCAGGCAAAAGAAGAGCGCCGGCCAACGCCAGCCGCCGAGCCGCACCAGCGCCGGCCTGCCGCCGCGTCCGGCCAGAACGGCATAGCCGCGCCGCCCGAGCAGCCAGGCTTGCAGCCGAAGCAGCAGGATCGTGACCAGCAGCAGCGGCAGCGCCGCCGCCGAGGCGATGCCGGGATGCGGCGGATATTGGAAGAAGGACCAGATCTTGGTGGTGAGCGTGTGGAAGCCCGCCGGCATGGCGATGATGGCCGGCGAGCCGAAGATGGTCATCGCCTGGAGGAAGGCGACGAGCGCGCCGGCGAGCAGCGCCGGCAGCGCCAGCGGCAGGGTGACGCGCAGCACGGTCGCGAGGCCGGTCGCGCCGAGCATCGCCGACGCGTCCTCGAGCTCGGCCGGAATGCGCTGCAGTGCGTCGGCAACCAGCACGAAGACGGGCGGGAAGCTGTAGCAGGCGATGACGAAGACGAGACCGGGCAGCGAATAAATGTCGAGCAGCACGGCGTCGGTGGGCAAGCCGAGCAGCAGCCGGCCCCATTGGTTGAGCAGGCCGCTATTGGGGGCCGCAAGGATCTCCCAGGTCACGGCGCCGAGGAAGGGCGGCATCACCAGCGCGCCCATCACCAGCAGGCGCACGAGCGGGCGCGCCGGCATGTCGCTGCGCCCCACCAGCCAGCCCATGGGCGCCGCCACCAGGCAGGCGAGCAGGCAGGAGGCGAGCGCTACGATGGCGGTGACGATAGCCGGCTCGAGCAGGTCGGGGCTGGTCACCAGCGCGGCGAAATTGGCGAAGGTCGGATTGCCGCGCCCGTCGGTGAAGGCGAAGCGGAACAGCCAGAACATCGGCAGGAACACGAGTCCGGCCAGCAGCAGCACGAGCCCGGCGAAGACCGGCAGCGAAAGATCGAAGCGGCGGCGGCCGCGCCCGCCCGATGCCGGTTCGGCGGCAGCGATCATGCGCGGCGGCGGGCGCTCAGGTCTTGAAATAGGAGGTGTAGCGCTTCTTCACCTCCTCGATGCTGCGCTCGACCCCGGCCGGGTCTTCCTTCATCAGCTTGATCGATCCCATCGGCACGCGGCCGGCGCGCTCCTTCACCTGGGCGTGCCAGGACCGCATGGCGCCGATATCGACCAGTAGCTGCTGCCCTTCGGTGCTGAACAGGAAGCTCTCGAACAGCCGCGCCGCGTTGGGATGCGGCGCGTCCTTCAGGATCGCCGCCGGGCTGGCGATGAGCGGCGTGCCCTCGACGGGATAGATGGGCTCGACGGCGCCGCCGCGATCGCGCGCGATGAGCAGCGAATATTCCGAGCCGTCGGCCATGATCGGACGCTCGCCGAGCACCACCTTCTTGGCTGGGTCGGTCGCCGATTCGACCTGCATCACCCGCTGCTTCGCCAGCTTCTCGAAATAGTCCCAGCCGATATCGCGGGCGATCTCGAAGGTCGCGGTCAGCGTGCCGCCGCTATAGCTCGGATGCGACTTCACGATCTTGCCGGCCCATTTGGGATCGAGCAGATCGACGAAGCCTTTCGGCGCCTCGTCGGCCTTGATGAGCTTTGAATTATATCCCATGACGCTCAAGGTCGCGCGCACCGTCGCATAGGTGCCGTCCGGATCTTTCTGATCGGCAGGGAAATATTTGGCGACGTCCTCGGGCAGATAGGGGGCGAGCCAGCCCTCGCGCCTCCAATAGATGAAATGCGCGGCGTCGGAGCTGTTGACCACGTCGCAGGCCTGCACATTCGCCATATGCTCCTGGCCGATGCGTTGGAAGACGCGTTCGGAGCCCGAGCGGTCGATCTGCACCTTGACGCCCGGATACTTGGCTTCGAAGGCCTTGCCGAGCGCTTCGGCGATCTCGACGTCGGTCGAGGTGTACCAGACGACGGTGCCGTCTTTTCGCGCGGCATCGATCAGCTTCTGATCGACGGCGCTGGACGGCGGCGGCGCCGCCGCCGCGGCGGTCGCGGCGAGGCCTGCCGCAAGCAGGATGGCGAAGCTGCGAATCGACATCATGGCTTCCTCCCTATTCGGCAAGCGCCCGGCAATGCTCGGGCGGCAGATGCAGCCAGACCTCGGCTCCCGGCGCAACGGACTGGTCGGGCGCCGTCACCGCACGCAGCTGCTCGCCGCCCGGCAGCTCGATGAGATAGTCACGGACGGCGCCGAGAAAGCTCATGCGCGCGATCTTTCCGCGCAGCACGTTCTCGGACTCGGCCGGCGCCGTGTTCGACAGCCGCACATGATGCAGACGGATGGAGAAGGCCGTGTGGTCGCCGGAGGCCGGCGTGCCCTGGCCGCAGCGCAAGACCGCGTCGCCGACGGCGATGCGGTCGCCGCCGACCTTGCGTCCATGGAAGACATTGGTGCCGCCGATGAAGCGCGCGACGAATTCCGAGCGCGGCTGCTCATAGATCTCCTCGGGCGTGCCGATCTGCTCGATTCGCCCCTGATTCATCACCACGATCCGATCGGCGGTGGTCATGGCCTCGGCCTGCTCGTGCGTCACATAGACCGTGGTGTAGCGGAAGGAATCATGCAGCCGGCGCAGCTCGAAGCGCATCTCCTCGCGCAGATTGGCGTCGAGATTGGACAGCGGCTCGTCGAGCAGCAGGGTCTCGGGCTCGACCACCAGCGCTCGCGCCAGCGCGACGCGCTGCTGCTGGCCGCCCGAGAGCTCTCCCGGATAGCGGTCGGCGAGGGCCGAGATCTGGGAGACACCGAGAATCCGGTCGACGCGCTGGGCAATCAGATCACGCGACAGCCGCTTCAGCTTGAGGCCGTAGGCGACATTCTCGCGCACGGTCATGTGCGGCCACAGCGCATAGCTCTGGAAGATCATCGACATGTTGCGGCGCTCCGGCGGCAGCGTCGCCGCGCGCGAGGAGATGGTCTGGTCGCCGACCCGGATGCTGCCCTCGTCGGGCGCCATGAAGCCGGCGATGAGACGCAAGGTCGTCGTCTTGCCGCAGCCGGACGGACCCAGCAGGCAGACGAGATTGCCGTCCTCGATGGTGAGATCGATATGGTCGACCGCGGTCTGGCTCCCGTAGCGCTTGGTCAATTGTCTGAGCTCGACGCGCGCCATTCCCCTCCCCTTTGCCCGATCGTAGCAGCCTGCCGAGGGGTCGAGGCAAGGTGAATATCGGGGATCAGGATTCCCGGTTGCGGCCGCGGCGCTGCAGATAGAGCGCGAGCGTGCGCCGCCGGTGCTGCCGCGCGGCAATTTCGGCCGCTTCGGGATCACGCCCGTCGATCGCATGCTGGACCGCGCTCAGCTCGGCGAGCGCCTCGGCGGCCCGGCCCGCACTGGTCAGCGAGGAGGGCTGGAAGCGGCGAAAATGATCCTGCAGCTCCTTCAGCATGCGATAGAGCCGCCGATTGTGCGCGGCGCGGCAGATGGTCAGATGGAAAGCGCCGGTGAGCCGGCGCAGCAGCGCGAAATCCTGCACTTCCGTCGCCGCGATGATCTCGCTCATCAGCTCGGCGAGGCCGGCGCGCTCATAGGCATTCGCGTTCTCGGCGGCGAGCGCCGCGGCCTTGCCTTCGAGCATCTCGCGGATGTGATAGATTTCGATCACCTCTTCGGGCGAAAACGCCTGCACCACCAAGCCGACGCCCGGACGCACCACGATCAGCCCTTCGGCCTCGAGCTTGAGATGCGCCTCGCGGAT
>Ga0070681_10003471_pt1 | contig 14771 bp, 9 predicted proteins | sample KBSC83BmetaG_FD_65650 | JGI IMG/M metagenome (GOLD analysis project Ga0070681, IMG submission 65650) | Corn rhizosphere microbial communities from Kellogg Biological Station, Michigan, USA - KBS C8-3B metaG | ecosystem: Host-associated > Plants > Roots > Rhizosphere | place: USA: Michigan...
TCCTCGCCTGGTCGCAGCTCGGCACGCCGAAGCCGATGAAGGTCGAGTACGAGCCAGCGAAGGATGCCGCCTTTCCCAAGGGAATGGTGTTGAGCGAATTCTCATCACCGCGGTTTAGCAAGGACGGCTCGCGCGTCTTCGTCGGCGTCAAGGAGCAGGAGGACGAGCCAGCGAAGAGCGATGAGCCGCAGCCGAACGTCGACGTCTGGCACTGGAAGGACCCCGACCCACAGTCCGTACAGATGATCCGCATCCAGCAGCTGCGCCGCACGACGACGCCGGCCGTGGTGCTCCTGGCGGCGAAGCGGCTCGTGCCGCTCGGCAGCGAGGCCATGCCGCAGGTGACACCGACCGCGAGCGGCCAGTGGGCCATTGGGCGCGACGACTCTGCCTATCGCGGCGAGGTCGCGTGGGGTGGCAGCCACGCCGACTATTATCGGATCAACACCGCCACCGGTGAGCGAACGCTAATCGAGAAGAAGGTCGTCAGAACGATGGGCACATCCCCTGACAGCAAGTGGTTCCTTTATCTCAAGGACAAGCACGTCAAGGCGACGAATCTCGAGACGATGAAGACCATCGATCTCGATGACGGCGAGAAGCTGAGCTTCGTCGACGTCGACGACGATCATCCTTACGAGTTGCCGACGTACGGCGTGGCCGCGTGGAGCCGAGACGGCAAGTACGTGCTGCTGAATCATAAGTACGACGTCTGGGCGGTGCCGCTCGACGGCGGCAGCGCGATCGACGTCACGCGCGGCGTCGGCGCGACCCAGCACATTCAGTTCCGCGTCGTGCGGCTCGATCGCCGCGGCGGACGAGCCGGGCGCGGAGGCGGTGGCGGCGGGATCTTCGGTGCCGGCCTTGGCGGTGACGACGACGAGGGGCTCGACCTCACGAAGCCTCTTCTCCTCTCCGCCTACGGCGACTTGACGAAACAGAGCGGCTACTGGACGGCGTCGTTAGGCAGAGCGCCGGCGCCGCTGATCTTCGCCGACAAGCAGATCGGCCAGGCGCAGAAGGCGGAGAAGGCCGACCGCGTCATCTTCACCGAGCAAACCTTCAAGGAGTTCCCAGACTACTGGGTTTCGACGACCGGCTTCGCGTCGCCGCGCAAGGTGACCGACGCCAACCCACAGCTCAGCGAATACGCGTGGGGAAGCAAAGTTCTCATCGAGTACACCAACGGCAAGGGACAGAAGCTGCAGGGGACGCTCACGCTGCCCGCGGGATATCAGCCCGGTAAGAAGTACCCGATGCTCGTCTACTTCTACGAGATCATGTCGAACACGCATCACACCTTCTCGATGCCCGTGTACGACGATCGTCCGCACATCTCGACGTACGCGTCCAACGGCTACCTCGTCCTCCAGCCGGACGTCGTGTACGAGATTGGAAAGCCCGGCAGTTCGGCCGTCGATTGCGTCGAGAGCGCGGTGAAGAAGGTGATCGACCTCGGCTACGCCGATCCGAAACACATTGGGCTCCAGGGGCACAGCTGGGGCGGATATCAGAGCTCGTACATTCTCACGCGGTCGAAGATGTTCGCGGCCGTCGTCACCGGCGCGCCGCCGACGGATCTCATCAGCTTCTACGACGAGACCTATCCCGGCACGGGCACCCTGCAACAAGGCATCATGGAAGTCGGACAGGTCCGAATGGGCGAAGGCGTCACGCCCTGGACGGCGAAGGAGCTCTACGAGGATCAGTCGCCGATCTTCCACGTGCGCGACATCAGCACGCCGTTCATGATTCTCCATGGCACCGCAGACAATGCGGTCGATTGGCACCAGGGTTTGGAGCTCTACGGCGCCGCAAGACGCTGGGGGAAGCAGGTCATCCTCCTCTCGTATCCGGGCGAGCCGCACCACCTCGCGCGCACGGAGAATCAGAAGGACTTCCAGGTGCGCATGAAACAGTTCTTCGACCACTACCTCATGGACAAGCCGGAGCCGAAGTGGATGAGCGACGGCGTACCGCAGGTGAAGAAGGGAGTCGAGTAGCGTTTGCGAATCGAGCTGCTTCTATCGGGCATCGCCATCCTCTGCGCCGCCGCCCCTGCGGCGGCGCAGAAGCCTTTCGAGGGGACCATCGTCTACGATGTCGTCGCCGGCGACAAGCAGATGCAGATGACCGTAACGACTCGCGGCACGAAGGTGCGGCGAGACGTGTCCACGCCTGACGCGCCGGAAGTCTCGCGTGGCAACTATCAGATGATCGACTTCAAGACCGGCGACGCGACGATGGTCTTCCCGGCGATGAAGCGCTACATGGTGATGCAGGTCGGCGGCGTTCGCAACGCCACTCCTGAAACGCCGACGGATCCCGGCGATGTCGAAGCCACGGCGCGGGTCGAGTCGATCGCCGGCACTCGCTGCACGGTCTTCACGATGAAGAGTGTCCCCGGCGGCGAGTGGTGCATAACGAGCTCCGGCGCGAAGAATGACGCCGAGCTCGCGGGGCTCATGAACGAGTCGCCGGCGTCGGGTGGTGCAATGCCCGGCCTCCTTCGCGGCTTCCTCCACGGTACTGTGGTGCTCCGGGCACGCATGATCGACCGGAACGGCGGCGTCATGACGATGCTCGCGAAGAAGATCGACCGCACGACTCCCCCGGCGACGCTCTTTCAGCTGCCGAGCGACTTCCAGGAGATGAAGAACCCGTCGATGCCGTGAGCGCGAGCTAGTGCTCGACGACGGCCCGATAGGCGACGACGAGCGGTCCGTCGCGACCAGGGCGCGTCTCGGGCCAGAGCTGGATTCGCGCGCCGCTGGCAGTAGTGAGATGAATGCCCTTTGAGGGCAGCTTGGTCAACAGCTCGTTAGGCGATACGAGCTGGCCCTCCGGCACCGCGGCGAGCAGGGAGTCGCCCGCGGCGCCGTAGACGGCGCGCAGCGTCTGCCTCACGATCGCTTCGAACTTGTCCGCGCGTCGCGTGCGTGTCGGCGATGTATCAAAGTGGACGACAACTGTGTCGGCGCGCCGTTCGGCGTAGAGGCTGTCGGGCAGATCGGTGCGTCCTTGCGGGATCACCGGTCGGAGCACGGCAGCTGCCGGCGTCGAGACCGGCGGACGCGACGTTGCGGTGTCCGTCTGCGTTGCAGCGGGACTGGCCGCCACCGGAGCGCTCACCACAGGGACGCTCGGCGCCGCGGTCGTCGAGTCGGCGATCGGAGTCGCCGATGCAGGTGCGCCCTGCTGTTGCACGACGGTCGCCGAAGCGACGGTCACCGTCGAGTCGCGGTTCGGTGCGGCCGCAGGCTTCGCCGACACGTGGCGCGCGCCGACCTGGACCGTGCTCGGCTCGGCAGGATGCATTGCGGCGTTGACCGCGGCCGTGCCAACCACTCCGACGACGGTGAGACTCAGCGTCCACGCACTGAAGCGGACGATGGCGCGTCGTCGGCGGTCGCGAGCCTCGACTCGCGCGTTGTGGAGGCAGTGGAGGCACACCGCCATTCCCGGGCGGCGCTCATGGGGACAATCGATTCTCTGGCGTCGCGACATAGCAACGAGGGGACGACGTGCCGCACCCGGGCGTAACGTCCGCGCGGGGTGCCTCGTCATCGGGTATCGCAGCCATACAGACCTTGCGTTAGCCTTCCGACCGATGACCCGTCTTCGCTCTTTCGCGCCCTCCCTGCTTCTCCTGCTGACCTCGGCATGCGCGGCGCAGCGGCCCGCGACGCCGTTGATGATGGCCGCCGTCGGCAGCGACGACGCCGTCGTCGTGACGGCCTTTCGGGCGCTTCTGGACGAAGTCATTGGCGACAGCGCCGATCGCGTCTGCGTGAGCATCGCCCGCACGGCGAGCGATGGCGCGCTCCAGGACGCCGACCCGAGCGCCTCGGTCCTGCACGCCCTGCAGGGCCGCTCGGCGACGGTGCTCCCCCGCTCGGCCTGCGCTGCCGACGAGCGCAACTTCGGCAACCCGCGCGGTCTCCTCCGTCTGCGCGACGTCTCGCCCGTTGATGATCATACGCTCATCGTGCACGCCGAGGCGATCGGCGACCACTCCGCCCGCTACGAGTGCCTGGTCCCGCGTGTCTCCCGCGCGACCCACGCGCGCTGCAAGATCACGGAACGTGATTGGCCGGGAAGCCAGTCACGGAGCTGACCTATTGTCATCCTGAGCGAAGCGAGGGACCTGCACTCCTTAGTCGCTCAGACCTCCGACGATACCGGTCAGATACGACGATCAATTGCTTGAACACCGAAACGGCCGGGAAACAGCCGGAAAAAATCCAGGAAAATTAAGAGCGGCAACCGATCTTTTCAAAAGAATCGTCGCCGCTCTTTGCTGTACCCAGGCCTCTTCCGGCCGCTTCCGGCCGTTTCGTTTTTTCAACCCGTTGATGCTTGCTCTAGCACGGTGTCGTCCGGTGGTCTGAGTAATTCGAAGCCCCGCAGTGGCGTCACCGGTATTCGTCCATGAGCGCCTCCAGAGCCGCACCGCCGGGGCAGAGGGACTCGTAAGGCAGCTCGACGAGGGGGCGCGCGACGGTATTCGCGGTCTCGTGCATGTCCGCGGAGTTCTCGTCGATGTACAGTAGCCCCGTGACGATCTCGCCACGCTCCTGGCGCGCGCGGACGTGCGCGTACGCGGCGTCACGATCCGTCGGATCGTAATCGCTTGGCACCTCGCGAAAGCGCACGATGCTGCCGTCGTGCATCGTCACCGACACGCTCGCGCCGGCTTCCGTCTCGGCCGTGATCTCGCGCTGGAGCGGCACGAAGTCCACCGGCGCCAGCTCGTGATAGTTCTCGCGCGTGAAGCGATAGCTCTTCGTCGATCCTTCGTGATCGTTGAAGCTCACGCACGGCGAGATGACGTCGATGAGTGCGAATCCCTTGTGCCGGAGACCGGCTTTCAGCATCGGCACGAGCCGCGTCTTGTCTCCGGAGAAGCCGCGCGCGACGAAGGTGGCGCCGAGGCTGAGCGCGAGGAGCACGGGATCGATCGGTCGCTGCACGTTGGCTTCGCCGCGCTTGGACTTCGAGCCGACGTCGGCGGACGCCGAGAATTGCCCCTTTGTCAGGCCATAAACGCCGTTGTTTTCGAGCACGTACAGCATGTCGACGTTGCGCCGGATCGCGTGACAGAGCTGTCCGAGCCCGATCGACAGCGAGTCGCCGTCGCCGGAGATGCCGATGTACACGAGATCGCGATTGGCCGCGTTCGCGCCACTCGCCACGGACGGCATCCGGCCGTGCACGGAGTTGAAGCCGTGCGACTGGCGCATGAAGTACGCGGTCGTCTTCGACGAGCAGCCGATGCCGCTCATCTTCGCGGCGCGGTGCGGTGGAATGTCGAGCTCGTAGAACGCCTGGACGATCGCCGCGGTCACCGAGTCGTGGCCACAGCCGGCGCACAGCGTCGACATCGCACCCTCGTAGTCGCGTCTCGTTAGGCCGAGCGCGTTGACCTGCAGCGAGGGATGGCGGACGGGCGGCTTCTGAATCGACGTCATGCGACGTTGACCTCCAGGTGACGCGCGACTGCGGCGGTCACGACACCGGCGGTGAGCGGCAGACCGCCGTAGTCGAGGACAGCGATCATGCGATCGCGCGGCAGGCCGGTCTCGATCGCGAGCAGCGAGCGGAGCTGCGCGTCCCGATTCTGCTCGACGACGAACAACGTCTCGTGCGAGTCGAGGAATTGCCGCACCGCGCCGCCGAACGGGAATGCCTTGATCCGCATGTAATCGACGTCGATGCCGTCGCGGGCGAGGGCGTCACATGCCTCGAGCATCGCCGCGTGCGTGCCGCCTAACGCGACGAGTCCCACCGACGACGGCATGCCCTTGCGTTGGTGAATCTCCGGCGCCGGCACGGCTTCTTCGGCCGTCTTCAGCTTTCTCGCGAGTCGGTCGACGACCTCCTGATACTCGGCGGCGTCCTCGGTGTAGGCGCCGTGCTTGTCGTGGCCAGAGCCGCGCACGAAGTACGCGCCCTTGGGATGCACGCCCGGCAGCGAGCGCGCGGCGATGCCGTCGCCGTCGACGTCCAGATACCGCGAGAAGCGTTGCACCTTCTCGAGTGCCTCGGCGTCGAGCACCTTGCCGCGATCGGGGCGGTAGCCGTCGTCCCACGTGAGTCGCGGCACCATCCAGTCGTTCATGCCGATGTCGAGGTCGGAGACGACGAACACCGGCGTCTGGAATCGCTCGCTGAGATCGAAGGCGGTGACGGCCATGTAGAAGCACTCGCCCGGACTGGATGGGAAGAGCGCGATGTGCTTCGTGTCGCCGTGAGAGAGATAGGCGATCGACAGGATGTCCGCCTGCTGCGTCCGGGTCGGCATCCCCGTCGACGGGCCCGTGCGCTGAATGTCGAAGAAGACGCCGGGAATCTCCGTGTAGTACGCGAGTCCGATGAACTCGCTCATGAGGGAGATGCCGGGACCCGCGGTCGACGTGAACGCGCGCGCGCCCGCCCACGCCGCGCCGATGGTGATGCCGGCTGCCGCAAGCTCGTCCTCCGCCTGGAGAATGCAGTAGTTGTTCTGCTTCGTCTCCGGATCGACGCGATAGCGTTTGCAGAAGCCGCTGAACGCTTCCATCAGCGACGTCGCGGGGGTGATCGGATACCACGCACCGACAGTGGCGCCTGCATAGAGGCAGCCTAACGCGGCGGCGGTGTTGCCGTCCATCAATACCTTGTCGCGTGTCGCGTTCATCCGCTCGAGCCGGATCGGCAGCGGACACTCGAAATGCTTCTTCGTGTAGTCGTAGCCGAGATGGAGCGCGCGGAAGTTTGAATCGAGCAACGCGCGCTTCTTCGCGAACTGCTCGCGAATCATCTCGCTCACGACGTCCATGTCGATGTCGAGGAGCGCGACGAGCGCGCCCGTGTAGGCGATGTTGCGCATGAGCGTTCGCTCACGATCGCCCGCGAAGGCTTCGACGCACATGCTCCCGAACGGCACGCCGAGGATGGTGATGTCATCGCGTCGAAGTGCGCGGTCGAGCGGCCACGAAGAATCGTAGAGCAGCCATCCGCCCTGACGCACCGCAGCGACGTCCTTCGCGTACGTCGCCGGATTGAGCGCGACGACGAGATCGATGTCCGCCGGGCGCGCCGTGTAACCGTCCTTACTCACCCGGATCTCGTACCAGGTCGGCAGCCCCTGGATGTTCGACGGAAAGACGTTCTTCCCCGAGACCGGGATGCCCATCCGATAGATCGCCGACATGAGCAGCCCGTTCGCGCTCGCGGAACCAGTGCCGTTTACCGTCGCAATCTTGAAAGCGAAGTCGTTGATCATGTCATTCCGCTGTCATCCCGAGGAGCGCAGCGAGGAGGGATCTGCACTTCAAGTTCGCCAAAGTGCAGATCCCTCGCTACGCTCGGGATGACAATCTGATTCAGGTTGCCGCCACAGGCCGTCGCGTGTCAGCCCTCGAGAGCGTGACCAATTGCGCCGGGCGTCCGGCGTACGGCACCAGCAGATCGAATTCCCGCATGTCCCACGCCGCGGTCGGGCAGCGCTCGGCGCAAAGGCCGCAGTGGAGGCAGACATCCTCGTCCTTCACCATCACCCGCTTGGTCTGCGGGAGCGCATCCGATGTGAACAGCGGCTGCGTCAGATTCAGCGCCGGCGCCATGAGCCGCGTGCGAAGCTCGGGCTCGGCGCCGTCGTGTGTAATCGTCAGGCAGCTCACGGGGCAGACGTCGACGCAGGCGTCACACTCGATGCAGAGGTTCGATGTGAAGTGTGTCTCGATGTCGCAGTTGAGGCACCGCTCGACCTCGGCCACCGTCTGTTCCGGGGTGAACCCGAGCTCGACTTCGACCGACAGCTTCGAGAAGCGCTTCGTGAGCTCCTCGTGAGTCATCTTCGAGCGCGGCGCCGGGCTGTAGTCGTTGCTGTAGCTCCAGGCGTGCATTCCCATCTTGGAGCTGACGAGATTCATCCCGTAGGCCGGACGCTCCGTCAGCGGGATGCCCATGCAGTGATTGTGGATGGAGATCGCTGCCTGATGGCCGTGCTCGACCGCCCAGATGATGTTCTCCGGGCCCCACGCCGCATCACCGCCAAAGAAGACACCCGGTTTAGTACTTGCAAATGTCTTCTTGTCGACGACCGGCATGCCATTCTCGTCGAAGTCGACGCCGAGGTCGCGCTCGAGCCATGGGAACGCGTTGTCCTGGCCGATGGCGAGGATCACTGAATCGCACGGGATCACAACGCTGTCGATCACTTCGCTCTTCTGCTTCCCGTTCTGCTCGAACCAGCGCAGCCGATCCATCTCCATCCCCACCAGCTTGCCCTGCTCGATCACGAACCGCTTCGGTGCGTGGTTCTCGATGATCTGGACGCCTTCCTCTTCCGCGTCCTCCAATTCCCACGGCGACGCCTTGAAGTACGGGCGAGAGCGGCGCGCGATCACCTTGATGTCGGTACCGCCGAGGCGTCTGGACGTTCGGCAGCAGTCCATCGCCGTATTGCCGACACCGATGATGAGCACTCGCTCACCGATCTTCTCGATGTGGCCGAAGTGTACGTTTGCCAGCCACTCGATGCCGATGAAGATCTGGTCGGTCTCGCGGCGTCCCGGCAGCTCGAGCTCCTTCCCCTTGGGCGCCCCGCTTCCCACGAAGACCGCGTCGTAGCCTTCGCCGAGCAGCGATCGCATGCTGGTCACGGGCGTGCCGTACCTGATGTCGACGCCCATGTCAAGGATGATCTGCGTCTCTTCGTCGAGCACTTCGGCGGGGAGGCGGAACGACGGAATGTTCACGCGCATCAGGCCACCGGCGCGCTGATGCTTCTCGTAGATCACGACCTCGTAGCCGAGCGGCATGAGATCGTTCGCCACGGTGAGCGACGTCGGTCCGGCGCCGATGAGTGCCACCCGCTTCCCGTTTTTCTCCTTCGGGATAGCCGGTAAGTACTCGTGAATGTCGTCCCGAAGATCGGCGGCGACGCGCTTCAGTCGGCAGATCGCGACTGGCTTACCGTCGACGCGTCCGCGCCGGCAGGCGGGCTCACACGGCCGATCACAGGTCCGACCGAGTATCCCCGGAAAGACGTTCGACTCTCGGTTGAGCAGATACGACTCGGTGTACCGGCCCTGCGCGATGAGTCGGATGTACTCCGGGACGTTGGTGTGCGCCGGACACGCCCACTGGCAGTCGACGACCTTGTGGTAATACTGGGGATTGCTGACGTCGGTGGGCACGCGCTCGCCGCTCCTCGGTCGATTCGGTGGAGGGAGGTCCGTTTTCGGGGCTAGATGATCGTTCCCGGACCGGTGAGTGGCAAGGTAGCACGCGGCACACTACCCATCTGTGCCTGAATCCACACTCGCCAATCCGGCGTACGATCCGGGGTCCCGTCAGCGCCGAACATCTATCAACCGAACTGCGACTGCCCGAACTGCGACTGCAGCACGGGCGACTGCAGAAACTGCGACTGAAGAACTGCGACTGAAAACCTGCGACTGAAAACCTGCGACTGAAAACCTGCGACTGCAGGAACTACGACTGCAGGAAAGGCGAACGCAGTTCCTTCATTTCGCAGGTTTTCAGTCCCGGTTCCGGCAGTCGCCCTCCCTCAGTCGCCCTTCCTCAGTCGCCCTTCCCGCACGAGCCGCCAGTCACCACCCATCTCCGGAGCCGAGCGATGACCACTCTCTCGCAAGACCTGCGGTACGCCGGCCGAGTTCTCCGCAAGAGTCCGCTCTTCACCGGAGTCGCGATCCTCACTCTCGCCTTGGGCATCGGTCTCAATACGGCCGTCTTCTCCGCCGTGGAATCGATGCTGTTGCGACCCCTTCCCGGTGTGCCCGACGCGTCGCGGCTCGTGCAGCTCTTCCGCACCTGGCCTGGCTACCCATATGGCGCAACATCACCGGGCTTCTACTTCGACGTGCGCGCCCGCTCGGCCGACGTCTTCTCCGGCATCGCCGTCTGGGATTTCGCGCCGCTCAATCTCGCCGCGGGTGGACGCACCGAGCGGATCATGGGTCAGATGGTCTCGGCGAATTTCTTCGCCACGATGGGTGTTCGCGCGGAACGCGGACGCACGTTCACTCCCGACGAGGATTCGAAGCCCGGAGCGCATCCGATCGCGGTGGTGAGCCACTCCGGCTGGCAGTCCGTCTTCGGTGGCGATCCACAGATCGTGGGACGCACGGTTCTGCTGAACGGCCACCGCTACACCATCGTCGGCGTCGCGCCGCCTGCTTTTCGAGGTCCCGTGTCGATCGTCGTGCCGGTGCTCTGGGTGCCGCTGATGCAGATCGCTGAAATCGATCCGAGCAGGGAACGTCACCTCGAGGACCGCGGCAACAACTACCTCAATGTCGTCGCCCGGCTGCAGCCCGGCGTCACGGTCGAGCGAGCGCAGGATCGGATGAAGGCGATCGTGAACGAGCTGAAGGAGCTCTACCCGAACGACTACAAGGATGCTGGCGTCAAGCTGCTCACCCAATCCGAGGCCGGCATTCATCCGCGCTTCCATGCGACCCAGGTTGCGCTATCGACGGTCGTGATGGCGGTCGTCGTACTGTTGCTTCTCATCGCCTGCGTCAACGTCGCGAATCTCTTTCTGGCGCGGGCGCGCGATCGCAGCCGCGAGATGGCGGTGCGCCTGAGCCTGGGCGCGAGTCGCGGCCGGCTCGTCAGGCAGCTTCTCACCGAGAGTCTCGTCTTCTCGCTGCTCGCCGGCGCTGCTGGCCTGCTCGTGGGATGGGGCGTGATCGCGCTCGTTAACCGCGTGCGACTCCCCGTCGACATCCCGATCGATCCCGATCTTCAGCTCAACGGCACCGTGCTGCTCTTCACGTTGGCTATCGCTCTGATCACCGGGATGCTCTTCGGACTGGTGCCAGCGCTGCAGGCGACTCGTCCATCGCTGGTGCCCGCGCTCAAGGGCGAAGCGCCCGCCGGTGGCTCGCGGTCGCGCATGAGCCGTCCGCTCGTCGTAGCGCAAGTGGCACTCTCGTTGGTGCTGCTCGTTTGCTCGGGTCTCTTCGTCCGCAACCTGCGCGCGGCGACGACGCTCGACAAAGGCTTCACGAGCAACAATCTCCTCCTCGCTGGCGTCGACCCGGCGATGAACGGCTACAGTAAGGCGCGCGTCGACGAATTCTATCGACGGCTGCTGGAGCGCTTGCGCGACATGCCTGGCGTCAAAGCAGTGGCCTTGGCCGAGCAGGTCATCCTCGGCTTCGGCAACTCGGACACGGGTGTCGAGATCCCGGGCTACACGCCGGCAAAGAACGAGAGCATGAACGTCGCGTACAACATCGTCACCCCCGGCTATTTCGCGACGCTCGACATGAAGCTTCTTCGCGGACGCGACTTCACCCCCACCGATGACAGCAGCGCGCAGCGCGTGCTGATCGTGAATCAACGCTTCGTCGACCGGTTCATGACGGGACAGGACGTCATCGGCAAGCGGATCCGTGTCGGCGGGGAGGACCGCACGATCGTTGGCATCGCCGCAACGGCCAAGTATCACTCGTTAGGTGAGGCGCCGATCAGCTTCATGTACTTCCCGTTGGCGCAGAACCGGCTCGGCTCGGTCGCGATCCACGTCCGCACCACCGGCGATCCCGCCGCCTTTGCGCCGCGCCTTCGCGCCGAGGTGGCCGCGCTCGATCCAGACCTGCCGCTCTCCGATCTCCGGACTATGAGCAACTTCCTCGGCGTGGCGCTCTTTCCGGCGCGGATCGTCGGCGCGGTGCTGGGCGTCTTTGGCTTCCTCGGCCTCGTCCTTGCCGCCGTCGGCGTGTACGGCGTGATGTCCTACTCCATCTCCCAGCGCACGCGCGAGATCGGGATTCGCATGGCGATCGGCGCGGCCCGCGCGCAGGTGGTGCGACTCGTCATGCGCCAGGGAATGCAGCTGGTGATCATCGGCACTGTAATCGGCATCGCCGGTGCGCTCGTCGCCGCGCGTCTACTCCGCGGGATTCTCTACGGCACGTCCACGATCGATGCCGTCGCCTTCACGACGGTGCCGTTGGTCCTTCTGTCGGTCGCGATGCTTGCTATTTGGATCCCCGCCCGCCGAGCGGCGAGCGTGGATCCTATGAAGGCGTTGCGAAGCGAATAGCGGGGCGCGGGGCGAGTCAGTAGCTCGAATGCCAGGCGCACCCCGCGCCCCCCATCCCGCGTCCCGCGCTCACGGCATTGGTCTCGGCCTCGGCCAGGGCCATGGCCATGGCCATGGCCCTTTGCGGCCCGACAGTGCACGCACTGCGAGCTCGCGGGTCTTGTCGTCCTTCGACTGCAGCAATCCCTCGAGCGCTTCCTCGGAGTGCTCACCTGATTCCAGCAGGGCGCGCACGAGTGCCTGACGAACGCGCTCCGGCTGATCCTGCTTGAGAGCCGCCGTCACCGCAGGCACCGCCGTCGGATCGCCAATCTGACTCAGTGCCCACGCCGCCTTCATGCGGACGTCGTCGTCGGAGTCCTTGAGCGCGGCAACGAGCGAGGCAGGGGCTTTGTCGGAGTGCACCTGACCCAGCGCCCACGCCGCGGTCGCGCGCACCTCCGACTCTCGATCGTGCGCCAGGACTTCGGCGAGGACGTCGACGCTCCCGCGCATGTTCATGTCTCCCAAGGCCCACGCAGCGGTCTCGCGCACATCGGGGCTGTCATCGCCACGCAGCGCGCTCGTTAGGCCCTCCACCGCCTCACGGGCATGCATCTGACTCAGCGCCCAGGCGCACATCTCCCGCACTTCGCTACTCCGATCGCTGCGTAGCGCCGCGGTGAGCCCGCCGATCGCGGCACGTGCCGTGAGTTGGCCGAGCGACCAGGCCGCAACCCGTCGCACTTCGGGACTGCTGTCGTCCTTGAGGACGCGCAGCAGCTCGTCCACGTTGTCGCGCGCCTCCATGTGTCCAAGGGCGACGACGGACGCGGCGCGCACATCTGGATACTGATCGCGGAGAAGCGTCGCGACGTTCCGCGCCGCACTCTTGTCGCCAACGCGGCCGAGGGCCCAGGCGCCGTTGGCGCGCACGTCCGGAGAGGGATCGCGGAGCACGCGCAGCAGTGCGGTCACCGCGTCGCGCGCGCCGAGTAGGCCGAGCGCCATCACTGCAGCCTGGCGCTCGCCGGCCGACGCGGACGTCGAGCGCGCGGTGAGTGGGGAGACGAAGGATTTGTCGTCGCTCCTTCCAATGATCGTCGCCGCGAGATGTCGCACGCACGCGTCGTCTGACCCGAGGCCGTCGAGGAGCGCGCGCTCATCCTCGGCATCGAGTCGGGTGCGTAGCATCTCGCGCACGCGCATACGGACCTCGCCGCCAATCGCCATGGCCGGCGCGTCCCAGTAGCCGCCGCCGCCCCAACGTCCGGTCGACGCAACGCCGTCGCCGGCGAGCAGGCAGACCACTGGCGCCACGCCGCGCGCGCTGCCCAGCACCTCGCGCACATCCGGAGTGTGGTGATGCATCGCCATCGCGACGGTCGCGGGCGCATAACGCGCCGCCCCACCGGTGACGAAGACGCTCATGATGAGCAAGCTCGAACGCAACATGATCTCTCCTCCAGGAATGATGCTGAATCTTCAGCACTTACAGCCATGAGCAGCGCCCGGAGGAGTGCTCCGGGCGAGGCCTAACGATCTATCACGGCATTGGGCGAGGCCGGGGGCGCGGCCGGGGCTCCGGCCAGGAGCCGCCCGAGCCGGCGATCATCCGCACGGCGCGAGCGCGTAACTCAGGGTCTTTCGAATCCAGCGCCGCGTCGAGGATGGAGCGGTCGTCCACGTGCATGAACGTCAGCGCGCGCAGTTCGGCCATCCGGACGTTCGCGTTCGTCTCCCGCTTGAACGCGGCTTCGACCGCGGGCCCGGCGTCCTCGTCCTCGATCTCCGCCAGCGCCCACGCTGCACTCTCTCGCACGTTGGGGCTCCGGTCGCCTAACGCGGTGACGAGCGCGCGTGACGCCGGCCGCTGCGGCGCGTTGCCGAGCGCCCAAGCCGCAGTCTCGCGAACGTTTTCGTTCGCATCCGAGACCAGAGCCTCCTCGAGGACGGCGCGGTCGTCGTCGCGAATATCGTTAGCCAAGGCCCACGCCGCGCTCTCGCGCACGTTCTCGCTCGGATCGCGGCGGAGGGCCGCGTTCAGCGCACGGTGCGCCGACTCCCGGCGGGGCGACTCGGCCAGTGCCCATGCGGCCATCTCACGAACGTTGTCGTCTTCGTCGCTGCGAAGCGCTTCCGCGAGTGCGTCGACGGCGCCGAGCACGTTGCCGGCGTCGGCGAGACCCCACGCCGCCATGCGCCGCACGTTCGCGTCGGGATCGCTTCGCAGCACCTTGAGGAGCAGCGCGATCTTCGCCGAATCGACACCCTGCTTCCCCTGTCCCTTCACGATCCCCTGGATCACCGCCGCGGCGGAGCGAACGGCGACGTTTGTGATGTTGCCGACGGCATCGCTCAGGAGGGAGCCGGCGCCGGAACTAGGACTCGCGCTCGATGCCGCAGTTTCCGCGGCGAAAAACGGTTTTGGCGAGGGCTGCGGCGTTGGCTGTGGGAATGGCGAAGGCGTCGGGAATCCATTCCGCGTCGCGGGTGTGCTAGCCACCCTGGTCGATTCGATGGTCTTCGTCTCGTTATGCTGTCGCGTCACAACGCGCGTGACGGTAGACGACTCGTTGGAGGCACGCACCGCGACCGGCGGGATGTCACGAGCGACGCGTCGTGCGGGGGCCATCGCTGCCACGCTCAAGGCGAGGACGCCGATACCCGCGACGAGCGCCGCCGACTGCAGGCGCCCCGGACCGATTCGCGCCACCGCCGGATC
>Ga0070681_10003473_pt1 | contig 14764 bp, 12 predicted proteins | sample KBSC83BmetaG_FD_65650 | JGI IMG/M metagenome (GOLD analysis project Ga0070681, IMG submission 65650) | Corn rhizosphere microbial communities from Kellogg Biological Station, Michigan, USA - KBS C8-3B metaG | ecosystem: Host-associated > Plants > Roots > Rhizosphere | place: USA: Michigan...
GTTTCAAATTTAATCTGCCTGCCGCCGGCAAGCTCAACTGTCACGTCCTGCTTCATGGTGCCCTCTTCTCTCGTTTATCTGTCAGTGAAACTCATGGATCGCGTCGTCCGTTTTCATTTGCGGGCGCGAAAAAGCGCAGCCTCGCGGGATCGGCTATCGAGCCGCCAGCAGGCTGCACTGTAATAAATTTTCCAGAGACAACGACCGTCCGCTCTCAGCGGCTATCGAAGCGACGCCGGCTCCGCTCATCGCCAGCGACTCCCGCGGCAAGGTCTTGCCTGACCTTGCACGAGAAGTTGCAGCCAAACGAGAGCGGGCCGTGCATGCTTCCATAGTTTGAACGGTGTCTCCGGAGACGATGCGTTACTTGCGGATTCCCAGCTTGTCGATGACGTCCCGGTAGCGGTCAGCGTCGCATTTCTTCAGGTAGTCGAGCAAACCGCGACGCTTGCTCACGAGCATGAGAAGTCCGCGGCGGGAACCGTGGTCCTTCTTGTGGGTTTTGAAGTGTTCCGTCAACTCGCCGATGCGCTCGCTCAAGATCGCGATCTGAACCTCGGGACTGCCGGTGTCTGAGTCGTGCGTGCGGAACTTCGCAATGATGTCTGTCTTTTTAGCGGATGCCAACACAGATTTCTTATACTCCTGATCTTCTAGTTCACTCTTATCTTAGTGTCTGAGTAAGGATAGCATTGCGGGCGCAAGGCGGCAATCCTCGCCCTCGTCGGGGTCAGACCTGGGCGGGTTTTCTCTGCGGCAAGGACGGCTTCTCCGCGGTTCGCAGATGAGCGGCGGGCAGGATAAGCGTGACCACGATATTGATCGCGAACAGGCTTACCGCTGTCAGTTCAATAATTGCAGACACCGGCAGAACCTTCCACGCAGGCTTCCAGAGATTCTCATAGGCCAGCGGCTCGGAGCTGACGCGCAGAAAGCATCCGGTCGAGAGCAGCAGCAGCGACCAGAACATGAGCCGTTTGCTCCACAAAATCTTCATGCCGCAGAAGGCCGGCAGAATCCGCGGGCCGATGACGAAGACCATCCCGGCGGCAAAGCCCACTGTCAGCGCATGACGGCTTGCGCCCCATAGACCGCCTGCGTGGTCGAACGGGACAGCCAGCAGCGCCAGCACGCAGGAGATCACCAGCCAGACGTAGGCGAGCCGCACAAATACCGGAAAGCTGGGATGGATATTCAGCAGCTTGGGCGGGTGAATGGAGCGCTGCCAGACATGAAGCGCTTCAATCGACAGCAGAGCCGCGAAAAAGAAGGCGACCGAAGCGACGGCAAGGAGATCGAAAAACGTGAAGACCAGACCGATGAGACTCAGACTATACGCCCACAGAAGCCGATCGCCGTTCACCGGCCTGAGCCCCGCGAAGATGGGCAGCCAGCGAGCATTGAACCCCCATATGGTCGGCACGATAATGCCCCACACCGCCAGCACAACAAACACCTGATCGAGGACATGAGGCAGAGCCGGAGAAGCTCCCGTAATCCCCTGCCGGAGCAGCATCACAAAGTTGACCGCCAGCGTCAGAAGAAAACAGATCGTCGACGCCACCACCATGCGCATCCAAGGCTCCGGCTTCGAGGAAGTGGCCTTGGGACCATGCCTGCGCACCGCGTAGAAGAAGAGAAGGAATGCTACGAGTTGGAGTAGTCCCGAGACCGGCAGCAGGATTCGCCAGTGCCACAGAACGATGCCCGCGGTCCAGCGCAGTGCAATGCCCAGCGTCCAGAGCGTCCACGCCGACCACCCCATCCGCGTGGGGAAGATCATCGTGCTCTGCGTCTTGGTCAGCGAGTAGAGCCCGATGCCGATGATGAATGAGCCGATCCAGCCGAAGATCTGCGCCTGCCCATGGGCTTGCAGCCATGCCTGCGGAAGCGCCGACGAAAGATGTGCCTCCGAGATATCCAGCAGGTTCCAGACACCTAGAAACGTCCCCGGCAGCAGCATGAAAAAGACGCCGGTAACGATGAAGGCAGAGACTAGCCACTGGCTCTGCCTTTCCATCGCGATGCGCTGGGTGTTTTTGTTGTCCAGTACCTGTAGCGGCGTACTCATTCAGCCTCTCTGTTCCTGCACGACCCGAGCACTTCTCCGGTTACCGTGAAGCGGGAAATTTTGAGGCGTGCCGTTTTCCTTGAGAGAAAACGGCACGCCTCCGAAGCCTCCCTGTACACCACAGGAGAATTGCTCTAGTGGGCCACTTCAACCTGGCCGTCGATCTTGGCATAGGCATAAGCCTCTTCCGTGACGACCGGAACGTCGATGAAGTTCTCCGCCAGCGGAGGCGACTGAACCTGCCACTCCAGACCGGCAGCGCGCCAGGGATTCGGTCCCGCGATCTTGCCGTACTTGATCGACCAGATCAGATAGACCGCCGGGAGCAGGTATCCGATGGCGAGAATGGAAGCGCCCGCCGTCGACAGAACGTTCAGCACCTGGAACTCAGGCGGATAGGAGTGGTAGCGCCGAGGCATACCGAGGTAGCCAAGAATGTACTGCGGGAAGAAGGTCAGGTTGAAGCCAATAAACAGCGTCGAGGCGGCCAGTTTCCCCATCGATTCGGGATACATCCTTCCGGTGATCTTTGGCCACCAGAAGTGCAGCCCGGCCATAATGGCGCTCACCATTCCTCCAACCATCACGTAATGGAAGTGCGCGATGACGAAGTACGTCTCGGTCAGATGGATATCCATACCCAGCGCGGCCAGGAAGATCCCGGTCATGCCGCCGGACGCGAACAGGCCGATGAAGCCTAGCGCATAGAGCATCGGGGTGTCGAAGCTGATCGACCCCTTGTACATGGTTGCGGTCCAGTTGAAAACCTTGATCGCCGAGGGCACCGCGACCATCATGCTGAAGATGGAGAACACCAGCGCGGAGTAGTTGGAGATGCCCATGATGAACATGTGGTGCGCCCAGACGAAGAAGCTGAACACCGCGATGCTCACCGAGGAGAAGGCCACAGCCGTATAGCCGAAGACCCGCTTACGGCAGAAGCACGCCATCACCTCGGAGATGATCCCCATTCCGGGAAGAATCATGACGTACACGGCGGGATGGGAGTAGAACCAGAACAGATGCTGGAAGAGGAGCGGATCACCGCCCTTCTGAGGATCGAAGATCCCGATGCCGCTGAACCGCTCCAGCGCGATCAGCACCATCGAGATGGCGACGACCGGCGTGGCCAGCACGAAGATGATCGACGTCGCATAGTAAGACCAGATAAAGAGGGGCAGCCGGAACCACGTCATGCCCGGCGCGCGCATCCGATGGATGGTGACGATGAAATTGAGGCCCGTCAGAATGGAGGAGAACCCGGCCACGAAGATCCCCATCGCGGCGGCAATCACATGGGTATTCACGTAGTGGGTGCTGAGCGGAGTTGTGAACGTCCACCCCGTGTCCACGCCGCCGAATATGATCATGTACAGCTCGAGTGAGCCGCCCGCCATGAACAGGTACCAGCTCGTCAGGTTGAGCTTGGGGAATGCCACGTCCTTGGCACCGATCATCAGCGGGATGAGAAAGTTCCCAAAGACCGCTGGAGCGACCGGCACCAGGAAGAAGAACACCATGATGATGCCGTGGATTGAGAACAGCTTATTGAACGTGTCGGCGGAGACAAGCTCGCCGCCCGGCGTCAGCAGGTTCAGCCGGATCAGCGCCGCCATCGTGCCGCCAATCACGAAGAAGAAGCTGGTGGAGATGAGATAAAGGATCGCGATACGCTTGTGGTCCAGGGTCAGCAGCCACGATTTGAGGCCGTATTCGTTGTTCAGGTAGTTCCGTTGCGGCAGCGCTGAGAGGTCTGTGGAAGCGGTGGCCATTGCGATCTCTGTCTCCTTCGTTCTTGGAACGCAGATGCGTTCTTATACATTGCCGATCTTCGCGGCAGCTTGAGGCTGTGCCGGAGCAGAAACGTCCGAAGCGGCGGGGGCTACCCGACGGATACGGATGCGGAAAATTTCCGGTCCACGTTTAATGTACTCCCAAGCAGCCTGTCCTGGTCTCATACTATCAATTTGCATACTTAAAGGCACTGGATCGTGATCGTTGACGACGATAAACGAACCGCCGGTCGGCAACGCGTCCAGCTTCTGAAACACGAGCGAGTGGCGCAGCGGACGCGGCACCTCGCGCAGATCCAGTTCCTCGGGAGACGACGCAGATGCGGGAGATGCGGCCGGCTGCGCCGCGCTCTGACCGGCTGCCAGGACATACAGGGCTGAATCCTCGTGCGCTTCTAGATGGTGCTGAGCACCGGCGGCGACGCGCACAACCTCTCCCGCGCGCAGATCGATAGGGTCCCCGTTCTCATAGAAGGTAATGTGGCCGGTAATCGCATAGACCGTGACCACGGCCTGGTTCGCGTGCTCGGGAACCGACTGGCCCTTGCGCAGATTGAGCAACACCATGCGGTATCCCGGTTCGTTCACCAGTACCTTGGGGTTGAACCTGCTGTCGTTGTACTCAATCAATTCATGCAAATTGTACTTTTGCATTGCCGCCTCCTGCACACGATTTCAAATCCACGTTTCTGCCCCAGAATCTACGCTACGATCAACCATGGAGATATGACATCAGTCGTAGGACCAGATTGTCCACGGAGGTGCAATGGAAACGGAAAAGACCACCGCGCTGAAAAACACGGTGCTGTTCGGGGACCTGAATGCAAACGAACTCTCGCAACTGGAGAGACAGGTCATCAAGCTCCAGTTCAAAAAAGGAGAGATGCTCTTCCTCGCGGGCGAGGAGGCGAAGGGACTCTTTGTCATCGTCGACGGCAAGGTGCGCGCCTTCAGGAACAACGCGGAGGGTCGTGAGCATGTGATGCACGTTGACATAGCAGGAGCCGTTATCGCCGAGGTCCCGGTCTTCGACGACGGCCCCTACCCCGCCTCCGTCGTGGCCGAAGAAGATTCCACCGTGCTCTTTATCGCCAAGCGCGACATGTGCGAGTTCTGCCTCGAACATCCCGTCTTCATGTTCAAGACGCTGAAACTGATGTCCGCCAGGGTGCGGAGACACGCCGAGATGGTCGAGATCCTGTCCTTCCGCGAGGTCGGCCAGCGGCTGGCGCTTCTCCTTCTCTCCGAGGCGCAGGACGCGGGAGCGCCCGCCAGCGGCGCGACCTCATTTCCGCTCTCGTTGTCGAACCATCAGATCGCCACCCGTATCGGCTCCGTTCGCGACGTCGTCTCCCGCGCTCTCGCCCGGTTGCAGCACGATGGCCTGATCGCGATCAACGGAAGAGTGATCACCATTCCCGATATCCGCGCTCTCAAGCACTACACAAAATAGCCCGCTCGCTCCTAAGGAACTTCTGAATAAGTCCGGTTCCGTTAAGGGCACAGCTTCAGCCGTGCCGTAAGCAACCTGTCTGCAACGCGGATTTAGCCGCTGAGGGCATCCTCGCAGACTTAATCAGACCTTCCCTAAGCGCGTTTAGCCGGAATGCCTCCATCGATCGATCGCGTCCCGACCGGCTGAATCTGCGGAAATATCAGGCGCTCCAACTGTATCTCGCGCGCTTCGAGCGCCGACAGCCGCTCCTCAATCTGACTGCGCAACGGCTCGACTGCGATGCCGCCGAAGACATCCGGCAGAGGCTCCATGCGTCTCTGCGCGTGCCGCAGCAGTGACTCAGCCCCTGGTCGATTGCCGCGCTGAAGATGATGAAATGCGGCGGCCACCTGAATCAACGCCTGCAGAAAGGTCTTCTCCGGCTCCGGCAGTCTTAACCAGACAAGCTCCCAATGCTCGTGAGCCAGAAAGAATTCCTCCGCGCAGTAGCAGCGCAGCCCTTCGGCAAGCTCTCCGCGGCTCCAGTCAAGCTCCATCGTCATGCCCTTCTGAGGTTCAAAAACTATTGTTCAGGTTTATCGATCGAACGATCCGGCGGCGTCGGCAGAATCTGCACCAGCGATACCGGCTTCGCATTCTGCTCCATGGCCGTGTGCGCCTCGGGCGGCGGCGCGTCCATTGGATATCCCGCGGCGACGATCGGCTTATGCGTGTACTGCCACGCATAGTCGCTGGTGACCAGGACCAGAACGACGATGCCCGCCACCAGCACCGGCAGCGTCAGCAGGGCTCCCTCCGGGCCATAGTACCCGCCGGTCAGCCAATGGGCTCCAATGGCGCGGGTCTGGACAACACTGGAGAAGTCGACGATGCCGCTCACCGGCAGGCCGAAGAGGACGCCCATGCTCGCATTCCAGGCAAAGTGCAGTCCCCAGCCCAGCCACAGGCCATGCGTGCGCAGCCACGCCAGCGAGAGCAGCACCCCGGCAAACATAGTGATCAACACGCTGATCCAGGTCGCGTCCGGGTTGAAGGCATGAAGCAGCCCAAAGAACAACGACATCACCACGGTCGCCCCCGTCGGCCCCATCGCCTTGATCAGGCGGCGAAACGGATAGCCGCGAAACGCGATCTCTTCGACCAGCGCGCTCACCGCCAGCGTCGCCAGGTACAGCACCAGCAGCCAGAACGAGCGCAGCGACCACCAGAACTCAACATGCAGCGTTCCGCCCAGCGCCATCGGCAGCACTGCAAGCACCACCAGTCCCCATCCCAGCGCCGCGCCGATCACCCACTCCCGCCCTGCCGTCGGCCGTTCCGGCAATCCCAGCACCTTCTGCAGGGACGCGTTTCGCTCTGCCAGCGATTGCAGAAAGCTGAAGCCCAACGCCAGCAGAAAAAGCAGGAAGAGCACGGACAGCAAAGGGCGCTGGTCGCTGAGACCAAAGCGCACGGACAGCCCGGTAGCGGCGCGCCCCGCCAGCGACTGCGAGATAAAGAACCACACGACCGAGATCAGGAAGAGCGCAATTTGCAGTGGACGATCCGAACGGGTTGACGGTGTTGAGCCAAACGCCTTCAACAATACCTGCTCCCTGTGCTGCGTCCGCTACGAGGCGGTGGTATAGAACTGCGCGATGTTGCGGAACTTGCGATACCGCTCTTCGAGCAACTCGTCGATGGGCAAGCCGCGAAGAGCCGCAAGATGATATTGAAGCCTCTTGTCAACCATCGCCATGGCGGCGGCAGGATCGTTCTGCGTTCCACCCTCGGGCTCCGGCAGCACATCGTCGACGCAGCCCAGCCGCTGAACATCGGTCGCGGTGTATTTGAGAGCGTCGGCAGCCTGCTGCTTCTTGCTCGCGTCCTTCCACATGATCGACGCGCAGCCCTCGGGAGAGATCACCGAATAGATCGCGTTCTCGAGCATCAGGACCCGGTCGGCCACGGCCAGCGCCAGAGCGCCGCCCGAACCGCCTTCGCCGGTAATCGTGGCAATCGTCGGAACGCGCAGCCGCGACATCTCCAGCAGGTTGCGCGCAATCGCTTCGCCCTGCCCGCGCTCCTCGGCACCGATGCCCGGATTCGCGCCGGCAAGATCGATAAACGTAAAGATGGGGTGTCCAAACTTTTCGGCGATCTTCATCGCCCTGAGCGCCTTGCGGTAGCCCTCGGGATCGGGACTGCCGAACTTCCTCGCCACGCGCTCCTTCAGCGTGCGCCCCTTCAGGTTGCCGACCGCGAGCACCGGCTCGCCGTGGAAGAACGCCATGCCGCAGCTCATCGCCGCGTCGTCGCCGAAGGCGCGGTCGCCGTGGATCTCGCTGAAGTCGGTAAAGAGTGCTTCGATGAAGTCCATCGGATAGGGGCGCTGGGCATGACGGGCCAGCTCCGTTTTGATCCACGCCTCCGGAGCCGGTGCGGCTATAGGATGAGCGTGCGCTGCTCTGCTTGCTTCGTGTTCAGCCATAGAGTCGTCTGTGCTTCCCTTCCGATTGTATGCGATGGTTGAACAATTAGGGCGCAGCGAAGATCAGAAGCTCAATCGATCACCCGAACGCCGCCACGACCAACCAGTTCTTCCACCTGATCGATGAACAGCCGATCCGCCGCCACCATCACGTTATGCGGCTCCAGCACGGCGCAGAACTCACCCGGCTCTTCGAGATCGAGCAGCAGCTTGCCCTTGCCCGGCGCGCCCAGGAAAATTGCGTGCAGCTTCTCCAGCAGCGCCGCGTCAGAGGTACCTAGCGGCACCTTGATGCGCAGCGACTCCGGCAGCTTGAGCTTCACATCCTCCAGCGCCTGAATGCTCGATATCGCCAGCTTCGGCGCCGAGTCTTCTTCACCACGCAGAACGCCCCGAACCACCACCGGCACATCAATCTTCAACTTCGCCGCCAGCTTCTCGTACGACTGCGGAAACGCGATCAGTTCGATCTTTCCTACCGTATCTTCAAGCGCGGCCTGAGCATAAAGCTCCCCCGACCGCTTCGACTTCGCCACCTTCAGCCCGGTAATCACACCCGCAATCGAGATCTCGTTCTGCGGTTCTTCGTTGCGGCCGCGGCGGAACGTCTGCGGCTCGGGCTTCATCTCGATGGCGGTGGCCGTGTCGACCACCTTCATGTTGCGCAGCTTCTCGCGGTACTTGTCCATCGGGTGCCCGGAGACGAAGAAGCCCAGCACCTCTTTCTCGTATTGCAGGCGCGTGTGCTCGTCCCACTCCGCCACGATGGGCAGAGCTTCTTCGCGGCCGGTTCCGCCCGCGGGCCCGTCTGAATCGAAGATGCCAAACAGATCGTTCTGCCCTGCCGCCTCATCGCGCTGCGCCTTCTGCGCGCGCTCCATGGCCTTGTCGAGCGCACCCGCCACCTGCGCGCGTCCTCCGAAGACATCCATCGCCCCGGCTTTAATCAACGACTCCAGAACCCGCTTGTTGAGCAGCCTCAGATCGACCTTCTCGCAGAACTCCCACAGGCTGGCGAAACCCGTCTTCCCTGCTGTCTTCAGATCCTCACGCGCCTTGATGATCGACTCGATGGCGTTGTGGCCGACATTTTTGATCGCCGCCAGCCCAAAGCCAATAGCATCTCCTACCGGCGTGAAGTTGGCAAAGGAAGCCTGCACATTGGGCGGCACCACCGAGATATTAATCTCGCGGCACTCGCCGATGTACTTGACGACATTCTCCGGCTTCGACGTTTCGCTGGTCAGCAGCGCAGCCATGAACTCCACCGGATAGTGCGTCTTCAGCCACGCCGTATGGTAAGCAAGCAGCGCATAGGCCGCCGAGTGCGACTTGTTGAACCCATACCCGGCAAACTGCGCCATCAGGTCGAACAGCTTTCCCGCAACGTCCTTGGGATGCTTGTTCGCGGCGGCTCCAGCCATGAAACGCTCGCGCTGCTTGTCCATCTCCTTGACGTCTTTTTTACCCATCGCGCGGCGCAGCAGGTCGGCGTCGCCCAGCGAGTAGCCGGCTACCACGTTCGAGATCTGCATCACCTGTTCCTGATACACGATGACGCCGAGCGTCTCGCGCAGCAGCGGCTCCAGATCGGGCAGCAAATACTCCACCGGGCGGCGTCCCCACTTGCGCTCGATGAAGTCGTCGATCATGCCGCCCTGAATCGGCCCCGGTCGATAGAGCGCGTTGAGAGCGGTAAGATCTTCGACCGTGGTCGGCTTGTAGCGGCGCAGCACATCCCTCATGCCGCCGGACTCGAACTGGAAGACGCCCGAGGTCAGCGCGCGATGAAAGACCTGCTCATAGGTCTTCTCGTCGTCGAGCGGCACCTTGGCCATCTCCACCGTCTCGCCCCGATTCTGCTTGATCAGCTTAAGGCAGTCGTCAATAACAGTCAGCGTCGTCAGCCCAAGAAAGTCCATCTTGAGCAGGCCCATCTTCTCGACGGCCTTCATGTCGTAGGCCGTCACTAACGCTTCGTCCTTGGTCAGCGTCACCGGCACCAGTTCAGTCAGCGGCTGCGGCGCGATCACTACACCGGCAGCATGAATCCCGGCGCCGCGAATCAGCCCCTCCAGCCGCATCGCGGTATCGATCACCTCTTTCACCCGCGCATCGCTTTCATAGGCTGTAGCCAGCGCGGGCGAGTCCTTCATCGCCTGATCGATAGTGATGCCGATGGTCAACGGAATCATCTTGGCGATGCGATCGACCTCGCCATAGGGCATGTCGAGCGCGCGCCCAACGTCCTTAATGGCGGCCTTCGCGGCCATGGTGTTGAAGGTGATGATCTGCGCGACCTGGTCGTGGCCATACTTGCGCTTGACGTACTCGATCATCTCGCCGCGGCGGTTCATGCAGAAGTCGATGTCGATATCGGGCATCGACACACGCTCCGGATTGAGGAAGCGCTCGAAGAGCAGCTCATTCTGCAGCGGGTCGATATCCGTGATCTCCATGGCATACGCGACCAGTGATCCGGCAGCCGAACCACGCCCCGGCCCCACCGGGATTCCCTGCTCCTTCGCATAGCGGATGAAGTCCCAGACGATCATGAAGTAGCCGGGAAACCGCATCTGCTTGATGCAATCAATCTCGCGGTCGATCCGCGCCTGGTAGTCGGCGAGAGTCTTGCGCAGCAGCCCGCGATCGCGCAGATGCGCCACTGCCGTGTCGAGGCGCTTCTTCAACCCCGCCCGGCAGACCTTCTCAAAGTAGCTATCCAGTGTCTCGCCTTCGGGAACGTCGAAGACCGGAAACGGATTCTTTACCTTCGACATCTTCAGGTTGCAGCGATCGATAAACTGCATCGTCCGCGTGCAGACCTCGGGGTTCTGGGCGAAGGTGCGGTGCATCTCCTCCGCGCTCTTGATGTAGAACTCCTGGGTGTCGAACTTGAAGCGGTTGGGGTCGTTCATGCTGCCGGCCGTCTGCACGCACAACAGAATCTCGTGGGCGCGGCTGTCGTCGCTGGCGACGTAGTGGCTGTCGTTGGTGGCGATCAGTGGGATGCCAAGCTCGCGCTCCATCTTGAAGAGCGCATCGCAGACGCCTTTGTCCGGCTCCAGCCCATGGTCTTGAATCTCGAGGAAGAAATTGTCCTTGCCAAAGATGTCCTGAAAGTATCCTGCGGACTGTTTTGCCTCCTCGTACTTGCCCGCCATCAGGTGCTGGTTGAGTTCGCCGGCGAGGCAGCCTGAAAATCCGATCAGCCCCTTGGTGTGCCGCGACAGAAACTCCTTGGAGACGCGTGGCTTGCGATAGAAGCCGTGTGTTGCCGCCTCACTGGTCAACCGGACGAGGTTGCGATAGCCCTCTTCATTTTCGGCCAACACCAGGAAGTGATTGTACCCATCGGCCATCTCGCGGTGGTCGGCCGTCTTCGACAGGTAAAGCTCGCAGCCCAGGATCGGCTTGAGATCTTTCTTCTGCATGGCGTTGAAAAAATGTACAGCCCCATAGATATTGCCGTGGTCGGTGATGGCGGCGGCCTTCTGCCCGATCTTGCTGACGTGTGCGGCCAGCTTGTCAACGTCGCAGGCTCCGTCGAGGAGCGAGTAGTCGGAGTGAAGATGGAGATGGGTAAACTCGGCTGCCATAGCCCTAGTTTAGAACCGCATGCGGCGGAGGAAAACGCGGGCCTAATTAGCAGAACTCGTATTAGAATCGAGCGCAAATGGCCGGAATCTTTCTCTTCGACTCAGTTCGCCTGTGGCTGCATCGCAGAAGCCGCCTGAAGAAGCTGCAACTGGCCGCCAACTGGCCGGTCGTTGCCGCCGAGGTCAATCACTGGGCCGTCGTGCCCGCCGATGACGAGGCGAACTCCTTCGGCACGCCCTTCCAGATCGAGGCAGGCTTCCACTTCATCCTCAACGGGGAGTACTACGGCGGCTACTTTCGTAGCGTCGCCCTGGCCGGAGGCGAAGCGGAGAGACTGGCGAAGGGCACGCCAACCGTCAACGCCCGCTACAACCCCGCCAACCCCGACGCAACCGCCGTCTTCGCCGAAGACAATACCGGCAATCTCCCCTTCCAGATCATCTCCGATTAAACCGGCTTTTACCTAAGCGGGAGCATTGCGCAAAACGTGACTCCTCCGCTTCCCTCAGACAAGTCCCAGATGAATCAAAAGCGCCGTCTCCACTGCTTGCATCGTCTGCTTATCGAGGTGGCCAATTACTTTGCCGATCCTGCGAGCACTCGAAGTTTGAATCATCTCGACCATCACTTCGGATGGCTTTAGCAAGCCATTCTGCGCAGATGGCGCGATGGGAACACGAATCAGCGGAACCCTGTTCAGGTCGCTTGTGATGGGCAGGAATGTAACTGTAGGGGCGGGCAATGCGATATCCGATTGAATCACCAGTGCAGGCCTTGGTTTTCCAAACTCGCCCGGAGGGGCCACTGTGACGATATTGCCCCGCTTCAAACCCAGCCCTCAGTACAGGACACCTGCTCCATCCACTCCCAAAACGCAGTCCTCTCCGGATTTTCAGCCAACACGTCAATCTGGGCTCGATACTGCTTCACAAACTCCGGATCGCGAGTGTCGGGAACCCAACGGGTGACAGGCCTGAGGCCGCGGGCGCGAAGCGCTTCCCGATGCCGTCGCACACGAGAAGCCGACTCCTGCCCAGGCTGGTCCGTAGAAGATGGAGTAGATCGGGAACTCATGCCGCAATTGTTACATGTAACAGGCAGGACGTACAGCGATTATCTATCCAACCAGGCTTGTCGCCAGTTCCACATAAAGTTCGACGCACTCCAGCAGTTCTTTCTTCGAGATCTTCTCGTCCGGCGTATGCGCTACGTGGATACTGCCCGGCCCCAGCAGAAACGGCTCGCCCCAGTTGGTCAGCGATGGGATATCGGTGGCGAACTTCGCGATCATCGTCGGCAGATTGCCTACCTTGCGCATGCGAACGTAGGTCATGTCGAGCGAGAAGGTCACCTTGGCCCGGTCGCCGACTGTCTTCAGAACCAGATCCTTGATCTCCTGCGACGGTCCGACCGTGCGAAACAGCAGATGTGCCTCCGCCTTATCGGCAATCACATTAGGAGCGCGTCCACCCTCAATCAGGCCAATGTTCAGCGTAGACGGCCCAATCTCCGGCTCAATCGGCAGCGGCAGTGCCCTCACGTCATTCAACGCCTCCAGCAGCTTGTCGATTGCGGACTCCCCCAGCTCCGGATACGCCGAATGCGCCATCCTGCCGCTGCAACGCAACTCGACCCGCAGCGCCCCCTTGGTGGCAAGCGCCAGGCAATTCTCCGTCGGCTCGCCATTGATCAGAAACTTCGATCCCTTGGGAAAGCGATTAGCTACCTTCGCTCCGGCCGAGTCGCGCTCTTCGCCCACGACAAACAGCAGCCCCACCTTGACCCCCGCAGCCCGCAACCGGTCCGCGGCGGCGATCTGGGCGGCGATGATGCCCTTCGCATCGCAGGTCCCACGGCCATGGATAAACTCGTCGTCCTCCCGCGCACCAAAGTACGGTGGAACTGTATCCATGTGTGTCGAAAGCACCACATCCGGCGTCACTCCCGGCAGCGCCGCATAGACGTTGAACCGCTCCTCCGTTCCCCCGCCCGGGGTCAGGTTCAGCTCCGGCTGTTCAACCATCATCTTTTCAACGGCATAGCCTTCCGCAGTCAGAAATTCATACAAAAAGGCCCCGGCGCGGCCCTCATGGTAGGTGGTGGAGTCGATATCGACTAACTGTTTTGTAAGTTGAATGGGATCAATCGCCATACTTCCAGCATACGATATAAGACAGCAGCTAAATAAAGACAGTAGCGAACGCTCGCCCCTGGTCCGCCGGGCACTGCAAACGCTCCAATAAAATGACCGCAAAGAATCTCTCTAAAATTCGCTCCATCGACGATCTCCACGGCCCCGCTGGCCGCCTCGAAGCCGTGCTGAACTCCGGCCAACCTGACGCCGCTTATGCCGTCCTCGTCTGCCACCCGCATCCCCTGGGCGGCGGCACCATGCACAACAAGGTCGTCTACCACGCCATGAAGACTTTTAGTTCCTTCGGCCTGCCCGTTCTCCGCTTCAACTTCCGCGGTGTCGGCCTCAGCGAAGGAGCCTATAACGAAGGCCGCGGCGAGCAGGGCGATACTCGCGCCGCGCTCGACTGGCTCGACCGCAACCTCGGCCTCCCCATCCTCTCTGCTGGCTTCTCCTTCGGGGCTTACGTCAATCTCCGCGCCAGTTGCGGCGACCCGCGCGTCAAGGGCATTCTGGCGCTGGGGTTGCCCGGCCTCGCCGAGGGTCGAAGCTACACCTACGAGTTCCTCGCCCAGTGCGCCCAGCCCAAGCTCTTCGTCAGCGGCGACCACGACCAGTTCGGCGCGCGTGATGTGGTCGAAAAGGCCGTCGCCTCCGCCGCCGAGCCCAAACGCCTGGTCTGGATCGAGGGAGCCGAACACTTCTTTCAGGGAATCCCCCAGTCGCCTGGCCCCAAGCTAAGCCAAATGCAGCAGGAGATCGCCCTCTGGCTGAAAAACCAGTTCGGCCTCAGCCAATAGAGATCTCGTTCATCAGTATTTCGAAATTTCGAAGGGAAGACTCAGACAGCGTTGCCTGCCTCGGGCAGGGGTCTTGGTCAGCCAGTCGCTCATCGCCTGGTTGCAGACATCCGGCATCTCCTCGAAGGCGATGTGTCCTGCGCCGGGGGATGACCAGCAGGCTCGACTGCGGCAACATGCTTGCCAGTTGCCCGATGAAAGCCCCACGGCGCGGTCCCGGTCGCCCCAGATCAGCAGCGTAGACTTCCCTGCCAGCTTCGACAGCGCCAAGCGCAACAGGAGCGGGTGCCCTTCGCCCGCGTACCGGTAGTGGATCTTTACCCGGCTACCTGCACCACCACCTCGTCGAACTGCCCGCCGCGCTGCATTTTTCCGCCTCTTTTGACCCTTTATAGATGTTACAAGAATATGAATTTAAGCAACCGCCTCCCAGAAACGTT
>Ga0070681_10003476_pt1 | contig 14758 bp, 27 predicted proteins | sample KBSC83BmetaG_FD_65650 | JGI IMG/M metagenome (GOLD analysis project Ga0070681, IMG submission 65650) | Corn rhizosphere microbial communities from Kellogg Biological Station, Michigan, USA - KBS C8-3B metaG | ecosystem: Host-associated > Plants > Roots > Rhizosphere | place: USA: Michigan...
TTCTCTTTCTAATCCAGTAAGAATAGTAGCATCTACTCCATTCTTACGCATCTCTTCCAAAACTGCTCGTGTATTGTCACTAATAGGCATTTTTACTCTTTTCTTTATTTTAGCTATTAATAAAGACCTGAGAAGTAAAAGTTTAATATATAGTGGTGGGTTGTTTCAGCTTACAGCTAATAAGTTGAGTTCCCACCACTACTTTCATTGATCTTTTGAGAAGTAGCACGAAACCAATTTGCAAGTGCATCTTTTACAATTTGCGCTTCTTTATCTGAGCCCGGATAGGATTCAAATAAATCAGTTATAGAATTGAAAATAGCACCAAATCGTTTCGTAGCTTTCTCTACTAAACTTTCCATCTGAGGTTGTTCCTGAGAAGCATTAGCTGCTTCATCACTTCTCATTCCCATTGATGAAACTTGATTATAAATATTGGGAGAAGAAGCTGGAGCAGCCGTTTGATTTCCCAAGATTCCTGTTTGTGGAGTCATTTTTGTTACTTTCTTTTTTCTACAGTAGAAAATAGATGAATAAGAAAGCTAGACCATAATTATTTCACAACTTGGCCCTCTTTCTTACAGACGACAGCATTATAGCACACTTAAATGCTATAGGCAAATCAATTTTTTATTTATTTTTTAATTATTTGTGAGATTGATTAGCGATGAAAAATTGTGTAAATTTAAATTAGAACAAGTCGCTACTATATTATTAAGGTATTCAATCATATTATAATTACTTTTTGCTAAATTACACTTAATACAACAAGGAAAACAATTATAATCAACATATCCAATCTTACTGTCTATTCTATCTATTCCATTAAATTTACCATCCATAGAGCCACAATATGCACATGGAGATAATACAGTTGCTATTACAAACCAACGCTCCAATTTCCATTCTATTTTTCTATTTTTTGCTCCACTTTTGTATGAAATTATTGCTTTATCAATCTGATCATATATAACCTGTCGATCATCAAGACAACTATATTTATTAACTTTTCTATCAATTCCACATCCACAACTTTTACGCCTATTAAGTGAGTGATAATTGATTAAATAAAAAGATCCACAATCACATCTACACTCAACTTTATCTGCGCTCACATTCATAGATAGATAAGGAGTTAAATTAAGTACAACCAATGCTCCGAATCTATCTCCAACTTTTATTGTGCTACCACGTTCCATAATAATTTAGCTTGTACTCAGAGTAACATCTGGCACTCCATCCCTATATTTTTGCTCTAGATGAGCAGGGACAGCATTTGTTGGCGGTCGTCCAACTTGTGATTGTGAAGGATCAAATCTCGCTGCTAATGCTTCAGCTACTTGTTGTATAATTGGATTGTTTACACCAGAAGCATTATCTTTACCATTCATACCAACTCCAGCAGCTTGCATAATTTTTTGCACTTCTGCTTGAATAGTAGCTGCATGTTTAGCTTTCATTAATTGCTCTTCAAAATACTCTTCTCTCCTTTTAGTAAATTGATCATCACCAATAATCAAATCATACATCATTTTATCAGTAATAGCGGTATTGCCCATCTTCGCCAATTGAAGTGCAGCTAGTTTATTTTGTGTAGCTTGCCGCTCTTGTACAGAATTTGGAGAAACATAAACTGAAAAATTCTTCATATGTTCTCTACGAATAATCCAATCGGGACGTGAATCATTTTCATAAACCTGCTCGAATTTGCTTGGATCAAAATCTATATATTCTGGTTTAAGAGCATTAGTTCCCATTATCTGCAATCTTTTCTTTAAAGTATAAACTTGGTCAGCAAAAGATAGCCAGATTCGACCAAGATACATAAAAGACTTTTCTTGTTCTCTAGCTTGATCTGTAGATAAAACTCCTAATTTGCGCAATAAGGCTTCTTGTGTTTCATCAGATGGAGTTTGTTTTAATTGTGCAGCACTAGCCCAATCCTGAGTTCCCATTACATAATCTTGCATTGCTTGTAACAGTTCTAAGAGTTTAAAGGCTTCTGCACCAATGTTAAAATAATTATGATCTACTAAAGGAATAATTGCCTTTTGTAAATGTGCAACTGAATACTGAAATCCCTTACCAATTAATCCTCTTAATCCTAAAGATTTAATAACTGCTGCAATATCTGCCGGAATAGAAGAATCAATTCCTATAGGTGGATTAATCTTTCCAACTACAGAATCTTCCATAGCTTGAAATATATTATTAGTAGAATTCTCAATAGGAATAGAATCCATTGCTACTGGAAATGCTAAAAACTCGCCAGCTACTTTATCAAAATAAAACTGAGCAACTGGAAAAGTTCCATCTCCCCATTCTGGCGGCCCATCATATATAATTCCATTAGTACATGATCTAATTAATCTTCCATTTGGAAATAGTCTACATTCCCTCCTCTTTAAATCTCGCATCACTTCCTGTTTATTACTATCAAAAGTATTAGTTCCTATCTTATTAACATTTCCTTCTTCATCTACAAAAGATGGAACTTCATAATACCAATGACTTCCATGTTCACCCATGCATATTGTTTTACCAGTTTCATTAATTGTATTGTCTTTAATGAAAGTATAGTAAATTCGCGCACATGGAAAAGGAGAAGTTACTTCCGCATTTCCCTGTTTCTTTCTACGAAACCAATCAAATAATCCTCTATATACTTTCTTATTACTTTCATAATTCCTTGCCATTCTAGAAGGAATTTCCGTATCTGCCTGAATCATGCCAATATGATCTGGAAATTTCTCATGTGCCAATGGCAAAGGCATTTCTACAATAATATCTATTCTATAAGCTTTCTGTATATCATTATCAGGAGGAATATGACCAACTAGGACTGATTTATAATCCAGAAAAGTTGGCATTATTTCTATTTCATCAGTTAATGGATCTCTATCAGGCCATAGAAATACATAACCAGTTCCATGCCCACCTGCATATTGTTGAGCACCCTTTACTACTCTATCTACAAATAACCTACTCCACCAATCTTTGCTTAATATATTAAGATCATCTGCTTGATCTTGACAAAGTTTATCATCTGGTTTAGTTGTGCGAATTTGCCAATTTTGACGAATATCAGACTGATTAGCAATAGCTTCTCTAGTTTGCCTACGAGTTTTATGAATTCTTAGATTAGATGGGCCTTTGAATTCTTTCCTAAAATCATCGCCATATAAAGTTGACATTCCAACCTCGGCGTGACGAAATGCTCTACATGAACGTAGAAAGGTCTTTTCATTATTAAGTCCTACTTGAATATATTCTAATAGTTCATCGTGATATTTAGAACTATTTAAGCTGTGAAAATCACCAGCAGAATTAACAATGCAAGGTGGAGCATAACTATCAGTATATTTATTAGCCATTATTGATTCTCATCACTTAAACAAACTAATATAAAATCTTTACAATTTCCTTCTATGCACTCAAAATCTGTCAACATAAACAACAATTGAAAATTATTAAACGTACACATCTCATTTGGGTTATGTAGTGTGGCTGCCTCCAACATATCAATTGCAAAAGGATGAGCAGCAACTAACTCATTTGGAATTTGAGGAAATTGTTTTTCCATCATCCTTTATCCAAGTTACTCTTATTTTGATGATTAACATCCAATCTCATTTCACTTCTCTTGGCTGGAACTTTCTTATTTCTAGTTCTTTCCATAGCCTTTTTCAGTAAATCTTCAGCTACAGTAGGATTATCTGCCTTTGATGTAATAGAAGACATTTTAGCTTTTAAATCATCATGACGTTGTTTTCTAGTGTAATCAACAGCATATCTTCTTTCTTCTGTTTTATATTCATCTTCTATTCTTTGTTTCTGAGTTTCTTCTTTTTCAAATTTACTACGTTCAAGTGGAGTTTTCAATTCTTCTTTTATAAATCCATCAGGAGCTTTCTGATGTTCATGCAATGCAACTTCTACTTCACCTGTTTTTGGATTTTTAAATATAACTGTAGGTTTTCCATGTGAAGGCCAGTTTACTTGCGACCATTCTTTTTCACACTTATGAATGCAATCAAAGTTTTTACATCTATAATAATTACTATCTAACTTAGTAAATTCTTGTATACTAAGAATAATTTCAAATCTTCCATGAATAGGACAAGTAAATTCGTAAATTGGCATAATTAATACCTATGTGCTAATACCTGACTGTCAGTATTATTAACCTTTCTATTCTTACCGTACCATAAATACTTTGAGGAATTGTGCTGATATCCAAAACTGAAAATTATTGCATCATCTAATTTTTTACATTGCTCACACTCAATTACACTTAGAGTTTCTTCTCCACTTCCAAATTTCACTATGGTAATATGTCCAAAACTACACTTGAAAGGAATTCTCTTCATAAAATTACCAATCATATTCTAAATTCTTCTCTAGACTAGAATAGTAAAATTCTCTAGCTTCCCTACTCACCATAACATCTTGATTGCTAGAAATCAATACAGTTGTTTTCTCAAAATCATAACCTGTAAATTGTTGTAGTTCAATTTTACCTTCTTCTTCTTTTCTCTCTTCCCATGATTTCTTTTCAAATCCTAATATTGCCATTCTATGTAATGCATACAGGTTAATGCATTGTGCCATGAAGCGATCATCACCAGATAATCCACCTTCTATTCTTGTACTACCTGTAATTGTTTTTATTTTCTGAAGATCTTTAATTTCTCCAATTAAAGGCATTGAAAATAATTCAATCCATTTACCTTTTAAGAAAGAAGAGAAATTATCTATAATTCCACCCGATACGCCACGATTTCCAGCAGTTGTTAATATCCCATATTGCTTATTGCCTTCATTACTTTTATATGGTCTGCTCTCATCTATTCTTTCATAAAGATTCCACCAACCTCTAGCTATTAATGCATTCTGTAACTCATAACCTTTATTACATTCTATTGTTCCTAGTAATTGCTTTATAGGTGAAAAGTAAGTCCAAATTGCTAATACAAATGGCCACATTATTTTCTGTGGTAAATCAGGAGAAACAAATTCACAATCTTGTCTATCTCGATATTCGGCAGATCCTTTTCTAGTTATATTAATAACTGCATTATTGCTAATCTTAGCACCTAGTCCATCAGATGTGTCTACAGATCCTCCATATTCAAATCTATTAGAAGGATGATTCCAAATAAGAATCTTATTAATAGGATCAAATCTATCCCAACCCTCAAACTTAATTCTAACTAACTCATACCATGAAGCCGGCGAATTGCCACTATAGTTTGCTTTAATCGGTATAACAGTATTACTTTCATGCAATTCATCAACACTTGGAAAAAAGTCAGGAGATATTTCATTTGGATCTCCTCTTAATTTATAAACTTCTGGAATTTTGCTTTGTGCCTTATCTGCATATTCATTTATTAATATAATGGGATAGATTGTTCTACCAGCATGTTGAAATGCTTCTTCCCAATCAGCAGGAACTTGTGAAAGAAATGTTCCTAATTCATCTCGTGCAATCGCAGCATTCTTTTCTGTTTCATACCAAAACATAGTTTCTCGGCTCATTTTATAATTAGAACCAAGAACTTCGCGCATATCTGGATTAGCTAAAACCCAATTTCTAGCTTTTTCTGCATGTCTTATAGTCTCAAGAGAGGGAACAAAATTGGCAAAAGCATCTGATCTGCCAGCAATATAAGCAGGAGGAGGATATATATCGCTTCTAACAAAATAAGGAATAAAAGAGAAATACAAAGAACTTGTACCTTTTTCCATTCCGCTAATCGTCTCTTTAACATATCTATGAAACCAATCATCTCTAGCTTCTGCTGTTCCTTCAAATATTTGTAATAACCAAATAGTTTCATGCATGGCGCGAATAAGAGCATTTTGAATAGATTTAACTGGATATTTAAAAAGAGCTATTTCTGACAAATGAGATACAGTACAAGTAGTTCCTTTAGCTAATGCATCTTGAGTTCCCCATCCTAAGAATAAACCAGAACCATTATCGAATTTATATTCAGCGCCTCTTTCATAATTTCTAAGTTGTGGTCTTAACCAGAATGGTTGTTTATTCAAAGAATCTATAAACATATCTGCCATTTTGCCAGTAGAGGTTTCATCTTTACTAGCAATCATGGATTTTATGTCTTTAAAGAATTGTAATCTATGTTCCACAACTCCTTGTGCAAATGTTGTTTTTCCTACTTGTCTAGCTTTTTCATCTAGTGTTCTTATTGCTCTTCTTAACCCTTCAAGACGAGAATGGATTCGCATCCATATTTTCTGTGCATCATTTGGTTTATATTGAATAAAAGTATTTGTTATATCAGAAATCTTATAGTAGCACTCCATCCAATGCCAACAATTCCATTTGCTCATTATAGCTTCGTTAGCTATGAATGTCTGAATTTCTTCTGAATAATATTCATTCTTAGCTGCTACAGATTTAAATTCAATCTCTGTTCTGCCTTTATTTAATAGAGTCTGTTCATATCGTTCAAAATTAATTAGATTGTTAATGTAATCAATTTGTTTATGAACAAACTCTACGGAGTATTCATTAAGTTGAAATTTCAAACTTTGCTGAATACGATTTAATCGGGCAGAAATTATTTGAGGATTATACATTTATACAACTAAGAAAACCAAAATTGCTCTATTAATTTAGGAAATATTTCTTCTCTAGTTATTTTATTGATCTTATTTCTCAAGTATTTCCATTTAGGAATTCTACGTCTAGCTTTCCTATTTATAACTCTCCACGATTTCATAATATTTTCCCTAAATTAAGCGCAATCACAGCAGCTAAAAATATAGTAGCAATTGCAGCATAACGAGCAGAATTTTGAACTGCGCCTAATACTGCAAATACAACTGATAATACTAATAGAATAACTAAGAAAATCATACTTCCTCCATTTCTACTTCAACTGGTTTAATTGTTGCTTTCTTTCCGTAAAATTCACATCTCTCATTTACACATTCTACTGTTCGTTCTTTTAGAGCCAACAAAGGATGAATATCACTTTTTTGTACTAGCATATGATATTCACATTTCGCGCAAACATAATCTAAGGCTGGATAAATTAATATTTTCAAATCAAGCTCCTTCATTAGCAATACAAGAAAGCATTTCAAACTTTGCTTTATTCAAAGCATGTAAAGCTCTAGTTTTTCCCGGGCCTTCTGGCAATCCCTCTTGAATATTATCCCAAAAAACCACAGTATTCTTAACAACATTATTATAGTTAATTATTGCATCAGACTCAATAATACTCATTCCCAAAAATTGTAGCTGTCCTTCTTTTGTTCTTAAATCTGGTTGTGCCATTTATTTTCTCCTTAATATAGCTAATAATTCTTCTTCACTTTCTTCTTTAATTGCAGTATTTAAATAATCATTATTTCCTTCACTTAATTGCTTAGGTTCTTCTACTAACTCACCTTCAATAATTTCACCAACAGCATTATCAGCTTCTTTCAATACAGAATTAAAATTAGGAGAGAAACTTAGATTATTATTTACTTTAGTAGAAGCATCTATATTTCCAATAATCGGCGCATCTTTAGTTAAACCTGTTGCTTTAGCAGCAAGTTCTCTGTCTCTAAAATTCCTCTCTGATTTTGCAAATTGGCGAACATTGTGAATTACTTCTGGTTTAGTCTCCATTATAATTCTTTGAGAAATAGCTTCATAATGATTAAACATTCCCTTAGCAGCAAATGCATAGAAATCATCTCTAGATAATCCTTCTTTATCACACAACCAATCAAACACATCTACACGATTTTGCGAAAACTCATCCATTGCATTCCATACTGCAATTATTCTTTTTGCTTTTATTTCCTTAGCACTTCCTGTTTTGTTAGGATTACCAGTTCCCGTATAACTGCTAGTTGGAAGAATATTTTTTACAAAATTATAAACAGCTTCATTTTTGCCAATTAAATCTCTAAATAAATAACCTAAAGTTCCTGGTAAGGGAGGAATTCTTTTGAAGTTTTTAATAGAAAGCTCTACGGCGTTAGATTCAGCTTCTATTTCGTATTGTTCCAGAGGACGATCATTTCTTAATGGAACAATTTCCACTTCTTTTTTAGGTTCAATTGGTTTAGTTTTAATAATCATAATTGGTTTGGCCAGATTCCTAACTTAATGTGGTCTCTACGCATTTGAGATAGAAAACGTCTATCAATAGCACCATAACTATCTACTGGAACACAACCTTTTATATTATGCTGCTTTGCTATATTTATTCCTTTTTCTATTATTTCAAGTAATGTATTTAATCCATTTTGTATATCTTCTTGCACTATTTGTATATCATCACCTTGATAACATATTACATTAGACTGAACACAAGTTCCTTGTATTGCTTTATATTTAATCTTTGGATAAGCAAGCCAATACCCAACTAATTTACTAGAGAAATAACTTTTCTTTAATCCTGTCCACTGAATACTAAATATATCATCTAACTCATAAGAAGTGTTAGGCCAAACTATGGAACTAGAATTATTAATAGCAGGAAGTTGCTTTACTATAGCAACTGTAGCAACAAAAGCTCCAGCAGATTTTATGAAGCTTCTCCTATTCATAATCTCTCCAATAGTTCATAAGGAAGTGCATCTTCTTCAAATAACAATCCCTTTTTACTTGCTTCATTTAGCTCTTGCTCAATTCTATTATTGAATCTATTTTCTTGCAGTTCCTCTTCACTATTTCTATCAGGAAGTCTGGAATCAAAGAACTCAACAGTAGGAGCAGGATTTTTAGGAACTTGCTCTAATTTAGTTCCCGCTATAGCTTCTAAAGAATTTGCTATTCTTTTTAGTTCAAATAGAATGTCTGAGAGAATCACGCTGCTTGCTTCCTTAATCTCTGACCAGTTCGACTTAGAATAAAAGTTAAAGCTTCCATGTAACTGTTTACTACATCTCCTGGTACAAACTTTAAAAATCCGTTCTCATGCAAAATATTAATACAAGTTATGCAAAATGCAAACCCTCGTCTTTTTATTCCATCACAACCAGCACAACATATAGAACCAATTTCACGTTCAACATTTCTTCGTTGCTTTGCAGTTATTTGATTCATTAGAAACTCCTCATAATTTCGCCATCTTCTTAAATTCAACAGCTTCTACTTTAACTTCACTTTTCTTTCCATGTTCTATTTTTTCAACAGTAACAGGAAGCCCATGTTCTACTCTAGTTTTATCAGGAACATTCCCATCAAATTCCTGTGTACTTTCATGCTCTAATACTAAAGTATTTCGTTTCTCTACAATCTCATGCATGAGTCCTTTTAAATTCTCTACCATTCTTTCTGCTTCTTCATACTTACCAACTAATTCCTCAGCTTTATCTATTTGCTTAATGGCATTTTCTAATTCATTATAACCTTTAGATGGTATGTCAAAGTTTAAATCTAAATTAGGTACAGGAACATCAGAAGGAAATGCAGTTATTACAATTGCTAATTGCACGTTTACATTATGAAAAGAATTACCTTCTCTCATATATGGAAGACTATCTACCTCTTTATTAAGTCTGAGTTTGATAGCTTCTCGAATTTCGCGACCAGTTAATGCTCTATATGTTGATGATGGCATATTTATTCGTTTACCTTTTCTGCTTTATCCAAATCTAAAACTAATACCCACTTATACTCTCCATTAGGAATCTCTTTTATAACTTCCTTTATATTATCTTGAAGAACATCAAGTCTAGGAAATGGATAACACATTTCTCCATTTTCTACTTTTATTGTAAATGACAATGCGCCTAATTCTATTTTCATATAATTAAATTTAGCAGGAGCTAAAGAATTACCTCTAGCTCCTACTTTAAGTTAAATTAGTTAAGCTTTGTCTTGTGGTTGACCAAAGGTTAGTTTAAGCCCAGTTAGTCTTCCTGGCTCTACAATGAAAGATCCAGTTGCAGTTTGTTCTTCAACACCTTCACCCAAATCTGCATCAACTTTCACTGTTACATTGACTAGGGTAGGAACAGTTACAGAATCTTCAATTGCTGAGAAACGAATTGTCTTATGATCAATTACCTCAGCAGTTGCTACTAATGTATTATCAAGTTCTACTGTAGGATTTCCATCCCAATCAGCAGGCTTTCCATTTTTCTTAGTTCCTTCAAGAGTTGCATCTACAGATTGAAATTCGGTCATGGTGAATTTGGTTATCCTTCCTTCAATGATGATGTTTTCTATTTTTACTTTTGAGAAATGAAAAGAAGATTTGTCTATTTCTAATTTCTTTAATATTTCATTTAGCTTTTCTTGAATTACCTTTAGACCAACCAAACTCAAAGAAATAATATCGATTTTAGAATTAATCTTCTTCGCAATTCCTTCTACGTTATTAAGAACGCCTGACATAAAGTCAAGCTTCTTCAGCAAATCTCTGTTTGTAGGAAATCCTAACACATCTTTATATTATTACTCCTTCCTCTCTTAATTGTCTTTCAATAGCGGCTAATTCAACAGCAATGTTCATTAAATTTCTAGATAGAGCTAAATAAAATTTATGTCTTATTAAAAGAGCATTAATTCTATCTCTTCTACCTTCTTCACTGTTTATATATTCTATTAAAGTTTGTCCGCGCATTAACTTACCTTTCTTAGATCACTATGCTTTACACAAACTCTATCTTTTGTACAATCACAAGTTCTTAATTCTTCTAAATAATTAAACAGAGTTTTGATTTTCTCAGCTTCTCCATTGGTTAATAAAACTATCTTTGCTGTAAATAATTCACCATCTGATCTCTTCATACTAATTTGAACTGCACCAGATGGGCTAGAAGGGATTGATGCAAATAGATTGTTAATATATTTAGTTACACACATTATTTTATTATACTAGAACTTCATCTATTGATTTGATTATAGCATCTGCTACTTTACTTGCTATTACTTCATCATCAAACCTTAATTCAGTCAAATCTACCTTAATGCCATATTTAACTTCTTTCTCAGCATTAGACTTATTAACATCAACTTGTTCTAATCTTTCTACTGTTACACTATATTTCATGATTTATCTTTCTGTATTTAATAATAATTATTAGCTTTCAATCTAATTCGAGCTTTTGGTAAACTTATCTTAACAGGCGGAAGTCCTCTATCTCTAATTGGTGCTCTTCTTTTCTTAACAATAATTTCTATCTGACAAGCTATTTCTAATTTAACTAATCTATCAAATGCATCTTTAGAGGGAAACTGTCCGCCATTTGGCCCATCAAACTGTTTCCAAGAAGATATTGTTTGTGGAGTTACTTTAAGTAATTTTGCAAATTCTATGTTATTTATTTTTAATCTTTCTTGCACTGAGAATACCCATTTAAAAAATTCAGCAAATCTTTTATCTGTTTTGAATAACTCAATCTGTTGAGTTTTTCTATTTCTCTTTCTATCATATTCACTATTAAAGCTTCCTCTACCATTTCCTCTATGATCTACATACTTCTTCTTAGTAAGAAGTTTTCTTATTGCTTGGAATTGATCACATAAAATTATAATTTGCGCCATATTTGAGGGAAATTAAATTAAGTGGAGTTTACCCAAGTAGCCCTTTTTAGTTCATATTCTCTGCTCCCCAGCAGGGAATATTATAAACTCCACATCTTTAAACTTTCTTATAGATAATTCCACACTCACATGTTCTTTGTTTTTCATTTGGTAGAAAAGATAATACTACTCGCACAACTACTTGTTTGCCTTTAGGAGAAACTGTAAAATGATTTTTGCATACAAAAGATTTAGCATCTGCTGGAATTTGCACGATTTGTGCTTCTGATTTAGTAGAAGCTGATAAGAATGCTTTTTCTTTTAGCTTTTGTAGAAGAGTAGACATTTTTATTTTATGGTGCAGCTATATCAGGATTTTTACCTTCTCTAACTAATACTTGTCTGTGAACTTGTCTAGCTTCAATTTGTAAAGCTTGTAATTGTAAATGTAGTTGACTAATCTTTAAAGCTAGCTGAGAAGTTTCCAAATATTTATATCTCTCTGGCATTCTCTTGTAAGCAAGATTAGCTTCGTGCAATTGAGTAGTTGCTGCATCTATGAATCCTCTCAGTTCTCTTACTGACATCATTAGTCCTCTTCACTCTGTACTTGTCGCTTTTTATTTCCCGCCATAATAATAACTTCTGCAAATAATTTAATCAATCTTTTCTCATACATTTTAACGATTAGATAAGCAGTAAAGAAAAGAAGTAAACAAAGTGGAATTGTACTTGAAAGTAAATTAAAAGCTAAAACTTGTAGAAACTGAGTAAATGTCATTGTTGACTCCATATCAGATTTGTGATATAAAACTATTGCTTCAATGTCAAGAGTATATCACAAAGCTATATAGACCATATCTGTCAAGTTGACTTTCCACTGTATCGAAAATATACAGCAAGATTATTAAAAATAACACTTGACAAGATTTTAAAAGGTTAGTATAATGATAAAAGAAAGAGAGAAATATATACTCTCGATAGCTTCACTCATACCTTTACTAATTTCTACTCATTTTTATTAAAATCAATAAAATTTAATTATCGTGATCATATTATATGATTTTTTGCAAATCGATCCTCGCAACCTATAGCGTGGCACTGGCGCACCATTATTTATTTTCTATCACCAAATTTATAAAACAAAATATTTTTACGAAGATAAATGGTTCTATCGAGCCCATTTCAACTACTTTTCCATAATTTATATTATGAACAAAAATTTAATAGAATCCACTACTCATATACCAAACATCTTCTTTATAATCTTCATACCTATTTTCACTTCTATTTTTATTTTGATGAGTATAATTTGGTCAATGACGAAATTTAATTATAAAGTTATTCTTCCAATGTCTATCTTTGCTGTCATAGAAACTCTTATAATTATGGAAGAATATATAAAAAATTAAAAAATTTTTAAAAAATTAAATTTTTGAGAATGAACCTCTAAATACCAAAAATACAAAAATACAAAAACACCCCTTTAGACAACCAACCTTTGATTATTGATAATGATATTCAATTCCATTTAATAAACTTAATGGCGAATTACTCACATTATATGAGTGTTAAATAATCAATTTAATAAAGTATAATGAATTTTAACTTAGTTTATATTTTTTGTTGAAAGTTAGACTATTTTATTCATTCTTATTATTTGTTTAATAATCAATCAGAATGAGAGACTATCTCATATCGCTAGCAATTGGTAGACCATACTATAATGTGTCGAAATAACACGTGGCACTTTTTGATACAAGTAGAAATTACACATTTAGTATTTTGTATATTATCTATAATAAAATCAATAACTTACATAATCAGCAAGATTTCTTATCCAAAATGGCATAGATCACGTGTCAAAATAGCGCGTATCAATAGAGCAACACTCTCATAAGCACCTTGATTATCAGTCATTTAGCGCCACACCTTGCAGAGCATCTATAGCGGAATAACATTTGCATTTAGATTTTCTGTCAGTCTTAGGTTTTTTGGTTTGAAAAATTTATTTCAGTAATTAGCTAGTAATTGCTTTGCGAGTTTCTATTCATTCTCGCCACTGTTTGCAAGTCTAGCTATTCCAAGAGTAATTCCGTTGACAGAAATTAATGAGATGCTTGCTCGACACTTGCATCGGCCCATGTTTGACATAAGTATCGCTAAGACTAAATAGACGTAAAGCCGTAAGAAGTCGAAGCATGATTTAATTTGCCATATTCGACGGCATATTAAATCAATAAATGCTTAGGTTTAGCCAACCTGAACTAGAATAGTCGAATCAAAGATATTAAGATTGATTGACAGTATCAAACTGAGGAATAAGCCAACACATGCTATCTCATGTAGATATGCAAACACAAATAAGCAATTCCTCGAAGAAAAATCAATCAATGGTTTACTAAGCTTATTCAGTTAAAAAGAGTAAGCTTAGATAAGCTAAGTTATAACGAAAGTACAAAAGCAAAATGATTAAAGCCAATGAATTTACACATCTCACCTATAGTGAATTGCTTGCTCTGTCTAATGGGCATGTAAATTCATATATAATTACATTTACTTGCCCATTAACGGGTGAGCTAAAATCTGCAAATTCAAATGAGGCTAGCATAGAGGACAGAGCAGTATTTATTCTTTGTCCATGTGGAAGCATACACGACATTTGAGAGTTAGTTTACATTCAGCTTATAAACTCAAAAGTATAGGCTGAAATAAGCTAACTTGCTTGAGAGTTTAGCTAAAAAACGCCGTAAACTGATTGACGGTATAACTAAATATCAATCACATTGTTCTCTCATGAGAAGAAAAGGAAAATAAAATCATGGCACAGTTTCAAGTAGCAGCAGTTAAGAAAGAAGAAGTAAAGGTTGCTCCAGCATTGCCGAAAGCAACCGTAACATCGGAGATTCTTGAACTAAATGGCGTTCAGGGATTGTTAGTTAAAGAATTCTATCCTTTCCCTGACGATTCTCAATTAGAAATTGTTGAACGCAAGGGACGGAAAGAAAGTAATAAAGATGAAGTTGTTTCTTCGCGTACAACTATTGGCCGCGCAGTTAATATTCCTTTGACGATGGAACAAGAGGGAATTGAAGTTGCGCTAGTCGATGGTAATGGCAATCAGCTAATGCATTCTTCAAAACTCTTCACTAACGTTAAGGGACCGGGTGCTGAAGAAGAAGAAGAAGAGTAGGATTCAATCATAGCAATTAAGCAGTAAAGATTGAATGATTTAGCTTTGAAAGCATGATG
>Ga0070681_10003477_pt1 | contig 14755 bp, 13 predicted proteins | sample KBSC83BmetaG_FD_65650 | JGI IMG/M metagenome (GOLD analysis project Ga0070681, IMG submission 65650) | Corn rhizosphere microbial communities from Kellogg Biological Station, Michigan, USA - KBS C8-3B metaG | ecosystem: Host-associated > Plants > Roots > Rhizosphere | place: USA: Michigan...
GGCGCGACGTTCGGCAAGACGTTCGCGCTGACCGGATCGATGGTGATCGGGCGACAGGCCGACAGCGACATCCCGGTGCCGGCCGAGGAGATCTCGCGCCATCACGCGCGCCTGCAGGTCACGGCCGACGGCGTGCTCGTCGAGGACATGAACTCGGCGAACGGCACGTTCATCAACGACAAGCGGGTCCAGAACGGCTTCTTGAAACCGGGCGAGGAGCTCAGGCTCGATACCGTGCGCTTCATGCTCGTCGCGCCCGGCATGGATGCGAAGCAGCAGGCGACGGCGGCGCGCGCGGAGCCCGCGAAAGCGGCGGCGTCGCAGGCGTCGGGTTCGGGCGGGAAGGCGTTCGGAATCGTGGTCGCGATCGTCGTCGTCGCGGCGATCGCGTTCTTTGCGGCGCGGTATTACGGGATCGTCTGATCCCTCGTCATCCCGGCGAAGGCCGGGATCCAGTTTTTCGCGCATGACATAGAGCTGGGTCCCGGCCTTCGCCGGGACGACGCGATCTCAATCGTTCGCCGCGTTCGCCACCGGCAACAACTCGATCCGCATCGAAAGATCCACCGCGCGCACGTGCTTGGTCAGCGCGCCGATCGAAACGAAATCGACGCCGGTCTCCGCGATCGCGCGCACGCGATCGAGGCTGACGGAGCCCGACACTTCGAGCGGCACGCGCCCGTCGACCTCGGCGACCGCCTGCGAAAGCTCGTGCAGCTCGAACTCGTCGAGCATGATCCGGTCCGCGCCGGCCGCGAGCGCTTCGCGCAGCTCGCTGAAGTTCTCGACCTCGGTCTCGACCATCACGCCCGGATGCAGCGCACGCGCGCGTGCGATCGCAGCGGTGATCGAGCCTGCCGTCGCAATGTGGTTTTCCTTGATCAGCACCGCGTCGAAGAGCCCGATGCGATGGTTCGCGCCGCCGCCGACGCGTACGGCGTATTTCTGCGCGAGGCGGATGCCGGGCAGCGTCTTGCGCGTATCGAGGATCGTCGTGCGCGTGCCGCGGATCGCGTCGACGAACGTCGCGGTCGCGGTCGCAGTGCCCGACAGCGTCTGCAGGAAATTGAGCGCCGTGCGCTCGCCGGTCACGAGCGCGCGCGCGGGACCCTCGAGCTTGCAGAGCGCCGCGCCGGCGGCGACGTGCGCGCCGTCGTTGGCGAGCCACTCGATGCGGATGTTGTCGCTGAGCGCGCGGAACACGGCGTCGAACCACGCGGTGCCGCAGAGCACAGCCGCCTCGCGCGTCACCACGCGCGCGCGTCCGATCGCACCGGACGGAAGGAGGTCGGCGGTGACGTCGCCGGCGCCGACGTCCTCGTCGAGCGCGCGGTGCACGTCGCGCTCGATCGACGCCTGCGGCGGCAACGCGACGATGGGAAGGGCTGGCGACATCGGTGGACGGGTCGACGGCTGGGCCGCCGAGGATACGGCAAACATCGCGCTGACCTGTTACGCCGGCATCAGGTCGCGGCGGCGGCCGGCTTGGACGAGCCGGCGGGCTCGGCGGCGCCGGCCTGCGCGCTGCGAAGGCGCGCGACGATCGCGTCGAGCGCACGGTCGAACAGCGGGACTTCCTCGAGCACGATCGTCGAGCCGCGGCGCAGCTCCGTTGCGAGCGCGAAGACGGTCTTGTCGCAGACCTTGAGGCCGCGCCGGTTCACGAAGAGGTATTTCGAGCTGATCGGGCTGATCCACGAGAGCTTGGCGCGCTCGCGGTTGTTCTGCTCGTCGGCGAACTCGAGCCAGGTGCCGACCTTGATCTCGCGCGCAGCCTTCAGGAACTCGTCGTCCTCGGCATAGTTCTCCTCGGGCGCCGGCGTCTCGGCCGGGTTCGAGTTGAGGACGATCTCCTCGACGGGACTCTGCGTCGCCGGAACCGGCACTGGCACCGGGGCAGCTTCCGCCGGCGGCGCGCCCGCGGCGGCCGATGCCGGCGCCGCCGGTGCGGCGCCCGGAATCGCCGAAGCCGCGCCGGCCGCGATGACTTCCTTCGCGGTCCGGACCTCGACCTTCTCGCCGTCCAGCAGCCGCTTGTAGAACTGCGCGAGCTCCTGCATGAGCTGCTTGACGTCGTTGTCGTGGTACGCGACGGTCGCGAGGCCGTGGCGCAGCGCTTTTTCGAGCTGCGGCAGGAGCGCGCGAAGGCGCGTGCGCTCGAGATCGTTCGTCTTGGGCAGCGCGCTCCAGACGAACTCGTCGGCGAAGCGCAGCGCGCTCTTCCACTCGTCGGAGCTCTCGCCCTGCCGCAGCAGCGTCAGCACGAGATAGTTCGCCCACGGCCGCGACAGCACCGCATGCACGACCGGCGGGAGGTTGCGTTCCTCGATGCGCGAAAGGATCTCGCGCGCGGCGGTGCGGCGCGCGTCCTGCAGTTTCTCGCGTCCGCGCGTCGCCTCGGCGGCGCGCTGCTCGGCGATCTCGGCGCGGCGGTGGTACTGGTCCATGAAGCCGCCGAAGCTTTCGAGCTCCTTGTCGAAGATGCCGACGTCGTCGTCGAAGTCGGTCAGGATCGCCTCGACGACCTGCCGGATGCGGTCCTGCAGGCGATGGTCCTTGTCCGATTCCTCGCTCCAGCTCTTGCCGGCGTCGGCGAGCGCGTCGAGCAGCCGGCGCGCCGGGTGCGTCTTCTGCGCGAAGAGGTGCTTGTCGAGGATCGCGACCTTGAGATAAGGAATCTGGAGGCGTCCGAGCAGCGCCTGGATCTGCGCCGGCAGGTTGCGGTCCTGCAGGATGAACTCGAACAGCATGCCGACGAGATCGATGGTGTCCTCGTCCGCCGACGAAACGTGGTGCTGCTTGGCTTCACCCGAGAGCTTGTGCACCTGCTCGAGCAGTTCCTGCTTCAGCGCCTGCACGGCCTGCGCCGCGTCGGTGATCGAATCGCGCTGCAGCGCGGGCGCCTGACCCTGCAGGATCGTCAGCGCGCTGAGAAGCTCGGTCGGCGTCAGGCCCGGCGCGCCGGGCGAGTAATCACCCGAGGAGACGCGGCCGTGATGCCGGCTCGCGAGCAGATTGCGCAGTTGCCCGTAAAGCTCGGCCTGGAGCTCGGCCGCGGCCGGATCGTAATACGCGGTGCCCGCAGTGCCCGCGAGCGGCATGCCGGGCTGCGCAGGCGCGTGCGGCGACATGCCGCCACCGGACGGCGGCGGCATCGGACGGCTGCCCTGCGGCAGCACATGCCGGATCTGCGGCAGCACGCCGGCGCGGATCAGCTCGATGTTGACCTCTTCGTACAGCGGCTCGAGGCCGGCCATGACGTAGCGGTCGAACAGCTTGTAGATGATCAGCTTGACCTGGACGTTGACCTGGAACTCTTTGACCGCGAGCCGGAACGCCTGGCCGAGCACCGCGGGGCCGATCGGATTGTTCGAATCCTCGACCTTGCCGCCGCCGATGATGACGCCGAGCCGCTGGTTGATCTGGTAGAGCGAGCGCTGCAGCCGGTTCTCGGCCTTCGCGACCATGCTCGACACCGCCAGCGATTCCTCGAGCTCCTGATCGTCCACGAGCGAAAGGCCGCCGCTCGCCTGCGGCGCCGCGTCGGGCTTGACCGACTTCAGCTTGCCTTCGGCGAACTCGGTGAAGTTCTTCGCAGCCTGCTCCTGGAACAGGCGCTCGACGAGCTGGCGCTTCTTGCGCACCTCGCGCATGCCGTCGAAGAACTCGGTCTGCAACGCGTTCGAGCCCGCGCGCTCGGCGAGGTCGAACAGCGCGTCGTCGACGTTCTCGAACAGCGTCGAGACGAGACCGTTGATGCGCTTCTGCGAAATGCCGCGCACGAGCTTCAGAAGATCGCCCAGCCGATCGTTCGCGCCGGGCATGACCTGGCGCTTCGATAGATCGACGACTTTTGGCGTGTCGTTGGGGGCGGTCATTAAGGCCAATCCTCGCTCCGCGATCTCGCCGGCGAGACGCTGAACCTCGTCACGGAATCATAGGGGGAAATTGTTAAGGCGGCGTGATTTTCGTCACGAAAGGCCCGTTTCGCCCGCCAGGCTGAACGAAAAGGCCGCCGGGCGGCGGGACGTCAGGGACGCGGGAAATCGTCGATCTGCGAGGTCGCGATCGCCTCGTCCGGCAACATCACCGGAATGTCGTCCTCGATCCTGTAGATGGTGCGGCCGTCGCGCGTGATCAACCCGGCCGACGGCGCACCTTTCAGCGGCGCGCCGCCTTCGGTGCTGACCTTGCCCGCGGCGACCGCGCGGCCGAGCGCATCGAGCTCGGCGGCGGACAGCGGCCGTACCGGCGACTTCGTGACCGGATCGCAGAGGATGTCCAGCAGGCGCTTGTCGATCATGGCTTCGGCGGGATTGGCAGCGGCGCGGGATTCGGAGCAGATCAGGCGCGGCGCGTGCGTCGCTGCAGGCCCGCGCGGCTTTGCGCGTACAATACCCGTTTTGCCGCACGCCTGCCGCGCACCCTCCATGAGCGAGCCCGCCAAAGAACGTCCTCGCGTCGGTGTCGTGATGGGCTCCCGCTCGGATTGGGACACGCTGCAGCACGCGGCGGCGACGCTCGCCGATCTCGGCATCGCGCACGACGTGCGCATCGTCTCCGCGCATCGCACGCCCGATCTTCTGTTCGAGTACGCCGAAAACGCCGTCGATCGCGGCCTCGTCGCGATCATCGCGGGCGCCGGCGGCGCGGCGCACCTGCCGGGCATGCTCGCGGCGAAGACGCGCGTTCCGGTGCTCGGCGTGCCGGTGCAGTCGCACGCGCTGAACGGCATGGATTCGCTGCTCTCGATCGTGCAGATGCCGGCCGGCGTTCCGGTCGCGACGTTCGCGATCGGCAAGGCCGGCGCGATCAACGCGGCGCTTTGCGCGGCGTCGATCCTCGCGACGACCGATGCGGGTGTCGCGAAGAAGCTCGATGCGTTCCGCGCGGCGCAGACCAAGACCGTGCTCGACAACGCGGATCCGCGAGTCGAGTGAATATGCCGATCGATCGCGCTGTTCCCTTCTCCCGCTTGCGGGAGAAGGTGCCGGCGGCGGATGAGAGAAGCTTTTCGCAAGACCGCCCTCACCCCAGCCCTCTCCCGCAAGCGGGAGAGGGGGAATAGCGGCGATGGCTACGATCGGTATTCTGGGCGGCGGCCAACTCGCGCGCATGCTCGCGATCGCGGGCGCGCCGCTCGGGCAGCGCTTCCTCGTCGTCGACAGCGCCACCGATGCGTGCGCAAGCCAGGTCGCACCCTTGCTGACCGCCGACTGGCGCGATTTCGACGCGCTCGCGGATTTCGCGCGGCGCATCGACGTCGCGACGTTCGATTTCGAGAACGTGCCGGCCGAAACCGCGCAGTGGCTGACCGAGCACACGCGCGTGTTCCCGAATCCGCGCGCGCTTGCGCTCGCGCAGGACCGGCTCGCCGAGAAGAACCTTTTCCGCGAAATCGGTCTCGCGACGCCCGCGTTCGCCGCGGTCGACAGCCGCGAGGACCTTGCGCGCGCGATCGAATCGACTGGATTGCCCGCGGTCCTGAAGACGCGCCGGCTCGGCTACGACGGCAAGGGCCAGGCCGTGCTGCGCACGCCGAAGGACGCCGATGTCGCGTGGGCGCTGCTCGGCTCGGCGCCGCTGATCCTCGAGGCGTTCGTGCCGTTCACGCGCGAGGTTTCGGTGATCGCGGTGCGCTCGCAGACCGGCGAGTTCCGCCCGTATCCGCTGACGCAGAACTGGCACTCGGCCGGCATCCTCGCCGCGAGCCTCGCGCCCGCGCCGCACGCGGACGCGCTCGCGGAACGTGCATTCGCGCATGCACGCGCGCTCGCGGAAAAGCTCGACTACGTCGGCACGTTCGCGCTCGAGCTGTTCGACAACGACGGCGAGCTGCTCGGCAACGAGATCGCGCCGCGCGTGCACAATTCCGGGCACTGGACGATCGAAGGCGCGATCTGCAGCCAGTTCGAGAATCACGTGCGCGCGGTGGTCGGGCTTCCGCTCGGCGACACGTCGCTCCGCAATCCGAGCGTAATGCTCAACTGGATCGGCGAGCTGCCCGACGCGAACGCGATCCTCGGCGAGCCCGACGGCCACTGGCACGACTATGGAAAGGAGCCGCGTGCGGGCCGCAAGGTCGGCCACGCGACGGTGTGTGCGCGCACCAGCGCGGCGCTCGGAGAGCGCCTGGCACGAATCGCGCGCTCGCTCGGGCGCGAGGCGCAGATCGATCCGGTCCGCGCCGCGCTCGCCCGCTAGCGTATCGATTCGCGGTCCGCGAGCGGACCGCGATCAGGCCATCTGGCTCGACACGAAATCCCAGTTCACGAGATTCCAGAACGCCTCGACGTACTTCGGCCGCGCGTTGCGGTAGTCGATGTAGTAGGCGTGCTCCCAGACGTCGCAGGTCAGCAGCGGCCGGTCGGCGCCGGTGATCGGTGTGCCGGCGTTCGATGTCGAGACGAGGCCGATGCCCTTGTCCGCGCGCTGCACGAGCCAGCCCCAGCCTGACCCGAACGTGCCGATCGAGAGCTTCGAAAACTCGTCCTTGAACTGCGAGAAGCCGCCGAACGCCTTGTTGATCGCGTCCGCAAGACGGCCCGACGGCTCGCCGCCGCCCTTGGGCGACAGGCAGTTCCAGTAGAACGTGTGGTTCCACGTCTGGGCGGCGTTGTTGAACATGCCCCCGGACGCCTTGCGCACGATTTCCTCGAGCGGCATCGACTCGAACTCGGTGCCCTTGATCTGGTTGTTGAGGTTGGTGACGTACGCCTGGTGATGCTTGCCGTAGTGGTAGTCGATCGTTTCCGCGGAAATGTGCGGTGCCAGCGCGTCGCGAGCCCACGGCAGCGGTGGAAGTTCGATGGCCATCGGTCCGTCTCCTGGGGTAGGACCGCCGAGTTTATCAGCACGCGGCGACATCCAAGCCGCCGACGGCCGGCGCTGGTAGAATTGCATTCATTGGCGCGCCGCGCCGGCCGAAACCAGAGAACGCAATGGAAGTCGTGGACCGCATCAAGTCGACGTTGGGCGAGCACCCTATCGTGCTCTTCATGAAAGGCACGCCGCAGTTTCCGATGTGCGGCTTTTCGAGCCGCACGGCGCAGGCGCTGAAGGCCGTCAACGCCGATTATTTCTCCGTCAACGTGCTCGAGGACCCCGAGATCCGCGCGAACCTGCCGCGCTACTCGAACTGGCCGACGTTCCCGCAGCTCTTCATCCACGGCGAGCTGATCGGCGGCTGCGACATCACGATGGAGCTTTACGAGTCCGGCGAGCTCGACCGGCTCGTCAAGGACGCGCAGAGAGCCTGATGCTTCCGCTGGCGCGATTCGAAGGCGCGCTGCCGCCCGCCGACGGCACGCTGCGCGATCGCGTCGTGCTCGTCACGGGCGCAACCGGCGGTCTCGGTCGCGCGACCTCGCTCGCCGCGGCCGCCGCCGGCGCGACGGTCGTGCTGCTCGGCCGCAAGGTGCGCGCGCTCGAAGCGCTCTACGACGAGATCGAAAAACGCGGCGGACCGCAGCCGGCCGTCTATCCGATGGATCTCGCCGGCGCGACCCCGCGCGATCACGCCGATCTCATCGACTCGATCGAGCGCGAATGCGGGCGGCTCGACGGCGTCGTGCACGCGGCCGCGCGCTTCGACGGCCTGCAGCCGTTCGATCAGCAGAAGCCGGACGAGTGGTTCCGCACGCAGCAGGTCAACCTGACCGCGCCGTTCCAGATCACGCAGGTCGCGATGCCGCTGTTGCGCAAGTCGGGCGATGCAGCGGTCGTTTTCGTGCTCGACGACCCCGAGCGCACCGGCAAGGCGTTCTGGGGTGGGTACGGCGTCGCGAAGCATGCGATCGCCGGGCTTGCGTCGATCGTGCACGAGGAAACCGAAAGCAGCGGCGTGCGCACGCATGCGCTGTTGCCGGGACCGATGCGCACCGTGCTGCGTCGCGCGGCGTATTACGGCGAGGACACGCTGATGCATCCGGAGCCGGATTTCGCGGCTGCGTTCCTCGTCTGGCTGCTGTCGCCGCTCGCCGGCGCGATGCGCGGGAAGACGCTGGATTTACGCGAGTCGGTGTCGGTGGGCTGAAGCCCACCCTATAAGCGCCGGCCGAACAACCCCAATAGGGTGGGCTTCAGCCCACCGACCGCACCGGCCTTATCCGCGGTTGCTGAGCGGAACCAGCTTCCAGTACCACGCGCGGTATTCCGGCCAGTGGCCCGAGAAAAACGGGTGATCCGGATAGTTGAGCTTCAGCACGCGCTCGGCGTCGTCGGCCAGCTTCTGCTGGCCGAGATTCTTGTAGCTCTCGACCATGATCGCGAGCGCATCGCCCGCCTGCGGCGACTGCGGATAGGTCTCGACGATCGACTTGGCGCGGTTCGCCGCCGCGACGTACGCGTTGCGGCGCAGGTAAAACACCGCGATGTGCAGGTCCGACTGCGCCATCAGGTTGCGCAGGTAGACCATGCGCTGGCGCGAGTCCGCCGTGTACGTGCTGGTCGGATAGCGCGTCACGAGCGCGCCGAAATCGTCGAACGACTGGCGCAGGTTCGCCTGGTCGCGCTTGGTCATGTCCTGGCCGACGTAGCGCTCGATCATGCCGGCCGACCGGTTGAAGTTGATCAGGCCGCGCAGGTAATACGCGTAATCGATGTGCCGGTGCGTCGGATAGGTCTTGATGAAGCGGTTGATCGTCGAATACGCGTCGTCGGGCTTGCCGTCCTTGTACTGCGCGTAGGCGAGGTTGATCTGCGACTGCTCCGTGTACGGGCCGAACGGGAAGCGCGCGACGAGGCGCTCGAACGAGCGCGACGCGAGATCGTTGTTGCCGGCTTCGAGCGCGTCGACGCCGTGCTGGTAGAGCGCCTCGACCGGCAGCGTGTCGAGCGGATCGCCTTTCTTGCCGCGATGGAACAGCGAGCAGCCGGCGAGGAAGGCGAGCAGCGTCACCAGCGCGATGCGGGCGACCGTACGGGACAAATGTGAAACTCGCATGCGGGCGTCGGGCTCTGCGATCATTGACCAGCCATGATAACCCGAACGCAGAGCACGCCGGAAACATGCTCCCCGGCATCGAAAAGACCATGAGCGCGGCCGAATCGACGCTGAACGCAACCGTGCCCGAGACCGCGGCCGGCCGCCGCTTCGACCAGGTGCTGGCCGATCTCTTCCCGGACTATTCGCGCTCGCGCCTTTCGGCCTGGATCAAGGCCGGCGCGGCGCGGCTCGACGGCGCCGAGGTGCTGCCGCGCCACATCGTGCGCGGCGGCGAGGCGATCGTCGTCGAGGTGCGCCTCGAGCGCGAGATCAGCGCGGCGCCCGAGGACATCCCGCTCGACATCCGCTACGAGGACGCCGACGTCATCGTCGTCGACAAGGCGCCGGGCCTCGTCGTGCATCCGGGCGCCGGCAATCCGGCCGGCACGCTGCAGAACGCGCTGCTGCACCACGATCCGAAGCTTGCCGAAATCCCGCGCGGCGGCATCGTGCACCGGCTCGACAAGGACACGTCCGGCCTGATGGTCGTCGCGCGGACGCTGCGTGCGCACACCTCGCTCGTCGAGCAGCTCAGCGAGCGCGACGTGCACCGTCAGTACCTCGCCGTCGTCTACGGCCGCATGGTCGCCGGCGGCACGGTCAACGCGCCGATCGGCCGCCATCCGCGCGATCGCCTGAAGCAGGCCGTCCGCGAGGACGGCCGCGAAGCGATCACGCACTACCGCGTGCGCGAACGCTTCCGCGCGCTGACGCTGATCGAATGCCGGCTCGAAACCGGCCGCACGCACCAGATTCGCGTGCACATGGCGCACGTGCGGCATCCGCTGGTCGGCGATGCGCAATACGGCAACGGCCTCAGGCTGCCGCGAAACGCCAGCGCCGGGCTCGCCGATGCGCTGCGCGGCTTCCGCCGGCAGGCGCTGCACGCCGAACGGCTCGAGTTCGCGCATCCGGCCGACGGGCGCACGATCGCGGTCGAAGCGGAAATGCCGGCCGACATGGCCGCGCTGGTCGACGCGCTGCGCGGGGACGCGCGCGAGAACGCGGGCTGATCGCGATGAAAGCGCGCGACGGCCTCGTCGTTCCGGACTGGCCCGCGCCGCCGAACATCCGGGCCGTCGTCACGACGCGCGATCTGCCCGGCGCATCGAAGCCGCCGTTCCAGCGGTTCAATCTCGGCGTACGTTGCGGCGACGCTGCCGCGGACGTCGTCGCGAACCGCGCGGCGCTGGTCGAGATGCTCGAATTGCCGGAAGAACCGCGCTGGCTGCGGCAGGTCCACGGCATCGACGTGCACGATGCCGACGCGCTGCTCGCCGATGTCGATCCGGAAGCCGATGCCGCCGTAACGCATCAGCCGGGCCGCGTGCTCGCGATCCTCACCGCCGATTGCATGCCGGTGTTCCTGTGTGCGGACGACGGCACCGCGGTCGGCATCGCGCACGCCGGATGGCGAGGGCTCGCCGGCGGCGTCATCGAAGCGACGATCGCGCAACTCGGCGTCGCGCCGGCGTCGCTGGTCGCGTGGCTCGGTCCCGCGATCGGAGCGCAATCGTACGAAGTGGGCGACGAAGTGCGTGCGGCATTCGTCGACGGCGACCCCGGTGACGCCGATGCGTTCGCACCGACGCAGCCGGGCCACTGGACGTGCGATCTCTACGCGTTGGCGCGCGCGCGTCTCGTGCGCGCCGGCGTGACGCGCATCGCCGGCGGCGGCTTCGATACGTTTTCGGACGATCGCTTCTACTCGTATCGCCGCGATCGCGAGACCGGACGCTTCGCGAGCCTGGTCTGGATCGAGCCTGCGACCGTGCGTGCCCGCACCGACGAAGCCGTCACCGCGGACGCCGCCGGCGATGCGTTGCAGCCGGTGTTCGCACGTCTTCTGGGTGACGCATTCGATCGCCTCCCGCCGCGCGTTCGCGCGCTGCATTCGACGACCGGGCTTCGGCGTTATCGCGGCACGGCCGAGGTGCGCCGCGGCGCGGGCTGGCTTTCGCGGCTCTGCGGCTGGGCGACGAGCCTTCCTCGCGCGGCGGATGCGACGCCCGTCGAAGTCGAGATCGAAGCGAGCGCGCACGAGGAAACCTGGACGCGCCGCTTCGGCACGGAGTGCATGCGCTCGCAACTCCGCCAGCGCGGCGCGCTGCTGCGCGAACGGCTGGGCCTCGCGACGTTCGAGTTCGCGCTGTCGGCCGACGACGGGGTACTGCGCTGGGAGCCGCGCCGCGTCCTCGCGATCGGTCTGCCGTTGCCGACGCGCTGGTTCCGCGGCGTTCGCGCGGCCGAATCGCAGCGCGACGGGCGCTACCGTTTCGAAGTCGAAGCCGCGCTGCCGTGGGTCGGCGAGCTCGTGCGCTACGAAGGCTGGCTCGAGGCCGTCGATGAGTGAAGCGCCGGTCGTCGTGTTCGACGGCGTCTGCGTGCTGTGCAGCCGCTGGGTCCGTTTCATCCTGCGTCACGATCGCAGCGCACGGATCCGGCTCGCATCGATGCAGTCGGCGCCCGGGCGGGCGCTGCTCGCGGAGTTCGGACTCGATCCGGACGATCCGCTCTCGCTGCTCTATGTCGCCGACGGCCGCGGATTCCAGGACAGCGAGGCGATATTGCGCGTGCTCGCGAGCTTCGGCGGCGCGTGGCGCGCGACAGCGGCGCTGCGCGCGATTCCGCGCTTCGTTCGCGATCCGCTGTATCGATGGCTTGCGCGCAACCGCTATCGCTGGTTCGGCCGCACCGGGCAATGCCTGGTGCCGACGCCGGATCAGGCCATGCGCTTCCTCGGCTGAAACCGCTCGATCGAAGTCCTGATCGCGTAGCCGCCGAGCGCTGCGAGAAACTCTTCGAGCGTGAAGAGGCCGACGCAGGGCATTGCGCCGCGCGTCTCGACGTCGCCCGCTGCGATCTTTCGCGCAAGAAGCACCGCAGCCGTCGCGGGAACCTCGGGCCCGTCGCCGCTTTCGGCGACGAGCTGCCAGCGAAGGCCGAGCGGCCGGCCGTCGCGGTCGACGCCCTCGATCTCGACGTGCATCACGCCGGCGTCGCTGCCGATGCGCTCGAAGCGTTCGCTGAGCGATTTCATCGCTCGCGCGTAGCGATCGAGCGAGCGCACGAGCCCGGCGCGCACGAGCCACGAAAGGATCCACAGGGCGAGATGAAGGCGTTTCAGCTCGAGCCCGGCGCGGAAACGGAGCTCGCGAAGTCCGGCGTAACGCCTCGGGAAGAGATCGAGATCCGGGACATCGCAAGCCGCGAGCCAGCGCGGCCCGACCGGCGCCGGGTAGCGATGACGGCGAAGCGATTGCCAGCCCATGACGGCGCGGCGTCGGTGGTCTTCGAGCCATGGCAGCGCCCGACCGACATAGCCGAGGATCGCCGCGACGGTCGCGAGCCCGCGCGGCGTCCGGTTGCCGGGACTGATGCCGATGTCGATCGCATGGAGGTGTGCGAACGCCGGAAGGAAATGGTCGACGACCGCGGCGCTTAAAGCCGGAACGGTGCTCGCGCCGGCGATCGCGACGCGGCCGCGGCCGCGAGCCGCATCGTCGAGCACGCCGAAACCGGCGACGTAGTCGCGCGCGTCGGCGAGGTCGATGTAATCGGCATCCGCATCGAGCGCGGCGCGCGCGACCGCGTAGTCCTGTCGCTGGAACGGGCCGCAGGTGTTGATGACGAGACGCGCGCCCTCGCGCCGGAGCGCGTCGCAAAACCCGGTCGCATGGACGTCGCAGGCGAGCGGCACGAGCATCGCCGCGATGGCCGGATCTTCTCGAAGCGCATCGCAGAGCTTCGCTGCTGCGATGCCGTCGCGGCCGGCAACGACGATGCGCCATCCGCGCTCGCGTGCGAGGCGGCGCACGATCCTCGATCCGAACAGGCCATATCCGCCGAGCACGATCACCGAAAACCCGACCATTCCGTCGTCCGTCGCCGAACAGTCTGCAGTGTGCCGCCTGTCGCGTGAGGCGGCCACCGGCCCAGGGATGATCCGGACGGCCGCAGTGGGGTCAGGGCTTGAACGCGATCGGCAAAAGACCAACATTGGTGCAATCATTTTCAGGCCGGTGTTGCGCGGAGAGTTGCGCATGCGAATGGACAAGCTCACGTCGCGTTTCCAGCAGGCGCTCGCCGATGCGCAGTCGCTTGCGGTCGGGCGCGACCACAACATGCTCGAGCCCGCGCACCTGATGGCGGCCCTGCTCGACCAGCAGGGCGGCTCGACGGTGCCGCTGCTCGCCCAGGCCGGCGTCAACGTGCCGGCGCTGCGCACGCGGATCGGGCAGATCCTCGACCGGCTGCCGAAAGTCGCCGGGCAAGAGGGCAACATCAATGTCTCGAACGATCTCAACCGCCTTCTGAACGTCACCGACAAGCTCGCGCAGCAGCGCGGCGATGCCTTCGTCGCGAGCGAGCTCTTCGTGCTAGCGGCGCTCGACGATCGCGGCGAGCTCGGCGGCGCGCTGAAGTCCGCGGGCGCGACGAAGGCGAACATCGAGGCCGCGATCGAAAAGGTGCGCGGCGGCGAGAAGGTGCAATCCGAGAGCGCCGAGGACCAGCGCCAGGCGCTCGAGAAATACACGATCGACCTCACGGCGCGCTCGGAGAAGGGCAAGCTCGACCCCGTCATCGGCCGCGATGAGGAAATCCGCCGCGTGATCCAGGTGCTGCAGCGGCGCACGAAGAACAATCCGGTGCTGATCGGCGAGCCCGGCGTCGGCAAGACGGCGATCGTCGAAGGCCTCGCGCAGCGCATCGTCAACGGCGAAGTGCCCGAAGGCCTGAAGGACAAGCGCGTGCTCTCGCTCGATATGGGCGCACTGATCGCGGGCGCGAAGTTCCGCGGCGAGTTCGAGGAGCGCCTCAAGGGCGTGCTCAACGATCTTTCCAAGCAGGAAGGCCGCGTCATCCTCTTCATCGACGAGCTGCACACGATGGTCGGCGCCGGCAAGGCCGAAGGCGCGATGGACGCCGGCAACATGCTGAAGCCGGCGCTGGCGCGCGGCGAGTTGCACTGCATCGGCGCGACGACGCTCGACGAATACCGCAAGTACATCGAGAAGGATGCCGCGCTGGAGCGGCGCTTCCAGAAGGTCTACGTCGGCGAGCCGAGCGTCGAGGACACGATCGCGATCCTGCGCGGGCTCAAGGAAAAATACGCCGTGCATCACGGCGTCGAGATCACCGATCCTGCGATCGTCGCGGCGGCGACGCTGTCGCATCGCTACATTCCGGATCGGCAATTGCCCGACAAGGCGATCGACCTCATGGACGAGGCCGCCTCGCGCATCCGCATGGAGATCGATTCGAAGCCGGAGGAGCTCGACCGCAAGGAGCGGCGGCTGATCCAGCTCAAGATCCAGCGCGAGGCGCTGAAGAAGGAGAAGGATCCGGAATCGAAGCAGCGGCTTGCCGATCTCGAGAAGGAGATCGACGTGCTCGAACGCGATTATTCGGATCTCGAGGAAGTCTGGAAATCCGAGAAGGCAACGCTGCAGGGCGCGACGAAGATCAAGGAGCAGATCGAGGCGGCGAAGCTCGAGCTCGAGGCGGCGCAGCGCCGGCAGGATTACGCGAAGATGAGCGAGATCCAGTACGGCCGCATTCCCGAGCTCGAAAAACAGCTCAAGGCCGCGCAGGAAGCCGAGAAGAAGGGCTTCACGCTGCTGCAGGATCGCGTCACCGCCGAGGAAATCGCCGAAGTCGTTGCACGCTGGACCGGCATCCCGGTCTCGAAGATGCTCGAAGGCGAGCGCGAGAAACTGCTGCGCATGGAGGACGAGCTGCACAAGCGCGTCGTCGGCCAGGACGAGG
>Ga0070681_10003478_pt1 | contig 14754 bp, 15 predicted proteins | sample KBSC83BmetaG_FD_65650 | JGI IMG/M metagenome (GOLD analysis project Ga0070681, IMG submission 65650) | Corn rhizosphere microbial communities from Kellogg Biological Station, Michigan, USA - KBS C8-3B metaG | ecosystem: Host-associated > Plants > Roots > Rhizosphere | place: USA: Michigan...
AAGCTTGCACAGGGAAATTCAGACTTGCACTCCATGGACGAAATCTCGCCCATGGGGCAAGGTCGGCAAAAAGCCAATGGGTGCAGGTCAGTAGCCGAAGAAGTCTTCGTTGCAAATATCATCGCTATCAATGCCGGCGCGATTCAATATCTGGCGTTCGCTGCCTTCGGCGATACCAATCAATTCCTCAACCGCCATTTGACTCAGCAGTCGAAACGCATCATGACGCCGTCATCTTACTGCTCCTGCTAATAAGAGCTGTTGATGCCGCTCGTGCCGCTTGCCCGACTGCTGGACTTGTCCGCACGATGCGCGCGAAGGCGGAATGGTTGTGGATCGATTCGAAGTTTTCAGCTTCGACAACATAAGCACTAATGCGCGGCTCCCGCTTCAGCGCGAGCGCTACGTCGCGCACCAGGTCCTCGACGAATTTCGGATTGTCGTACGCGAACTCGGTGACGTACTTCTCATCCGCGCGTTTCAGCAGGCTATATACCTCGCAAGAGGCGCTGCCTTCGGCAATACCAATCAATTCCTCAATCGCCATGTCACTGGAAAGCTCGGCCTCGATCATTATGTGTGAGCGCTGGTTGTGAGCGCCGTAGGCGGAAATTTCCTTTGAACAAGGGCACAGACTGGTCGCTGGCACCGTTACCTGCATCGCGAAGGTATAGTCATCCGGGCCGGATACGCGACCTAGCCAGCGTACGTCGTAATCGAGATGGCTTGTGGCCTTGGAAACGGGCGCGGTTTTCTTTATGAAGTAAGGGAAGCGCATTTCGATCGCACCTGTTTTCGCCCCCAGCCTTTCCAGCATATCGAGCACCAAAGTTTTGAAGCGCTTCTGATCCAAGGCTTCGGTCTGCGCTTCCAGCAGTTCAATGAAGCGCGACATGTGGGTGCCCTTAGCGTTGGCCGGCAGCCCGACCGTCAACGCCAAAGTTGCAATGGTGTGCACCGACTTGTCGTACGCCTTGACCGCCAGCGGAAAACGTACGCCCTTGATGCCTACATCCTCGATGCTGAGGTTGCGGCTGTCGAATTGCGACTGTATATCGGGGAAGACTATTTTTTCTGGGGCATTCATCATCATCCTTTTCGCTGGAACGAATCGTTTGACCGCGCCCAAATAGCCAATCAGGCGAGCGGTTTTCGGAATCAGCTTTCTGAAAATAGCGTGTCCCGGCGAAACCGATAGAGTCCTTATAAAAGCGAAACTTTCTCTCTGATCGATTCACGATGGCTTCTGGGCATTAGATGAAAGTGAGGCGCGTCGCGTTCCCGCCTGGATCGTAAACGCGCTTAGCCGAATGATTGCTCGCCTGCTTGCAAAAAAACATGTCGCCGTACCAGAATTGGGTAGCCGCAAGTTAGGAGTGCGCACTCGGATCGCGCGCTAACGAGCTGGTGGGTGCCGGGGACAGCGTGAAATGCTATTGCTAGACGGCTCCAGCCGTTAATTGCGACGATTGCCAATGTGAGGTTTACCAGCTCGGGATCGCCTCTGGTACGGGCGTCTTTCGCATGCATGTCACGCAATACGCGCAGCCTTTGATTCGGGATGCCGAGTCTTGACGAGTTCAAGGAGCAGGCGCTCGTCCCCCGCTTGTAAACGTAGGATTCAAGCCCCCGCATTGCTTTCACGGCGCCAGGTGTGGCCTTGGCGTATTCGAGGCGCGATTGCATGATTGGTTTTCACATTCGTCGATACTAGTGTTTAGCGTTCGACCGACAGGTGGTAGAACCTCCGCTCGCCTCTTTAAGCCACGCGATGACGTCCACACGTTCCTTGGGGTCAGGGACGCCGGAGAAGACCATTGCCGTACCAGGCATGTATTTCATCGGGTCCGTGAGAAACCCGTTGAGTGTTTTTTCGCTCCATACAATTTTGGCATGGCGCATAGCAGGGGAATAGTCAAATCCCGGAACAGTACCAGCGCGGCGACCGAACACGCCGCAATGCCTGGGTCCGATGCGATTCTCCGTCAATGAATGGCATGCCATGCAGCGGGCATAGATCTGCTCGCCATTCCTGGGATCGCCTGTTGTTTTGGATAGCTGTGTCGCCGCGATAGCGGCGCAGCATTGCAGGAAGAGCGCGCTCACGATCAGCCAGCGACAAACGCCGTGCATGTCTGAATTCATGATTGATGAGCGAGCGCGGCGGTCATGCTGCAACTCCCGCCGCGCCGTGTGGTTGATTTACGATACAAACGCTGACGGTACCGGGTTTTCGCCCAGTGCCTGGCGCAGGATTGCCCAATGCATGGCTTCATCACCGAGGATGCTTGCCGCAGCCTTGGAAAGGTCACGATTGTGAAACGCGGGCACCGCGCCCAGATAGGCGCTTACCGCTCCCTGCTCAAGTCCCGCCGCGAAGCGCAGCACGTCGGCTTGGTTCTTAAGCTTGTCGGTTGGGAACGTGTATTTCACCAAGGCAGCGACCGGCTTTCCGCCGAGCTTGGTGATCGTTTTGGCAAGTAAATCGACGTGTTCCTTGTGCTGGCCCTGAAATTGCACGGCGAGACCCAACACGGGCTTTTCAAGCAGTCCGCTTTCTGCTCCCACCTGATAGGCGGCGATTGCCTGATGCTCGGAACCGAGCGCTGTATTCAGGATACGCACATCGTCAGCGATGGAAGCGGAGCTCGGCTTCGCGTCCGCGGCCAGGCCCTCTCGCCCAGCCATTAGCGCTACCGCGGTCGCCGAGAGCAGAATTCCCGATTTGCCAATGAACGCTCGACGCCCGGCGGCAAACAGAGGATCGTTTAAAAGTTTAACTAATTGCATGATCATTCCTTTCATGTTGTTAAAAAATAATGCACTTGATGCCCGAGACAGTTATAACTCCCGGTTAAGGGTCTTGCTCTCTGCGCCTCGCGTGCAGGCATTTGATTCGTTTCAAGACGGTGCTAACGATGCGATTGCACAGCTCACCGTGCGCCATACATTTCCGCGTGTGACTTTTAGACACGTATGGTTCTATGCTGAAACTCTGCGGCGATTGCATAATTATTTCGCGTGTTTCTCGGATTGCATCTCGCATTTGCATTTCCAGTTGCGAACCAGGTCTACTCCAAATAGTCTTAAATGAATTTTTAGGAAGGATGAATGAGATCTTGTTAATAAAAAAACGAAATATATTGCCGTGTCATAGCAAAATTATTGTTAGCTCTTCAGCCTTTGATTGGACAAGCAATTGTTTGCGTGTCGCGATGTCTCGCCATCTTCATTTGTTGCTTGCAACATTCGCTCGGCGAGTCAATGAATAAAAGGTCTCAGGTACCGCGCAAGATCGATCGGGAGCATCTGCAACGCGGCGTTGGGGCGAGCTACCGTGGAGAATTCACTCAGGATTTAGGATAAAGCCTGCAGCAAGCCTGGCTATCGCGCATGCTGTTTCTTGGCCAAGCGCGGATTTCGATACAGTCATACGACAGCCAAGGATGGCCAGCCGTTGATGACGCGGGAAATTTCTGCCGAGGTTAAGCGCTTCGACGCGAAAGCTTTTGGCAAAGCGCTCCGAGCGGAGAATTTTCCGACCAAAATGAATCCCGCACGGTTCGACCACGTCATGGTCGTTCTGCAGCTGGTAACCGCAGGGACTTCACTTATAAATCCCCAAAAACTGTCGTAAACGAACGGGGCCAGCGCTTTCGCTCGAAAGGCTGATGTTGAGAGAGGCGGATAGTCGAGTTGGCCCCAAGAGGCAACTCATGCTGAGTTCGTATGCGAGTTATCTTGACCCGCTCGCAAAAATAAAATACTGGTCCTTGATTAGTAGTTAGCTATCTATCTGCGGACCTACTGTCCGATTGGCCACTTTACGCATTCCATCTACCGCGTTACGAATTAAGGTTGGTTCAGCATTTGTTCCGTAGACTGCATATGCCGGATAGGAAAACTCGGGCGTATTGGGGACCAATCGTAACGCCCCTGTCTTCAGATATGGTTGAACGGCGCCCATCCTGAAATAGCCGGAGCCGCCGACTTCCAAGATATAGTTAAGGGCGAGCGGGCCCAGACCCACAAATAGCCCAGGGTCCGTCATATCGGGAAAGCTTAGGCTGTGATGCAATGCGAAATCGGACCCCCAATCGACATACACATAGTCTGTGTCAATGATTCTTTCGGGATTGGGGTGAGTGGTTACCAAAACGAGTTTTTCCCTTATGAGGAGTTCGACTTCAAGTCCCGGCCTATGCTGAGGCGTATACAAAATAGCTAGATCCAGCACGCCTTCTGCGACCAGGGTATTCAGATCCTCCGCGACTCCGACTTTAGCGCGCACGGCAACCTCAGGAGCCGCTTCCCGCATCCAAACTAACCACTTTAACAACAGCGGATTCCATAAGCTGAGCTCGCCGCCAATCGCTAATACCACCTGTTTGTTCGGAGGCAACGCAACCTGATGGCAAGCTCGTTCCCAAAGCTGCACGAAAGTCGGCGCATAACGCAGGAGTTGTTCGCCCGCAGGGGTCAATGTTGCGCCGGTTTTATTGCGAACAAAAAGAGGTCGGCCAAGACGCTCTTCTAACAATCGAATTCTCGCGCTCACGGTAGTTTGCGCGACGTGCAATTTTTCAGCGGCGGCACCAAAGTTTCGCTGGGCCACTATCTCGAGAAAAGTGCGAACGACTTCAGTATCCATTCCTTTTACTCCCAGCCAGTCATCTTAGTGCAAAAGAACTGTTACGAAAAGGCAATATATTTCGTTAGACGCATATTTACAACAGGCTAATAATCGTAGTCGTTACCGTATCGTACGAAAGGAGCAACAACATGAAACGGACAACATTGCTTTGCTTGGCTATCGGTGCGCTCATGGCTGCGCCTCTTTATGCGGCACCCATCGAGCTTGGGGCGTCGGTGCAGCTAACTGGATCTCTGGCTAATACGGGGCGCTACTATCGCGACGCGTATCAGTTCGCAGTGGATAAAATTAATTCGGCCGGCGGCGTTAAGGTTGGCGGCGCTCACGAAAAATTGAGTCTAAAGATTCTGGATAATCAGTCGGATGTAAACCTGAGCGTGCGCCAGTACGTGCAACTCGTGACGCAGGACAAGGTCAATTTCCTGCTTGGCCCATTCGCCAGCGATTTTGCGCTCGCGGATTCGGCAATCTCGGAAAAATACAATATCCCGATGATTCAGGGGGGCGGCGCGTCGGACCAGATATTCAGCCGCGGCTATAAATACGTTTTCGGGACGTTGTCGGCGGCAAGCGACTATTTCCAGAGCACAATCGACGCGATACAGAAGCTCAATCCCGCGCCGAGATCCGTGGCGCTACTGTATGCCGACGATGCGTTTGATGTTTCGGTCGCGGATGGTACGCGTAAGCTGCTTGCCAAGACTTCGCTCAAGGTCGCCGTCGACCAGCGCTACAGCTCGAAAGCGTCCGATTTCAGCTCGCTCTTGTCTGTGATCAAGAGCCGGAACGTCGATGCCATTCTGGTCGCGGGCCACGAGACCGAAATCCTGAATTTCATCCGGCAGGCGAAGAGTCTCGACGTCAATCCGATGCTGTACTCGTTTACCGTCGGGGTGCCGAGCGCAGATTTCCGTGCAGCGCTCGGGCGTGATGCCGAATATGCATTCGGCATGACCGCATGGCTGCCCTCCAAAGCGCTCAAGGACGACTACTTCGGTGACGCCGAGCAATTTGCGGGCGAATACCAGAAGCGCTTCGGCTATGAGCCCGATTATCACGCGGCGTCCGCGGTAGCGGACGTGGAGGCATTCGTTAAGGCGATCGAAGCTGCCAACAGTCTGGATGCGGCGAAAGTGCGGGACGCAATTGCACGCCTCGATTTTGACAGCCTGTATGGCCGCATTCACTTTAATTCAAATGGCCAGATCGGTCTGGCGCAAACGGTGGTCCAGATCCAAAAAGGCAAACTGGTGGCGGTCTACGGTCAGAAGGGCTTTATCGAGAAACCGCTCTACCCGATGCCCGCATGGGGGCGGCGTTAGGTGCAGTTGCTCTGGCAAGTCCTGGTAAATGGCGTCTTACTGGGCGGGCTCTATGCCTTGATGGCACTCGGGCTCGCCCTGATCTGGGGCGTGCTCAATATCGTCAATCTGGCGCACGGCGCCCTCATCATGCTGGGCGCCTATGTTTGCTATTACCTGTTTACCGGGTTCGGCTGGGATCCATTCGCTGCGTTGCCGGTGGCGATGCTGGTGTTGTTTTGCCTCGGATATTTGCTACAGCGTTATCTGCTCAATCTTGTGATCCGCGCGCCGATGTTCAATACGCTGTTGATCACGTTCGGGCTTGAGGTCGTGATTACGTATCTTGCGCAAATCGCATTCAGCGCCGATTTCCGTACTATTAATCCCAGCTACGCCGGCGCCAATTTCCCGCTATTTGGCGCCACCGTGCCGGTAGTACGCATCCTAGCGTTCGGTGTGGCGCTGGCGCTTACTGTCGCGCTGTGGCTGCTGCTTGTGCGTACCCGCATCGGCCGCGCAATTCGTGCGACGGCGCAGAATCTGGTGGCGGCGCGGCTTTACGGTGTCGATCCGCGTAGGCTGTACGCGTTGACCTTCGGGCTTGGCGCGGCGCTTGCCGGCGCCGCAGGATCGCTTTACGGCGTGGTGTCGCAAATTAACCCGTACATCGGCGCCGGCCTTACGGCGAAATCGTTTGCGATCGCGATCATCGGTGGACTGGAAAATCCTCTTTACGTGCTGGTCGGCGGCTTATTTCTCGGTATCGCCGAGGCGCTGACCGCTTTGTATATCGGTCCGACCTACACCGATGTCGTGAGCTTCGGTATTCTGGTCCTGGTGTTAATCGTGCGACCCACCGGTCTGCTCGGGAGAACGGCGTGAAGCTGGCGCAGCAGTTGGCGCTTGCCGCGATCGGGGTGGCGGCACTGGCGACTGTACCGTGGTGGGGTTCGGCCGTCTTGATACAGTTCGGCATCAACGCGCTGATACTCGCAACGCTCGCGCAAAGCTGGAATATCATCGGCGGCTACACCGGCTATCCGTCGTTCGGCAATTCGGTGTTTTACGGCCTGGGCGGCTACGGCACGGCGATCGCGATGGTGCAGTTTCATCTCCCGTTTGCCGCCGGACTAGCGCTTGGCGCGATGCTTGCGGTGTTGTTCGCGTTTTTGCTCGGTTTACCGGTGCTGAGATTGCGCGGTCATTATTTCGCAATAGCGACGCTGGGACTGGCCGAAGTGATGGCCGCAATCGTGTCGAACCTCGAAATCGCCGGGCGCAACGTCGGTTTGGTGCTGCCGCTCCTCAAAGGCGACGCGTTGTTCTTCGAGCTGTCACTGGGACTGCTTGCGCTCACGACGCTTGTCGTGGCTTGGATCTCCCGTAGCCGCTTCGGGTTCGGGCTCGTCGCGATCCGCGAGAACGAGGAAGCAGCGGCGGTGATGGGCATCAACACTACGCTGTACAAAGTTCTCGCGTTCGCGTTGTGTAGCGTGTTCACAGCGCTTGCCGGCGGCATACACACTTACTGGATCACGTATCTTGACCCCGATAGCGCGTTTGACATTTCTCTCAATGTGAAAATGATCATCATGGCGGTGTTCGGTGGTGCCGGCACTGTATTCGGCCCGGTGCTGGGAGCATTCCTCCTGTCGGCAATCTCGGAGGTTCTTGCGAGCCGAATCACCAGCATGGCGAGTCTGTTTTTCGGATTGGTGATCGTCGCAGCGATCGTCTTCATGCCACGCGGTTTTGCTGATTTGATACGGCGATTTCGCGAGGTCGGCTGGCGCTATTTTCAGGAAAACGTCAAGGCACACCGACTCTAACATGAGCGCGATACTCGAAATCCGCAATCTCACTAAGCGCTTTCAAGGATTGGTGGCAATCAATAATGTAAATCTCGCGCTGGAGCACAACGAGATTCTAGGTCTGATCGGCCCCAACGGGTCGGGCAAGACCACGCTTGTCAGCCTTGTGAGCGGCACGCTGCAACCGAGCGAAGGCAGCCTGCTGTTCGAGGGGGCGTCGATACAACATGTTCCGGCTTTCCGACGTGCGCACCTCGGCATCGGCCGCACGTTTCAGATCATGCGGCCATTTCCCGGTTTGAGTGTGCTCGACAACGTTGCGGTGGGCGCTTTGTTCGGTACCTCGGGCGGGCATCACCGGCTGCGCGACGCACAGGAAGAAGCGCACCGTTGCCTGCAATTTGTGGGTCTTAATAATCGCGCGGCGCAGCGCGCCGACGCGCTGGGCGGGCCAGACCGCAAGCGGCTTGAACTCGCGAAGGCGCTCGCGATGAGGCCCAGGCTGCTGCTGCTCGATGAAGTGATGGCGGGACTCAATCACGTCGAGATCGAGGAAGTGGTAGGGATCATCAAGAAAGTGCGTGAACGGGGCATCAGCATCCTCGTCATCGAGCACGTGATGAAGGCGATCAAACACCTGTCCGATCGACTGGTGGTGCTGAATCATGGCGAGAAGATCGCCGAAGGTAAACCGGATGACGTGCTCAACGATCCACAGGTTGTGACAGCGTATCTCGGACGCAAACGAATATGAGCGAAGCGCTGTTACGGGTGGAAGGATTGAGCGCGGGTTACGGCAAGGTGCCGGTGCTGCGCGAAATTGGGCTCGAGATCGCCCGCGGCGAGATTATCGCTTTGGTGGGCAGCAACGGCGCTGGCAAAACCACGCTGCTGCGGGCGTTGTCGCGTGTGATTCCAAGCGCAGGACATATCACGTTCGCGGGACGCGCGCTCGACGATCTCACGCCGGACCAAGTGTTCAACCTGGGTCTCGTTCAGGTGCCGGAAGGCCGCCAGTTGTTCGATCAGATGACGATCGAGGAAAACCTGCTGATGGGAGCGTACCGCCGTGCTGATCGTGCCGCTATCGCCGCCGATCTCAATCAAATGTACACACTGTTCCCCACGCTGGGCGAGCGGCGGCGCCAGCGCGCCGGAAGCATGTCGGGCGGCGAGCAGCAAATGTGTGCGATGGCGCGTGGATTGATGGCTGCACCCAAGCTCATGATGGTCGATGAGATGAGTTTGGGGCTGGCGCCGGTCGTCGTCGACCAGTTGCTCGACGTGCTCACGAAAATCCGCGGCGAAGGTGTCACCCTGTTGCTGGTGGAGCAAGATGTTTTTTCGGCATTTCATGTTGCCGATCGTGGTTACGTGCTCGAGACGGGCAGGATCATCCGCACCGGCAGCGCATTAGAGCTGGCCGGCGATCCGGAGGTGCAGCGCGCCTATCTCGGGATTTAGATGCCGGCTGCGCGCCGCAAAAATTCCATCCGGGTGCACGACACTAATCAGTATCAGCGTCCCGCAGCCCGCCGCCAATCTACAGTGGATTGTATGTAAGGCAAATTACTCAATTTAGGAGGAAACTATGTTCAAGCACATTCTACTGCCAACGGATGGCTCGAAGCTTTCCGACCAGGGTGTAAAACAGACGATTAAAATGGCCAAGGCGCTTGGAGCAAAAATCACGGCGGTTCACGTCATGAATAACTACCACGTAGTCTTGCAAGATGAAGGTTTCTTGATGCCGGATGTGCCGGTCTTGAGGAAACGCCTTGAAGAAATTAGGTCGAGACAAGTAAGAGAGATCCTGGGTTCGGTTAAAGAGGCTGCAGATAAAGTTGGCGTAAGATGCGACACGGTAGTGGCAATCGGTGACATGCCTTACGAGATGATCATCAAGCAAGCCAAGAAATCTAAGTGCGACCTGATCATGATGGCTTCACACGGCCGCAGGGGCATAAAGGGTATCCTGCTCGGTAGCGAAACCGCCAAGGTGCTAACGCACTCTAAGATACCTGTGCTGGTATTGCGCTAAGTCTAGCGCACAGCCTACGTTGTCGGGTTACCCCATTTATTTAGCCTAGCTCAATGACGTGCAATGATCGAAAACGAAGAACATGAAAACAGAATGTGGCTACTCTCCATCGGTCATCCTAGTTTCGTCCATGCTCTATGACAAAAGCATGGGTACTGACTTATTTCTCATGATGTCCCAGTTTCAATGCTGCGTGCGTTGTGTGTGAGAACAGAGCGGATCACCACAACCCAAGGTGGCTCCCCGCACCCGCAGCGTTGAATCGATATTCGGATGGCGTGGCAATTAGTTTAGGCTGCCGAGAATATGTTGATGCCATGGAGTGCGGTCGGATGAGCGCATCGGAAACATCACCTGCCATAAAGTCAGCCACTACGGTCGAGGAGTTGGTCGCAGCAACCAAGGATACGGGCATCCGCCGAATTCTCGCCCGCGGTGATTTGGCCAATGCGCCATCCATCCGTCTCTCTACCGAACAATTTTTGCAAGGTGACGGCGACGAGTCTAAGATCGCTTTTGCCCCTATGACCGATGGTCTTCAGCTTTCTTCGGACAACCGGGTTCAAGATATTCGTCCTCACGCCTCTCCGGATGAGCGCGCGATCTCCAACGACATGACCGTGGATTGCTTGGGTCGGATTGAACTGCGCGACGCGACCACGACCAGCCGCGTTCAGATTCTCGCGCGCGACAAGGTGCGGGGCGGCCATGTAGATGTGAACGGTCTCGACATTGTAGCAGCAGACGTCTGGGGGAAAAGCGAGCGGCCCCACGGTTACGGCGTTTATTTCTCCACGGTGCCTTCATTCTCTGGAACATGCAGTCCGAAGAACATGTGGTCATATGCGCAGACCTGGTCGACCTCTCGGCCGGAGCACCGCACGTGCGTTGCACGACGTGACGACTATGGAATGGATCGCTGATCCTCAGGCATGGGTTGCGCTCGCCACCCTCACGGCGCTCGAGATGGTGCTGGGCGTCGACAATATCATCTTCATTTCGATACTAGTCGGGCACTTGCCCAAGAGCCAGCGGGCGAGGGCCCGCACTATTGGACTCGCCCTGGCCGCTGGCACCCGCATCCTGCTACTGCTATTGATTACCTGGGTCATGTCGCTGACCGAACCGCTAATCCATGTACTCGGCAAAGATATTTCCGGGCGCGGCCTCATCTTGGTCGGCGGTGGACTCTTCCTGCTCTGGAAGAGCGTACACGAGATTCACGGCGCCCTCGAAGGTGACGAGCAGACGCAGGGGGCGGGTAAAGTTGCGGCCTCTTTTCTCTTCGTAATTGGTCAGATCGCTGTGATCGACATCGTTTTCTCGCTGGACTCCGTGATCACAGCAGTCGGTCTCGTCGATGAAATCGGGATCATGATCATTGCGATACTACTCGCCGTCGGAGTCATGATTTTCGCGGCGAGTGCAGTGAGCCGGTTCGTGGATGCGCATCCGACGATCAAAATGCTTGCGCTGAGCTTCCTCGTGTTGGTAGGTGTTGCGCTGATTGCGGACGGCTGGGGCTTCCACATTCCGAAGGGTTACATCTATTTCTCGATGGCTTTCGCGATCAGCGTGGAAATGCTCAACATACGAATGCGCAAGCGCGTAAAAGAGGTCCTGCAGTTGCGGCGCAGCGGACAGCTTAAACACGACGCATCGACGTGTGAGTCCGCTCAGGATTGAGCGCATATATCAAGTGGGTGACGTGGAGGCAGCCACGCGTCTAATGAACAGCGACAGTATGTGAAAGTGCAGGCGGCATTAGATTAAAGCAGGCTTTTACGGTATTTAAGTATTTGCAACAAAGTGTTCCGGCTGGGCAGGGTACCAAATTTACGTGTAACAGGCAAAATAGCTCCATCAGCGTTGTTGTCAAGGGAGGCCTCATGGGACGTATCAGCTACGTAAATCCAAACGAAATCGAAGAACCTGATTTGCGCGATGCATTACGTCAGGCGATGCTGCGCAGTACTCCGCGCCCTGAAATTCAGGCCGTGCGTGCCCATCAGCCGGAAGTGCTGCGCGCCTTCCTCTACAGCTGGGAGCGGCTTTTCAAGGGGGGGATCGTCGACCGCCATATCAAGGAGCTCTGCCGGCTGCGAGTTGCCCAAACCCTCGGCTGCGACTACTGAGGGAATCAGCGCGCCGTCCAGTTTGGAGGGCAGCGTGAAACGAAACATGTCGCCGACGAGGAGAAGTTGGAGAGTCTTAAGAACTTCGAAAACGCGCCGCACTTTACCGAACGCGAGCGCGTAGCGCTTCGCTATACCGATGCGATTTGCTGGGATCCTTCGAGCGCTGACGACCAGATGTGGAAGGATTTGCACGCTCACTTCACGGAACCCGAACTGGTCGAGCTCGGCTCGTTTATCGGTTACATTGCAGGTGGTCAGCGTTGGATTCGTACGCTGGGTATCGAGCATGGCGAGGTGCTGGCGGATACTACCGTCGGCTTGAGCCCAAGCGCTACAAAAAAAATCGTCGCCCACACCGAGAGAGATGTCGGGGAGAGCATGCCTACTGGAGTTCACCTGCCAGCAATGCTTGATAGCCGTCCGAAAAGGAGCACCTTGGATTCGCCGATAGAAGAACATCAGATTACAAACATCGCTGCGCTAGAACATCTTTATGGCGCGCCAGCAGGCGCCGCGGTGGAGAAAGAGATTGATCACGTTCACCCACATTACCAAGCGCTGATTGCGGCGTCCCCGTTTGTGGTTCTTGCAACCGGTGGTCCCGACGGACTCGACACTTCCCCACGCGGCGATGCAGCAGGCTTTGTGATAGTCGAAAACGAGAAGACGTTATTGATCCCAGACCGGCGCGGCAATAATCGCGTGGACAGTTTGCGCAACATTATTGCGAATCCGTATGTTGCGTTGCTGTTTTTGATTCCGGGTGTTGGCGAGACGCTCCGAGTCAATGGGCAGGCAATTATTTCCACTGACCCGACACTGCTGGAACGATTCTGCATCGACGGGAAGCTGCCGCGTTCGGTGATCGTAGTTCGCGTCGATACGGTGTTTTTTCAATGTTCGCGTGCCATCTGGCGGTCCAAGCTCTGGGACCCGACGCAACACATCGACCGAAGCAGTCTGCCCAGCCTGGGCACGATGATCGCCGATATCAGTCAGTCCCGGATAAACGCGGAAAATTATGACCGCGGCCTGTATGAGCGTTTGAAAGCGGCGCTTTACTAAACATCCTGTACCAAAAGCTAACACCCGCCGCGCCGGCCCGATTCCGGTTTTTGGCGCGAAGCGGCTCTGGTGGGGGAATGTCGCGAATGCAAACCGCGAGTTTGTATCCCACTCGGGGATGGATGAGAACCCTCGAAGGCGAAGCAGAGATTGCCGAGGTGGACGAAGGCCCACGAGCCAAAATCGTTTACGGCGCACCGCAAGGCTTTTTGCCGTTCAGTCGGCTTCAAGCTGACAGTTTTTTGAACCAACCAGCTCAAACCCTCCATCGGGATATGCATGCGGCGCGCAAGCCCGCATGAGAATCGGTGGCAATCGACTTCGAAATAGGGCTGGTGCCAATCGCGTCGCGGGCATAGGTGTCGTTGGCTATGTCCGCACACTCTCCGCATCCGCCGACTCGTCAGGTAACATCACTATATTATTGGGCATCAGAAATCTTCGGCGTTGATCTGCAAACATTTCGGTGCTGCACAAATTGCTTTCAAGGCGCGTGCACAGCTCCCATGTCGTTATACCGAGCATATCAAAAGAAGGGGCGCAGAGGCGTGCATAGTAACGTCGAAGAAGAACGGGCTTGCGGGCAATCTCGGTATCGCCAACGCTTATCTGCCGCTCAACGGCAGGCAAATCGCGAACTTAATTAGCAACCGTATTCGATACATTGGCTCGACCAGAACCCAATTAGTGATAATCCGGACCGGTTATCGATAACTAGGATGGTGACCAATTCATGAATTGGTGGTGGGCGTATCTTGCGCTCGGCGCTTTTGTCGGGTTTTTCTCCGGCCTGCTCGGCGTCGGCGGTGGTGCCGTGATAGTGCCGATTCTGACGCTCATCTTCGTCAGTAAACAGCTTGCGCCGAACCACGTCGTACATATCGCGCTAGGGACGGCAATGGCCACCATCCTTTTTACATCGGCTTCCAGTATAGTAAGCCACCACCGACGCCGTGCTGTGAACTGGCACATGTTGCGCGACTTGGTTCCGGGCATTGTCCTGGGCACATTCTGCGGCGCAGTGCTCGCAGGTCACCTTAACGCGCTTGTCTTGGGCATCTTATTCGCCGCGGTCGTGTATTTTAGTGCAACGCAGCTGCTGCTTGATATCAAACCGAAAACCGATCGCCGTTTACCGGGAACCGCAGGCATGTGGCTGGCGGGTGGTGCTATTGGTGCGCTTTCGAGTCTCGCAGCCCTAGCTGGTGCTTCGCTGACGGTACCATTCTTGGTCGGTCGCAACGTGCGCGTGCACGAAGCGATCGGAACGGCTGCAGCCGTTGGCTGGCCCTTGGCATTTGCTGGCACGGTGGGCTACGTTGTTTCCGGTCTCGGCGCAGTTGGTCTTCCTGATCATAGCGTGGGGTTCGTCTATCTACCGGCGGTGTTGTGGATCGCGATCGCAAGCGTAATCATGGCGCCACTCGGTGCGAGCGTCGCGCATCGTATTCCCGGAAGAACGCTCAAACGGATCTTCGCGTTGTTGCTGTATGCGCTTGCGACCAGGATGCTATGGAGTCTGCTTCAACACTGATCTGCGGGCTTCATGCTGGCTGACCGACATTCTTGTTGTCGGGTAGCGCGGTGGTGGGTTCTTTACGTTCATCGGCGCGCGCAGGAACGCGGCGGTTCAACTGCACGTGATGACGATCCACCTGCTCGGGGCGCCTGCGTGCGGCGCCCCCGTAACTCATCGTAAGTTCGTTTGTTCTTTAGCTTAACGCGGGCGCCTTAAATAAAG
>Ga0070681_10003479_pt1 | contig 14752 bp, 11 predicted proteins | sample KBSC83BmetaG_FD_65650 | JGI IMG/M metagenome (GOLD analysis project Ga0070681, IMG submission 65650) | Corn rhizosphere microbial communities from Kellogg Biological Station, Michigan, USA - KBS C8-3B metaG | ecosystem: Host-associated > Plants > Roots > Rhizosphere | place: USA: Michigan...
AGGCGGCAGGCGGCAGGCGAACTGCCGGGGACGGGCGACGGGCGACGGGCGACGGGGGACGGGCGACGGGCGACGGGCGACGGGCGAACGGGAAAAAGGCGTGTCATCCCGAGCCGGCAGGCGAGGGATCCTCAGGGGCCCGATAGAGGGCCCTCGCTCGGGACGATGAGGATCCCTCGCTGCGCTCGGGATGACACCCGCAGTCGGATGACACCCGCGCTCGGGATGACACGGGGCGGGTAATAGCAGCAGCAAGCGGGAGTAGCCCGCAGCCGTCGGCCGTCGGCTACCAGCTTGCAGCCGCAAGCAGCGAGCAGCCGCATGCTTCCTTGCGTGCCGTCTACGCCGGATGGGAGATTGCCGTCGCTCGACATACCCGTCCTCCTTCCTCAACTCGACCGACATGCGCGCAGTCCGTTGGATCGGTGCCGCCGCGATCGCCATCGCTGCGGCGTGCACGCACTCCACGCCGGCCCAGACGCCCGCGCGACCGCAGCCACAGTCGCCGCCGGCGCCGTCGCCTAACGCGCAGTCGTCCTCGGGCGGTCAGGCCCCAGCGATCGCGACGAGCATCGCCAGCCGCACCGGCGGGATGGAACGTCGCGCCGGACTGATTCCACTGTATCTCGACGAACGGCAAGGGAAGCTGTTCCTCGAGATCCCGCGCGACTCCATGCGCGTGCTCGCGTTCTTCCTTCAATCCACTGGGCTTGGGTCCAACCCAATCGGCATCGATCGCGGTGCGAACGGGCCGGATCACGTCGCGCGCTTCGATCGCAACGGCGACCGCGTGCTCGTGATATTCGAGAACTGGAACTACCGCGGCAACGCTCCCGGCCTCGCGACGACGATCGCGGAGTCGTTTCCCGCGAGCACGGTCGCAGCGCTTCCGCTGCTCGCAGTGGAAGACGGGAAGCTCCTCGTGGACGCGACCGACTTCGTCTATCGCGACTGGCTCGACGTATCCGGCACGCTCTCGCGCACGAACGAAGGCACCTACTCGTTGGCGCGCGACCGCTCGAGCATCGACCGCGCGTACACGAAAGCATTCCCGGAGAACACCGAGATCGACGTCGCGCTGACCTTCGCCGCGCAAGGACGGCCGGGAGAAACCATCTCGTCGATCGTCCCCGACGGTCGAGCGTTCACGCTTCGGCAGCACATCTCGTTCGTTCAGCTTCCCGATGCGGAATACCGGCCGCGCACGCTCGACCCGCGCGTCGGCTTCTTCGGCATCACGTTCAAGGACTACGCGCAGCCGATTCAGGGTGCGCTCGAGCAGCGCTGGATCTCGCGCCATCGGCTCGAGCGCGTGAACCCTAACGATCCGAACAGCGGCTTCCGCAAACCCATCGTCTACTACATCGATCCCGGCATTCCCGAGCCGCTTCGCTCGGCCACGGTCGAGGGGGCGCGGTTCTGGGAGGAAGCGTTCAACCAGGCAGGCCTGCGCGGTGCGTTCCGCGTCGAGATGTTGCCGGCTGGCGCGGACCCCATGGACGCGCGGTACAACGCCGTGATGTGGGTGAACCGGAACGAGCGCGGCTGGTCATTCGGCGGCTCGCAAGGCGATCCCCGAACGGGCGAGATCATCAAGGGCGTCGCCCACATGGATTCTCACCGCAACCGGACGGACTACAACATCTACGCGTCGCTGGTTGGCGCGGCGCCGGCAGCCGCCGACACCGCGTTCGTGCTCGCGCGCGTACGTCAGGTGACCGCCCACGAGATCGGGCACACGATCGGCATGGCGCACAATTACATCGCGAGCACGTACGAGCGTGGTTCCGTGATGGACTATCCCGCGCCGCGCGTTAGGCTCGATGCCTCGGGCCAGATCGACCTCCGCGCCGCGTACGACCGCGGCCCCGGCGCGTACGACGTCTGGGCAGTGCGATGGGCGTACGGCATCTTCCCGGCGGCCACCGAGCGCGACTCGCTCGAGGCGATCGTGCGCGAGGGTCTGCGAAAGGGTTACCTGTTTCTCTCGGACGCCGACGCACGCCCCGAGTTCGCCTCGGACCCACGGGTGAACCTCTGGGACGATGCCGCGACGGAGCTGGAGTTTCTCAAGGCACAGACCGACGTGCGACGTGTTGCAATGCGACGCTTCGGACTCGCGAACCTCCGGCCCGGCGAGCCGGTGGCGCTGCTCCAGGAACGGCTCGCGCCGCTCTACTTCTTCCATCGGTTCGCGATCAATGGCGCGACCAAGGCGATCGGCGGCCTCGAATACAGCAACGCTGTTGTCGGAGACGGCCAGCAGGCATCGCGTTCCGTCAGCGCCGCTCGGCAACGTCAGGCGTTGTCATCGCTGATCGCCGCACTGCAGCCGGCCGAGCTCGCGATTCCCGATACAGTGCTCACGCTGCTCGCGCCGCGGCCGTTCTCGTATAACGGCTCGGTGGAGCTGTTCGGAACGCGTACGCGCCCGGCGTTCGACGAGCTTGGCGCCGCGCGCACGCTCGCGCAGATGATCATCGACGGCGTCCTTCAGCGCGAACGCGCCGCGCGGCTCGTTCAGCAAGCGTCGTACGGTGAACGGCCGCTGACGCTTTCCGAGACGATCGACGCGCTCGTTACGGGAACGTGGGGTGGAGCGGTGCCGGCGTCGTCGAAGCTGGCCGCATTGAAGCGCGTGACGCAGCGCGCAGTGGTCGATCGACTGCTCATGCTGGCCGCCGACAGCGGCGCTGCGCCCGAGGTTCGTGCGATGGTGCAGTACAAGCTCACGGAACTTGCCGCCCGAGCAAAAGCGCAGACTCGCGCTGGCAGCATCGAGCAACAGGCGCACTTCGCGAGCATTGCCGCCGATGTCGCACGCTGGATCGAGCGCCGAGAGTTGCCGGCGCTAAGTCCCGCGTTGCGTGCTCCGCCGGGCGATCCGTTTGGCGAAGACATTCCCTGATGGGTCGGACTCGAGCATGCCGTCGTGAAACGTTCGATCCCCAAGGACGTACGGCTCCGAAACGGCTCGAGCCAGGTCTTCGGAACGACACAACCCACCGGGTTCAATCGTCACCATGTCTCGCCCTGCTCGCATCTTCAGCGCGCTCGTGACGCTTGCGGCAGTAACCTCTTTCGCTGCGATCACGCCCGCCCTTTCCGCCCAGACCAACACCACGCGTCGGGAGCCCGCGGCGGCACGTGGCTACGGCGACCTGAACTTCGCCGTGTCCCAGCCGATTGGAGACTTCGGCAAATTCATCGGGACGGGCTACGGTCTCACCGGCGGGTTCGTCTGGAATATCGACCGCGATCGCGTCTTCGGGATTCGCGCGGAGGGCGGATTCATCCAGTACGGGAGCGAGACGATCGGCGGATGCCTCGTGAGCTGCCGTGTCCCGGTCGACGTGACGACCACCAACGACATCGGCTTTGGCGGCATCGGGCCGCAGATCTCTGTGCCCGCCGGCCTGTTCCGCCCGTACGTCAACGCGACCGCCGGCTTCAGCTACTTCTTCACGCATTCGTCGATCGGCGACAGCGATGAGTACGACTCCGGCGCGTACGATCACACGAATCACGACGACCTGGTGTTCGCCGTGACCGGTGGCGGCGGCGTGTTGATTCCCGTGTCAATGCGAACGATTCCGGTACTGCTCGACCTCGGCGCCACGGTTCACCGGAACGGCCAGGCGAGCTATCTCCGCACAGGGAGCATCAAGGACCTTCCGGACGGGAACATCGTGATCAATCCGATCCGCAGCGACGCGAACTTCGTCACGTATCGCATCGGCGTCTCGATCGGCATACCGACGCGACGTTAGGCCGATCGGTTGATGCCGTCGTTAGGTGTCGGCTAGTCTTCCCGCCAGCGCCGCTCCCGCTTCTTGTCACTGAGCCGCCGCTTCGACTCGAGTCGCGCCTGTTTCGCGGCCCGGGTCGGCTTCGTGGGCCGCCGCTTCTTCGGAACAATGAGCGACTGGCGCACGAGCTCCGCCATCCGCGCTTCGGCGGCCTCTCGATTCTGGCGCTGGCTCCGCCGATCGCTCGCGACGACGCGCAGGTTCCGCTCGCCGTCCAGTCGCGACGACAGCTTCTGCAGCACACGCTCGCGCTGCTCGTCCGTCAACGCTCGCGACGCCGCCACGTTCCATACGAGCTCGATGCGGGTGGACGACGTGTTCACGTGCTGTCCGCCGGCGCCGCCGGACCGTGAAGCCCGCGCCACGAGCTCGTCGCGCGGGATGACGACGCTCTCGTTGACGCGAACGCCGTCTCCCGTGTCGTCGGCCATGCGCTAGTGTGCCGCCGCGCCGGCTGGCGTGGTCGTGGCCACCTTGTCCGCGTTGTCACGATGCACCCGCAGCCCGGCGACGCGGCGGCCCTCGAGCGCAATGATCTCGAGCTCGCCACCAGGGAAGGGGACGCGGTCACCAATCTTCGGGAGGCGGCCGAGTCGCCCGAACGCGTAGCCGCCTAACGTGGTCCAGTCGCCCTCGGGGATCCGCAACCCGTAATCCGACCGCACGTCCACGAGTGACATCGACCCGGCCAGCTCGAGAACGCCGTCCATGATCACGGCGGTGCGCGATGCGAAGTCGTACTCGTCCGCAATGTCCCCGACCACCTCCTCGACGAGGTCCTCCATCGTCAGGATCCCCGCCGTGCCGCCGTATTCGTCGAGCACCACGGCCATCTGCGCGCGCGTCTTCCGCAGGTCATCCATCACGCGCTCCGCCGGCTTGCTCGATGGGACGTACAGCGCCGGCCTCACGAAATCCTTGAGCGCGAACCGCTGCTGGCCATCGTGCAGCCAGAGATCCTTGGCGACGAAGACGCCGAGCACGTCGTCGAGCGTTTCCCGATACACGGGATAGCGCGAGTACCGCTCGCGCCGTACGACGGCCCACACCTCCTCCTCGGTGCTGTCGATGTCCACCGCCGCGACCTCGGTCCGCGGGCGCATAACGTCGTAGGCCTTCTTCTCGTGGAAGTCGAATACCCCGGCGAGCATCGCGGAGTCCGTCTCGTCGAGCGTTCCATGAGCGCGCGCCTGCATGACGAGCAGTCGGAGCTCCTCGGGGGAGTGTACGTGGTGGGCGTCCGATTGCGGGCTGATGCCGAGTCGCCGCAGCAGCATGTTCGCCGCGCCGTACAACAGGCTGATCGCGGGCGACATGACTTTCGCGAACACCATCAGCGGCACGACGAGATAGCGACTCACCCCCTCGGCCTTCACGAGGGCGATTGCCTTCGGGGTCAGCTCGCCGAGGACGATGTGCAGGAACGTGATGACGACGAACGCGGTCGTGGCGCCGGCAACCGTGTGCACGGCGGCCGCGGCCGGCCTGATCCCGAACGACGCGAGCGCACGGTCCATCAGTCCTGCGAGCGCCGGCTCGCCTATCCAGCCCAGACCGAGCGACGTGAGCGTGATGCCGAGCTGCGTGGCCGAGATGTATCGGTTCAGGTTCTTCATGGCGGCCTGTGCCGCCTTCGCGAGTCGGTCGCCCTCGCTCGCCATCTGATCGATTCTGCTGCGTCTCGCGCTCACCAGCGCGAACTCGGCGGCAACGAAAAAGGCGTTCGCCACGACCAGGAGAACTACCAGTCCCAGACGCCACGCGTACGCACTGAAGCTCAGATGTTCAGCTGCTTGCACTCGGAAACAACCTCCCTACGAGATCGTCCAGATCGTAGCAGAATGCCATAGCTCGCCTGAAGTCTACTCCAGCGCAAATTGCAACGCGTTCAGTCTGTGCACCCTGTCACCAAACCCGACGACACCACTCGTCAGACGATCCTCGATCCGCACAGGATCCTGCGCTGGGTGCACCTGGCTCGCTTGGCGATCTCCGGCGCGATTTTCGTGGCGGCGGTGCTCGCGTGGAGAAATGCTGACGCGAGCCTGACTCTCGCTGCCTCGCTGCTGATAACCGGTGCGCTCGTCTTCACCTCCGGCTCCGCACTGTACAGCGGCATTCACAAGAAACCACTCGGCGCCGGATTCTTTTACAGCCAGTCGCTCTTCGACCTCGTTGTCGTCACGACGATCGTTCACGTAACGGGCAGCGCAACCTCGCAGTTCGCAGCGCTTTACATACTCGTTATCGCTGCTGCCTCGCTGCTCCTGCCGGCTGCCGGCGGCTTGCTGATCGCGGCGCTCGGCTGCGTTCTCTACTTCGCCGACGTCATCATAACGCCCGCCACGCCCCTTGACCTCGGGGTCTGGTTGCAGCTCGGAGTCTTCGCGGCTGTGGCGCTCGGAAGTGGATACATCGCCGCTCGGCTGCGTCAGGCGGGGGCGGGCACTCAGCAACTCGCCGCGGAGCTGGTGAAGGTCCGCCTCCAGGCTGCCGACATCCTCAAGAACATACGCAGCGGAATCGTCACGGTCGACGCCTCGGGCGGGCTCGTGTATGCGAACCCGGCGGCCTCGCAACTCCTCGGGATTCCGCTCGATGACCACGTAGGCTCTCGGGTACTCGAAACGATCTCCGGTGCGGCGCCAGAGCTGGCCCGCGCGCTCGGTCGCGCTGCGCGAGACGGCACACGCACGTCCCGCGCCGAGGGCACCATCACGACGCACGACCGACGGTTTCCGATTGGCCTCAACACGACGAGGTCCGAGGGCGATGCCGCGAGCGCGACAGCCACGGCGATCTTCCAGGACATCTCCGACCAGAAGCGGCTCGACACACTGAATGCGCGCGCGGAGCGTCTGGAGGCCGTCGCAGAGCTGAGCGCGTCCCTGGCGCACGAGATCAAGAATCCGCTCGCCGCGATCCGGAGCGCCGTCGAAACGCTCGGTCGCTCGCCTCGCACGAACGCGGACGAACGAACCCTGGCCGACCTCATCGTCCGCGAGTCCGATCGACTCTCACGTCTCTTGTCCGAGTTCCTCGACTTCGCGCGCGTGCGCGTCACCAAAGTGGAGCCGCTCGATCTCGCGGCCATCGCGCGCGGGGCAGCGAGTCTTGCCGCCGCGCATCCGGATCGGCCCAGCGACGTGGAAGTCGTCTGCGTCGGCGCGAACGAGAGCATCGTCGTCGAAGGCGACGAGGATCTGCTGCATCGTGCGGTGTTCAACCTGACGCTCAACGCCGTGCAGGCGTCGCCGGACGGTGGACGCGTGCGCGTGGAGCTTGCGCCGTTGTCGATGGATCAGGTTCCGGCCGGCGTTTCGTTCGACCTGGGCGGCATAGCGCTTCGCGTGTCCGACGACGGGCCCGGAATCCCCGCCGAGATTCGCGACCGTCTGTTCGACCCGTTCTTCACCACGAAGCCCGGTGGCTCCGGGCTTGGCCTCAGCATCGTGCATCGGGCGATCGAGGCGCACGCGGGGTTCGTGTTCGTCGACAGCGACGACCGCGGAACGCGCGTCACCGTCCTCTTGCCTTCTCATCAGTCCGACAACGGAGAACTCGTGTGACCGAGCGTTCGAACGGCGTGCCTAACGTCCTGATCATTGACGACGAGGCCGGGATCCTGGACTCCCTTCGCATCCTTCTCAAGAACGAAGGGTTCACGCCCCACGTGGCACTGGGTGGGAAGCAGGGGCTCGATCAAATCGAGTCGCTGTCGCCCGACATCGTGCTCAGCGACGTGCGCATGCCCACGGTGAGCGGGCTTCAGGTGCTCTCGGCGGCGAAGCTGCGAGATCCGGAGACGCCCGTCATCCTGATGACCGCGCAGGCGACGCTGCAGTCGGCGATGCAGGCAGTGAACGAAGGCGCGTTCTACTACATCCAGAAGCCATTTCGCAACGACGAGCTCGTGGCGATTCTGCGTCGCGCCGCGGAGCACCGCCGTCTGCGCGTCGAAAACACGTCACTCAAGCAGGAAATCAGGCGCCGCGACCGGCACACGGGTTCGCGCCCAATCGGGAACAGTCGCAACTGGATCGATGTCCTGCGCCTTGCCGAGACGGTCGCGCCCACGGACTCGATGGTGCTCATTCAAGGCGAGTCGGGCACCGGGAAGGAAGTGATCGCTCGCTACATCCACGACCTCTCGAATCGGGATGACGGTCCGTTTCTCTCGATCAACTGTGGCGCGCTTCCGGAAAGCCTGCTCGAGAGCGAGTTGTTTGGCCACGTGAAGGGCTCGTTTACCGGTGCAGTGAAGGACAAGGCCGGGTTATTCTCCGCAGCGGCAAAGGGAACGTTCTTTCTCGACGAGATCGGCGAGACGACGGCGGCCACGCAGGTGAAGCTGCTCCGGGTGCTGCAGCACCGTGAAGTCATCCCGGTTGGCGCGACCGAAGCGCAGCCGATCGATACGCGACTGCTCGCGGCCACGAACCGGGATCTCGAGGAGGAGATCCGCCGCGGCGGGTTCCGGCGCGACCTCTACTATCGGCTCAACGTCATCGCCATCCATCTGCCGCCTCTGCGCGAACGCCCCGAGGACATTCTTCTGCTCGCCGGTGCCTTCCTCGATCGCTCCGCGACGGCGCGCGACGAAGCGCCCAAGCGATTGAGCGCGACGGCCCAGGATGCCATGATGCACTACCAGTGGCCCGGCAACGTTCGCGAGCTGGAGAACGCGCTCGAGCGGGCGGTGATTCTCACGTCGGGCGAAGTGATCGAGCTGGACTCGTTGCCGGAGCGAATCACCACGCCGGAGCCGATCAAGCTCGTCGACGAACGCCCGGTGCGAAACCCGACGCTCGAGATGATCGAGCGGGCCTACATCATGTGGGTGCTGCAGAGCGAGGCAGGGAACAAGACGCGCGCGGCGGAGACGTTAGGCATCGACCCGTCCACGCTGCATCGCAAGCTGTCGCGCTTCGGGGCCGAGGCGTGACGCAGAGCAGCACGCTCCCGGTGCGGCCGCGCGTCGCACCCTTCCCCGTATTCATCGACCTGATGGGCCGCGACCGCGTCCGGCGCATGGTGCTGATGTCGGGCCTGGCCGCGGCGCTCGTCGTGTACATGAACGTACTGGGCAACGGATTCGTGCTGGACGACGGTGGCACCATCGTTCGGAACCCGGTCGTGACGTCGCCGGCCGCAGCGTGGCGGGCGTTCACGCTGCCCTACTGGCCGGACGCCATCGGCGGCGGCCAGTATCGCCCGCTCGGGATCCTCTCGTTCGCGCTGGACTGGCAGCTCTCGGGCGGCGACCCGCGCTGGTTCCACGCCGTGAACGTGTTCTGGCATGCGGCGGCGACCCTGCTTGTCGGATGGCTCGCGTGCGAGCTGCTGGCGCCCGTCGCGGCCGGGGTCGCCACGATTCTGTTCGCGGTGCACCCCGTTCACGTCGAAGCGGTGTCGAACGTCGTTGGACGACTCGAGCCGATGTCGACGGTCTGCGTGCTCGGGGCGCTCCTGGCGCATCGCCGATCGAGCTACTGGGCGCCGGTGTTTTTCGCGCTGGCGTTGCTCTGCAAGGAGAGCGCGATCGTGCTGTTGGGGCTGGCGGTCGTGAACGACCTGGTGCTCGAGCGCGACTGGCGAGCGGCGCTGCGGTCTCGACGCCTGGTGTACGCCGGGTACGCCGGCGTCGCACTCGCGTACGCTGCAACCCTCGCGGCGGTGTTCCGCGATCGCGCGTTCCGCGCTCCGGCGCGCGCGCTGGCCGGCGTCGACACGTTCCACCGCCTCGAGATCGTCGCACGGGTGATTCCGCACTATGTGCGACTGCTCATCGCCCCGGCGGACCTGTCGGCGAGCTACGCGCCTAACGTGATATCGCCGGCGGCTGGCGTCTCGCCGGGGACGGCGCTGGGCGTCACGCTCGTCGCGGTGTCTGCCATCGCGCTCACTGTTGTCCTCCGCCATCGCCGCTGGCCAGTGGTGGCGTTCTCGCTGGTCTGGATCCCAGTGGCACTCGCCCCGGTCTCGAACGTCCTGTTCTCGTCAGGCGTCGTATTGGCCGAGCGAACGCTGTACCTCGCGAGCGTCGGTGCTTGTCTCGCCGCGGGAGCCGCCGCCGAGCGGTTTCTCGTTCCTCGATGGACGATGGTTGCCGCAGCCACGGCGTCTGTCGTGCTGGCATTCGCGATCCGCACGTGGACTCGAACGCCCGCGTGGCGCGACGATCGCACGTATCTCCTGACGCTGCTCGCCGACCATCCCGAAGCGTACGACGCGCATCTCACCGCCGGTCGCGTTCTCAAGGGAGGAAACTCGCTCGAGGAAGCCGACCGCGAGCTCGTCATCGCCAGGACGCTGTTCCCGCGTGACTCGGTCGTGTTTCTCGAGGCAGCGGACGTGTCGCAGCGACGCCAGCACCCGGAGCTCGCCGCCGCGCTCCGCGACTCGGCGAGGCTCGCGCACACCCTGCCGCTTCCGCGACCATGACAGTTTCTCTCCGAACTCCAGACGGGATGAGCGTGTCCGGCGGGTACGACAGTCTCGACGACTCCGAGCCGGCCGAGCGCACGACGCTCGCGGATCCGCGCACGGTCGGTGTGCTCGTGGCGGCGATCGCGCTGGCCATCGCGGTGACTGCCGTGCCTAACTGGCCCGCAGGCGTGTTCCAGGACGACGGCATCTACGTCATCCTTGGCAAGGCGCTCGCGACCGGTGAAGGGTATCGCTACCTCAACCTTCCCGGCGCGCCGTACGCGACGCACTACCCGCCAGGGTATCCGCTCTTTCTGGCGCTGCTCTGGAAGCTCTCACCGCAGTTTCCCCAGAACGTCGGCCTGTTCACGTTCGCGAGCGCGGGATTCCTGGCGACGGCGGCCTTCGGCACGTTCCGCTTCGCGCACGGCCGGCTCGGTCTGTCGGCGTTAGGCGCCGGCGTCGTGGCGATCGCGGGAAGCGTCTCCATGCCGGCCATCATCTTCGGCGTCTTCGCGCTCTCCGAGCCGATGTTCATGGCCCTGCTGCTCCCGGTGCTGATCTATGCAGAGCGGGTGTCGGAGCGCGCCGGATGGCGGGACGCGCTGTTCGTCGGACTCGCCGGCGGCGCGCTGGCCATGGTGCGCACAACGGCGATGTTCGTGGTTCCGGCGTTTGTGCTGGTGCTGCTCTTCCGTCGCCGGTTCGTGCCGGCGGTGTGCGCGCTGGTGGGGTGCGCGGTGTTCATGGTGCCCTGGCACCTCTGGGTCGCGGCCCATGCGGCCGAGATCCCGGCGATCCTCCTGGGTAAGTACGGGCCGTACGATGCGTGGCTGAGCAACGCGATTCGCGAACACGGGGTGCCGTTCGTGCTGCAGGTGATGTGGACGAACGCCCGCGCGCTGTACGGGATGCTGTGGGTGATGTTCACGGGAAGTGAAACCTCGCCGGTCATCCTGCACCCGCCTGTTGTGATCGCGGCGCTGGGCGTTCTCGCGCTGGGGGCGTGGCGCTTCGCTCGACGGGCTCCCGTGACGGCGTGGTTCATTGCTGCGTACATGGCGCTCGTCATCGTCTGGCCGTTCGAGCCGACGCGCTTCGTCTGGGCGCTGCTGCCACTGTTTTCCGCGATGGTCGCGCTCGGTATCGGTGCTGTGGTCGAGTGGCATCCTTCCGCCGCTCGCATGCGTTACGTTCGCGTTGCATCGCTTGCGGTCTGCGCGGCTCTCGTTGCCGGGTTCTCCTGGTACAATGTGACTGGCGTCCGACAGCAGTGGAGAGACTCCGTACCGCGTGTGACCGCGGCGCGGGCCACGCCCGTGGTCCAATGGGTACGAGCCTCCACCCGTGCAACGGACGTGATCGCGATGGAGGACGACCCGCTACTCTATCTGTACACCGGACGTCGTACCGTCCCGGTCGGCACGTTCACCCCCGAGGAATTCCTGAAGGCGCAGACCTACCCGCTCGCGACAGAAGCACTGCGCACCATCATCGCGGCATACAAGCCGACGTACGTCATCGGAACGACGTCGTACGGCGTGATGGCCGCGCGTGCGCTGTCAATGCGAACGCCGCCCGAGCTGCGCGTCCACGCCCTCCTTCCCACGGCCGCCATCTTCGTTCCGGTGAAGCAGTGACGATCGCGGGCGACGCAGCGCGTGCCATGGCGCCAACCAGCGCGCGGGAAGCCTGGTCGAGCTATTCCGCGGACCGCGTTGCGCCCCTCGTGCTTGGCGCCATCGTGCTGTGCGTCGCGGTGTGGACCATTACCCCGTGGCCGGTGGGCGTCTTCCAGGACGACGCGATCTACGTCGTGCTGGCGAAAGCGCTGGCGTCGGGTGAGGGCTTCCGCATGATCAACATGCCGGGGGCGCCGCACGGCACGCACTTTCCTCCCGGCTATCCCCTCGTGTTGGCGGCGCTGTGGAAGCTGTTTCCGTCGTTCCCCGACAACATCGTCGTGTTCAAGTTCCTGAACGCGGCGTTTCTCGCGGGCACCGCGGCCGGCACGTATCGCTTTGGCCGGTCGCGGCTGAGACTCGAGCCGTTAGGCGCGGCGGTCGCGGCCCTGGTGGGCACCATCTCGGTCGTCGTACTCATGATCACCGGGGTCGTGCTGTCCGAGCCGCTCTACATGCTCCTCGTCATCCCGGCGCTGTTCCTGGCCGAGCGCGCGGCTGAAGACGGGAGTCCGCGAACCGCCGTGGGTGCGGGTGCGATGATCGGTGTATTGGCGCTCGTTCGAACCGTCGGGACGTTTCTCGTTCCCGCAGCGCTTCTGGTCCTGCTCGTCAGGCGGCGCTGGCGCTCCGCGGCGATCCTCCTGTGCAGTGCGCTCGTCTTCATCGTGCCGTGGCAGCTCTGGATTTCTGCGTACCAGGCCGAAATGCCGGGACCATTCGTCGGGAAGTATGGTGCCTACGGTCCGTGGCTCGCGGAGGGGTACAAGGCGGGTGGGCTGCCGTTCGCATGGACCGTGCTCGGGAAAAACGCCAACGAGCTGTTCGGCTTCCTGGGATACATCACCCTTCCCGTCGCGCCGGTATGGCCGCGCCTCGTGTCGTTAGGCACCGTCATCGGACTCGTCGTCGTCGGTGCGACATCGGTGTGGCGTCGTATTCCGATCACGATCGTGTTCCTGCTCTGCTATGGCGCGATCATCCTGGCGTGGCCGTTCGAGCCGACGCGATTCGCGCTCGTCTGGTGGCCGGTGCTGGCGGGGTTGTGTGTGGCCGGCGTCCGGCGCGTCTGGCGATGGCGTCCCGCGCGGCTGCCGCTTCAGGTCGCTCGATTCGCTGCCCTGGCGGCGACGCTCGTCGTCGCCGCAGGCTACGGCGCCTACAACGCGCGCGGGGCACGGCAGAAATGGTGGGTCAACCTCCAGAGCGATGCCGGCGTCTCGGCCAAGCCGATCGCCGAATGGGTAGCTCATGCGACCACGCCGAATGACGTGCTGATCACCGATCACGACCTCATCGTGTACCTGTACACCGGGCGCCGCGCGGTGCCCACCGCGACGTTCACCGCGCTCGGGCGCATAGCGCCGCTGACCGCCGCGCAGGACGCCGAGATCCTCCGCGGGATGCTGGCACAGGTCGGCCCGCGCTGGTATATCGCGTCATCGCAGCAGAGCATCGACGCCGCCGCGATTCTGGCGGCGCAACACCCGCCACTCCTGCGCTACGCAGGAAGCATCGCCACGGCGAGAGTCTACGAACCTGTGACGAAATGAGCCCCACGCCTTACGACCCAGCGACCGAATCCATGACAGCGACGATCGAGAACCAGGCATCCATGCCGCGCATGCGCGGTCGCACGCCGATCGACCGGGACTCGCTCGTGTTGTCCGTGCTGATCCCCGTGTACAACGAGCGCGACACGATCGAGCTCATTGTCGATCAGGTACACGCTGTGCCGGTTCGCAAGCAGATCATCTGCGTGAACGACTTCTCGACCGATGGCACGACGGAGATCCTCGATCGGCTCTACGCCGAAGGGCGAATTCACCGCCTGATCCATCAGCCGCACAACATGGGGAAGGGCGCCGCGATTCGGACGGCGCTGGCCGCGAGCACGGGCAACGTCGTCATCGTGCAGGACGCCGACCTCGAGTACGACCCCGCTGACTGGCCGGCGTTGCTCGAGCCCATCATCTCGGGGCTCGCCGATGCCGTCTTCGGCTCGCGCTTCCTGAGCGGTCCGCATCGTGTGCTCTACTTCTGGCACTCCGTGGGGAACAAGGTGCTCACGATGGTGAGCAACATGTTCACGAATCTGAACCTCACGGACATGGAGACGTGCTACAAAGCGATTCGCGGCGAGGTTGCTCGGGGGCTCACCCTAACGTCGGACCGTTTCGGGTTCGAGCCCGAGGTGACGGCGCGGCTCGCGCGCGCGAACGTGCGCATCTTCGAGGTGCCGATTTCCTATTCGGGGCGCACGTACGCCGAAGGAAAGAAGATCGGGTGGAAGGATGGCGTTGCGGCATTCTGGCACATCGTGCGATACAACGTATTCGCACCGTGACGCGCATCGCGTTATGCATGCGGTGGTTACGGGGATTTTCGCAGCGCGTCCTCCCTACGTAGCGCGAAGCGACGCGAGGCCTCTCTGGGGGCCGAGCACGCAGCAGGCAGTCTGGCTCAGGTGGGAGGCGGCGAATGCCGTGGCAGACTGCAAGAGAGCGCGCAATTCACTCCCCGATTTAGGCGTTGCGACGCAGCGCACAATTCGCGCAAGTCGTTGCGAATGAAGATGGAACAAGCGGTGAGCACGAGTGGTCCGCGCGTTGCCTTCTTCCCAGCCGTGAATCGTGCATTGCATTGCGAACAGTACGTCGAACCCCTCAGGCATTCGGAGAGCACACGCATGCGCAACACCACTCGGAAGGGCTTTACGCTGATCGAGCTCCTGATCGTCGTCGTGATCATCGGCATTCTCGCCGCGATCGCGATCCCGAAGTTCGCCAACACGAAGGAGAAGGCGTACCTCGCCTCGATGAAGTCCGACCT
>Ga0070681_10003481_pt1 | contig 14741 bp, 16 predicted proteins | sample KBSC83BmetaG_FD_65650 | JGI IMG/M metagenome (GOLD analysis project Ga0070681, IMG submission 65650) | Corn rhizosphere microbial communities from Kellogg Biological Station, Michigan, USA - KBS C8-3B metaG | ecosystem: Host-associated > Plants > Roots > Rhizosphere | place: USA: Michigan...
GGATCGTCGCTTCGATGGGGGACACTTACCGCGAGCCGAGCCTCCGCTAACTCCAACCGGCCGGGGCGGCCCATGGCGCCCTCGCCCGGTCATCCGGACCGGTCCCGACGACAGCCGTCGAGGCCGCCCGGTGCGGCCCGGGGGGCGGGCGGTGGCTGGAAGGGGGAGATCGTTGCGTGGCAACGTGGCGTTTCGTCGCCGCAGCCCGACCGGGCCGACCGGCCGGCGGATCGACAGGAGGGTGACGTGGACGTCAGCGACATCCTGACGGAGCTGTTCGGCCGCATCCCACCCATCGTCCGGGCCGCCGTCGGCGACCTCCGTCCCGACGACCTCGCGGCGCGGCCGGCGTCGCACGCCAACCCGATCGGCTGGCTGGTCTGGCATCTCACCCGGGTCCAGGACCACCACGTCGCCGAACTGATCGGCGAGGACCAGCTGTGGGTGTCGGGGGACTGGGCCGGGCGGTTCGGCCTCGAACCCGACGCCGACAACACCGGCTACGGCCACTCGGACACCGAGGTGGAGGCGGTCCGACCGGAGTCAGCCGAGGTGCTCATCGCCTACCACGAGGCGGTGGCCGAGCGCAGCGCCGCCTACGTCGCCGGTCTGCGTCCGGCGGACCTCGACCGCATCGTCGACCGGTCGTGGGACCCGCCCGTGACCCTCGGCGTCCGGCTGGTCAGTGTGGCGGTCGACGACCTCCAGCACGCCGGCCAGGCGGCCTACGTCCGGGGGCTCCTCGGTCGCTGACGCTCAGGGGGAGCGCCCGGACCGAGACGCCGAGCCCGTCGGACGCCCGGGCGGGCTCGCCGCCGCCCGCGCCGGCGGCGGTTTCCGCGCCGGCGGGCCCGGGAACCGTGGAGGTGATGACGGCGCCGCCGGACTGCGCCGTCTGCAGCCGCCGCGGTTCGTCAGACCCGGGAGCGGCCGGCGCCCATCGTGCGCCTCGTCGCCGCGCTCCGGCCCGAGATCACGCAACGCCGCGCCTCCACCATGCGGACGAGCACGAGCGCTCGGCTCGGTGAGACGTGGATCCGCTCGTAGCGGATTGACGGCCGTCGACCGAGCCTCGCCTGCTGTTCCGCCTCGTCCCCGAGGTGTGGCGAGCCATCGACATGCGCGTCTACGAGGGCAAGCGGGCGGACCGCGACCACCGGGTCCGGCGCGGAGGCCCGGCGGCGCCGGTCACATTTGGAGGACCTGTCCCGTCCTAGGAGCAGGACAACCGAGGCCAGGGGAGGTCGGATGGACGGCGACAGGCAGGAGATCGTTGCCGCGGTGTGGCGGGAGCACCGCCCGTTCCTGGTCGACCTGGCCTTCCGCATGCTCGGCAACATCGGCGACGCCGAGGACGTCGTCCAGGACGCCTTCACCCGCCTGCTGCGGGTCGACCCGGCCGAGATCGACGACCGGCGGGCGTGGCTGGTCGTCGTGGTGACCCGCCGGTGCCTCGACATCCTGCGGTCGGCCCGGGTTCGGCGGGAGACCAGCCCCGACCCCGGGGCCGATCCGTTCGGCGAGGTGCCGTCGGCCGGTCCCGTCCCCGATCCGGCCGACCGCATCACCCTCGACGACAGCGTCCGCCTGGCCCTCTACGTCGTGCTCGAGCAGCTCGGCCCGGCCGAACGGGCGGTGTTCGTGCTGCACGAGGTGTTCCGCTACCCGTTCGAGTCGATCGCCTCCATCGTGGGCCGGCCGGCCGAGAGCTGCCGCAAGGCGGCCAGCCGGGCCCGCCGCCGGATCCGGGCCGCCGCCGGTCCCGCCCGCTTCGCCGTTGCACCCGACGAGCACCGTCAGCTGGCCGAGCGGTTCATCGCCGCCTGCGCCGACGGAGACCTCGATGCGCTGAAGCGCCTGCTGAGCGCGGACGTCGTCGGCAAGGTCGACCTCGGCGCCGGTGCCCCGCCGGCGCCGGTCCTCTCCGGACGCGACCAGGTGGCCCGCAACCTGCTCCGGCACCTCGGCGGCGGCGTCGGGGTCATCCTGGTGTCCCAGCCCGTCAACGGCTGGCCCGGCGCGCTGGCGTTCAAGGACGGGCGGCTCCACGCCGTCCTCGTCATGGAGGTCGAAGACGCTCTCGTCGCCGACATCCACGCCATCCGCAACCCCCAAGCGCTGGCCGGCGTCGGACGGCTGGTCGAGGCCCGCCGATGACCGCCGCCTGAACCGGCCTCAACCGCCCCCGACCAAGGAGTCCACCGGCTCGGCCGCCGCCGTGACCGCGCTCTCGGTCCGGGTGTCGGCCCGCTCCGCCGTTTGGCCAGAGACCCCCGCCGCTGCTTCGAAAGGAGACCGCTCGTGATCCACGTCGAGACCACCACCCACATCGACCGGCCGGTCGAGGACGTCTTCGCCTATGTCGACGACCTCGCCCGCCTGCCGGAATGGATCGACATCATCGCCGACTCCGCCGCCTCCGAGCCGACCACCCGGATCGGCACCCGGGTGACCAACCGCATCGACCTCCTGGGCCGGCACTTCCGCAACGTCCTCGAGGTGGTCGAACGGGAACCGAACCGCAGGATCACCCTCCGGGCCGACGAGCCCTTCACCGTCACCGGCACCTTCCTCACCGAACCCGAGGACGGCGGGACCCGTTTCACCGCCGTCCTCGACGCTCGGCCCGGCGCCTTCTTCCGCCTCGGTGAGCCCCTCCTCGCCGGGGTCGGTCGGCGGCGCTTCAACGGCCACCTCCGCCGGCTCAAGGGACGCCTCGAACGCCGCGACCCGACGGGGCGGCGGCGGGCGGCCTGAGCGCCGTCGCCATGGGCGCCGGATCCGGGGCGGCCGGGCCGACCGTGCGGCCGGCCTGGCTGCCCCGCCACCAGTTCCCGTTCACAAGCCTGTACGTCGACATCGGCGGGCAGACCGTCCACTACATCGACGAAGGAGCGGGACCGCCACTGCTCTTCGTCCATGCCGGGCCCGCCTGGTCGTTCATCTTCCGGGACGTCATCGCCGGGCTCCGGGCCGACTTCCGCTGCGTCGCTCTCGACTTCCCCGGGTCGGGTCTCTCCCCGGCCCGGCCCGGGGACGGGCGGCCGACGATGGCCGGTGCGGCCCGGCTCCTCGAACGCTTCGTCGAGACCCTCGACCTCGACGGGGTGACGCTCGTCCTCCACGACGTCGGAGGCCCGGTGGCTCTGGCGGCGGCGGCCCGGCAACCCGGCCGCCTCGCCGGCCTGGCCGTCACCGAGGCCTTCGGCTGGCCGCTGGGCGGAGAAAACCCCGCCGTCGCCCGCGCCCTGCGGGTCGCCGGCAGCCGTCCCGTCCGGTGGCTCAACACGGCGACCAACGTCATCGCCCGCGTCACCGCCGGCCGCCACGGCGCCGGCCGCCACCTCGACGCCGACGGTCGGGCCGCCTTCCTCGGCCCCTACCGCCACCGCGGCGTCCGCCGCCGGGCCACCGCCCTGCTGGCCGACGCCGCCGGCGACGCGGCCTTCCTCCGCTCCGTCGACACCGCCCTGCGGACCGACCTCGCCCACCTGCCCGTCCTCCTCGTCTTCGGGGGCCGGAGCCCGACGGTGAAGGCCGGCTTCCCCGAGGGCTGGAGGCGTCGGTTTCCCGCCGCCTCGCTGTTCATCGTCGAGGGCGGCCACCACTTCCCGGTGACGGACGACCCGGTCGCGGTCGCCGACGTCATCGCCGCCTGGTGGGACAGCGCGGTGGGCCCCGCCGTCGCCGGACGGCCCGAACCCTTCCCGCAACCCCGACCCGCCGACCATCGGGAGGACCCATGCCCGGCCGATCCGTCATGACCGCCCTGTGCACCGCGGCCGCGGCCGTCCTGCTCCAGAGCGCCGGCATCCCGGCCGGCGCCGCCGGCGAGCGGGGCAACCGGCCACCGGGACAGAAGGTCAGCGGCCAGCCCGCCGCCGGCACCGTCGACGAAACGGACCAGCTGCAGTTCCAGCCGGTCTCCGTGACCATCGCTCGGGGCCAGGCCGTCGAGTGGACCAACGCCGGCTCCGTGCCGCACAACGTGACGTTCGACCGCTACCCCACCCTCACGTCCGACAGGATGGGCCACGGCGACCGCCATGAGATCCGCTTCACCGTCGCCGGCACGTACCAGTACCGCTGCACGTACCACCCCGGCATGGCCGGCAGCGTCACCGTCTCCCCCTGAAGGCCGATCCTGACCGGCCCTCTGCCGCCACGGTCGTGCCGCCGGTCGGTTGCTCGAGGTCCCTGGCGCCCCCGACCGAGCGCGATGATCCCGGGATGGCCAGACGGTGTTCGCCGACCGGTTCCTGGCGCGCTTCGGCGCACCGTGGAGCGGAGACGGATCCTCGTCGACGGGGATCCGTCTCCGGAGCTGCGGGCCGTGCTGGACGTTTCTCCCGGCAGGGGCGCGAGGACGGCCACGGGCCGGCTCCGGCGCCAGCCCCCCGAACCCAGCGGCGGCGTGCTTGACACCCGGCCGTCCCGGCGGAAGTCTGCCGGCATGGCACTGGATGAGCTGACCGGTCGGCGCGTGGTGAGCGGCGCCTGCCCCCACGACTGCCCCGATGCGTGCTCGATGCTGGTCACGGTGGAGGCGGGCCGTGTGGTCGGGGTGCGGGGCGACCCGGCCCATCCGTTCACCCGGGGCTCGCTCTGTGCCAAGGTCAACGACTACGAGGCCCGGGTGTATCACCCCGACCGGGTCCTCCAGCCGATGCGGCGGGCCGGCGCCAAGGGCGAGGGCCGGTTCGTGCCGATCAGCTGGGCGGAGGCGATCGACGAGATCTGTGGCCGTTTCCGCAGCGTCACCGCCGAGTTCGGCAGCGAGGCCGTCCTGCCCTACAGCTACGCCGGCAACATGGCGCTGCTCAACGGGATCCCCGCCGGTGACGCCTTCATGCACCGGCTCGGAGCGTCGATCCTGGAACGGACGGTGTGCGGCTCCTGCCAGTCCTCGGCGCTCGTCGCCACCGTCGGTCCGGCGTTCATCGATCCGGAAAGCATCGTGCATTCCCGCTACATCCTGATCTGGGGCGCCAACGTCCTCTCCAGCAACCAGCACCTGTGGCCGTTCATCCGGGAGGCCCGCCGGCGCGGCGCCAAGGTGGTCGTCATCGACGCCTACCGGACCCGCACCGCCGCCCAGGCCGACTGGTTCATCCCGATCCGGCCCGGCACCGACGGCGCCCTGGCCCTCGGCCTCATCCACGTCCTCGTCGCCGAGGGCCTCGTCGACAAGGACTACGTCGAGGAGCACACCACCGGGTTCGACGAGCTGGCGCAGCGGGCGGCGGCCTTCCCGCCCGAGCGGGTGGCGGAGCTCACCGGAGTGCCGGCCGACGACATCGGGATCCTGGCCCGGGAGTTCGCCACCATCCAGCCGTCGGTGATCCGGACGGGGATCGCCCCCGAACGCCACGCCCAGGGCGGACAGGCCTACCGGGCGATCTTCTCCCTGCCGGCGCTGGTCGGATCGTGGCGCCACGTCGGCGGCGGCGTCCAGCAGATGCCGGTGTGGGGCTTCCCCATCCGGTGGGACGTCCTCACCCGGCCGGAGTGGATCCGCCCCGGCACCCGGGTGATCAACATGATGCAGCTGGGCCGGGCGTTGACCGGCGGCCTGGCGCTCGACCCCCCGGTCAAGGCGCTCTTCGTCTACAACGCCAACCCGGCCGTCGCCGCCCCGGAACAGGGCCTGGTGACCGAAGGGCTGGCCCGCGCCGACCTGTTCACCGTCGTCCACGACCTCTTCGTCACCGACACCGCCCGCTACGCCGACATCCTCCTGCCGGCGACGACCACGGTGGAGCACTTCGACCTCACCTGGTCGTACGGCCATCTCTATCTCAACGTCAACCTCCCGGCCATCGCCCCGCGGGGCGAAGCGGTCTCCAACACCGAGCTGTTCCGGCGCCTGGCGGCGGGCATGGGCTTCACCGACGAGTGGTTCGGCCTGAGCGATGAGCAGATGGCCGAGGCCGCCCTCGACTGGTCGTCCCCCGCCGCCGCCGGCCTGTCCCTCGACCGGCTGAAGGAGAACGGCTGGGCCCGCCTGGCGTTTCCGGCACCGGACGTGTGGGCTCCGCACGCCGACGGCGCCTTCCCCACGCCGTCGGGGAAGGTGGAGTTCGTCTCCTCGCTCCTGGCCGGCGGCGCCGGTCCGCTCGTCCTCCCGCTGTTCCGGGAAGGCGCCCCGGCCGAGGACGTCGCCGCCCCGGTCGACCCGGTCCCCGACTTCGCCGAGCCGGCACCGGCCGGCTACGAGCTGACCATGATCTCCCCCAAGGCCCACGCCTTCCTCAACTCGACGTACGCCAACCAGACCCGCCAGCGGCGCATCGAAGGCCCCCAGCCGGTGTTCATGCACCCCGCCGACGCCGCCCCCCGGGGCATCGCCGACGGCCAACGGGTCCGGGTGTTCAACGACCTCGGACGCTTCGACGGCATCGCCGACCTCACGAGAGACGTCGTGGCCGGCGCCGTCGTCTGCCCCCACGGCCGGTGGAGCGACAACGGGGCGGCCACCATCAACGCCACCGTCAGCGCCGAGCTCACCGACCTCGGCAAAGGCCCTCGACTCTCCGACGTCCGCGTCGACGTCGAGCCGGCCGACTCGTCCGGGCCGGTGCGGCGGGCCCGGTGACGGGCGTGGGGCCTTTCAGGCCCAGGGGTTGACGACGTCGAGGTCGGCGAAGCGACACCAGCGCAGTGGAGGCCACGGCGGAACGTCACCGGCCGTGCCGCCGGATCCTCGAGCGGACCGGCCTCCGGCGCCGGCCGGTATGTGGGCAGGTCAGGTCAGGTCACCGCTTCGCGGTCGCCTTCGCCGGGGCCCGCCGGGCGGATGCCTTCGCCGGTGCGGTCTTCGTCGCCCGCGGCGCACGCGTCGTCGCCGTGGCGGTCTTCGTCGCCGTGGCCGTCTTGGTCGTTTTCGCCGGGGCCGTCTTCGTCGTCTTGGCCGGGGCCGCCTTGGCCGGGGCGGGCTTGGCCAGCCTGGGAGCCGGTACGACGCCGAGGACGACGTCCTTGAACCCCTTGAGCGGGGTGATCCGGGCCTTCTTCGACGCCTTGATCCGGATGGCCTCCCCGGTGGCCGGGTTGCGGCCCATCCGGGCCTTGGTTTGGATCTTGGCGAACTTGGCGAAGCCGCTCAGCACCACCGGGTCGCCTTTGGCGACGGTGGCGGTGACGACGTCGGTGAAGCCCCGCAGGACCCCGTCCACCGTCTTCGGGTCGGTGCCGCTGTGGGCGGCGATGGCCGTAACCAGTTCACGACGATTCATAGGTGTTCTCCTCCGCTCGCAGACCAGCCGACGCTCAGTCTGACCCGGCGGGCCGCCGAACGGGTGGAATGTCGGCGACGGTCCGGGTCGCCTGCTCAGCGGGCACCGGCGTCTCCGCTCACGGGTCGTGCCGGCCGGCCGCGGGCGGCGAAGCGGCTGAGCTGCCCGCAGACAAGGGCGGCCACAGCCACCAGGAGGCTCGGCGCCACGTCGCTTCCCGTCCGGGGCAGTGTCGGCACCGGCCGGCCGACCTGGTTGCCGGCGACGGCCACCTCGGTTCCCGGCTGCGTTCGACCGGCCCGGCCGGCGCCGACATCCGCCGCGTTCGGCGATGTCAACCTGCCGACCAGCTCGGCGGACGGCGGCGGCCGGACCGGTGCCGGTCCGGTCGTGGCCGTCGTGTCGGCGGCGGGGAGCGACGGCGGCGCGGAGTTGACCGCCGGGATCGCCGACGCCGCCGGCGCCTGCTCCGGTGTCACCGCCGGCACCGGGGCGGCGACCCCGGCAACGTCGCCCCGGACCGTGAAGCAGACGTCGTTGCTCTTCTCCCGGGCGAAGCCACCGGTGCGACCCGGTCCGGACACGAATCCCCGGTCGCAGAGTTGCACGCCGTCGGCCAGGCCGCCCGGGACGGTCAGGCGAGTGGTGAACTCGCCGTCGTTGGCCGCGTCCCGCTGCTGGACGCCGAGGTCGTCGGCGCCATGACCGTCGACCGTCACGCAGTCCAGCGCCTTGTGGAGGTGGGACCCGGCGAACAGCGCGCTGTCCCAGCGCAGCGTCACGTCCACGACCGTCCCGCGTCGCACATCGCTCCCCGCCGGCGGCGTCGTCGACTTCTGGAGGCCGCCGGTCGGCGCTCCCCCCAGCACCTCCGGGCACGTGTCGACGACGCCACCCGGATGGCTGGGCGTGGCCCCGGCTCCGGGCGCCGGTCCCGACACCGCCCCGAGCGCGACCAACCCTCCGACCAATACGGATCCCCAGATACGCACGGCGCTCTTCTCCCGGTTCGACGTGGCGAGGGGATACCCAACTCAGCCGGGCCGCTAACCACGCTCCGTGGCAGAGCGAGCACAACGTGGCTCCGCCGATCTGGCTATCGGCGACTGCTCAACAGCCCTCGCCGGGATCGCCAGGACAGGAGCGAAACGAGGCTGGCGGCCGAGAGGATGCTGCCCACGCTGGCGAACGACCCGATGGACAGGAGCGATGCGGCGGAGCCGATCGACCCGACGGACAGCACCGACCCGACTGACCCGATCGACAGGACCGATCCGGTGGAGTTGATCGACAGGACGGATCCCCGGGAGCGGATCGACAACACCGACCCATTCATGTGATGGCGCCGCGGCTCATGCGGGGAGCGTACCGGTGACCGGTGCTCGACGACCGGTCTCGTCGGGGGTCGGGCGTGCCGCAGGTCTCCGAGGCGCACATCGTCGCGGGCACGCCCGGGTGTTCAGCGCCGGAGCAACCGCCGCCACCAGTGCCAGCGCCCGCCGGCCGGACAGCGCGACGCTCGGCGGGCTGGGCTCGGGCCGGGCGCTCACGGCTGCTCTCCCATGGCCGCGCCACTGGAGATCCGGCCCGGGCGGGCCGATCACCGCTCCGGTACGGCGAGATCAACGGGCGCCGAGGGGGCCGGCAGGCCGACGGCCAACGCCACCTCGCCGTCGGTCTCGGGCCCGCCGTTGGCGACGGTGATCTCCCGCTGCCAGCCGACCCGGGCCCGGGCCCCGCCGACGGCCCGGATGCCGACCGCGCCGCCGTTCACCAGGTTCACGTCCTGGATGAACACGTTGTCGATCAGCGCGCTCGTCCCGGCGCCGGCCAGATGGATCCCGCTGCCGCCGAATTTGTAGATGGCGACGTTGGACATGGACAGGCGAACCTGCGAGGAGCGGCCGTCGACCACGATGCCGCCCCGGTTCTCGCGGTCGGGCCGGTCCGGTCCCTGCATCGAGACGTTGACGAACGTGTGGGGGTCGTAGCCCGAGGCGCCGACGCCGGCGATGAGGACCCCGGTGCCGCACAGGTCGAAGTCCGAGTCGGACAGCTTCACCTTGTGCGGTGTGCCCGACCGGCTCTGGCGGAAGGCGAGGCCGACGGCGTAACCGAAGCAGAAGATGCGCTGCAGCATCGGGTTGTCGCAGCGGTACAGCGTGACGCCGGCGCCCTGGGTCTCGACCCAGTGCTGCACGCCGGCCGGGCCGTCGTCCCAGCGCCAGTAACCCCAGAAATGGATGTCGTCGAGCCAGAGCAGGTCGTAGCAGCCGTCGGCCACGATCCCGTCGGTCAGGGGCTGGCCCCGGAGCCGGCGCACGAGGATGCGGCCGGCCGGCCCGCCGGCGCCGCCGATCTCCACCGCCCGGGTCGGGTTCAGGAGCAGCAGATCCTCGAGGACGATGTCGGTCGAGCCGGGAGCGAGTCGGATGGCCGCCGGGTAGTCGGCCGGGCGGAACGAGGCCGTGCCGCCCGGCTGACGGTGGGCGACGGCCACGCCCCGGACGGCCGCCCCGGCCGGCGTACGGCCCGTCGCCGGGTCGATCTCGAGGAGGACGACGGTCGTGCCGGGCGTGTCGCACAGCAGCCACGAACCGACCGGAGCGGAGGCGGGCGGGAACGGGTCGGCGACCGGGGCCCAGCCGGTCCCCTCGAACTGCACCGGACCGGTGATCCGCAGACCCGGCGGCCGCACCAGGTACCGCCCGGCGCCGGCCAGCACCCTGCCACCCCCGGCCGCCTGGGCGGCGTCGATCGTCCGCTGGAGGGCGGCGGTGTCGTCGGTGGTGCCGTCGCCGACCGCGCCGTAGGCCCGGACGTCGAACACGCCCCCCGTCGACGGCGCCGGCGCGGTCTGGGCCCCGGCCGGCGTGGCCCGCAGCGCGGCGGCGCCGACCGCCGACGCCCCGGCGGCGACCAGGAAGCGGCGCCGGCTGGCACTGGGAAACGATCCCGCTGACACCATCTCCCCTCGGACGATCGGGCGCAGCACTCCAACATACGGTCCGAGCGATCGGACGGGGACGCGCCCGGGGCGGACCGCACCGGCCCGGCGACGCGGCCGGGCGGCCCGGGACCTCGACAGCTGACGGACGCGGCTGCCCGACCGCCTGGTCCGCAGCGCCCAGCCGACCTCGGGGCCCCGCATCCGGCCTGCCGCCCGGTGTTGTAGGGTCGCCGCCATGGCACGCTCCCTCGATCCGCACGCTGTCCGGGTGCAGCTCGAGGCGGGCGAGGCCGAGCTGCTCGACCTGCGGACTGCAGCCGAGCGGCGCCGCTTCGGCGCCCCGCCCGCCGCGAAGCCGGTGTCGCTGCTTCACCACCTCCTCCACCCCGCGGGGCCGGAGGCGATCTACCTGTGCCAGCACGCCGTCCGGTCGAAGGCGACGCTGCGGCGCGGCGCGGCCGAGGTCGCCGGCGGCTTCGTCGCCTGGAAAGCGGCCGGTCTCCCGGTCGACGACGTGAACGACTGACCGCCGCGCTGAGCAGGGAGCGACGCCCTTCTCGACGGCGAAGGCGTCAGTATGGTCCCGCACTGGACGCCACGGCAGGGAGGATGCCGGTCTGATGGGCAGAATGGACGAGACCTTCGAACACGATCTGCGTGACGCGCTGGAGGACGAGCGTCAGGCGCTGCGCCTCCACGTCGCTCGCCTGGAAGGCGAGGTGACAACCCTGCGGGACGGCCTGGCGGCGCGGGAGGCGTCGGAGGAGCACCACCGGACGGAGCTTGACGCCGCCCGCCGGGACGCCGCCGACGCCCAGGCCGCTCAGCGCGCCGACCAGGTCCGGGTGGAGGAGGGACGCCGGCTGCTGGCCGAGCTGCGGAGCCGACTCGAGCAGGCCGAGGAGGCCCGGGTGAGGGCCGAGAACGAGCGGGCGGCGATCATCGCCGCCCTGGGCCGGAAAGCCCGCAAGCTGCTGGAGCCGTAGTCGTCAGCGGAGGTAGCTGACGAGCTGTCCGGCGAGGACGGCGCCCCCGAGGAACCGGCGCCAGGGGTTGACACCGCGGACCAGCTCGTCAACGGCCCACCACAGCAGGCCGGTGCCGGCGAGCACGCCCCACGCCCTGCGGGCTCCGCCGCCCGGGTCGAAGGCCCAGAGCACCACGGTGGCGGCGAGGAACATCGTGAGCGGCACGTTCGGGAACTGGGCGATCGTGATGCGGCCGGTGTGCCGGTTGCGGAACAGCCAGTCGATCACCGGGTTCCGCCGTTCCCCGCCGTTGCGGCCGAGGCCCGGATTCCCGGCAGCCCGTCACCGGCCGCCGCCGACCGCTTCCGGAGCCGCCGGGTGGCCGGCGCACCCTCGGCGGTCAGTCGTTCGAGCACCCCGTAGGTGCGCTTGGCACGATCGGCGTGGTCGGTGCGCTCGGCGCTGGCCTCGATGTAGCGGTGCGACGCGTTGAGCCTCTCGTGGCCGAGGAGTGTCTGGATTTCGGTGGCGGTGGCGCCGTCTTCGGCCAGGCGGGTGGCGTAGGTGTGGCGCAAGGCGTGGACCATGGCGCCGGCCGGGACCCGGTCGGCGAGGCCGGCGGCCCGGTAGCACCGTTCGACGAGGTAGTGGGCGCCGCCCCGCTTGAGCCGGTCGCCGCGACGGTCGACGAACAGCGGCGCGTTCCGGGTGAGGTCCACGGCCGGGAACCGTTCCCGCCGAGTCGCGACGTAGCGTTCGATGACGTCGTGGAGCGACTCTTCGATGGGGACGGCCCGTTCTCTGCCGCCTTCGCCGACGACGTGGACGCGCCGCTCGCCCGCCCGCCGGTCGATGGACCCGACGTTGAGGGCGAGGAGTTCGCAGAGCCGTAGCCCGGCCAGGATGGCGGTGGCGAGGAAGGCCAGGTCCCGTTCGGGCCACGGCCAGCGGGCCGGCCGCACCCCGGCCGCCACAGTCTCGAGGAGGACGTCGGCGTCGTCGCCGTGGAGCGGCTTGGGTGCCGGGCGGGCGACCGTGGGATGTGGGACCGCCAACATGGGGTTGGCGGCCACGACCCCTTCGGCGAGCAGGAAGCCGTAGAACCGGTTCCAGGTGGACCAGCAGCGCGTGATCGACGCCGCGGCGTGCGTCGTGGCGAACCGAGCGAACGCCGCTCGCAGCCGTCGAGCGTTGACCTCGGCCAGCGTCAGGTCGTCGCCGGCGCCGGCCGCCGGCCGCAGCAGGGCGTGGATGGCGGTGAAGTCCGAGCGCGCTGCCCGCTCTGAATGGGGCGACGGCTTGGCCGATCGCCGCGCCACTTCGCATTGGCTGAACAACGCCGCCAGCGACTCTTCCACAGGGCGCGACATTATCCAGCATACGTGCACGCCATCGGGATCCCGACGGCGGTCACTGCCTGGAATGCCTCTCCGCCCGGGCCGGGGCGCGCTCCGCCGAGCGGCGCAAAGGTTCCACCGAGGTGTTGACGATGCGCTCGTCGGCTTCGGCGGGACGACCCCTGTTCTCCCACCACCCAGCGCGTTGTGCTCGTCGCCGAAGAGAGCAGCTCCCAGGCTGCCCCCACGGCCCCGATGATCTGGCTTCCCGGCCGCGAATTTGTTTTCCACACCCCCACACCGGTCGTGGTTCGGGGGAGTCGGGGCGATCACCGTGTCCGCCCTGCTGGGGAGCGGTGCTCCGGGAGAGTCCCGTCCCCGAGCGCCGTTATCCACCGAGTTATCCACCGCCGTCGCCGTGGGTTGGGGACAACGGCGGAGGATTTCCCCTTCCTCAACACCGGCATCATCCTTATCATCGGGTCGCCGGTCGCTGCGTTGACGTCGACGCAGCGTCCCGGGGGCGCTGGGATGTCGGAGATCGGAGGTGACGGGGTGGTCGGCACGGCGGGTCTGCAGACCGGTTGTCCGGATGTCGAGTCGATGATCCGTGCCGCGCTGGTCGTCATCGCCGATCCGGTGGTGGCCGCCTCCGGACCCGTCGCCACCCTCGACGAGCTCGGTGGTCGGGACGTGGTGCTCCTCGACCGACCGGCCGGCACGATCCTGGCGCTCGCCAACCCGCACCCCGATTCGGCCGTCTTCGTGTCGGTCGGCCGGGACTTCGTCGCTGTGGTCGCCGACCCGGACGGTGACACGCCCCTCGGCCCGGTGGGGGAGCTCACGGTCTGCTCGGGCCGCCTGGTGGTCGGCGCTCCGGACGTCGTGGCCGCCTGGGGCGCCGACGTCGACACCGGCGACGGCTCCCGGGCCCGGGCCCGCATCCACCGGGGCCGCACCCGACTCGGGCTGATCGTGGTGGCGCACGTTCCCTGCGGCGGCGCTCCGCTCGCCGTCGGACCGGGCGCGGCGGTGGCCGGATTCCCCTCCGGGGCTGTGAAACCGACGCAGCTTCGTCTCGCCGGGTAATGCCGACCGCGGGCCACGGGTGGACGCCCGGGGGACCACCGCACCGCCCGTCGGCACCGGCGTCGCGGGCACGATGGTGGCCGGAACCACCGGCCGGGAAGGAGCGCCGCGGTGCATGGAGTTCTGAGAATCAACTCCTTCGATCCCGACCCACTGCTCCGTGAGCCGTCGGAGCTGATCGGCGTCGGACCAGCCGAGACGTTCAATCTCGTGATCCGACGTACGAGCGCCTAGTGCCTCGCCCGCGGTGCAGGTGCTGCCACTGCCGGTCAGGGCCGGGGGTCCTCGGGCAGGGGGCCGCCCGCCGGGTCGCTACCAGCGGCGGTCTCCGTGACAGGGCACCGGCGGGTCCGCCGTCTCCCGGTGCGGAGTGGCCAGACTGGGGGAATGCGAGGGATGACAATGGCCCCGGTTCGCCTGATGGTGAGTGTCGCCGTGCTCGTGGGCATCGCCGTCCCGGCCGGGGCGGCGACGAGCGGGGCTGCCTGCGGGGCTCCCGACCGGGCCCCGGGCTTCGGGTCGCCGGCTCGGCCGGGGGTGGTGCCGCAGGTGCGGTGCATGGATCTGGAGCTGGCTCGCGACAAGGCCAGGGTGGCCGGGTTCACACGGATCGACTGGGAGGACGGCACCGGCCGGCACCGCCGCCCGATCGAGTACCGCAACTGGGTGGTCACCGACCAGACGCCCCGACCCGGAACGGCGGCGGCGTCCCGGACCGGTGTCACGTTCCGGGTTCTGGCCTACGGCGATCGCGGCGCGCCGCCCGTTCCCGACCGGGCCCGGCCCGGGCGGGTCCCGAAGCTCGTCTGCTTCAACCTGTGGGAGGCGGAGGCGACACTGCATTCGGCCGGCTTCACCGATGTCGCCTCGGCGGACGCCACCGGCCGCGGCCGCCATCAGATCATCCGTCGCAACTGGACGGTGACCGGCCAGACACCGCCGCCCGGCGGGTCGTGGCGCAAGTCGACCCGGATCACCTTGCGGGTGGTGAAGCAGTCGGAGCGGCCGGCCTGCTGACGGCCCGCCGGTGGTTGACGGCCAGCGGGTACCACCGACCGGCCCGGCCCGATGCGCCCGGGTGTGACCCCGCTGGCCGTCAACCACCGGCCGGCCTGCTGACGGCCCGCCGGTGGTTGACGGCCAGCGGGTACCACCGACCGGC
>Ga0070681_10003483_pt1 | contig 14739 bp, 13 predicted proteins | sample KBSC83BmetaG_FD_65650 | JGI IMG/M metagenome (GOLD analysis project Ga0070681, IMG submission 65650) | Corn rhizosphere microbial communities from Kellogg Biological Station, Michigan, USA - KBS C8-3B metaG | ecosystem: Host-associated > Plants > Roots > Rhizosphere | place: USA: Michigan...
GCTCTCATGTGCAGAACGGTCGTGAGGCGCACCTGAAGCCGGGCGATTTCACTTTGCTCGATAACACGCGTCCCTATCACTCCTACTGCCACGGACGCACTGTGACGCTGGTAGTCGGGCTACCTGCACCCGCGATGCGACTACAGCTTGGCTGCCCCGAAGACCTCGTGTGTGTGCCCATGTCGGGCAGCACCGGAGTGAGCGCGCTGGCCGCGCAGTTTTTTGTGCGGCTGTGGCAGCAATGTCGCAGCGGCCTCCAGGCAGCCGCTGCAACCGACCTGACTCAGGTGCTGCTGCATCTGATCGGCGCCAGCTATTCGACGCTTCCACGCGTTCGAGTGCCTCCCACTGATGCTCGTCTGGCCGCCCGTCTGCGGGCGATTGCCTTCATCGAAGGACATCTGGCGGACGCTTCGCTCACCCCCACGAAAGTTGCCTCCGGTTGCGGCATGACGCCGCGCCACCTTCATAGGGTCTTCTCCGATCTGAACCAGACAGTGGCGTCCTACATAGCAGGCCGACGCCTGGAGCAGTGTGCACGGCTGCTGGCGGCGCCGTTGCACAGTGGTCGCACCGTTGGCGCCATCGCGACGGACTGCGGTTTCAATAGCGTGAAAAACTTTGGAAAGACCTTCCGAATGCGCTACGGACTCACGCCCACTGAATACCGCAGACAGAACCGGATCGGTGCCACGCCGTGGGTACGGCCGGGCGAGTCGGGAAGTCGAGCGGTGTAAGGCGGCCAGTCTCGCCAGCCAGCGGCACTTTGTTTGCTTTCGAAGCGTAAGATTGCGGAGGCGCATGCCGCAAAGCCAGAGAGCAGGCTCAATGCAACTCGATCGGAATACGGAGCCGGCCGCGAGCCAGTCGGAACTCCCCGTCAGCCCCCCCATCGCGCCGATGCTCGCCAAGCTTGCAGACGAGCTGCCCGTCGGCTCCTACCTTTACGAGCCCAAATGGGATGGCTTTCGCGCAATCGTGTTTCGCGGCAAGAATCACGTGTACATCCAGAGCCGCGATGCCCGACCCCTGGACCGGTACTTTCCGGAGCTTCACGAGAGACTGCTGGAGCGTCTGCCGGAGAACTGCGTGGTCGACGGCGAGATCGTGATCGCAACCGCGGGAGGGCTCGATTTCGACGCGCTGCAGCTGCGGCTGCATCCGGCCGCATCGCGAGTCAAGAAGCTCGCAGAGGAGACGCCCTCCTCCTTCGTTGCCTTCGACCTGCTCGCCATGGGCAAACGCAACCTCATGACGGCGACGCAGGTCGAGCGACGTGGGGCACTGGAGAAGCTGCTGGCGAACGTGAACAAACCCGTTCACCTCACACCGCTGACTCGCGACGCCGCGACCGCGCTCGACTGGTTGAAGCGCTTCGAAGGAGCCGGTCTGGATGGAGTCATCGCCAAGCTGGACTCGGGCACGTACCTGCCTGCCAAACGCGCGATGATCAAGGTGAAGCATGCACGGACCGCGGAATGTGTCGTTGCCGGATTCCGCTGGCACAAGACCGGAGAAGGCGTAGTGGGCTCGCTGTTGCTCGGCCTTTACGACGACGCGGGGGTGCTCCAGCACGTCGGTGTGACCTCGTCCTTCACGTTGGCGATGCGGAAGCAGCTCGCACAGGAGCTCGCGCCGCTGCGCAAGAATGCAATGACCGGTCACCCCTGGCGCGAATGGGCGAATGCCTCCTCCTCCGCCGCAACGCGGATGCCGGGTGCACAGAGCCGTTGGAGCGCCGGCAAGGACCTGTCGTGGGAGCCGCTGAGAATCGAGCTCGTCTGCGAGGTGAAGTACGACCACATGCAGGGGGATCGCTTCCGGCACGCAGCGCAGTTTCTGCGCTGGCGCCCGGACAAGCAGCCCGAGGACTGCCGCTACGACCAGCTCGAAGTCACCAGGCCCTATGAGCTGGAGAGGATCTTCTCGGCCGCGCGGTAACGGTTGCGAGTCCCGGGATTCCGTGGTGTCATGCGCCCCAACGGGTGTTTGTCACGATCCGTGACAGATAGGCAATGCGCCGGTCGGGCCGCCGGCGCGCGAAGCCTTACCCGTGCACAGCGATCCTCCCTCGCGCTCGAAAATCCGGCGTTTCTTTCAAGTGGAAGCCGCAAGCGGCATCGTGCTGCTGCTCGCCACGGCCCTGGCGCTCGTCTGGACAAACTCGACAGGCAGCGCGAGTTACGAGGGCTTCTGGACAGGGGCGCCACGGCTCATCGTCAATGACGGGTTGATGAGCCTGTTCTTCCTGCTGGTCGGGCTCGAGATCCGCCGCGAGCTCAGTGACGGAGAGCTCAGCGGCCCCCGGCGCGCGCTCGTCCCATTGATGGCCGCCGCCGGTGGAGTCGTCATCCCCGCACTCATTTATATTTCGATCGCCAGCGTGGCCGACCTGCGCCGCGGGTGGGCCATTCCAACGGCGACCGACATTGCATTCGCGATCGGTGTGCTCACATTGCTGGGCAATCGCGTGCCCGCGCCTGTCCGAGTTCTACTGCTTGCTCTCGCGATCATCGACGATATCGCCGCGGTGCTCGTGATCGGACTGTTCTACTCTGCCGGATTCCACGCGGCCGGCTTTCTTCTGGCTGCGACCGGGGTCGGTTTGCTTCTATTGCTGCAGCGCTTCGGGGCACGCTCGGCACTCGCTTACGTACTGCCGGGCGTACTCCTCTGGGTCGGGTTCCGTCAGGCAGGCGTGCATCCCACGCTTGCCGGCGCGCTTCTTGGCTTGCTGATTCGAAGCGAACACGCCGAGAGAATCCTGCACCCCTGGGTCGCCTTCGGCATCATGCCGCTGTTTGCCTTCGCCAATGCCGGAGTGACCTTCGGACTTGCGCTCGAGGGGGCCGGCGGGCGAGTGACCCTGGCGATCATCCTCGCGCTGGTCGTCGGTAAGCCGCTGGGAATCTCGCTATTCACGTGGGGGACGATTCGCCTGCGCCTGGGCCTCGTGTCTGACCAACTGACGTGGCGCGGCGTTGCGCTGGTGGCCTGTCTGGGCGGCATCGGCTTCACGGTGTCCCTGTTTGTCACCCCGCTCGCATTTGCCGATGCGGCTCTGATCGCGGCCAGCAAGTCTGCCATTCTGCTCGCGTCCGCCAGCGCCGCGCTCCTCGGCCTGCTGCTCGGTCGCTTTGTCCTGTTCCCCCACGATTCCCACCGCCCGGGCCAGCGGCCGCCGCGAGCGTGACGTCCAGCGCTTTCACGCCCGGGTAAAAAAGCGGTTGCCGCGCCGCTCCATTTCCGCAGGCTCCAGATCCTCCGTCCAAGTCAACAACACCCAGACGTGGCCGAACGGATCGCGAAGACTCGCGGAGTTGGCACCGTAGAACATTTCCGTGGGCGGTTGAATCTCCTGCGCCCCTGCTTCGACCGCGCGGCGGAGTGCGGCCGCGTTGTCGTCGGTGAAGATGTGAAGGCCCACGGAGCAGCGCCCCAGCGAGCGCGGCTCCCCGTACAGTCTGTCGTCCGGATCGCCGATCATCACGAGCGAGCCGCAGATCGACAGCTCCGCGTGGAGGATGCGCCCATCGGGACGGGCGATCCGAAACAACTCCATCGCGCCGAACGCCCGTTTGTAGAATTCAATGCCCTTGGCGGCCCCGTCGACGTAGATGTGAGGGACGATCGCGTTACGGTAGCGCTCAGGTCGTTTTGCCACGCAGACAGTGCAAGCAAGGGCGATTCCCGGGGGCGCCCCTTTGACATTTCGATATTTATCGTAATATCGTAGCTACGATGAAGCTCTCGCAAGTCACTGCCGCGCTCGGCGCCCTTGCCCACGAGCATCGCCTCAAGGTCTACCGGATCCTCGTGGAACGCGGTCCGCAAGGCCTGTCGGCGGGCACGATCGGCGAGCGAGTCGGACTGGTGCCCTCCTCGCTGACCTTTCACTTGCAGGCCCTGCAGAGGGCGGGGCTGATCTTGCAGCGCCGTGAAAGCCGGCAGCTGATTTACAGTGCCGACTTCGATGCGATGAATGCCCTTGTGGGCTATCTCACGGAAAACTGCTGCGCTGGGAGCGATGAGAACTGCGCCGCTACTTGCACGCCTTCGGCTCTCGCACGGACGGGCAAGCGGAACCGGGCCGCCTGAGGTCATGGAAGCGATCGATATCCGCCCAAGCCCGCCCCTGAGTGCCACGACGGCGCTACTGGGCACTCTCGGCCTGCCGGCGTCGGATCTCACCGACGAGCACCTTAAGGACTTTCTGTTCTGCGGCAGTCCCCACAACCTGACGGCCGTGGTCGGCCTGGAGATCTTTCAGGTCGATGGCTTGTTGCGATCTCTCGCCGTCGCGCCCAGCGCCCAACGAACCGGCTTGGGATCGACGCTCGTGAGGCATGCTGAGCGGCGAGCGCAGGAGAGAGGAGTCCGAGCGCTGTATTTGCTGACCCACACCGCCCAGCCCTTCTTCGAGCGACTCGGATATCGAGTCGTAGCCCGGGAGGCGTGTCCGGCAAGCATTCAATCGAGCGCGGAGTTTGCGCGCTTGTGTCCGGCAAGCGCTGTCTTGCTGATGAAGGTCCTTTGATGCCGTACAACGTCCTGTTTCTGTGCACCGGAAACTCCGCGCGAAGCATCCTGGCTGAGGCGCTCGCCAACTATTGGGGCCGCGGACGCTTTCGAGGCTTCAGTGCCGGAAGCTACCCCAAAGGGGCGGTCCACCCGATAGCGCTCGAGCTGTTGGAGCAGATGAAACTACCCATCGCCGGTCTGCGCAGCAAGAGTTGGGATGAGTTCGCCGCTCCGGGAGCCGAGCCGATGGACTTCGTCCTTACCGTCTGCGACAACGCCGCCGGAGAGGTGTGCCCCCACTGGCCCGGCCACCCCATCACGGCGCACTGGGGTGTGCACGATCCTGCGGCGGTTGAGGGACCGGAGACGCAGAAATGGGCGGCGTTTCGCTCCGCATTCAATACACTGGAGTATCGCATCAAGCTCCTCACGAGCCTTCCGGTGGCATCGATAACCCGTGAGCGACTCAAGGAGCGACTCCACGCCATCGGCAAGGCTGCGCCCGAGGCGAGCCCGTGAACCTGCTCCGCCGCCTGAGCGCCGAGGGAATGGGTTCACTGCTTCTGGCTGCGACGGTGATTGGCTCAGGCATCATGTCCGAGCGCCTAGCCTCCGGAAATGCCGCAGTTGCACTCCTTGCGAACACCGGCGCAACCGTAGCGGTGCTCGCGGTCCTGATTGCAGTGCTGGCGCCCGTGAGCGGCGCGCACTTCAACCCGGCAGTGTCCTTCATCCAAGCCTTGCGAAAGGGACTTTCCTGGAATGAGGCACTGGCCTACGCGCTCGTCCAGGTGGCCGGCTGTTGTCTCGGTGCTCTCCTGGCACACCTGATGTTCGAGCTTCCGTTGATCCAGTCCGCGGTGCACATGAGAGCCGGACCGGCACAATGGCTTTCCGAAGCGGTCGCCACCTTCGGACTGCTGCTCGTCATCCTGGGATCGCCGCGCAGCCAGGACGTGCCGTGGAGGATCGCAGCGTGGATCGGCGCCGCTTACTGGTTCACGGCTTCTACCTCGTTTGCCAACCCTGCAATCACAATCGCGCGGTCACTGTCGGACACCTTTGCGGGTATTCGGCCGCAGGATGTACCCCCTTTCGTGACGGCGCAGTTTGTTGGGGCAGCGGGAGCGTACTGCCTCGCGCCCATGCTGTTCACGCAGCGTGGCAAGGAAGCGCCTATCGCTCTAGAGACGAGCGAGGAACGATGAGGAACCTGTGCATACGTCCGGCTCTGCCACCGGATGCGAAAGCCCTCGCCCGCATCTACAACTACTACATCGAGAACACGGTCATCACTTTCGAGGAGGACCCCGTGTCCGCGCAGGACATGGCGGCGAGGCTGGCAGATGTCCAGAAGGCATCCCTGCCGTGGCTGGTAGCGGAATTCGAAGGAGCAATCGTCGGCTACGCGTATGCCACCAAGTGGAAGGTACGTAGTGCCTATCGCTACTCCGTCGAGACCACCATCTACCTGGAACAAGGGCGCGAAGGCCGAGGCATCGGCAAAGAGCTCTACTCAGAGCTTCTAAGCCTGTTGCGTGCGCGCGGCGTACATGTGGTGATCGGAGGCGCCGCGCTTCCGAACGAGGCGAGCGTCGCGCTCCATGAGAAATTAGGCTTCGAGCGCGTCGCCACGTTTCGCCAGGTTGGGTTCAAACACGACCGATGGGTCGACGTCGCCTACTGGCAGCTCGTACTGTGACCCGCTATTTGGCCTGGGCCGTGTCGGCAGTACCCTTGTGCGGCGACAGGCTTTCGAGCAACGCAACGGTCGCAGCACGGCTGGCGACCTCTTCCGGCCCTTCGCGGCCGGGCGGCGGCCCAGGGCCGATACGCGGCGGTGAGCGGGCGTAATCGAGGGCGAGCTTGCCGGCGGCATCGTGCACTGTCGGGTCTGCGCCATGGTCGATCAAATGCCTGACGACCTTGTCCCAACCCCCTTCGGCCGCTGCGAACAGCGCCGTCTGTCCCTCATGGTCGCGACCTTGGATGTAGGCGACCATCTTCGCGGTGTGCGTGTGGCTATCGGTCACGTGGGCGTTGATATTCGCTCCCGCCGCCAGCAGGAGATCGATGGTCTCGATCATACGAGCTTGCGCGTCGACATGATGACCGCCGCCACCAGCAATGGCACTGCCGAGACCGCCGCGGCTCGATCCGCTCATACCTGCAGCCGCCATGAGAGGCGTGATCTGGAATACGTTGGGTATGTCGACCTCTGCGTGGTGCGCGAGCAGCGCCTTGATTGCCACGTTGTCGTAGCTCAGCGTCGCAGTCATCAACGCAGTCGTGCCGCCGCGCATCATGTAGTCGGCGAAGCGCCCTCTGCCGTTGCCATTCGGCCGCATGCGCGTCAGCTCGTGATTGGGATCCACCCCCATATCGAGCAGCCGGTTGGCGACATCCATTGCGGTAGCCTTTTGCGGCGGGTGAGGCGCTATCGGCTCGCCGAAACCGGCGAAGTTGCCGTTGCCGGCACCGCTCGCCCCGTTGTACGAGTTCATGTCGATCGCGACGTAAACCGGAGTACGGCCCGTCATGTCCCATGCGCTCGGGTTGGCACCCCGATCGAGCAGGAACATTGCGATGTCGTAGCTGTGAGCGTCAATCGCATTGATCAACGGCGTAATGCCGTCCGGATTGGGCTGATTGACGTCAGCACCGGCTTTTACAATGGCGACAGCGCACCGATAGCAGCCTGAGCGCGTAGCGTAGAGCAGCGCCGTGAGGCCGCCGGTCTGACGGAATTGGGCCCGCGGCTCGGAGGTCATCTGGCGCGGCCAGTCGTCGTACTTCGCGCGCACTTTGACATCGGCGTGATGTTTGAGCAGAAGATCGACCACGTCCGGATGATCTTCAGCCGCCGCCCACATGAGCGCAGTCTGGCCGCGGAAGTTCTCCACGGCGTTCACCTTTGCGCCGCGCTTGACGAGCATCTCCGCTATCGGCAGTGAGCCGACATGCGAGGCCAGCATGAGCGCCGTCTGACCGTCCTGATTGGGAGAATCGGGATCCGCGCCGGCTTCGAGCAGCATCGCCGAGAGCTCGACATCGCCCAGTTTCACAGCCTCAGCAAGCGGTGAGGAACCGAACTGGTTGGTGACGTTGGCCTTCGCGCCTTTCTTCAGCAGCGCACGCACCAGCTCGTGATCGACGCTGTAGGTCGCCCACAGCAGCGGCGTCGAGCCATCCGGATCCGCAGCATTCACATCGATATCGGGCGAGGTGATCGCGGCCAGCACCGCTTCGCGCTGTCGTGCGCGAATCAGATCGGTAAGCGTCTGCGGCTTGGAGGCCGCGTACGAAGAAGCCACTGCTCCCAACGAGAGCAGCCCAATTGCGACGGCCACGCGCCCGGCAGTCAACTTAAACAATGTTGCCTCCGAAATTGGTGTAGTGCGCCCAGTTGCCCTTGCTGACGTCGTAGAGGAAACGGTACGGATCCTGGAATTTGCGCTCGATCTCGGTCATCACGCCCTCATCGAGCATGTCCTTGGCGCTGCGTCCGTGATCCGTCATATCGGTCGTGCGGTCGTACAGGTGCTTCATCATCGCCTGTTCGGTCTGCAGCTCGGCGCGGCTCATCACCGGCCCGTAAGCGGGGACGATCCGGGTGTCGTCGTTGGCCAGCTTGAGCAGCTTCTCCATCGAATCCACCCGTCCGCCGATCCAGCCCCCCGCATACCAGTCGAGCGCCGGATCGCGCAAAGGCGAAGCGGCATCGCCGACAGCGAGCACGTTGGAATCACGGAAGAACACATAGATGTCGCCACGGGTGTGCGCTTCGAGCAGATAACCGCACTCGATGCTCTCCGCGCCGGCCTTCATCTCACGCTCGTCGCGGAATGTCTCCTTCGGCACGGCAACCGCCGGGAGTGCTTTCACCCAATGATCGTCCGCCGGGACATAGTAGTCGGTAGCCAACCATTCGCGGGTGATCTCATGAGCGTGAATGGAGGCGCCTGCGGCACCAAACAGCGCGTTTCCGCCGGTCTGGTCGGCGTGGTAGTGGGTGTTGATGAGGGTGCGCACAGGAGCGTTGCCCAGAGTCGCTCGCACGGACTTGGCCAGAGCGGCGGAACCGCCGTCAACGAGCACGAGCCCGTCGTTAGCCGACAGCACGACCACGTTTCCGGGCGCGCCACTGACGACACTGATCCGGTCGGTCAGCTTTGCCGTGGAAAGAGCGCTCGCCGGTTGCGCTTGGCCGGACGTCGACCGCGCGGGCGTCTGCTGGCAACCGGCCAAGCCACCGAGAAGCGGCAGGGCGCCCATTCCCGCAAGCCGGGTCAGAAAGTCTCTGCGATCCGGTCTCATCCTCAGACCTCGCTGATCAGTCCGGTGCTGTTGCCGAACTTCGGCTGCTGGATCCCGAGCTTGTCGAGGATCGTCAGGTGCACATTGGCGAGCGGTGTGCGCGGAGCCGGCGTGACGTTCTTGCCGCCGACGTGCCTGCCATTGGCGCCGCCCACCAGGATCTCCGGCAACGGGTAGTTGTCGTGCTGATTGCTGTTGCTCATGTTCGAGCCGTACAGGAACAGCGAATGATCGAGGATGCTGCCATCGCCCTCTTTCGCATTCGCCAGCTTCTTCAGGAAGTCCGCGAAGCGCTCGATGTGATAGCGCTCGATGACCTGCAGCCGGCGAATACGTTCCTTGTCGTTGGAGTGGTGACTGACCGGGTGGAAGGAATCCGGCACCCCGACAAAGTTGTAGGTGCGATTGGTCCCCTCGGAAACCATGACGAAGGAAGCGACGCGCGTGAGGTCGGCCTGATAGGCCAGCGCGAGCAGGTCGAACATCAGCCGTACCTGCTTGTCGAAGTCCTCCAGCTCCCCGACCGGCGCGTCCGGCACGCTGATGCCCTTGAGGTCGCGCGCACTCGCTACGGTCACGCGTCGTTCCAGCTCGCGAACGGTATCGAGATACTCTTCCAGTTTCTGCTGATCGCCCGCACCGAGGTCGGTGCGCAATGCCTTCGCACGATCGTTGATCATGTCCAAAATGCTGCTGTTCTTGTGCAGCAGGGCGTCGCGCTCGGCTGCGGTGTCGCCCTCGCCCATCAGCTGGATGAACACCTTACGCGGGTTGTATTCCATCGGCAGCGGCGTGTTGGGACCCGCATACGACGTTGTAGAAGCGTAGTAGCAACCCGCACCGCCGCAGGCAGCCACCTGAATCGTGGTCTCAGAGCAGATCTCCAGGGACGGCAGCGCGGTCTTCTGCCCCAAATGCTGGACGATCACCTGGTCGAGCGTGACCGACATGCTCGCGCCCTTGGCGGCCGTATCCGGACGGACGCAGGAAAGCCAGGTCGCGGGATTCAGCGTGTGCACCGAACCGCCGGCGGCGAGATTCTCGATGTTGTCGAAGGTCGTGACGTACTTCTTCAGCGGCTCGAGTGAGGCCAGCGTCTTGCCGAGGGTGAAATCGGAGCCCTTGCCCGTAGAAGTCCAGAAATCGACCTCCTTGCCGAACGGCGTGTTGTTCATGATCGCGCCGTGCGGGATGTAGAAAAACCCCGCACGAGTCTTCGGTGCAGCTGCCGTGTCGGCGAGTGCCGTCGCAGCCGGAACCATGGCATCCAGGAATGGCAGGGCCAGTGCCACACTGCCGCCGCGCAGAAAGGTGCGTCGGGACAGATGCTTCTTGGTCAGAAAGATCGCCATCGCCTGTCACTCCTGTCGCTGCTGTGCCGCGGCCTTGCCGCTGGCATCGTTCGAGGCCACCTTGGTATCGGGCCCCTTCTTCGGTTTGACGTCGGGTCCCTGGCGCCGGAACGCATCGCTGTTGACGATACCGGTAATGAGCGCTGCAGCCGTGTAGTTGCTCGCGGCGGCATCGCGGACGATCTTTCGCACCTGGGGCATGTCGTAATATTCGAGCTCGCGGTTGAGCGCGTACATCATCAGGCGCTTGGTCACGGTTATCGGGAAGAGATCCGGCGTCCGCGTCAGATAATGTCGCAGATCCGACGGGTCTTTCAGGACGGTTCCACTGGAAAGCTCGGCTGTCGGATCGATCGTCACCTTGGTGACGGGATCGGCGGTGCGCCAGCGCCCGGTCAGGTCGAAATTCTCGAGCGCCAGACCCAGCGGATCGATCAGTCCATGACAGGCCCTGCAAGTCGTGTTGGAGCGATGGGCCTCGAGGCGCTGACGCACGGTGGTCGGCGGCTGGCCCTCATGGAAGGACAGGTCGGTGACCACGTTGGGCGGAGGTGGAGTGGGCGGAGTCCCCATGAGCCGATCGAGCACGTACTCACCGCGCAGCACCGGAGAAGTCCGATCCGAATAGGACGTGCGCAGCTCGAAGGCGCCCTTGCCGAGCAGCCCCCAGCGATTCTGATCCTTCAGCGTCACCCTGCGGAACTGCGGCCCACGAACGCCCGGAATCCCGTATTGGCGGGCGAGCGAGTCGTTGACGAAGGTGTAATCCGCGGTCAACAGGTCGGTGACGTTGCGATTCCCCAGCAACACACTGGTCAGGAACAGTCGCGCTTCGGTCTCGAAGTTCGTGCGCATCTCGGCGGTGAATTCCTTGTCCAACGGCTCGATCTGCGCCAGCGTCCCGAAATTCAGCCACGAGAAGGCAAAGTCGCTCACCAGGGACTGGGCACGCGGATCCTTCAGCATCCGGGCGACCTGCGCATCCAGGACAGCCGTATCGGAGAGCTTCTGCTTGTTGGCCAACGCCAGCAGCTGATCGTCAGGACCCTGGTTCCAGAGGAAGAAGGACAGCCGCGAGGCCAGCTCCAGATCGTTCAGGGACCGTGCCTCACCTGCCGTGGTGGGTGCCGAGATCGAGCGATACAGGAAGTCGGGGCTCGACAGGACCGCCGTGATGAGCTCGATCACCCCGGAGTCGAAACCGCCCGCATCCTTGCGCCCGGTCTCGTAGAACTTCATCAGCCACTTCACATCGTCGTCCGTCACGGGACGGCGGAATGCGCCCGTCGCCAGGTGGCGCGCGATCTTTTCGGCACAGGGACGCTCTTCGCTGGCCTGCGTGGGCTCGCAGACGAAGATCTTGGCGCGACTCGTGCTCAACGACAGGCCATGGGGCTGGAACGGACCCACCACCTGGATGCCGTCCCGGATGATCGGCATGCCAAAGAGCCGGCTACCGCCGGTCGGGTCGTTGCTCTCCGACCAGGACCGCTCGATGAAGGTGACCGTCACGGTGTGCTCGCCGGCCGCGACCTGAACGGGGATGTTGGACAGCCGGGTAATGAGCGTCGTGCGGCCTTTAGGTCCGTCGCGATCGGCCGCTGTCAGGTCGTCCGGTCCGCCGATCTGCCTGCGCGCGACCTCTTTGTCATCCACGAGGAAGACGACCGTCGCCTCGGTCTCCATTCCGTTGGGATAGAGACCGGCGTCGATGCTGTCGCCGTCCATGAAGTTGAAGTGGTACTCCCCATCGGCAGGAAAGTCGTGCGTGAAGCTCACGCCTCCGCGCGTACCCAGGGGATAGCCGTCCCGATGAAAACGCTGAGTCGGAGAACCCGGCCCGGCTTGTCCACCGCCACCGCCACCGCCGCCGTGGAAGACACTCTGCATCTTGGGAAGCGGCTGCCCGACAGCACGCTGGGCCACGCGGCGCGCGGCGGACAGGTACTGCTCCATGAACGTGGGCGAGACACTCATCGCGCCCGCGATGTTGCTGAAACCGTCGACCTCGATCTCCGTGGGCAGCACCTGCTTGGGATCGACGTCCACCCCGAGAAGCCCTTTCACCGACGCCGCAAATTCGATGCGGCTGAGGCGCTGCAGCGGGACATGGCCGACGCCGCGATCTTTTGCGGAGGCATCTAGAGAAGTCTGAAGATAGCCGAGGGCACCGTCGACGGACGCCTGGTCCGGCTGCTTCTGTCCGGCGGGGGGCATCAATCGACCGCGAAGCTTGTTGACGGCCTTTTCCCAGATCTCGGGGTCGTCTCCCGGTTGATTCAGGTCCATGGAGTCCATGGCCACGTTGCCGGACCAGTCCGTGGTGTTGTGGCACTTCACGCAGAAGCTGTTGACCAGGTGGTCGAGCGGATTAGGGGCGGCGGCGTCCACCTTGGCCGCTTCCTTGCTCACTTCTTGGCCGTGTGCCACGCCCGCCGAGAGCGCAAGCCAGGCCACGGGCACGCAGGCAGCCGCTTGCTTCAGGGCATATGTGAAAAACTTTCGGCTCTGGCGCATTCCCCATCCTCGTCCTGATCGTCAGCTCCCTATTGTGCAACCGGCGGGTGCCGATGAGCTAATGTATTGAAAGTTAACGTCCATTCCGCCTCCCAGGGTGGCCACGGTGCGGCCCCGCAGTCAGGGGTGAAAGTCGAAGAGGTCGTCGGTCTTCGGCTTCTGCATGCCGCGCTCGAAGTATTCCTCCCAGAGCTTGGCCCAGGGCCGTCCATACAGGTCCGGTACCTGATACTGAATGACATCGCCCACCGATTTGGGCGTCGCTACACCCTTGACGGGAAACAGCGTCTGAACGCATTTGATGAAGTCCTGCGGTGCGCCCTTCCCGAAACCGGACAGCTTCTGCAGGTTGCGCACGATGCGGATGGGCTGCACGAGCGCCTCCGGGTCGTAGAAGATCGCCTCGTGATTGAGACCCATGAACCGACCGTGCGCGTCGCGGTTGGGGGTATAGATCTCGATGGTCTGCATCTGGCTGGAGAATTCGAACATGCCGTGTACTTTCCAGGCCTGGATGTTGGACGTCCACGTGATCAGCACGTCGCGATCCCAGAAGCCGATCGTCTCCCCGTACCAGCGAGGCACATCTTCCCCGAGCGCGGGCACCGGACCGTTCATGCGGAAGTCGCGGCCAACATGAACCTCCGTGATGAAGTTGTCGGCGCTGCCGACCCGGATCTGTATGAGCTCGGGCGTCACTAGAATCGTGTGCGGCGTGCTCGTCACGGCGACTAGATGCCAGCGGCGCATGAACCCTTCGGGCCAGCAATACATCGCAGGCCATTGCGGCGCGTTGTCGTGTCCCTCGTGATAGAGCTCCTGCACCATTCGCTTTCGGTACTCGGGCGTCAGCACGGACAGGATCGTGGGGACCTGGTTCCAGAGCGCAAACGAGTACCAGTTCTCCGTCACCGCCGAAGGCCATTCGTAGCGACCGGTCCATTCACCCGGCACTGTCGCGTAAGTGTGTTGGGTCGGGCCACCGCGCTTGCGTGTCTCGGCAAGCAGTGCCTCGTAGTGTTCTCGCGCCGTCTTGAACGGATACGGACTGACGATGCCTTTGCGCGGATAGTCGCGATCGCAGTGGCCCCATGCGGCCGTCTTCGGCGGATCTTTTCCGATGACCCCGTCGAGGCCGGCTCCCGCACGGTTCGTCCCGCTGGCCGCGCCCCACTGCATCTCCAGCGCGATGGGGCTGTTGCAGCGAAAGTAGCGAGGATCGCTCCAGGAAGCGCGATCCTTGTAGAAGTCAGTCGAAGTAAACAGGTCTACAGCGAGTGGCTTCACGCCGCGGGGCGTGTTGCCGTTCCAGGCCGCCCCCACCTCTATGGTACGAGTGACCGCGCCGTCCGCACCATGCATCTGAACACGTAGCGGACCGACGGCGAGATCGGGATTGAAGTCGCCCAGCAACGCAGGGTCCGTCCCCTTCGAAGGGAGCGCGGGCTCCACGGGCCAGCCACGACCCACACTTTTGAAGCCGATATCCGGCATTGCCTGCGGCGCCGCGACGCGCGGCACGAAAACAACCCACACGGCAATCGCCGCATAACTTACCGCGCCTGCTCGCATGCTCGCCCCCAGAGTTCCGGGTCCATCGCGATCCATTCTGCCGCTGCGAAACTCCACTCAGGACGCACCGCGAGAATGTGAATTTCCGACCCTGCCGGCCCGACGCTTTCAGCCTGCTCGAGTGTCTGGGCCGACATGAATGTCCATAAAGTGCCGTCGGAAGCCTCAAACACGGTGCCCCACTCTCCGCCGCCGCTCCTGTCGACGCGCACCACAATCAAGCGTCCGCGCCCCAGGACCCAGGTATCCGGGACGCTCAGATCCTGTCGGTAGTGGGCGAAGACCTCGACAGGAGCGAGGGTCAACTCCGCCTTGCGCGCGCTGCTCTGCTGAAGAGCCGCCATCAAGGGCGCGTTCTGCGCGTAGGCGTCGTACACCTGTTTTTGCCGCTCGGCCGATTCGAAGCCGTTGAACCACCAGACCACCTTGGGTCCGGTGAGCGATTCCGCCCCGAGATAAG
>Ga0070681_10003487_pt1 | contig 14729 bp, 12 predicted proteins | sample KBSC83BmetaG_FD_65650 | JGI IMG/M metagenome (GOLD analysis project Ga0070681, IMG submission 65650) | Corn rhizosphere microbial communities from Kellogg Biological Station, Michigan, USA - KBS C8-3B metaG | ecosystem: Host-associated > Plants > Roots > Rhizosphere | place: USA: Michigan...
ATCGCGGCGTGTCGCGTCGCGCCTTGATCGCCGCCACTGCATGTGTCGGGCTCTACTTCGTGGTTCGGTTTGTGGTGATTGGCGGCGCGGCGCCAGGGCTGAACGAGCGCAGCGCCGGCTTCGGATTCTCGGTCCTCGACCCCGACGAACTGGTTCGCCGTTTTGGCAGCAACCCGCTGCCGTTCTACGCCTATAACGTGATGTGCGCCATCAGCACCGTGCTGTTCGCGGAGCCGCGAGGCGGTGTCTGGGTATTTGTTCGTGAGTTGATCGGCGGACGGCCGGAGCCATGGCAGGTCGTCAACGTGCTCACCAGTGCGGCGACCTCGGTGCTTCTTGCGCGGTTCGCCTTGTCACGTGTCCGCGATTGGAGGAGCGGCGACATAGGCGAGGCCGATCGTTTTCTCATCCTCTTTCTGGCGATCCTGCCGGTCAACGCGCTGTTCGCGGGCGGATACGAGAAGGACGTCATCATGAGTCCCGCCGGCTTGTTCTACGCGGCCGCGGCGTATTTCGTCTTTCGTGAACTGCTGGCAGGCACCCAAATTCCCGTGGCGCCCGTACTCGTCCTCATGGTGTCAATCGGCTGGAGCGTCCGCTTTGTCGGCATTCACGACAGCCTGCGCGCGAGGGCGCTGTCCGTGCGGGACGAGTGGGCGTACTATGACGACTGGGCTCGCCAGCAACCGAACGACATCCAGTTGAACGCGGAGGAGCAGGCCATCAGGCAACACCTCTATGACGATGCGGTGCTGCGCGCACCGAGGGTGCCGCAGCTCTCGCTGGGCGGTGTCGATCGCTTCTTTGATTTCACGCAATGAGGATGCGGATCGTGGTGCCGCCGGCCGCGGCACTTGCGCTGGTCGCGCTCTATGTCGTTGCCGAAGGGCTCGGGTTCCGGGGTCTTGCAGCCGCCGACGCAGGCACCGTATCGGAAGCGGCGGCGACGGGACACGCCGCCAGGGCATTGGAGCTGATCGCACAGGGGCAGAATCCGAACGTGCCGCAGCACGTGGGCGAGGGCGTGCTCGATTCCTCAGCCTACGAGCTGCGGCCGCTCGAAGCCGCCATTCTCGGACGGCACGTCGAGATGGCGCGGCTTCTTCAGCGATCGGGGGCGGCGCGGTTCGACACCGGCAGGGCGGTCTGCTTCGCGCGTGCACGGCTTCCCGAGTTCCTCCCCGATTTGCATGCGCCGGCGTCTGAAGATGCGGACGCGCCGAAGGACATCGACGCGACGGTTCGCATGTGTGTTCAGCAACAGTGAGGTGTCCGCTGACAAGGATCGGCCTTCATGAGTAGAGCGGTGGTAAATACCACGCTCGTCATCGGTGCATGTCTGGTGTTTGTGATCCTCGCCGCGTGGTCGGGACGGACATCGATCAACGGTGGGCTTGGTGCCGAAGGTGCGGTCTACGCGGCGATGGCTGTCGATCGCAACCTGCAAGCGGCGCCCGCGGTGATGAAGCTGGCGCCGGCGTTCCCTCTCGCCGCGGCGATCGCATACAAGGCGATCGGCAACGTGGTGGCGAGCTTCTTCGTCGTCAATATCGCCGCGTTCGTGGTGCTCGTCTTCGCCGCCTGCTGGCTGCTCGATCTCTTCTCCGCGCCGGCGAGTCTGAAGATCATCACGGCTGCGACGTTGTGCGTGCTCGGACTTCCGAGTCTGACCAGCGCGTTCGACCCCGGCCACCCGGTGCTGCTGGGTGTTGCGCTGGCCACGCTCGGCGTTGCCGCCGCCGAGTGGGGCAGCGGTGTGGTGACCGGCATCCTGCACATCGGCGCCACACTTGCGTCTCCTGTCGGCATCGTCGCACCGCTCTACGGCATCTGGCGGCACATGCGCGCCCGCCGTCCGCCCCCGAAAGCCATCGTCTATGTGCCGGCGCTGCTCGTGTGGCTTGCGGTGCAGTACTGGGCGCGCGGAGGCGCGGCCGGTCTCGGAGATCTGATTAGTGTGTCGCGCGTCCGTGCCGATGCCGCCTTTTGGACCGAATCGGCGTTCATCACGTACGTGGCTTACTTCCTGCTCACGTCGCTCGGCGGTCTAACGCTGCTCCTGTGGGCCGATCCGCGCGGGATTCAGCAAACCGTATCGTCCAGGCCTGAACTGCTCGCGCTTTTTGTGCCAGCGGTCCCGTTCATCGTCACCGGGGGACTGGAACTGCCGCGCGTGCTTGCGTTCCTGCTGCCGTTGTGGCTGATTCTGGTCGCGGAGTGGGGACGTAGGAACGCGATGCGACTGATGATTCCGCTGGCCCTCGCCTGCGTGCTGACGCTGCTAACACAGCATCCCTGGACCCGCATGACCGACAGCAGCTATTTCGTTGACTGGTTCCCGTACTCGGTGGCCGCGGGCCGCGTGGACGTCAGCGACGCCGGGTTCGATGCGCTCTGGCGCATTCGCATCCTGATCGCAGCAGCCGGCCTGGCGGTGTTCGTGGTCTGGCGACGGAAATTCGTCCGATGAGTGCAGCTGGCGAGCGTTCAGACGCGGTCTGCGACACGGGCAGCACCGACTTCAGCGTGCGAAAGCGTGTCGCGCTCATCGTTCAGAGTCTCGTTTCAATAGGTCTGCTGGTTTTGCTGTTCCGCAGTCTCGATGTCGCGGCATTGCGCAAGCTGTATGCGACGCTGCCGCTCTGGTTTTATGTCGTCTCGCTCGCGGTCGTGGTCGGAGGCCAGGCGCTGTACGCGTGGCGGTGGCGGCAGGTCCTCTCGGCGTCCGGCGTACCCGTGACCGTCGGCACCGCTGTCCGTCAATATTTCATCGGCATTTTTCTGAACAACTTCTTCCCGTCCACCGTCGGCGGCGACATGGCGAAGATCTACTACCTTGGCCGGGAGCACGGCTATCGCCCCATTGCCGCGTCCATCGTGCTCGATCGTTTGCTCAGCATCGGTCTGCTCGCGGTTCTGGCGACGGCGATGTATTGGATCGCGCCCGATCCATCACCGCAGTTCGCCATGACGCGCGCATTCATCACAGCGATCGCCGTCTGCCTCATTCTGGGACTGGTGCTGGCCGCGCGCGGAACCGGAGGCCTGCCGCAGCGCCTTGCACCCTTCGGATCTTTCGTTGTCGGCCTGGCCGAGCGTGCGCAACGATTCCGCCACGACATGGCGGGGGCCGCGCGGCATCCCACCATCGTGTTTCAGTCGGCCGCGGTGGTCGCGACCTATTTCTTCACGCTGACCGCCGTCTACCGCGCATTTCTGATGCTGAACACGACGGCACATCCTCCGTACCTGACGCTGCTCACGGCGGTGACGACCGCGTCGCTGCTCAGCAACATTCCGATATCCATCAACGGCCTTGGGCTGCGGGAACAACTGCACGCCATCCTGCTGCAACCGCTCGGCGTTCCACGCGAAGCCGCGGTCGCCATCTCGCTGCTGCTCTTCGCGCACCTGCTCGTGTCGAGCCTTGTCGGATTGTGGTTCTGGTTCCGGCTACCCGAGAAGGCGCAGATACCTGGCGCGAACGTCGAAATCCCGATGTAAAGAACTGCCTTGCGACAGCACGCTCATCCCGCATGGCGATCCGTCGCATCTGTGACGCGGAGCGTCGGAGCGCCGCCGACCTGAATCCGTAACGCGCGAGCACGTTGGGACAGACAGGCGGGTTGAGCCGCCCCTCAAATAGCTCGTTGCCAACAGGTACGACGCGGCGACCACGCCGGCCCGCATCGGCAGACAAGGAGCGCAGCGCATTCGGCGCGCGTAGGCGCGACGCGGAACGGATGCGGCGGATCGCCATCCACGTGTGGCGAGTGCGAGCCGGTCGCAAGTAGCTCGATTACAACTGGGGTGCAGATAGGTGGAGCAGTGCCGTGTCCGGCGCGTGGCCTTCGTACAGCTGTCCCTGTGAATCCACGCGGTAATCGCCGACCGCGTCGTCCACTTCGTTTCCGTTGAGGTCGAATCGCGGCTCATCCGTCTCTTCATGGCGCAGTGGCAGCGCGGGCGCCAGGTTGTCGATCACCGTGGCGGTGTGAGGAACCTCAGCCGTGCGGACGTGCCGCGTGGGCATGACAGTGTGCTGCGACCACGCCGTCAGCGCGATAAAGAAGACCGTCGTCGCAATCACCGCCACCCAGATACGTTGCACCGTCATGGCTGTCGTCCCCAGCAGCCACAGCAGCAATCGAAGTGCCACTGGTGGCACCTCGATTGCGACGCAAGATCAGCGACGCCATGGCGGACCTGCATCAGCATCTCGAGACAGCGCGTAAATCCTTCACACGAATCCAGCGAGCTCATCCCGGGGTAGTGCTTGCTGCGCTCGTCGTGTGGGTAGCATTCACAGTTGTCGTCGCCGTTGGCTCGGCGTGGCTCGTCTACGATGTCTTCCACGGTCTGCCGGGAGACGAGCAGCTGCGTGATATCAGCGCCATGGCGCAGGCGACCACCCTGTACGACAAGGACAACGCGCCGGCGTTCACCATCTTCGAGGAGAGACGCATCGAGGTTCCGCTGTCGGCAGTCTCACCGAACCTGACGCACGCCATCATCGCCATCGAGGATCAGCGTTTCTACGATCACGGCGGCATCGATCTGGTTCGCATCGGCGCGGCGGCACTCGAAAACCTGCGCGCCGGACGCGCGGCGCAGGGTGGCAGCACACTCACACAGCAGCTCGCGCGACAGAGTTTTCTCTCGGCGGACAAGACGCTGCGACGGAAGCTGAAGGAAGCGGTTCTCGCGTGGCGCATCGAGCGCACGTTCTCCAAGAACCAAATCCTGGAGATGTACCTGAACAAGGTGTACTTCGGCGATGGTTTGTACGGCGCCGAAGCGGCCTCGCTCGGGTTCTTCGGCAAGCACGCGCGCGATCTCGATGTCGAGGAGGCGGCGCTGCTGGCCGGTCTGGTGAAGTCGCCTTCCACCTATGCGCCGACCATCAACCTGGATCGTGCGATGGCGCGGCGCAACGTCGTGTTGCAGGCCATGCGCGACAGCGGCGCTATCGACGAGGCGACCTACGAAACGGCCAAGGCGGGCCAGCCACATCTCGTGGATGCGCTGCGTGCGGAGGAATCCTACGGCCAGTATTTCAAGGAGGAAGTGCGGAAGCAGCTGGTGCAGCGCTTCGGTTGGGATCGCGTGTATGAGGGCGGTCTGAAGGTCTACACCACACTCGACAGCGGCATGCAGAAAGCGGCCGAAGCCGAGGTCGCGCGCTCCCTTGCGGAAATCGAGCAGCGCCAGGCGAAGCAGCGCGTCAAGAATGCGGCTCCGATCACTGAACCGCTGCAGGCGGCGCTCGTCGCGATGGATCCAGCCACTGGTGACGTGCGTGCGATGGTCGGCGGGCGCGACTTCGATCAGAGCCACTTCAACCGCGCGACGCAGGCGCGTCGCCAGGCAGGCTCGGCGTTCAAACCGTTCGTCTATGCGGCGGCCGTCGAAGAGGGGTTCACCCCGGCGACCATGATCGCCACGATGCAGACGCCCATCGCCACGCTGGAGGGCGACTGGCTGCCAGACGACCATGGCGGCAACAGTCCCATGAGCATGCGCGCCGCGTTGCGGACGTCAAGCAACCGTGCGGCGGTGTCGCTGCTCCAGCAGGTTGGTATTTCCGCGGCCGTGAGCTACGCGAAGCGTCTCGGCATCACTGATGTGCCGGCCGTGCCGTCGCTCGCGCTCGGGTCTGGCGACGTGACGCTGCTGTCCATGACCTCGGCGTACTCCGCGTTTGCGCATCAGGGGATGCTGGCGACCCCCTCGCTCATCCGGCGCGTCGAGGATGGGTCGGGCCACGTGATGTATTCGGCGTCGTCTCGAGAACAACGTGCACTCAGCGAATCGACCGCGTTCATCATGACGTCGATGATGTCGGATGTCATCAACGCAGGCACTGCCTGGCAAGCGCGCCGCGTGGGCTTCACACTGCCGGCGGCGGGAAAGACCGGCACCACCAACGACTATCGCGATGCCTGGTTCATCGGCTTCACGCCGCACCTCGCTACGGGCGTATGGGTTGGCTACGACACACCGCGCACGATTATGGCCAACGGATATGCCGGCGATCTCGCCGTGCCGCTGTGGGGCCGGTTCATGGCCGCGGCGACCCGCGGCGACAAACCCGATCGGTTCCGGATGCCGTCAACGGTCGTCCCCGTCACCATCTGCCGCCTTAGCGGCAAGCTTGCGACCGATGCATGCCGTGGAGCCGTGGTGTTCGATGAAGATGGCGAGGCGACGGACCGGTCGATGGTCTACACCGAGTACTTCGTTCGCGGCACCGAACCAACCGATTACTGTCCGTTGCACACAGAGCCGTACAACGCCATCGCAACTTCGGGCACGTCATTCCCGACCGTGACGACGGCCACTGGTACGTCCGCCGCGCCACCACCGGGCGATCGCTCGCAACCTGCCGCGTCGACCGGTCAGGGTGGACAGGCCCCGGCGGGGCAGGCACCTGGCGCCGCTCCGACCGACCAGCAGCCGCCCAAGCGCGGATTCTGGGGGCGCATCTTCGGACGCTGAGATAATGACTCGTGCCGTTCCGCACGATTACCGGCCATTCACGCGTACTGTCGCTGCTATCCGGCGCAATCGCCCGCGACTCGATGCCGCCCGCGCTCCTGATGGCCGGGCCGTCGGGTGTGGGCAAGCGGCTGGCTGCGATCGCGGTGGCGCAGACGTTCAATTGTCTGCAACCGACTTCATCTGCTGAATTGCCTCGTGACGCCTGCGGTGAGTGCGCATCCTGCCGCCGCATCGCGCGCGGCGTGCATCCCGACGTCATCCTCGTCGAGCCCGGTGACTCGGGCTCCATCAAGATCGAGCAGCTGCGCGACGTCATCGATCGCGCCCAGTACCGTCCCTTCGAAGGCAAGCGGCGCGTCGTCATCATCGACCAGGCCGATGCCGCGGGCGAGGATGCGCAGAGCGCACTGCTGAAGACGCTCGAGGAGCCGCCATCCGCATCGACGTTCATTCTGGTGTCGTCCATTCCGGACGCGCTTCTGCAGACAGTGCTTTCGCGGTGTCCGCGGCTCCGCTTCGGTCCATTGACGCCGGCGGAGGTCGCACGCGTGTTGACGGCCGAGCACGGCTACGCGGAGCACGACGCGCGGGCGGCGGCAGCCGATGCGGACGGCAGCGTCGGACGTGCGTTGGAGGCGGGTGGCGAGGATCTCACGGAAGCGCGCGAGGCCGCGCAACGCGTGCTGGAGGAGACCGCGCGCAATGACGATCCGGTTCGGCGCATCGGACTGGCGCGCGCGCTGACCGAGGGAAAGGGAACGCCGGCCGAAGAGCGGAACCGGTTAGCGGTGCGGCTGCGTTCGCTCGGCTCGTTGCTGCGCGACATCGGCGTGCTCGCCGGCCATGGCGGGCCCGCTATGCTGGCGAATGCGGATCTCGAATCGAGGCTGGAGAAACTGGCTTCGTCGTACGATGCGGCGCGTGCGCTGCACGCGTATACCGTCGTCGATCGTGCGCTCGTCGCGCTCGATCGCAATGCCAGCCCGAAGGTCGTCGCCGACTGGCTGCTGCTCGAACTGTGAAGCCGAGAATCGCGATTACGGCCGGCGATCCCGCGGGGATCGGACCGGAGATTGCGCACAAGGCGGCGGAGGATCCGCGCGTGCGGGCCGTGTGCGATCCGGTCGTCTACGCGCCGCCACCCGGCGCCCGGTTCGAGCCTGGCGTCCTATCCGCCGACGCGGGCCTCGCGGCGTACGAGCTGATTTGCGCTGCCGTCCGCGATGCACTCGACGGCCGCGTGTCGGCCATCGCGACCGCACCGGTGAACAAACTCGCGTTTTCGCACGCAGGGCTTCAGTGGAAGGGACACACCGACCTGCTGGCGCACCTCACCGGCGCGCCGCGCGTGGCGATGATGTTCTGGTCGGAGCCACTGAAGGTGGTGCTGGCGACCGTACACGTGCCACTCACGGAGGTGCCAGGCCTGCTGACACCCGAATGGCTCGCCGAACTCATCGACCTGACTGCACGCGAGCTGCCGCGGTTCGGGATCACTCGGCCGCGAATCGCGCTGGCAGGTCTCAATCCACACGCTGGCGAGGGAGGATTGCTCGGGACCGAGGAGACGCGGGTGCTGCGTCCGGCGGTTGAAGCGGCGCGCGGGCGTGGTTGCGCCATTGATGGCCCGTTTCCCGGCGACACGATCTTCGGGCGCGCGACACGCGGCGAGTTCGACGCGGTGATTGCCTGCTACCACGATCAGGGGCTGATTCCGGTGAAGCTGCTCGCCTTCGGCCGCTCCGTGAACGTGACGCTGGGGCTGCCGATTGTCCGGACCTCAGTCGATCACGGCACCGCGTTCGACATCGCGGGCAAGGGGATTGCCGATCCGTCGAGCATGGTTGAAGCGGTGCTGCTCGCGGTACGTCTCTCGAAGCCGCAGGGCCAGCCTTCCGGCGCGTAACCTCCCCGACGCCTGAAGCTGCGATTGACCGCGACCGTGATGCGCGAGCCATCGCGGATGTCGAACTGGCCCGCCGCGGTGTAGTGCTCTGCGATGTAGCCGTCGACTTCGGGGTAGGCGCGCGCGAACTCCTCGCGCCGGGTCTCGTTGATCAACACGATCGGAATGCGCTCGCGCCCGATCTGCGCGAGCATCCGATCCTGGTCGTGTTTGGTCGTGAACGCGTCCGGCGGCAGGAAGAGCGCATGCCCAGCGCCGAACTTCCGCTGCGCGAAGAAGTAGTACTCCGGCGCCGCCCATGTCAGCAGCACCGCATCATCGCGGGTTGTGCACGCGTTCAGATACCGCACGGCAGCCGGCATTTCGCCTGCAGGCCAGAATCGCTGCCACGGCCAGACGGTCCCTGCTTCCTTGACGCTGGCAATTGATCGTTCAACCGATGCCGGTCCGCTTGCGATGCCCGTGTCTTTGACGCGGTCAGCAACTCCGACCAGGATCGACACGTTGACCAACGAGGCCGCCACGAGCGTCGCGGTTGCCGCGCTGGTCACCATGCCGCGCCGCGCCGATTCCGCGAGTGCCCACCCACACATGATCGCGAAGACCGCCCCGATGTCAGGAAGACGCGATTCGATCGGATGGCGCAGCACGACGACGAGATACAGCATCAGCATGGCGAGGCCGGCGGCAGCCGTAGACCGCCGCTGCGCGTCCGATGCGTCGCCTCGGAAACCCCCGCGTGCGAGGCTCGCCGGTCTCTTCACGAGGAGCACGAGGCATACAACCGCCAGCAGATATGCGGCGTAGAAGAGAAAGATGGCGGCGTCGCTCTTGTCCCACGAGGCCAAACCGGCTGAGTTGCTCCAGAAGGGAAAGCCTGGCGGTGCAAGGAAGCGCTGATGCGCTTCATTCTTCGCAAATTCCACTGCCGCGTGCAGGTGTTCGAACAGCCCTTCCGACCATTGAACGAATGCCACGTACGGCAGCATCAGCACGATCAGCGCGACCGCGTACTCCAGCAGCGCACGCATCAGCGGTCCACGTTCGTGCAGGTGCACCACGATGAGGCCGGCACCGACGCCCGCCGCCGCATAGACGCCGAGATCGTGCCTGAGGAGCACGGCGACGGCAGTCCAGGCGGCGAGCCAGACCACGTGCCCACGCGATGGCCGCCGCGCATAGTGCTGTATCAGCAGAAGAACGACAGCCGGGACGAGAATCTTCGGATACGAGTAGAGACGCGGTTCAAGCGCGACCTCGCATGCCGTGGCCGTGATGCCGATCGCAAGCGAGCCGGTCAGCTCGACGGTCACGATCAGCGTTGCCGCGGCGGCGACCGCGAGAAGTACGCATGTGAGCAGAGCCTCGTAAAACGGACCAGGGGCAATCCATTGAACCGCAGCCGACAGCAGATACATCAGCGGCATGCCGGGGTCCACGAAATCGCGCCCGGGAATCTGTCCGAAGAGCACCTGCTGCGCCCACGCGAGGTGCATGTAATGGTCGTTCGTCAGATCGCGTACGAGCGCCAGGCGATACACGAACGTCACCAGGCCGGCGGCGACGGCGGCTATGCCAATGGCGCGGCGAGACGGTGATCGCATCGGCTATCTGGTTCGGTCCGTCGGCAACCGCACACCGTCGCAGGCGATGTGTGCGGCTCCATGCGCTTCGAGAATCTCCCGGACACCTGAATCGTGACGCTGCTCTTCGATGCAACTGAGGACGCGGAGCTCCTCGTCATCCACGGATGCGCCGTTGGCGAGCAGCATGCGCAAGGAGTCGGCGCGCTGCGCGGCGACGGCGGCTTCGACGGGACGGACCGTCACATCGTAGCCGTTGGTCAGCAGCCCATCGCGCACGAAGCCTGGACGATTTGGATCGGCACCCTGTTGAATGAGGCGCAGCGCCTCTGCGTTGTTTCGCGTGGCCACGGCCTCCGAGAGCGTCACCTGATCGGGCGGCCACAGGCCGCCGCCGAGCGCCAGGGAGACGGTCCACCACGCGCTGAGGGCGGTAAGCACGACGCAGGGCGCGACGATGGCCAACGACTGAACTACTCGACCCAATAGCGGTCTCCCCACCTGGGCATGAACGACGGGCTGGCCGTATGCCGCTCGAGCGCTTCGGCCCGAAGACGACGGGTCAGCTGCAGCTCGCGCGAATCGTTCGGCCATTCGCTGCGCTCGTTTTCCCGAAGTACCTCTACCCAGTCATTGCGAGTCTTGAACGCATCGTAGCGAAGCTGGTAGTGCACGCCGGACGCACGAAACGTCCAGAGCGCGGCGTTCGTCGCCAGCAACAGCGTGATCGCAAACGCAGCCGCCGTGGTCCTGCGCGGCAGCGTAACGATGAGTGCGCGCACCGCGATGAAGGTACACACGGCATAGAACACGCCGCCGACGCTGATGATTTCGTCCTTGATGTAGGCGGCCGTCAACGCGGCGTTCACGAGCATGATGACCGCTGCAGCCGCAAAGGCGCGTGTGGCATCAGGCCAGTCCGCCCGCTTCGTTCGCACGTGCATCACCGCGTACCAGATGAGGAGCAGCGTGCTCGCCAGCGACGACAGGATGTTGATGGTCACTACCGGGTGGATTTCGCCCGCCCGCCACGCCGCGAGCAGGCTGTACACGCCGTTTCGTGGTTCGGCGAGCAGCAGCGATGCGAGTCCACCAATCACGTTGTAGATCATGAAGCCGGCGGGATGCGCTCCGAACCGCTGCGCGACTTCGTCAGCGGAATAGAACGTGGCGCCGAAGCCGCTTCCATGGCCGCCGACGCCGGGCGTCACGATTCCGAGCTGATGCCGCAGCACCAGGTACCCGAGAAACAACACCGTCGTCGCGATGACCGTCGAACGCCTGATCCCCGGCATCCCTGCTGCGGCACAGCAGAGCACCGTCACCCAGACCATAACGCCTGATTCGATGACTGACAGCGCGCCGATCAGCAGCAGCGACGCGACAATCGGGACGTACCACTTCGGCTGATGCTGCGCGAGCACGAACACCGCCAGGGCGCACACGCTGACCTCGGCGTAATGATTCACAGGAAACGCCTCGAGCAGCATGGCGAGGAACGTGTGCATGCCGATCAGCACCGGAAACGCGACGCCGAACGCCACGACATCGGTCCATTCTCGAGGACGCACCGCCGCCACGAAGAGCGCGATCAGCAGGACGAGAAGCGCAACGTGAACGCCGCGGAATACGGTGTTGTAGCTGAGTGACGCGCGGTCGGCGAGCTGGAGTAACCATCGCGCCTGCAGATATCGAGCCGGACGAAATGTCGTTGGCGAGAACGTCGCGCTGTTTTCCAGAAGCGAGATCGTGGAATCGGCCTTTCGCGCCACGACCATCGGCTCGAGGCTATCCGACACCTGGATCGGAATCCGGTAAAGGCTGTCTGCCAGCGGAATCGTGATGAGGGTTGCGACGACCAGGGAGAGGAGCATGGCCCGCGAGCGGCGGGGGTCTTCGAGCATTCGCGGCAAGCATAGCATCCCGTTTTCGAATGCAGGGACGGACATTCTGCGTCCGCCCTCATCGCGTGAGTCACGGAGGGGCGAACCCTTCCGCCTCCGCTAAAGCTACGGCGGACACGTCGGGTCCGCCCGATCAGAAGCGCGTCGGATATAGTCGTTGAGGCGTGGCCGAGAAGGACGAACGCGAGAAGGCGCAGCGGCTGATCGCCGACAACCGCAAGGCCCGCCATGACTATCACATCCTCGAGACCTACGAGGCGGGGATTGCGCTGCTCGGAACCGAGGTGAAGGCGATCCGCGAAGGGCGCGTCAATCTGCGCGACAGCTATGCGCGCACCGACGGCGGCGAAGTGTGGATGATGAACGTCCACATCAGCCCGTACAGCCACCGCGGTTATTCGGACCACGCCGAGACGCGCCAGCGCAAGCTGCTGATGCATCGCCACGAAATCCGGAAGCTGATCGGACGCACCGCGGAAAAGGGTCTGACGCTCGTACCGCTGCAGATGTACTTCAAGAAAGGCCGCGTCAAGGTGCTGGTCGGGCTCGCGCGCGGCAAGCAGGCGCACGACAAGCGCGAGACGATCCGGCGGCGCGAAGTGGACCGCGAGACGCGCGCGGCGGTGAAGTCCGGGCAGCGATCACAGGTGCGCTAGACTGACTTCCGTGCCAGGCCTGATTCATCGTCTCGCGGCGGTGCTGGCCGCCCCGCTGCGCGCTGCCGCGTTCGCCGTTCGCGGTGAGCGCCATCTCGCCGACCTGCGTCACGCGGCGCAATCCACGAAGCGGACGACCTCCGACACCGCGGGCGCGGTCCGTCGTATCGACGAACGTCTCGAGAAACAGGGCGAGCGTTTGTCCGCGGTGAAGAGGGAGATGGACGGGCTCCGGGCGGAGCTGTCAGACCGTCTGCTGCGCGTCAACCTGCAGCTCGGCGCCATCACACGCGCGGTGCAACAGGGTGACGCGTCTCAGGGCGATCACAACGGCGGCGGCACCAGCGAACGCCGCCTCTCCGGCCGCGTGATACCGGTGAGCGTGCCGTCAGAGGAGGCCCAATGGGCGCCAGTCATCGGCGGCGAAGTGCATCCCGATCCGACGGGCACAGAGTGGCTTCACCTCGATCGATGCCCGTTCTGCGCGCACCCCGAACGAACGGTGGTCGTGGAATGGAACAAGCTGATCATGCTCGCGAAGGGGCCTGACCAGCACTCGGCCATCTACGACTACAGCTGCTGCCATCGCTGCGGCGTCGTGTACGCCGCCCGTCGTCCGGTGGGGCAGCGATTCGGCTTTCTTTTGGAGCATTTCGGCGAGGTCACGGGGAAGGCCGCAGCCGACGGCATCATCCCGAACCCCATGCTCAATCCCTATCCGCTCAGCGATGCGGACAAGGATCGACTGCGGCGGATGGCGTCGCGTGGTGTCTGGGTGTCCGACCATCTCGGGCTGAGCAAGGACGAATTCGTCGAAGGCGCGTTGCGCGATCGGTTCGCGAACAGCCTGCACGTGGACATCATCGGCAGCCTTGTGACGCCCGCGCACGCGCGCGTCCTGGAAATTCGACCGCGCGCTGGGACGATCGCAGAAAGCCTCCGGCGGCTGTATCAGGCTGACGTGTCCGTGATGCCGATGTGGGAGAGCCAGAAGCTGCTGTTGAAGGAGCTGTACGGATTCGACGCGAAGGGACTGATCGACTACGACCATTTCCGCATTCCGTTCGAGGGGCGCTTCGACCTCATCGTCTGCAACCACATTCTCGTGCACTCGGTTCGGCCCGCCGAGTTTCTGCAGGAACTGCGGTCGCATCTCAACCCGGGCGGATACGTCTACTTCTACAACGAGCCCGAGGATCGCGAGGTGCTCGAGACGGGGCAGTCGATCATCGCGCACCTGAATCCGCTGCACATGCAGACATTCGATCAGCCGGCCCTTATTCGCGCGCTGGCGACGAACGGGTTCGAGGTGACGTTCATCAAGTCACGCGATTGCGCCTTCATGGTGTTGGCGCGTGCCGCCGAGGAGGCCGCTGCGTGGACACCCATCACGGCGGACGCGCTGCGCCGCCGCATCGAGGCGTACCGGCTGGCACGTGACCGCGCGATTCTGAAGATGCCGGCGGACATGCGAGCGCGGCTCGGCGACCAGTGGACCGGCGCGATCGAGCACAGCCTCTCGGCCGGTGCCGTCGCGTTCGACGACCAGGGCCAATTGAGATTTTCGGCGGATTGACGGCGGGTCCGAAGGACCCGGAGGCGGGAGGGACTGAGGGAAGGCGCGGATCAGCGCATGGACACGAAGCGCCGGGCGGTTCCGCGGGCGCCGCGTGCGACGCGCAGCAGCCGCTTCTTCCAGCGATGCCAGCGATGTCCGAACCGCTGCGAGAACTCGTACCAGGCACGCCAGGCCGATCGCCTGGCGCGTTTGAACACGGGGCGGACGTCGTCGTTCCAGCGATCGCGCGCGTTGTCGATCGCAGCGGCGACGTGGACGACGAGGGTCATCGGCGGACGAAGGAAGTAGACCCAGAGCGGCCTGCCTTCCGCGAGCGCCAGCGCTGATCGCGCGGCGAGGAAGACAGGAACCCGTGCCGCGCGCCTCACCGCGGGATCTGGGCACGGTGCCGGGCGAGGTTTCCTCACAAGGCTTTCAATCGCGCTGGCAAAAATCGGAGTGGCGGGACGGTCGAGCCCGCCCGGGCGCACAAACCACTTCAGGAAATCGTCGTTGCGAACGAAGGGGACGGACCCGTCGAGGACCTCTGCGAGCTGCCCGACGTGCTCGCCCAGCGACGCCGCTTCGCGCACCACTCCACGCTCGTCCACCAGGTGTCGG
>Ga0070681_10003489_pt1 | contig 14719 bp, 15 predicted proteins | sample KBSC83BmetaG_FD_65650 | JGI IMG/M metagenome (GOLD analysis project Ga0070681, IMG submission 65650) | Corn rhizosphere microbial communities from Kellogg Biological Station, Michigan, USA - KBS C8-3B metaG | ecosystem: Host-associated > Plants > Roots > Rhizosphere | place: USA: Michigan...
GCGGTATTGAAGCGCTTTTCGACGACGGCGAGGTATTCGCTTTTTGTCAATGTCCCATCGTGGTCTGGATCGGCATCGTCCAGTTCCCTCGCCGACAGACGGCCGCGAAGCTCCCGACGATCAAGGGTTCCGTCGTGATCACGATCGAGGCGATCAAACAAAGCAGATGCCGCCCTCTTCGCCTCTTCGAGATCAACCGAGCGATCGTTATCGGTGTCGAGGCCGTACAGCGGATCGCGGCGTGATCTCGCGAATGCGAACTCTCCAGAGGCAAACAAAGCGAGCACAACTGAAATGCTTCGGACGACTTCTCGCCTGGATATCATCATGATTTATCTCTCCTTGTTCTCTTCCTGTTTAGTTTGCCAGGTCGTTCAATGCCTTAAGAGTGCCACCTCTTGCTGTCGATCTAGGCACTCGGTAGCCTTTGCAACGTGCTCGTCCTGTGCAGCAAGTGGGGGCGGTAGATAGTGGGTGTCGGGTACCGGGTTTGTAAACTCGTAGTGGTTCTGACAGCCGAAGCCAGCGCGATAGTATCGCTCGCGGGACACGCATCCGCCCAGCAAGCCATCACCTTGCCGCCCATTGACGTTAGCATCACGCCTATCCCGGGCTCAGAGTTAGATCGCAACAAGATTCCTGCGAACGTCCAGACAATACCATCTTCCGATTTTGATCATGCAATATCGCCAAGCTTGGTGGACGCCATGATCAGGGCGTTACCCGGCGTGTCGCGCGGCGACCAAACCGGAAATCCCTTCCAGCCGGACATTGATTATCGTGGCTTCACGGCGTCGCCCGTGCCGGGCACGCCACAAGGTCTCGCGGTCTATCAGAATGGAGCGCGCATCAACGAAACGTTCGGCGACACGGTCAATTGGGACTTGATCCCGGAAATGGCGGTCAATCGCCTGACGCTGACACCGAATAACCCCGTTTACGGCCTTAACGCCCTGGGTGGCGCAATCTCAATCGAGATGAAGAACGGTTTCAACTATCAGGGTGCGCAAGCCGAATTAAGGGGCGGTTCATATGGAAGGGTCGGGGCTTCTGCCCAGGCCGGTGGCCAAAAGGGAAATTTGTCGGGCTACATCACGGCTGATGCAGTGAGCGATGCCGGTTGGCGTGACTTTTCGTCATCATCGCGATTGCGCCGCATGTATCTCGACCTCGGTGCACGCGGCGAACAAACCGAATTTCATCTCTCCTTCACCGGCGCAGACAACAAACTTGGGTCGGTTGCGGCGACGCCGGTCGAGATGCTCAATCAAAGATGGTCAAGCGTTTACACATGGCCGCAGAACACGCGGAACCAGCTTGCCTTTCTGCAGGCCTCAGCCAACTACAATCCAAGCGACACCGTTTTGCTCCAGGCCAACGCCTATTATCGTGGTTTCCGGCAAAGTCACGTCGATGGCAACACGACGGATGCACAGCCTTGTGCAGCGCCCGGGCTGCTTTGCTTCGGCGACAATACGACACCTCTTCTGAACTTTGCCGGCACCCAAGTGCCCGATGTCTTTGGATCCAATCTCGGCCAGATTGACCGCACCTCGACAAGCGCCAATACCCTCGGGGGAGCGCTGCAAGCAACAAGCACGGCCAAGGTGTTAAATCACGACAATCATTTCGTCATCGGCGCCAGTATTGATCGTGGTTTTGTTCGTTTCGCTGGCAATAGCGAATTGGGGACAATCGACTCGAACCTGTTCGTCAGCGGGACCGGCGTATTGATCCAGCAGCCGACTGCAGATCTTTCGCCCGTGAGTCTGCATACGAGGAGTACTTATACGGGCATCTATGCGACAGACACGATCGATATAAATCCAAACTTGTCTCTGACAGCGGGTGCCCGCTTCAACGTTGCTCAGATCAAGCTCGACGATACGCTTGGCACTGCTCTTGATAGCGACAGTCGTTATTCGCACTTAAATCCTGTCATCGGGTTGACCTACAAGATCCTGCCGAACATGACGGCCTATGCCGGCTACTCGCAAGCGAACCGCGCGCCAACCCCGCTCGAACTTGGATGCTCGGACCCGGCGCATCCTTGCTTGATCGACACCTTTCTGGTTTCTGATCCTCCGCTCAAGCAAGTGGTCTCTTATACCTACGAAGCCGGCTTGCGCGGCACCGAGTTCGGTCAGAAGTTGAGATGGAACATTGGGGCCTACAGGACGATCAGCAAGGATGACATCGTCAACGTTGCGAGTGAGATCAGCGGCTTTGGATTTTTCCAGAACGCAGCGAAGACGAGGCGGCAGGGTGTTGAAGCCGGCTTGAGTTACAAAGAAGATCGCTGGAGCGCCTATGCCAACTACGCGTTCGTCGATGCAACCTTCCAAACGCCACTGACTCTGTCTTCTCCGCAAAATCCTGCCGCCGATGCTGATGGAAATCTCTTCGTTGTGCCTGGCGACCACATTCCGGGGATCCCACAGCAGCGTTTCAAAGTCGGGTTTGAATATTCAATCACGCAACCCTGGACAGTGGGTGCCGATCTAAATGCCGTCGGCAGTCAATATCTGATTGGCGATCAATCAAACCAAAATCCGAAGGTGCCGGCCTATTGGGTCGTCAATATGCATACCTCCTACAAGATCAAAAAAAATGTGGAAGTTTTCGGCCTCGTGCAAAATCTCTTCAACCAGCGCTACTACGCGGCCGGAACATTCTTCGATACGCAGGGCATATCGTTTCTCACTTTCAACGATCCTCGGACTTTTGTTCCGGGCATGCCGCTAGCGGCCTACGCCGGCATTCGCGCGACATTCTGACGCCGATCCATCGCAGGTCGGCATGAGCGCTATAGCGCCGACGTTGCTGCAATACTGAGGCGACCTGGCGACGACTTGTCGGCGACATGGCCGTGATCGGGAAAGGGGAAATATTCTGTGCCTCCGTCCCGAGCTAAACTCGCGAAACTGAGCCGTTTGCAGTAAAAGGGGGTCCCCCGCGGAGAATGACATAATGGGCTTGCTCGAACTGGTGATCACGGTGTGCACCGTCGCTCACCCTACACTTTGCGAAGATCAGCGCCTCGGGTACGCGAGCAGTGCAACGCCTCGGCAGTGCGCAATGGCTGCGCCTCCTTACATCGCGCAATGGATCGGCGAGCACCCGAAATGGATGGCTGTGCGCTGGCACTGCGAATACCCGACTCAGAAAAAGACCTGACACTGCATTCGGACGGTCGATGATGCGTCGCAACGCGCGTATGAAGCGCGATGTTTTTCTTGCCGATATCGGCACCCGCCCGCTGATTATGGGAATTTTCAACGTCACGCCGGACTCATTTTTCGACGGCGGCCGTTACATTGCCGGCGGCGCGACCCTCGCCCGCGTCCGGCAAATGGTTGTCGACGGCTGCGATATCGTTGACATCGGCGCGGCGTCGACCCGACCTGAGGCGTCCGCGATTACCGCAGGCGCCGCAATCCTGCGTGTACACGACGTCGAGGAGCATGCCGTCGCGCTGCGGGTCCTTCGGGCGATGCGCGGCACGTAGCGTGCAGCTCGGCGAAACGCCGTAAACCAAAAAGTTTTCACTTGCGGCAATCAGTAAGCTGCTTCTCCTCGATGGTGAAGATTGCGCCCTCCTTAACGTCGATATCGCGCACGATGCATATGCGTCCGGTCCTGTCGATGAGCCTCACGTCGTAGCGGCCCGCACTCACATCAGTAATTCGCAGGCGTTCGTCGTGATCGACGGTCCCGTCACGATCGTTCTTGCATTGATTGATTCCCCATTCCTGCTTCCCTGCGGGCGACATCTGCAGAGCCGTGATTGTGTTGACCGTCAAGTTCCAGAAGCGAGTCGGCTTGTTTTGGGCGTGTGCGCTGGAAGCGATGACCGCGAGGACGAAACTGATCGCACCTGATTTCATGTTTCCCTCCCAGAACATCACCGATAGCTATGCGCCAGCACCCTTCCTATTTCTGCAGGAGACGATCGCGATTTATCGCTTTGTCGAAGTTTCGGGCCGTTTCAAGTCCAACAGGCGCCACAAGTCGAGCAGACGCAAGATCGGCGCCCAAAAAATCGGCGCCCGACACGGTGGCCTCGGTGAAATCTGCACCGCTAAGGTCAGCCCCGCGCAGCAGTGCTCCCGTGAGGTCGGATTTCTTAAGAGAAGCGAACTGCAGTTCGGCTCGCGAAAGGTCGGCATTGCGCAGGTCGGCATTGTCCAGCCGTGCTGACTTAAGGACCGTATGAATCAGCCCCATGGACTGATTTTTCATGTCTGCGGCCAGGTTGGCGCCTGAGAGTTTGGCGCCGACCAAACTTGCGCCGGTGAGATCGGCCACCACGCGGGCGCTCGAAAGGTTTGCTCCATCGAGCCGGGCACGCCTCATTTGCGCGGCAAAAATACTGGCGCGTTGCAGGCTTGCGCCCGTGAGATCTGCCTCCAGCAGCCAAGCCTGGTCGAGGACGGCATCGTCAAGATTGGTATCGACAAGCTTCGTCTTGTTGAGCCGACCGGCGCGGAAAACGGCAAAGGAAAGATCGAGCCCGGACAGATCGAGGCCCGACAGCTTTTTGCCGGTAAAATCGGCAGGATGACCAGGCGTGGCGGCCTTCACCATGGCGGCAACCTCGTCGCGGGTCATCTCCGCAGTGGTCATGTCCGGCGAATTGAGATCGACATAACGCATCATGTCCTGCGCCATTCCCGGCTGCGCAATGGCGCAGGCGCAAAGCGCGAACATTGCGGCTACCGTACCCGTCATTCGCTTCGCCATCTTGACCAAAATTTGCCCCTCGTTTGCGGAAAGAGCAAGAACACGCTTCAACAACATCCTTTATGGCGCCCGGCAAATCAGACATCGACGTCACTACCGTTCGTGCGCCCGCCATCCTAAGCTGGTGGGCGAGCTCGGGGTCTGCGTGGCTAGCGCCCACGAATCCGACTGGTGATGCCGGCCTGCTTGTCCAACTGGTGCGCGCGCATCGCATCAAGTTCCCAGGATACGGTTCCGCTTTTCTGCACCGCCAAACGAATCGAGTCAGCTGATGCGCAATCTCCTGACGTACAGAACGCCGCGCCGGTGCAGAGCCAGGCGATTACGATCGGCATGGTCAACTTAGTTTGGGTGGCATAAGTCGAAATCTCACAATTACAGGTGAGACTCTGCTTTGGCCGGTCTATTGGAGCGCATTTGCTCCAACGTTAACAGGCCACCAGCGGCCTTGAGTCACATGCGGCAAGCACTATCCTGCGTGGCACGGGCCCGTTTTGGCGCTCAAGGACCGTATAACGATGAGATCTGTTGCAAGCGTTGCGCGCATCAGTCTGCTGACGCTCGGCTTGATTGCCTGCGGCACAAGCGCGGTGGCGGCTGAGCTCAACGACTACCCGACCGAAACGCGCGCCGACTACGTTTTTGCTTGCATGAAGACTCACGGCGATACGCAGCTCGCGCTTCGCCAATGCTCCTGTTCGATTGACGTAATCGCCACGCTGTTGTCTTACGATCAGTATGTAGCGGCCCAGACGGTGCTGAGCCTTTCGCAAGTTCAGGGCCGCTTTGGTGCCATGTTTCGCTCGCCGGAACCGGCTAGAGAAGCGGTAAAAAATTTGCGGCAAGCACAAGCCGAAGCAGAGGTGCGGTGCTTCTGAACCGTTTGCCCACCAGTTCTCTCGATATCGATGTTTTGGCGGCTCAGGTTTTTGTTGCGGCCGGGAAAGGGCGAGCCTAGACTTGTTGTTGGTTCCGGCTTCAAAGGGCGCCAGTGCAAAGGGAAAGCTGGTGCTTTTCGTAAGCTAGGCGGGGCATCTTTGAAAATGCCCCTGATGCCACGCTCCGCTGTGACACGTTGCCGGAAGCGCTTCCCAGATGCACGGGTGCCGACACGGGGCACGAAAAGTGCCGTTGCGCCGGTCAACCCGCGACAATTTCGCAGGGAGGACACGGATGCGTTACCTGCTCTTAACCACCTGTATCGGCGCCGCCTTAGCCGCTTCTTCGGCGAGCGGTAATGAGCAATTGCAAAAAATGTCGCAGAACCCAAAAGATTGGGTGATGCCCACCGGGAACTACGCGAACACTCGCTACTCGGAACTCAAGCAGATCACGGCGGATAACGTCGGCAAGCTTCAAGCGGCTTGGACCTTTTCGACCGGCGTATTGCGCGGCCACGAAGGCGGACCTTTGATCATCGGCGACGTGATGTACGTGCACGGGCCCTTCCCAAATCCAGTCTTTGCGCTCGATCTCAACAACGATGGAAAAATTCTCTGGAAATATGAACCAAGACAAGATCCAAACGTCATTCCGGTGATGTGCTGCGACACGGTCAACCGCGGCCTTTCGTATGCGGATGGAAAACTCTTCCTCAACCAGGCTGACGCGACGCTGGTTGCGCTGGACGCCAAGACCGGCAAGGTCGTGTGGCAGGCGACGAACGGTGACCCGAAAAAGGGCGAGACCGGCACGTCGGCACCGATGGTCATCAAGGACAAAGTGTTGGTCGGCATATCCGGCGGCGAATTCGGCGTGCCGTGCCACGTGACAGCCTACAATCTCAGCGACGGCAAGATGGTCTGGAGAGCCTATTCCAGCGGACCAGATAGTCAGATCCTGGTCGATCCGCAAAAGACGACCGAACACGGCAAGCCGGTCGGGGCGGATTCAAGCCTCAAGACCTGGCAGGGCGATCAATGGAAGATCGGAGGTGGCTGCACGTGGGGCTGGATCTCCTATGACCCGCAGCTCAACTTGATTTATTACGGCTCGGGTAATCCCTCGACCTGGAATCCCAAACAGAGGCCGGGAGACAACAAGTGGTCGATGACGATCTTCGCGCGCGATGCCGACACGGGCATGGCGAAGTGGGTTTATCAAATGACGCCCCACGACGAGTGGGACTTTGACGGCGTCAACGAGATGATCCTTGCCGATGTCGATGTCGGCGGGACGACACACAAAGCACTGGTTCACTTTGACCGTAACGGATTTGGCTACACGCTGGATCGTACAAACGGTGCCCTACTGGTCGCTGAGAAGTACGACCCAAAGGTGAATTGGGCGACAAAAGTGGATATGGACAAAAATTCGAAGACATACGGCCGTCCGCTGGTCGTATCGCAATACTCAACCGAGCAAACGGGTGAAGACAAGAACACTAAGGGTGTCTGTCCGGCTGCATTGGGGAGCAAGGACGAACAACCCGCTGCGTACTCGCCCGACACCAAGTTGTTTTACGTGCCGACCAACCACGTCTGCATGGACTACGAACCGTTCAAGGTCTCGTACGTAGCTGGTCAGCCCTACGTAGGCGCAACGTTGTCGATGTATCCGCCTCCGGGTGAAAAGAACATGGGCAACTTCATTGCCTGGGATGCCGGCAAGGGAAAGATCGTGTGGTCAGTTCCCGAGCAGTTCTCGGTGTGGTCCGGTGCCCTGGCCACCGCGGGCGGCGTCGTGTTTTACGGCACGCTCGAAGGCTATCTTAAAGCGGTAGATGCCAAGACGGGTAAGGAGCTTTACAAGTTCAAAACCCCGTCCGGCATCATCGGCAACGTGACGACCTATGAACATGGTGGCAAGCAATACGTTGCCATCTTGTCGGGCGTCGGCGGCTGGGCCGGCATCGGCCTTGCTGCTGGCCTCACCGATCCTCAAGCGGGCCTCGGGGCCGTCGGCGGCTATGCCGGCCTCCGCGACTACACTTCGCTTGGTGGTCAGCTCACGGTGTTTGCGCTTCCGGGCAATTGAAAGCCTCGGATCGCAGCAATAGCGCAACGAACTTGGCGCATCGCCTTTGGCGGTGCGCCAAGCCTTGATTGCTGAATACCACCGCCAAACGATGCGAAGTCACAGAGAAAACTCCGTGAAACAAATCATCTCCGCGTGTGCGATGGCGATCGCCGCAGCGCTTGCGTTGGGCATCATGCCCGCGATAGCGGATGGGTCCGGCGACCCCAAAGCGGCCAAGGACGAGGATGGCAAGTATTACGACAACGACGGCACGCCAACCTATAAAATCCAGAGTGACGGCACGACGGACTGGTACACCTACTCCGGGTTTCGCCGTTATCATTCGGACTGTCATGTTTGCCACGGACCCGATGGCGAAGGGTCAACTTACGCTCCCGGGCTCAAGGACTCACTGAAGAAAATCGGCTACGCCGATTTCCTGGCGGCGGTGGCAAGCGGCCGCAAGAACGTTAATACCGCGTCCGACAATGTAATGCCCGCATTCGGGACTAACCCGAATGTCATGTGTTATCTCGATGACATCTTCATCTATTTGCGAGCGCGGGCCAACGACGCAGTCCCTCGCGGCCGCCCCGCAAAGCACGAAGAGAAGCCAAAAGCGGTAGGAGATGCTGAAAGCAGGTGTTTGGGTGGCAAGTAGCTAAGGCGGCTGCGATGTCGTGCGGGAAGAGTTTCTGGATTCGCCTTGCCGTTTGCACGGCGCCGGCAGCGCTCGTCGCAGCCGGAGCGTCCGCGCAAGGCAGATCGCCCGACGCCGCGGCGGGCGTTGCGCAACCCCAGGGACCCTTTGAACTCGTTGACCCGAAGGTCTTGCGCGTGTGTGCCGACCCCCACAACCTGCCCTATTCGGACACTACGAATTCCGGGTTTGAGAACAAGATCGCCGAGTTGTTCGCAAAGGAATTGGGAAAGAGCATTTCTTTCACATGGTTTCCGAATGCGCCGGGCTTCGTGAGCAAAACCCTCGCACTTTACAAATGCGACATCATCATGGGAATGCCGCAAGGCGACGACATCGTTCAGGTCACGAACCCATACTACCGCACCGCTTATACGCTGGTGTTCAAGCCGGGCCGCGGGCTGGATGGCGTTGACGTTCTCACCGATCAACGGCTCAAGGATAAGCACATCGGGGTAGTCGCCGGAACGCCGCCAGCAACCAATTTAGTGCTCGACGGATTGATCGGAAATGCCAAATCTTATCCGCTTGTAGTCGATACGCGTTACGACTCCTCCGCCGTCGCGATGATCCGCGACATCGTCGATGACACCATTGACGCCGGAGTCCTATGGGGTCCGTTGGCTGGCTATTACGCCAAACAGTCCAAGGAGCCGCTCACAGTCGTGCCGCTGCTCAAGGAGACCAATGGCTCGCGCATGACTTATCGCATCGGCATGGGCGTGCGCTACTCCGATCAGAATTGGAAGCGTCAACTCAATCAATTGATCCAGGCAAAGCAACCCGCGATCACGGAAATACTCCTGAGCTACGGTGTTCCACTGATCGATGAGGACAACCATCTCATCGAGCCTGCCTCGAACGCCAAGTAACCGCCAAGTAGACGCCAAGCAGCGCGGACGCGAGCCCGGTCGCCGGCGTGGTGCCCGCCGGCAAAATGCACCTCGACATTTTCCGTAAGCCAGCTCACGGCCTCGGCCTCGCGGGGCCCTGCCTTGGGCAGCGCCGGGATCGGGCCGGACTAGAGAACTTAGGCAATACCCACCTTGAAATGAACAAAGAATGACGCTCAGATTACGAAAGTGAACGAAATCAAGGGCGACCTAGCCGGGGAGCACCGACTTGATCCGGTCTGCAGTGGTCGCCTTGGTCATCGTGCTTGGCCTTGATCTCGCGGCCCGCGCTCAAGACACCCTCGACATTAAGATCGGTTATTTGCGGCGCGCGCAGCATCAGGAAACAATCTCGCTTGTGCAAATGCCCCCGCCGGATAATGGACTTGCCGGCGCGCAAATGGCGGCCAAGGACAACGACACGACCGGCCGGTTTCTCAATCAGCGCTATCTTCTGGTCGACTTGCATTTAAAGGCCGGAGATGATCCCGCAACGGCCGTGGCTGAACTCGCACGGCAGGGCATTTCGCTGATTGTCGCCGATCTTCCCGCCGACGACCTGCTCAAGGCAGCCGAGGCCGGCAAGGCGCACCGCATATTGTTTTTCAATGCCGCCGCAACCGACGATCGCCTTCGGCAAAAAGATTGCCGGGCTAATGTAGTCCACACCGCGCCGTCGCGGGCGATGTTGGCCGACGGACTGGCGCAATACCTCGTATGGAAAAAATGGGTTCGCTGGTTTCTTGTCGTTGGGTCGCACGAGCGCGACAAGCTTTTCGCAGCGGCGTTGACACGAGCGGCGAACCGTTTCGGCGCGAAAATCCTTCAGCAGCGGGAATTTAAGGACACCGGAGGTGCCCGCCGCACCGATAGCGGCGTTGTGCAAATTCAGCAGCAAATGCCGGTCTTCACCCAGGAAGCGCCAAGCTATGACGTGCTGGTGGTAGCGGATGAGAGCGAGGTTTTCGCGAACAATTTGCCTTACCGGACCTGGGATCCGCGTCCTGTTGCCGGTTCTGCCGGGCTGGTACCGACAAGTTGGGACGCGTCGAACAGCCTGTGGGGCGGGATTCAGATGCAGGACCGGTTCATTGCGCAATTCAAGCGACAGATGACTGCGCTCGATATGCAGGCGTGGACCGCTGTCCGGATGATCGGCGAAGCCGCTTCGCGCCAGAATTCGGCCGATCCCAAAAAGATCCTCGACTTTCTAAAGGGACCCGAACTCGCGCTGGGTGCCTTCAAAGGCCAAAAGCTTACGCTGCGCGACTGGGACCTGCAGCTACGTCAGCCGATTCTTCTCACCGATGGTCGGACCATCGTGTCCGTTTCGCCGCAGCAAGGCTTCCTGCACCAGTTCTCGGAACTCGATACACTCGGCTATGATCGTCCCGAAACCCAGTGCAAACTACAATAGTAGCTGAACATGAACCTGTTCTGGACGGTTCGGACCAACAAGCATCGCGCAAGCGTTCTGACGTTCGGAATTATTATTTGTCTTATCGGCCCGGCGAAGGCCTTCACAGCCTATGTTTCAAATGAGAAGAGCAACACGGTTAGCGTGATCGACATCGACAGGATGGAAACTATCAAGACGATCAAAGTTGGCCAGCGCCCGCGTGGCATCGAATTGACCAAGGACGATAGGTACTGCCTGGTCGCAGTGGGTGACGACGACACTATCCAGGTGATTGACACCCAGAGCGGCGAAGTGATCGCCAATCTTCCATCCGGCCCTGATCCCGAGCTGTTTATTTTAAGCCCGAACGGAAAGGTGCTCTACGTCGCTAACGAGAATGACAACACTGTCACGATAATCGACATGGAAAGGCGCGTGCGGCTTAGCGAGGTTCAAGTTGGTGTCGAGCCGGAAGGTATGGGCATCAGTCCCGACGGAAAAATCCTCGTCAATACGTCCGAGACTACAAATATGGCGCATTTCATCGACACCGATGCGCGCAAGATCATTGCAAACGTGTTGGTTGATTCACGCCCCCGTTTTGCGGCCTTCAAAAGTGACGGGTCGGAGCTTTGGGTTTCATCCGAGGTTGGCGGCACGGTAAGCATCATTGACCCGGTCAGGCACCAGGTCACCAAAAAGATCAACTTCGCTATTCCGGGGTTGCGCAGCGAAGCAATTCAGCCTGTGGGCATCAACATCACCAAGGACGGGAAGACCGGCTTTGTCGCGCTGGGACCAGCCAACCGAGTAGCCGTGATCGATGCCACTACGCATGAGGTCAAGAAATATCTCCTCGTAGGTCAGCGTGTTTGGCACATGTCGTTCACGCCCGACGAGAAGTACCTTCTGACGACCAATGGCCTTTCTAACGATGTCTCGGTGATAGACGTGGCCAGCCTGAAGGTGATCAAGTCGATCCAGGTTGGCGAATTGCCGTGGGGCGTAACAATCACCAACCAATGAGGTCTGGGTTGGACTCGCATGGTTGTGCAGCATGACAACACCGATGCTGTCGATTGAAGGGGTCAGCCATTCTTACGGTAGGCGCCCCGCGCTCGATAACGTGACGTTCGCGGTCGCGCCGGCGACCTTCTCCGTCTTGCTCGGCCTCAATGGCGCGGGCAAAAGCACGCTTTTTGCATTGATTACCCGGCTGTACGGTACGCAGCACGGCCGCATCCGGATCCTCGACTTTGACGTGGCACAGTTCTCCGGCGAGGCGTTGCGCATTCTTGGAGTCGTGTTCCAGTCGCGAACCCTCGATCTTGATCTCACGATCATGCAAAACCTGATGTATCACGCTGCGCTTCACGGAATGCGCAAGCGCGACGCAGAGATACGCGCCGGTGAGTTGTTGACGCGCATCGCGCTCAGTGATCGCGTCGATGACAGGGTGCGGAACCTCTCCGGAGGGCAGATGCGCCGTGTTGAAATTGCCCGGGCGTTGCTGCACCGCCCTCGCCTTCTGGTCCTTGACGAACCAACCGTTGGCCTCGACGTCACCTCGCGTGCCGATATTCTGCACCATGTGCGGCACCTGGTTGCCGAAGATGGGATCGCTGTCTTATGGGCAACGCATCTGATCGACGAAATCGAGTCCCGCGATCATATTTTCGTGCTGCACCAGGGTCAGCTCTTGGCTCAAGGCCTCGCGTCGAGCGTCGTCGACGAATGCGGAGCGACAAGCGTCCGCGACGCCTTTATCCAATTGACCCGTAGCGAAGACTTGATCGGTGGACCCGGATGAACACGGCAGTCACTCAGGAACATAGCGCCACTTCCATCGGCCATGCGAACGGCGGTTTTTCACTGGGCCAATACGCTATTTGCCTGAAAGGCATTGTTTGGCGTGAGGGCCTCAGGTTCATACATCAACGAGAGCGCTTTATTTCAGCGCTGGTACGCCCTCTCGTTTGGCTATTCATTTTTGCCGCCGGCTTCCGTCAGGTGCTTGGCGTATCAATTATTCCCCCTTACCAGACCTACGTTCTTTACGCCGAATACATTACTCCGGGCCTGATTGCGATGATTCAGCTTTTTAATGGCATGCAGTCGTCGCTCTCGATGGTCTATGACCGCGAGATGGGCAATATGCGCACCCTGCTCGTCAGCCCATTCCCGCGCTGGTACCTTCTGTGTTCAAAACTGGTCGCCGGGACGGCCGTTTCGATTTTGCAGGTTTATGCTTTCCTTCTTATCGCGCGATTTTGGGACGTCGGCCCACCGCCCGTCGGGTACCTTCTCGTGCTGCCGGCGCTCGTACTCTCGGGCCTCATGCTGGGAGGGCTTGGGATGCTGATATCGTCGGTCGTCAAGCAGCTCGAGAATTTTGCCGGTGTGATGAATTTTGTGATCTTTCCGATGTTCTTTGCCTCATCGGCGCTGTATCCGCTCTGGCAGGTTCGTGAAAGCAGCCCGTTCCTCTATTATGTCTGTCAAGCCAACCCTTTCACACACGCGGTCGAACTGATCCGCTTTGCGCTCTATTCGCAGGTGAACTGGGTATCGCTGGTCGTCTTGTGCGGATGCACTGCTCTGTTCGTCCTTGGTGCAATCTTTGCCTACGATCCATCGCGCGGCTTCATGGCGCGGCGCGGTGAAGCCGGAGGCGGAAGATGAAGTACTGGATCGTTGCAGCACATGTCTTCCTCGCTGTGCCGGCGATCGCCATGGATGCGCGTCATCCGGATTGGCCTTGCCCCCAGATCGTGGTGCCCAAGCTTTCGGTGGCGGCCTTCTGGACGGGTCCCTCGATAGATGACGTCGGGGATACCTGGATGAAGGACCAAACCGTTCACGACCTGGTACTCCGCTTTGCAGGACGGCGGACTTCTCTTACCGAGGCAGAAAAAGAGGCTGCCGAATTTATTGTCGGAACGCAGGCGGAAAGGCAGCAGAGGGCGAAACTCTTGTTCGCCGGGCTTTTCGCTATACTCGGCCGCGAGCGCGATGACGTCATGGCCGGTATTGAGCGGTTCTCGCAACGGCAACAGCAGTTGCGCGAGAAAATCAGTGCTGAAATGACGGACCTGCGGGCACAGCAAGACGCAGCCGGTCAGGAATCCGTAACCGCGGACAAGCTTTCAGAACAGATTGCCTGGGAGACCCGCATTTTCGATGAACGTCGAAACACGATCAGCTATGTGTGCGAAGTGCCCTCAACGATCGAACGGCGACTTTTCGCGCTGGCTCGCGCAATTCAACAAAAATTGGACTAAGCCGGCATGCAGCTCGCAGATGCAAACCGGGTGAACGTAGCGGATTAATTCGGACTAGATCGATCTCGAGCTGCGGACCGCTTTTGCTGCCGTCAAGTATATCCAGAATCATGATAGTGTGAGCAATGGTCGAATGGTTGAAGAATTGGGCGCGCACTATCAAACGGGATGTGTATGCTCTCTATCTTGCGAGCCGCGACCCTCGCGTGCCTTGGTACGCTAAGGCAATGGGTCTCCTGGTTGCTGGTTATGCGCTTTCGCCAATTGATCTCATTCCCGATTTCATTCCGGTCCTGGGATACTTGGATGATCTGATCCTGGTACCCTTGGGCATTCTGCTCGCCATCCAGTTAATTCCGCCTGCGATTATGGCCGAACACCGCCGCTCGGCCGCAGCCGCACAAGCGAGACCGAGGTCGCGAGTTGCAGCGGCCACAATTGTCGGAATCTGGATTGCCTCCGGGACGATCTGCGGGCTGCTTGTCCTTTACCATTTCGAGTGAACAAAACAGCTCTCGCAAATTCTACTCATGCACCCGAGTCACGCAGAGTTGCCGGGCAGCTAACTCGATCCACGCAAGTAAGATGTGGAAAGCAGACGTTGCGGTTGTCAACTTTGCTTGGGACGTCACGCGGCCTCGGTCGTAGGATCGATCATCTTCTTCACCGCGGTGATCTTCGTTGCGGGAAATCCACTGATCGCCGCATGTTCTCGAATAATCGCCTCATCTTTAGCAAGGTAGAC
>Ga0070681_10003490_pt1 | contig 14719 bp, 15 predicted proteins | sample KBSC83BmetaG_FD_65650 | JGI IMG/M metagenome (GOLD analysis project Ga0070681, IMG submission 65650) | Corn rhizosphere microbial communities from Kellogg Biological Station, Michigan, USA - KBS C8-3B metaG | ecosystem: Host-associated > Plants > Roots > Rhizosphere | place: USA: Michigan...
TCGAAGCTGGCCCGCGCGGAAGGCAGTGCTTGACCTTCTAAGCGTTCCTCCGCAGCGCCGGGAGTCGATCGAGCGTCTCGCGCAGGAGCTCCGCGCGGGGCGCTCTGTCGCAATATCCACACATATCAATGCCGACGGCGATGGCTGCGGCTCGGAGACCGCGCTGGCCCGTCTGCTCGGCCAGCTCGGAATTCGCGCGCAGATCGTGAATCCGACACCGTGGCCCGACATGTACAAGTTCATGCTCGGCGACGATGTGCACGATGCCAGCGACAGGGGCGCCAAGGCGCTCAAGGAAGCGGACGTGCTCGTCGTGCTCGACATCTCCGACGTGAAGCGACTGGGCGTGCTGGCGGAGGCGGTGCGGAAGCTCACCATCCCCAAGCTCGTCATCGATCACCACCTTCCGAGCGACGAGCCGCCCAGCACACTCCTGCTTGCCGATACCGCGGCGTGCGCGACGGGCGAGCTGATTTACGATTTCGCAATGTGTCTCGGCCTCGAGATCACACCGGACATAGCGCGCGGCTTGTACGTCGCGCTGTTGACCGATACAGGCGGCTTTCGCTTCAGCAATACCACCGCGCGCTGCCTGACGATTGCGGGGCAGCTCATCGCTTCTGGAGTCGAGCCCGAGGAGATGTACGGCCGGCTCTACGCGTCGATGTCGGTCGGCCGGCTGCATCTTTTGCGTGATGCGCTGGCCACCCTCGAGGTGGATCCGGAGTATGGAATCTCCTGGATCTCGGTCGCAGCGGGGGCGCCGGAGCAGTACGGCTTGCGCTCGGAAGATCTGGAAGGCATCGCTGAGCATCCCCGCTCGATCGGCGGCACGCGGCTGGCGATTTTCTTCCGCGACCTCGGCCACGACAAGGTGAAGGTCTCCTTCCGTAGCACCGGAGACGTGGATGTGAACAAGTTTGCCAAGCAGTTCGCAGGCGGCGGCCATGCGAAGGCCGCTGGCGCACTGATCGATGGCGCCCTCGACGTGGTCCGCAAGAAGGTGGTGGCCGCGGCGAGGGAGTTTTTGATTGCGGAGGATCGGGAGGGGGTTGCATAAAGGCTCGGCCAGTATCTCGACGGTGATCAACTGAACGGGTGCCAGATGTCAGTGGCGGAGTGGCTAGCTGACAGTTCACTACGCCGAGACGTTCGTAATGGCGCTCATGGAACAACCTGTTTGCTTGTAGGATAAGGCCGTGCCGGAACGTCCCGACGTCGTGAGCTACGCATTAGCAGCTATGCCACTGAGCTCTGGCACCCGTTCGGTTAGATCAGAGCGAGATACGTGAAGACACCACCGTAGCGACCTGACTGTCCCTCTTCTAACTTGCCCTGATGAGCGTTCTTCGCCGCAAACGCGCGCGTTCGCAGCCAGATGTCGAGCATCAAATCCGCGATGAGCTCGCGGCGATTCTTCCCATTCTGAGAATCGATCAGTGCGCCATCGAGCTGCTCAAATTCGACCCCGCCACCGGAACAGCGGTGCTTTTCATCAAGGGCGGCTGCCCCGATTGTGACTGCTCGCCAGCCACCTTCATGCAGGGAATCGAAACGCAGCTCAAGCTGAGAGTAAGCGAGCTCAAAGCGGTTCTCGTGACTGAAGAAGCAAGACAATGAGCGAGACTCTCCAGGAGCGGGTCACCGACGCGCTCGCGCGCGTGCGTAACAACCGCCTTGGCGCCAACGTGCTCGATGCCGAAATGGTGCGCGACATTGCGACTACGACCGACGGGAAGGTTCGGCTGACGCTCTTTCTTTCCCCTGACGACGATGCCACCGTCGTGCGTGAAGTGAGGCAGACGCTGCAGCAGGTGCCGGGAGTGACCGACGTGCGCGTCGACGTCAAGGACATCGCGCAATCCGTCAGACCTCAAAAGCGGCAGCCGGCGCCGAGCGAAACGGCCGCGTCGGGTGCACCGAAAACCCGAGCCCTTCCCGTCATCGGCCAGGAAACCCAATCGCGGCGCGCCGCGGTGCCTGCACCCACGCCAGTCGCCTACCCCAACCTCGGCAACATCATCGCGGTCTCGAGCGGGAAGGGTGGAGTCGGAAAATCAACCGTCGCCGTAAATCTCGCCGTCGCGCTGGCGAAGCAGGGTGCGCGTGTCGGGTTGATGGATGCCGACATCTACGGACCCAACGTCCCGCGCATGATGGGCATCAATGCCCAGCCGCCGGTCGAGAACGAAAAGATCATCCCGCTCCAGGCGCACGGCGTCAAAATCATGAGCCTCGGCTTCATGATCGACCGCGATCAGCCGGCGATCTGGCGCGGTCCGATCATCATGAAGATCATCACCCAGTTTCTTCGCGACGTGCAATGGGGCGAGCTCGACTATTTCTTCGTCGACATGCCTCCGGGCACCGGTGACGCACAGCTGTCACTGGTGCAGGCTACGATGGTGCACGGCGCGATCATCGTTACGACGCCGCAGGAAGTAGCTGCCGGAGACGCGCTCCGGGGAGCGAAGATGTTTCAGCGTGTCGCCGTACCGGTGCTCGGCGTCGTCGAGAACATGAGCTACTTCATCTGCCCGAATTGCTCCGAGAGACACGAGATATTCGGACATGGCGGCGGCGAGACGCTCGCACGGGAGCTCGATGTTCCGCTCCTTGGCGAGATTCCGTTTTTCCCGGCCGTGCTCGAGGGCGCCGATCGGGGTGAGCCGATTGTGCTTGGCGCGCCCGAGTCACCGGCGGCCGAAGCTCTATTCGAGCTTGCTGGACGCCTGAGCGGGCTGCTCGCCGGTAGCAATCCTGCCGGCGTAAACGCTGCCGCGCTTTGACGCGACCGAGCCGGTGCCGTGGTGAAGCTCTGAGTTGAGCTCACCGCCGACCAGAATCACCACCGAGATCACGTACATCCAAGTCAGAAGCACCATCACCGCGCCGATGGTTCCGTAAGTCTTGTTCGGCGGGAAGTGCTGCACGTAGAGCCGGAAGATTAGCGTTGCCAGCACGAACAACAACGCAGCGACGACGGCGCCGACGAGGATCTGCTTCCAGTCCTGTTTCACGTAAGGCAACAGCCAGTACATGAGATAGAGGAAGGCCACCAGCAGCAGGATTGCCAGCGGAAACTGCACCACCGACCAGAATCCGAGAGCATTGCTTCCCATTCCCAGTCTGTCGCGCGCGAACGCCACGATGCTGTCGCCGGCGAGGAGGATCGCCGTCACCAGGGAGATGATCATCACCCACCCCGCCATTACCGCGAGGGCGAGCAATCTCTTCTTCCACCACGGCCGATCATCCTTCACATCGTAGGCGGTGTCGAGCGCGTCCATGAAGGTCGCGAAGATGTTGGAGCCTGACCACGCCGCCAGCACTGCGCCGAGTGAGATGAGTCCCGGCGCGTTCTGGGCGAACATGATATCGGTGATGACCTTCGAGAAGAGCGTGAATGCTTCGGTGGGAAGCGCCTCCGACAGCCGGCCAAGCAGCTCGGACGCCACCTGCCGCTTATCGCCGATCAGACTGAGGATCGGTGCCAGAAAGAGCAGCAGCGGAAAGATCGAGAAAAAGAAGTTGTAGGCGACCTGCGCTGCGATGCCGGGGACCTTGTCGTCCCTGGTTTCTTTTATCGTCGATTTCGCGAGCTCGCTGACTCGGTAGCCGAGGAAGACCATGCCCCGGTCGGGGGCAAGCGGTAGGCCAGGTAGTCTTCTGTTCGCTGTTGGTTAGACGGCGACCGCGTTCTTCTTTGGCCTGTTCCGCCACCATCCCAGGATGACCGCCCCGAACCCGGTGGCGACGGCGACGAACGTCACCCCGAACGCGAGCATCCGGAGGATTGCGCCAAGGATCGGGAACCAGGTGAACGCGGCGGCGACGATCCAGAGCGCGCTGAACGCGAGGATCCCCGTGTAGAGGAACTGCAGCTCCTGTCCGGCCGGCGTTTCGGCTTCGCGCTTGCCCGCAATTGCGATCCCGGTCACCTGCGCCACGGCGAGGAAGCCCAGGATTCCGACGCCGGCAAGTGCCACGAGGAACGCGCCGACCCCGATCGGAATCAAAAAGACTCCGATGATGGTGATGGCCATTCCCACGACCAGAATCACCAGCGCCGGGATCGATGCGAGGCCGCCCAGCACTCCAGTCAGCAGCGACCTGCCGGTCTCATTGGTGACGACTTCAACGGTCCGCTTGAAGTAGTCGCGCATGAAGAAGAGCACGAACGTTCCGACGAGCAGCAGCACCAGCAGCCACACTACCGCTGAAATGAGCGAACCGACGGTCGTGCGCGGACGCCCACCGAAGCTGACCGTCGAGCGGTTGTGGGTGGTGCCGACATCCTTGATCACGCCGAGGATGGACCCGCCTTCATTTCGCACGTGTCCCATCAGGGCCACAGCCCCACCACGCACCCGACCTCCCTCGTGCACGATAACGTCGCCGAGTACCGCGGTCGCCGCGCCATCGACGTTGCCGTAGACGTCGAGATCACCGCGCAACGACATCACCGACCCGGAGGTCGTGGTGCCGGCGGGGATGACGAGGTTGCCGGTCGCTACCTGCGCGTACTTGCGAAGCCCGGCAAACCGTACGGTGGACGTTTGTTGGGCGTGCGCATCCTGCACGGCAATCGCCGTTGTCAATAGAGAGACGCCAAGCAGGATCGATTTCATTCTACGCAGCCTTTCGTTTGGCGATGTGCGCGGCAGTGCGGATGGCGGAGTAGCCGCCGACGAGTCCGACGACCAGAGTCAGATAGAGCACCAGAGCCTGGATCGCGCCGGCCTGCAAATACGCGATCGTCTCGGCGCCCAGCACCATTGAGCCGACCTGCGCGCCCACCGCCGCGATCGCGAGCGAGTATTGGGCTGCCGCACCGCTGAGGATGGCGGTGAGGATGTCGACTTCGAAGAAGAGGAACGCGGCAGTGGCGAGGAGTGCGACCCCGGCAACTGCCTTGCCAGTGGCGCGGGCGACGCTCATTGGGCGCCGCGGAGCGACCGCCTGCTGCCCGCCCTGATGGAGCTCGAGGTGCCTGGAGGCTACCACGGGAGCTACCCTGGCCGACTGCAGACGGTCGATCCGTGAGATGACCCGATCCGCAAAATCCCGAGATGGCGACATATAGGGCAGTCGCTGCAGCTCGGCCGCAATGGGGACGAAGTCTTCGTCGAAATCGTGCTCGATCATGGGTTCCTCACGAGTAAGCCTACGGGATCGGTACGGGGATAGTTTCAGGTTTTTTCGGACTTTTTTGCTTGGAATAACGGGGGATCCGGCGCTTCACCGGAGGTCCCCCAGATACTGCCTCAACTCCTGCCTGGCGCGGTGGATGTAGGTCTTAACCGTGCCGAGCGGAAGCTTCACGATCTCCGCGATCTCGTCGTACGAATAATCCTCGACGTGCCGCAGGATGATGCAGGCGCGATATTCAGGCCGGAGCCGGGCGATCGCTTTCTCGATCGACGCGCCAAGCTCACGTGACTCCAGCTCCTCGAGGGGGGATTCTCCGCCGCTCGTCACTGTGACCGCCGTGGCACGTGCGCGTTCCGCCGTCACCGCGTCTGGCGCGCCCTCGATGCTCACGGTATCGACTTGCCGGCGCCGCAGATGGTCGATGGTGATGTTGTTCGCGATCTTGAACAGCCAGCTCGAGAATTTGAACTCTGGCCGGTAACGGTCGATGTTGTTCAGGACCTTGATGAAGGTCTCTTGCGCCAGATCCTCCGCGGTCTCGTTATCGCGCACCATGCGATAGATGAGTGAGAACACCGGCCGCTCGTAGCGTTTGATCAGCTCGCGATAGGCGTCTTCGCGCCCTTCCTGGGCGAAGACGACCACTTGCTGATCGCTTACATCGTTATACGAGCGCTGGGGCATCAAGAGTTCGTAGAATAAAAAACAACTGCGAGAACAGTAAGGTGGTGGCGGCGAGGTAATAGGGAGGAGGCTGGAGGGTGCGGACGTTCTGGTGACATCAGCCGCCTTTACATGATCGCGACCTTTCCGATTGCAAGTGTGGCAGTGATTTGTTGGACGGAAGGTTTGAAATGCCCGCACCCCTCCTACCTCCTCTCCTATTACCTCGCCGCCACCACCTTACTGTTCTCGCAGTTGGTCCAAACCCTGTGTTGGATGCAAAAAGATAGCTTGCCCCGCGCGCCATCGCCGGGCAACTTTCGTCGGATGCTGGCCACCGACATTGACAGGGCGACAGCCAGTGCCGCCGCTGCCGGTGGCGCTGAGAAGCGCGCTTACGTCAAGCAGATATTCTCAGAGATCGCCCCGCGGTACGATCTCCTCAACCATCTTCTCAGCCTCAACATCGATAAACGATGGCGACACAAAGCCATCGCGATGCTCGAGGTCCAACGCGACCAGGGCGGCCGCTACCTCGATCTTTGTGCGGGAACGATGGATGTCGCTGCCGAAGTCTCGATGCTGCCCGGATTCCGTGGAATCGTCATAGGCGCTGATTTCGCCGAGCCGATGCTGAAGGCGGGGTCGGCGAAGGCCCCGTCTGGAAAGGTTGCGCCGGTCACCGCTGACGCCGTGCAATTGCCGCTCGAGTCCGGGCAGCTGGCGGGTGCGATCGTCGCTTTCGGGATCAGAAACGTCGCCGGACTCGATGCGGCGCTGCGCGAAACGTTTCGGGTGCTGGCGCCCGGGGGACGGTTCGTGATCCTGGAGTTCTCGACGCCCCGGATGCCGGTGCTGCGCTTTCTCTACCAGATCTACTTTCATTACGTCCTGCCTTTGATCGGTCGATTGATCAGCGGTCATCGCACGGCCTACCAGTATCTCCCCAGATCGGTCGCAAACTTTCCGATCGAGGAGGAGCTGGCCCGCAGAATGAGAGAGGCTGGATTCACCAAAGTCAGCTGGTCGAGCCTCTCTATGGGCGTGGCAGCTATCCATGTCGGCGAGCGACCCATCACCGCGCTGAAGACCAAGTGAGCATCGACAACATCTCGCAGTTTCTGTCCGCCATCGACCGCATCGGCGAGCTGGCGCGCATCGCCGAGCCCGTGCGAGCAAAGCTCGAGCTGTGTGAGATCGCCGATCGCGTGATGAAGCAGCCGGGCGGTGGAAAAGCGCTCTACTTCGAGAACGTTCTCCTCGACAGCGGCGAGCGGTCGCCGCATCCGGTAGTGATAAACCTGTTCGGCTCCCTCCGAAGAATGTCGCTGGCGCTCGGCGTGCACGCGCTCGATGAGATCGGCGAGCGGATCACAGAGATGCTGGACCTCAAAGTGCCGGAAGGATTGGTCGGGAAGCTGGCGATGCTGCCGCGACTGCTGGAAGTGGGGAAGTTTCCGCCCCGCGTACGCAGCGGAAAGCCGCCGTGCCAGGAAGTCGTTCTCGAGGGTGACAGGATCGACTTGTCGAAGCTGCCGATCATCACTTGCTGGCCGGAAGACGGCGGTCCGTACATCACGCTGCCGATGGTGATCTCGAAGGATCCGAAGCGCGGAATCAGAAATGTCGGGATGTACCGCGTACAGGTGCTCGGCCCCCGGACTCTCGCGATGCACTGGCAGCGGCACAAGGTCGGCGCGGCGCACTGGCGCGAGATGGCAGAGAAGGGCGAGCGGATGCCCGTCGTAATCGCGATCGGAGCCGACCCCGCCTCGGTCTACTCGGCGTCGGCTCCCCTGCCACCGACGATCGACGAATTCCTTTTTGCGGGCTTCCTGCGGAAATCGCCGGTGAGTCTCGCCAGAGCGGTCAGCTGCGATCTCGAGGTTCCGGCTGAAGCGGAGTTCGTGATCGAGGGGTATATCGACCCTGCCGAGCCACTGGTAGTTGAAGGTCCCTTCGGCGATCACACCGGGTTCTACTCGGAGGCGGACCTGTATCCGCAGGTCCACGTCACGGCGCTCACCATGCGCAAAAATCCCGTCTACGCCACCACGATTGTTGGACGTCCACCGATGGAAGACTTCTACCTCGGCCATGCCACCGAGCGAATCTTCCTGCCACTGCTCAAGCTCACCATCCCCGAGATCGTCGACTATCACATGCCTGCCGAGGGGATCTTTCACAACCTGGTGTTCGTGTCGATCGACAAGCAGTACCCCGGCCAGGCATACAAGGTGATGAATGCGATGTGGGGTCAGGGCCTGATGGCGTTGGCCAAGGTCATCGTGGTACTGGACAAGGATGTCGACGTGCGCAACGTGCAGGAGGCGTGGTGGGTCGCGCTGAATCACATCGATCCGGAACGTGACGTGCGGTTCTCGATGGGGCCTATCGACGTTCTTGACCATTCCAGTCGCGCCTTCACCTATGGATCGAAGATGGGCATCGACGCGACGCGGAAATGGCCGGAGGAAGGCTTCACGCGCAACTGGCCGAAGGTGATCGAGATGGACCCGGCGACGAAGAATCGGGTGGATGAGATGTGGGCGACGCTCGGGCTGGGTCCCAACGAGCGATCGGAGCGATTCAGGACCAATGACGCGCGATAAGGAGACGGTCGCGGTCACGCGCGAAGGTCAGACCTTCCGTGGAAAGGGCGTATTGCTCCGCCACGCGAACCTCGTGCGTCTGCCACACACCGTTTTCGCGCTGCCATTCGCGCTCGTCGGCGTGGTGTTGGCCAGCTACATCGCGCCGATCACGTTGCGCGCGGTGGTGTGGGTGATAGTAGCGTTTACCAGTGCGCGATTCGCGGCAATGGGGTTCAACCGGATCGTCGATCGCGAGATCGACGCGCGCAATCCGCGCACGCGCTCCCGCGAGATCCCGTCGGGGGCGATGAGTGTGCGCGAGGCCGGCGTCGCTGTGACGATTGCCAGTCTCGTCTTCGTCGCTTCCGCGTGGCAGCTGAATACGCTCTGCCTGGTGTTGTCACCGGTGGCATTGGCGTGGGTTCTCTTTTACAGCTATACGAAACGGTTCACCCGCTGGTCGCATCTCGTTCTCGGAGTCGGCCTGTCGATCGCTCCGGTCGGTGGCTACCTGGCGATCACCGGCCACTGGAGCCAGCCGTGGTGGATGCTGATTGCGCTGGCGGTCGCTGTTGCGACCTGGGTGGGCGGCTTCGACATCCTGTACGCGCTTCAGGATGCGTCGTTCGACCGTGAGAACGGTCTGTATTCGGTGCCGTCGACATTCGGCGAGACCGGTGCGCTCGGCATCGCCCGCGTTCTTCACCTCGTCACCGTGGCTGCGCTTGCAGTGGGTGGCCTTGGTGCCGGAGCCGGACTCCTTTACTTCTTCGGCGTTCTGGTAGCGGCGGGGCTTCTCCTTTACGAGCACTCGCTGGTGCGCGCTGACGATTTCTCGAAGCTCGACGCGGCATTTTTTACCATGAATGGCGTGATCAGCATTGTTTTTCTCGGCTTCGTCTTTACCGAGCGCCTGCTGCGATGACCGACACCCCGCCGATCGTCATCGGAATCACCGGCGCCTCCGGCGCGCCCTACGCGGTGCGGCTGCTGCAAGCCCTCACCGCCGCACACCGGCGGGTATCGCTGATCGTGTCGAAGTACGGGCTGAGATTGCTCGCCACCGAGGCGGGCATCGACTCGATCGATGCGTTGCGTGACAGCGTTGGCATAGATGCGTGGGCGTCCTACGTCGAGACTTTCTCCAACGACGATCGCGGGGCGCCTCCGGCCTCCGGCTCGGCGCGGAGCTCCGGGATGGTCGTCTGTCCATGCTCGATGGGGACCCTGTCCGCGATCGCCGTCGGCGCTTCGCGCTCCTTGATCGAGCGCGCCGCCGATGTGACACTAAAGGAGCGTCGCAAGCTGATACTGGTGCCGAGGGAGACCCCGCTCAGCGCCATCCACCTCGGCAACATGTTGCGGCTTGCGCGCGCGGGCGCGGTGGTCATGCCCGCCGCTCCGGCTTTTTATCACCGGCCGAAGGAGATCTCCGATCTGGTCGACTTCGTCGTCGCCAGAATTCTCGATCACCTCGAGGTCGAGCACAATCTCGTCGCGCGCTGGAAGGGCCAGCCGGAGCGCTAATCCCAGGCGCCTGCCCGCGCGCAGAACATCTCACCTTCCTCGGAGGACGAATGAGAACTTCTTTGTCTGGTGTTGTCGGTGTTTGCCTGGTGTTTGGTCTCGGCTCCTGCAACCCGTTCGACCTCAATGACAACGTCCTCCTGGCAGTCACCAAGTTGGACGTCCCGCCAACGGCTTCGGCGGCGGCGTCCTTCACGGTGACGCTCACCGTCACCACGGGTGGCTGCACGAGCTTCAACCGGATCGACGTGCAGCGGTTTGAAAACGGCGTCCGCCTGATCCCGCTCGGCACCAATTCGAGCATTCGCAACAAGGACGTCGTCTGCCTCGACATACTCAAAGAGGAGCCTCACGACGTCCAGGTCGACCCGCCGTTCACCAATCCCTTCACGATTTTCGTCGAGCAAGGCGTTCAGCCAGACGTCACCGCAACCGTCCAGATCCAGTGAATCGACAACCAAAGTAAGACTGACCATTTCGCGGAGGCACCGTGAGAAATGTTTTGTTGGTGAGTGCCCTTGGCTCGCTCGTCTTCGGGCCGATGGCGTGCTCGAGTTTGCTCGGCCCCGATCAGTCGGTCATTCTCGGAGTCAGCAAGCTGGAAGCTCCAGCATCGATTGCGGCGGGAAGCCCGCTCACTGTAGTTCTGACGGTGACGACGGGCGGCTGCACCTCATTCGACCGGATTGAGGTAACCCGCGACGCGTCCGGTGCGAGCTTCACCGCGTGGGGCACCAACGCAGCGAAAGGCAGGAAGAACATCGCTTGCCCCGCGTTCATCGTCGATACTCCGCACCCGTATCAGCTGGACCCGCCGTTCAACAACCCGTTCGCGGTCCAGGTGCAGCGCGGACGCCTGGGTCCGCTTACGGCGACGGTGCAGGTTCAGTAGGGCCGCCGGTACCGACGACCAGAAATCGCGAATCAGCTGACCTGTTTCGTCCGCTTCATCTCTTTGGGAAACCGGCGAAACCACGAGGAGAGCAGTAGCAGCTCGTCGATCTCGTGGGTGGGGATCTGCGCGGTCGGTGACGGCTTATCGGTGAAGATGTCCTCCACCAGCTGCTTCATCGTCCGCCGATCCCTGGACGATTTGGGCTTCGAGAGCTCGGCGCGCACCACTCCGCGTCGAATCAGATAGACCTTGTCCTCGCCCTCGTGGCCGGGGACCGTGTAGACGAAGGAAAGGTTTTCGACGGCAAAGCGCAGGCGACCGAATTGTGCGCGCAGTGCCTCGAGTCGCTCCAGCTTGTCGCGGTAGGTCGCCGCGCGCTCGAACTCCAGCTCCGCGCTCAGCTTCTCCATTTGCCCGCGCAGCATGTTGATCGGGCTGTCGTCTGATCCGTCGAGGAACGCCCGGGCCAGCAAGACTCTCTCCAGGTACTGGCTCGCCGAGCAGCCTCCGACGCACGGACCCAGACACTTCGAGATCTCGTGGCGGATGCACCCCGGAGTCCGCGCGAGCTGGAACAGCTCCGTCTGGTCGCTGAAGAACATCTTGAGGTCGACCCGGCAGTCGCGCAGCATCAACGCGTCATTCAGCTCCCGCACTGCTTCCTCGACCCGCTGCGCGCCCACGAACGGGCCGTAATAGATGTCCGCGTCGTCACCCGACGCGCCGCGTACTACCAACAGCTTTGGCGCCACGCCCTTAGTGAGCTTGATGAATGAGTAGTTCCGGCCGTCGTTTTTCATCGCGACGTTGTAGCGCGGCCGGAAGCGCTTGATCATCCGCAGCTCCTGGAGGAGTGCCGCAAACTCGCTCGGGGTGTAGTCCCACTCGATCTTTTCGGCGGATCTCAGAATGCGCGCGCCCTTCTCTTCGGGGTAGGCGCACCGGAAGTAGCTCAGGAGTCTGGTGCGAACGCGTTTCGACTTGCCGACATAGAGCACCTCGCCGTCGCTGGAGAGCATCCTGTACACACCGGGCCGGTCGGCGGCGGCATCCTTGACGCTGGATCGCATCACTGCGAGCTGGGCGTCACTGGTCGGTTGGGTCTCGAGTCGAGGAGTGCCGCGAATCATTCTAGTGCTGGCACTTCACGCACATGGTCGTCGCGCGGCCATCGACGGCGTGGGTCGTGACCAGCCGGGATCCGCAGCGCTGGCAGGGAAGTCCGCCGCGGCCATACGCGGCGAGCTTCTCGACGAACGACCCGCGCTGCCCCCGTGCGTCGCGGTAGTCGCGAAAGCTCGTTCCGCGCGCATCGATGGCCTCGGACAGCACTGCCACGATCGAATCGCGCAGCAGCTTCGCTTCCTCGAGGGAAACGGCGGCTGCCGGACGTGAAGGATCAACGCGCGCTCGCCAGAGCGCTTCGTTCGCGTAGATGTTGCCGATGCCGGCGATTTTTCGCTGCTCCATGAGAACTTTCTTGACGGGCTGACTCGTAGCCCGAAGAACTCCCGATAGATGCGCCGCCGTAAACGCACGGTCAAGAGGCTCAATGCCGAGTTTGCCCGAGTACTCCGCGAATCGGTGCTCATCCATTAGCGCGACAGTGCCTAGCCGCCGCACGTCGGCGTAGTGCAAAGCTCGGCCGTCGTCGAGGTCCAGCCGCAGCGTCGAATACTCGAGAGCGTCGGCGCCAAGCTTTCCATCATCGATGAGCAAAGCGCCGGTGAAGCGCGGTTGGACGACGATGCGCTCTCCGGTATCGAGATCGATCACCACCAGCTTGGCGCGCCGCCAGCTCCGCACGATGCGCGCGTCACGCAGTCTCCTGGCGAGCTGGCGAGCGGTGACTTCGCGGAGAACGTCTTTCTTGCGAACCGCGACTTTGGTGATGGTCCGGCCACTGATCGCGGCGTCGAGATCGCGCGCGATCGTCTCGGTCTCAGGTAACTCGGGCACCGCGGTTCAGCTCGCGCCAGGCGATGTCGCGACGCAGCTGCTTTCCGGCCAAAGAAACCCGCTCGGCGTGTGACCTCGAGAGCTCCGCTGCCTCGAGAAGCGTGGACGCAGTCGCGGTGATACTCAGGACTCGCCCGCTGGCGGTCACGAGGTTCCCCGTTGCGGGGTCGTGCGTGGTACCGGCGTGGAAAACTGTGACGCCATCCTCCGGGGGAGGCAGCTGAATCACGTCTCCCGTGCGTGGCTTGTCGGGGTAGCCGGCGGCCGCAATGACGGTCGTGACCGAGTAAAGCGAGTTCCAGTCGGGATAGCGCGCGCGGCTCAATGAGCCGCCACCGGCGACGGCGGCGATCAGCTCCAGCAGCGACGAGTTCATCAGCGGCATCAGGGTCTGGGTTTCCGGATCACCGAAGCGGCAGTTGAACTCCACGACCTTTGGTCCCTCGTCGGTGACCATGAGTCCGACGTACAGAAGTCCCTTGAAAGTCGAGCTCACGTCGCGCATCGCGGTCAGGGTCGGACGCACGATCTCCGACATTACTCTCGATGTCAGCTCGGTAGTGCCGGCCGATGTGGGCGCGTAGGCGCCCATCCCGCCGGTGTTGGGGCCCCGGTCTCCCTCCAGCAATCGCTTGTGATCCTGCGCGGCGAGGAGCGGCAGCGCCTGCTGCCCGTCGGTGATGGCAAAAAGCGAGAGCTCCTCGCCTTCCATGAATTCCTCGATCAGGATCTCACGTCCCGCGGCGCCGAATACCCTGTCGCTCAGCATGGCGTCGATCGCGCGCTCGGCCTCGGCGACGCTCTGAGCGACGATGACGCCTTTGCCTGATGCGAGACCCGACGCCTTTATAACGACCGGAGATCCAAAATTCGCCAGCGCGGCTTTCGCCTCCTTCGCGTCGCTGTGCTGCGAGGCTCGCGCGGTCGGTATTCCCGCTTTCGCCATCAGATCCTTCGCAAACCGCTTCGACGTTTCGATGCGTGCAGCTTCCCGCGTCGGCCCGAAAATCGGCAGGCCGTGGGTCTGGAACAGATTGACGATGCCTGCGTCGAGCGGACTCTCTGGTCCAACGATGGTCAGGTCGACCAGCTCTTCTTCGGCGAGGTTTACGAGATCCTTGAGCTTGTCGACGCCGATTGGAACGCACCGCGCGAACTTGGCGATGCCCGGGTTTCCCGGTGCTGCAATCAATTCCAGCGTCGGATCATCGCGACACAGCTTCCAGGCAAGAGCATGCTCCCGCCCGCCGCCGCCGATGATTAGTGCTTTCATGCCAGCGCTTGCTCGAGGTCAGCGATCAGGTCGCCGACATCTTCGACGCCGCACGACAATCGCAGTAGATCATCACTCAATCCCAGTCGTGCGCGGGTCTCGGGAGGAACCGACGCGTGCGTCATCGACGCCGGATGGGAGATCAGACTTTCCACGCCGCCCAGCGATTCCGCCAGCGAGAATACGCGTACCTTGCCGAGTATTTTCGCCGCCCTTTCCTTGCTGCCGGTGAGGATCGAGATCATTCCGCCGAAGCCCTTCATCTGTCGCTTCGCCAGCTCGTGCTGCGGATGCGAAGGCAGCCCCGGGTAAATCACGTTTTCGGGTCCCAGCTTCTCCGCCAGCCAGGCGGCGATCTTCCGGCCGTTCTCGTCGTGCCGTGGCATCCTGAGGTGAAGCGTCTTCGTGCCTCGAAGAACCAGCCACGCATCGAACGGACCCGGCACCGCACCGGCCGAATTGAGGATGAACTGCATTCGCTCGGCGAGAGCGTCATCGCGCACAACCGCGATCCCGCCCACCATGTCGCTGTGCCCGTTCAGGTACTTGGTGCTCGAGTGATAGACGATATCCGCGCCGTGCTCGAACGGCCGCTGGAAGAATGGCGAAGCGAAGGTGTTGTCGACGATGAACAAAGCCTTCTTGCGCTTCGCG
>Ga0070681_10003497_pt1 | contig 14707 bp, 11 predicted proteins | sample KBSC83BmetaG_FD_65650 | JGI IMG/M metagenome (GOLD analysis project Ga0070681, IMG submission 65650) | Corn rhizosphere microbial communities from Kellogg Biological Station, Michigan, USA - KBS C8-3B metaG | ecosystem: Host-associated > Plants > Roots > Rhizosphere | place: USA: Michigan...
ACGATGCAGCGCGGTGATCGCCCCGGCGGGACGGCCCTGCAACTGGAACAGCCGACCCAGGTTGAACCATGCCGGCGCAAAGTCGGGCGCCAGTTCGCAGGCCCGTTGCAGCGCCGACAGGGCCGCCTCGTTCTCGCCCTGGGCCTGCAGCGAAACGCCCAGGCCGATGAGCACCAGGGCGTCGCGCGGATCCTGCGCCAACGCCTGACGCAGGATCGCCACTGCCTGCGCGTAGTTGCCGCGCAATTGCTCCAGCTGACCCGACAGGCGCAGCGCCTCGATGCTGTCAGGCACCAGCGCCAGTACCGCGGCCAGCGCCGCTTCAGCGCGCGCCAGTTCACCGCCGGCCATCGCATCACTGGCTTCGTCGAGCAACTGCGCCGCCTCTGGCGACAGGCTCGCGATACGGTCCCGCAGCAGCGGATGAGCCTGCTTTGCCACCATCGTCGAGGCCCCCTGCCTGCCGTCGGTTTCGGCCTGTCAGCTTACGCGAGGGTATCGGCGTCAGGAAGCGCCGCTCTTCCCGGACAACCCGCGGATCCGCAGCGCGCCTTCGGGAACGAACGCGTCCAGCCCAGGGTCGAGCAAGCGAATGTGTCCCTGCTGGCCTCGGCGGCGCAACGGTGGCGCCTTTTTATCACTATTCTTCGTTTGTCCCAGGAACCGCCGACCATGACAGCACACCCGGCCTCTCCATCCATGCAAAGACACGTCGCCGCCCCGCCACCGGCAGCCGCCCAATTGCTCGTCGAGGCGGGCAGGGCATTGAGCCGTGGCCAGGTTGAACTCGCCGAACAGTCGCTGGCCAAGGCGCTGGCGTTGGCGCCTGACTGCACGGAAGCCCACCGACTGATGGGGATCGCCGCCCTGATGGGCAACAACCCACCGAAAGCCATCGATCATTTGCGACGCGCGCTCGCCACTTGCCCGGACGATCCTACGCTCAACATGAATCTCGGCAGCGCCCTGATCGAAACCGGCGAGATCGACGCGGGCCTGGCATACCTGCAACGCGCCTGCGAACTGGCTCCCGCGTCGGCTTCGACCTGGTACAACTACGGCAAGGGGCTCCAGTTTTCCGCCCGCCTGGAGCCGGCGCGCATCGCCCTGCAGCGGGCAGTGACCATCGAGCCGGGCTACATTCAGGCACGCAACACCCTGGCGACGGTACTGTCCAGTCTGGGCGACGCGTCCGCCGCCGTGGCGTTAAACCGCGAGACCTTGCGGCAGCAACCCGACTGCGCAACCGCATGGTTTGCCCTGGCCAACTTGAAGATCGAGCCCTTCAGCAAAAGCGACACCATGCAGTTGCAAAGCGAGCTTGGCCGGCCCGAGATATCGGACGACTCGCGCCTGCTGCTCGGATTCACCCTTGCCCAGGCGATGGAGGACCAAGGCGACTATGCGATGGCGTTCGATGTCCTGAGCGAAGCCAACGCCCTCAAGCGACGCAACCTCTACTGAGACCGCCACGAGGAGCATGCTCGCGTGGAGGCCATCGCGAGCGCCTTCGCCCATCCCTTGCCCGCACCACTGGACGCCACGCTGGGCAAGGAGGTCATCTTCATTGTGTGCCTGCCGCGTTCCGGCTCGACGCTGACCGAGCAGATTCTCGCCTCGCATCCGCAGGTCGAGGGCGCCGATGAAATCCTAGTCCTGCCGCGGCTTCTCAGTGAAGAATCCACCCGCCGCGGCCAGCCATTCCCGCAATGGGTCCCGGCGGCAACCGCTCAGGACTGGCAACGGCTGGGCAACGAATACCTGGCCCGCACACGACACTGGCAGCAACACCTGCGTTTCACCGACAAGAACGTGGACAACTGGGCACTCGTGGGCGCCGCACTGGCGATGCTGCCGGGCGCCCGCGTGGTGAATTCACGCCGCGATCCGCTGGAAACCTGTTTCGCCTGGTATCGCCAGCTGTTCGGCAACCAGTCCGTCCACTACAGCTACGACCTGGACGACATCGTGGATTACTACGCCGGCTATGCACGGCTGAGCAGGCTCTGGCAGCGGCGATTCCCGCAGCAGTACTTCGATCACGAATACGAAGCACTGCAAGCCGACCCCGAGGCGCAAATCCGTCGCCTGCTGGGCTTCTGCGGGCTTCCATTCGACCCCGCCTGCCTTGCCTTTCACCAGTCGTCCCGCCCCGTGCTCACCATAAGCGCAGCCCAGGTGCGGCAACCCCTGCGGCGGGATACCGCACGCAGCGCGCGCTACGGCCACAAGCTCGATCCACTGCGCGCCCGGCTCCGCGCAGCAGGACTGGGGAAGGAAACGCAGGAGGTTGAGTGACACCGTGACCGGCCCATGATCCATCTGCTGGATACCGTGAATCGAGTCGAGGCGTCGCAAGTTCCCGGTTGCCGGTCACCGTTGCAAGACGCCATCCAGGCTTCCATCCACACCTCAGGCGGCCGATTCCTGCCGGCGCGTCGCGACCGCGTGGCAGAATCCCCCCATGCAAACCTATCTGGTCGGCGGCGCGGTCCGCGACAAACTGTTGAACCGCCCGGTGGTCGACCGTGACCATGTGGTGGTTGGCGCGTTGCCGGCGGAGCTGCTGGTGCTGGGCTACAAGCCGGTGGGCAAGGATTTCCCGGTGTTCCTGCACCCCGACACCGGCGAGGAGTACGCGCTGGCGCGCACCGAGCGCAAGAGCGGGCGCGGTTACCACGGCTTCGTGTTCCAGGCCGACCCGACGATCACGCTGGAGCAGGACCTGGCCCGGCGCGACCTCACCATCAACGCGATCGCCGAGGACGAGCACGGTGCGCTGACCGACCCGTTCGGCGGCGTGCGCGACCTCGAGGCGCGCGTGTTGCGTCACGTGTCGCCGGCGTTCGTCGAGGACCCGGTGCGCGTGCTGCGGGTGGCGCGCTTCGCCGCGCGCTTCGCACCACTGGGTTTCACGGTGGCCGACGAGACGATGGCGCTGATGCGGCAGATGGTGGCCGACGGCGAGGTCGACCACCTGGTGCCGGAGCGCGTGTGGACGGAAACGCGCAAGGCGCTGGGCGAGCCGCAGCCGTCGATGTTCCTGCGCGTGCTGCGCGAGTGCGGCGCGCTGGCCGTGCTGTTCCCGGAAGTCGACGCGCTGTATGGCGTGCCGCAACGCGCCGAGTTCCACCCGGAGGTCGACACCGGCACGCACGTGGAGCTGGTGCTGGACGCGGCGGCACGGCTCGCGCCGGGTGACGACGTGGTGGGCTTCTGCGCACTGACGCACGACCTCGGCAAGGCGTTGACGCCGGCCGCCGAACTGCCACGCCACATCGGCCACGAGCATCGCGGCGTGGCGCCGCTGCGCGCGTTGGCCGCGCGATTGAAGGTGCCGAACGAGCATGCGGCACTGGCCGAGCTGGTCTGCCGCGAGCATCTGAACGTGCATCGCGCGTTCGAGCTGAAGCCGGCCACCGCGCTGAAACTGCTGGGCGCGCTGGACGCCTTGCGCCGGCCGGCGCGGCTGGAGCTTTTCCTCGCAGCGTGCGAGGCGGACAAGCGCGGCCGGCGCGGCCACGAGCATGACGCCTACCCGCAAGCGGATTACCTGCGCGCGGCACGCGCCGCCGCCGCCGCGGTCGAGTCCGCCGGCTTCGTCGCCCGCGGCCTGGCCGGCCCGGCGATCGGCCAGGCGATGGAGCGGGCCCGGGTCGAGGCCATCGCCGCGCTGCGGACTAAGCCTTCGCCAAGCGGATCCGCGGTATAAAGCCCGGATGACGACGCCCGCCCGGGCACCCGTTGATCCCCCTTTGCTGGAGTTGCCCGTGTCGAGTGCCTTCACCCCGACTTCTTCCTTGCGTCAGCGTTTCCGTCCGCTGTGGTGGCTGGCGATCACCTACCTGGCCATCGCGTTCGCCACCCGCGTGGTGCTGCTGGTGATGTCCGGCAGCGAGGTGCCGCACACGCCGTTGAACCTGCTGTATGCGTTCGGCGTGGGCCTGGGCTACGACCTGGTCACTTTCATCTATGTGGCGTGGCCGCTGGTGCTGTTCCTGTGGATCGTGCCGACTCGCTCCGGCCGCGTGGCGCCGCCGCTGCGCTGGCTGCTCTACGCCATCGGGCTGACCGTGGCCTGCGCGCTCTGCATCGGCGCCCTGCACCTGATGTATCACGCCAGCCTCAAGCAGAGCTGGCCGGTGCTCGTGCCGTTCCTGTTCGTGCTGCCGCTGGCTGCGTTTACCTACACCTCCAGGGCTGGCCAGGCCGTGCTGAACGGCTTCGCCGTGCTGCTGATCTATGGCCTGCTGTTCGTGGCCGCCTCGGAACTGGTGTTCTGGAACGAGTTCAGCGTGCGCTTCAACTTCATCGCGGTGGACTATCTGGTCTACACCACCGAAGTGGTGGGCAACATCCGCGAGTCCTACCCGATCGGCCTGTGGCTGGCGCTGCTGGCCGCCGCCACGCTGGTGGTGTTCGCGCTCAGCCGGCGCGCCCTGCGCGTGCGCGACGACGGCAGCCGCTTCTGGCAGCGCGGCAAGGTGGTGGCGCTGTGGCTGGTATTGACGGTGGTCTCGGTCGCCGCGGTGAACGGCAGCATGAAGGACCGCACCGGCAACAACTACGTCAACGAACTGGCCGGCAACGGCATCTACCAGTTCTTCAACGCGTTCCGCAGCAGCCACCTCGACTACGCGAAGTTCTACCGCACGCTGCCGGACGACGAGGCGTTCCGCCGCGTGCGCGAGATGCTGAAGACGCCCGAGGCAACCTATCTCAGCGACGACCCGCGCGACCTCACCCGCGCGATCCGCCGGGTCGGCCCCGAGAAGCGGCTCAACGTAGTGCTGATCAGCGTGGAGAGCCTGTCCGGCGACTACCTGGGCACGTTCGGCAACCAGGAACACATCACGCCGTACCTCGACTCGCTGGTCGGCCAGAGCCTGTTCTTCGACAACCTGTACGCCAACGGCACGCGCACGGTGCGCGGGCTGGAGGCGCTGGCGCTGTCGGTGCCGCCCACGCCGGGCGACTCGCTGGTGAAGGCGCACGACAACGAGAACCTGTTCTCGCTGGCCGGCATCTTCAACGACCGCGGCTACCAGTCCGACTTCGTCTACGGTGGTTACGGCCAGTTCGACAACATGAACTACTTCTTCGGCCACAACGGCTATCGGGCGGTGGATCGGCGCGACATCCCCAAGGGCATGCCGATCCACGGCGAGAACGTGTGGGGCGTGGCCGACGAGGATCTGTACACACTGGCGCTGAACCAGATGGACCAGATCCACGCCGAGGGAAAACCCTTTTTCCTGCACGTCATGACCACCTCCAACCACCGCCCGTACACCTTCCCGGAAGGCCGCGTGAAGCAGGCCAACGGCACTCGCCTGGGCGCGGTGGCATACACCGACTGGGCGATCGGCGATTTCATCAGGCGCGCGCGGGAGAAATCGTATTTCGACGACACCGTGTTCGTGATCACCGCCGACCACTGCGCCTCCAGCGCGGGCAAGACCAGCGTGCCGGTGAACCGCTACCACGTGCCGCTGTGGATCTACGCGCCGAAGCACGTCCCGCCGCAGCGCGTGGATCGCCTGATGGGCCAGGTCGACATCGCGCCGACCCTGCTCGGCCTGCTCAACTTCAGCTACCGCTCGCGCTTCTTCGGCTACGACCTGTTCCAGCTGGAACCCGGCCGCGAGCGCGCGTTCCCGGCCACCTACGAGAAGCTGGGCTACCTGCACCACAACGTGCTCACCGTGCTGGAGCCGCAGCGCAAGCTGGAGCAGATGAAGCCGGACTACGCCAGCGGCGACGCCGTCCCGCTCGTGCCGCAGGACGAGGAGCAGATCGCCCAGGCAGTGGCCTATTACCAGGTCGCCAGCGAACTGTTCAAGCGCGGCCAGCTGGTGCGCCGTCCAACCGATTCGTCGCCGGTGGAACCGTTGCCGGCGGAATCCGCCACGGCGCCGGCACCCGCCAGCTCGACGGCGGCACCGGCAGCGACCGGCTCAGCCCCCGTGCCGGCGCACTGAGCGCGCTTCCACGCTCGCCAGCACCCTGGCGAGCGACGTGCGCAACAGCAACAGTGCGATGACGATGCCGACGCCGTCGGCGAGCACGTCCAGCGCATCGGCATCGCGCGGCGGGTCCAGCCACTGCGCGAACTCGATGAAGACACCGAAGGCCAGGCAACCCAGTGCGGCCCAGCCGCGCGGGCGACGCTCGCGGTAGATATTGCCCCACCAGCCCATCAGGCAGGTGAAGGTGGCGGCGTGCAGCAGCTTGTCGCCGTACGGGAAATCCAGCGTGATGCCGGGATCCGGGCGCAGCGCCATCCACAGCACCCACAGCATCATCGTGCCACCCAGCACGACCCAGGCACGATGCCAGCGCAGCCGTCCGGACGTCTGGACGTCCATCGCGACGATCAGAGCCGCCCGCCCTGGTCGGCAGCGAGCAGCTCGGCCGGCAGCGGCAGCGCATCGAGGCCGCGCACCAGCAGCATGGCCTGGAAGCGCTCGCCCATCTGCTCGGGCAGCATCAGCCGCTTCGCCTGCTGCGCCAACCGGTAGCGGCCGTGCTCGTCGGCGATCGCCGCGTGCTCGCGCTCGAACACGTCCTGCAATCCCGCGCCGATCAGGAACTGCGCCTGCGGCAAATACCCCGCCACGCCGAAGCCGGCGCTGTTGCCGGCCTCGGCCAGCGCGGTGAAGTCGACCGAGGCGGTGAGGTCGTTCAGCCCCGGCAGGTACAGCGGGTCGTCGTGCGCGTGGTGGCGGTAGTGCGCCATCAGCGTGCCGTCGTCGCGCTCGGGCAGATAGAACTCGCGGCGCACGTAGCCGTAGTCGACGAACAGCATCAGCCCGGCGACCAGCGCGCCGGCCACCGCCTGAATCCAGTACGGCAGCTGCGGCAGGATCTCCGAGCGATAGCCGTCGACAAAGTCGACGCCGAGATCGCGCTCGACATGGCGCACGGCGGCGGACACCAGCGCGTCGGCCGGGCGGTCGATGCGCACCAGGCGGCCTTCGCCATCGAGCGCCACGTGCTCCTCGTACACCTCGCCCTGGCGCATCGCGAAGCGCGTGGCCGGCAGCGCGTCGATTACCTCGTTGGCGAACAGCACGCCGCGCCAATCATGCTCGGGCGGGCGATCCAGCCACTGCACGCGGGCGTTGAGTTCGGCCGGCAGGTGCGCCAGCAGCCGTTCGCGCTGACGTTCGCGCAGATCGGCACTGGGCTCCAGGATCAGGTACTGCCGCGGCAGCGTGCCGCTGGCGGCCAGCGCCTTCAGCGCTGCCTCGGCGAAGGCGCCGCTGCCACCGCCCAATTCGAGAAAGTCCGCCTCGTCGCCGAGCATCGCCAGTACCGGCTGCACCGCGTTGACTACGCAGCCGGCGAACAGGCCGCCAAGCTCCGGCGCGGTGACGAAATCGCCGGCCGCGCCGAACTTGGTGCGTCCCGCGCTGTAGTAGCCCAGTCCCGGCGCGTAGAGACAGCGCTCCATGTACTGCGAAAACGGCATCGGTCCGTGCGAGGCGATCTGCTCGCGCAGCAGCTGCAACAGGCGGGCGGAGTGGGCGCGCTCGTCGGCGCTGGGTTCGGGGAGGCGGGAGGGCATGGCGGTTGTCGATCGTGAAAACGCGGCAAGCATAGCGGATGGCGCCGCACGCCCTTCATCGGGTAGCCGCAAGCTGACTTTCACGGCGGGCCGTGCCCGCCCTGCAAGACTGCAGCACGTTCTTGCGCTCAGAAATCCTTCTGCAGGCTCAGGTAGACGCCGCGGCGCGGACCGAACTGCGGCGCACCGACGCCGATGCCGCTGCCGTCACGCAACTCGTAAGTACGATCGAACACGTTGAGCACGGCCAGCTGGGTGTGCAGCTTGCCGAAGCGGTCGAACGCGAAGTCATGCGCCAGGTTGAGGTTCAACTGGAAGTACGCCGGCAGCGAGGCGCCGTTCGGCACCGCGCCGTCCTTGCGCAAGCCGCTGCCGAACAGGTAGTTCGCGCCGACCCGGGTGGCGTCGTCCAGCGCGTAGCTGATGCCGCCGGACGAGGTGAGTTTCTGGTCGTGGTCGAGGAAGATCCAGTGCCTGTTGACCCAGGCCAGATCGTCCGGCGCGAAGTTGTACTGGCTGGTGATGATGCGTTTGCCGATCGACTTGCCGAGCGACGCGTTGAACCAGGCGGACAGCGCCCCCTGCTCGTAGCTGGCGGTGAACTCCAGGCCCTTCACCCGGCCTTCCGCGTAGTTGAAGGTGGAGTAGACCAGCGCCGAACCGAACTGGCCCTCGTCCTGCAGGCGACGCACCTTGCGGTAGTAGGCGTCCACGCCGACGGTCCAGGCCGAACCGAGGTTCTGCGAGACGCCGACGTCGACATAGTCCGAACGCTCGGCCAGCGGCGTGTTGTTGCCGGTGTCCGCCACGGCGTTGGTGGTGCCGTCGAATTTCGCGATGTTGCTGCTGGCGATCATCTCGGTCGCCGGCGGGGTGAAGTAGCGCGAGTAACCGGCGTGCACGGTGGTGCTGCCGGTGGCCTGCCACACCAGGCCCAGGCGCGGGCTCAGCTGGCTCTCGCTGCGCACCAGTCGGTAGCGGTCGCCACGCAGGCCGACGTTCAGCGTCCAGTTCTCGCCGATGCTCCATTCGTCCTGCACGTAGGCCGACCAGGTCTTCGCGACGAGGCGGCTGCCGTCGAAGATGTTGATCGGCGTGGTGCTGGACTGGTCGCCGTCGGCGTCGGCCGGGAACACCCAGGCGTCGTTGCCGCTGATGGCGCGCTCGAAGCTGCCCCACAGGCCATAGCGCAAGGTGTGGTCGTCGCCCAGCGGGGTGGCGAAGTCGGCCTGCAAGGTGCTGGCGCGATTGCTGCGGGTGACGGCGGAGGCGACGCCGTTGAACATCAGCTCGCCGATCCGGTCCGGCGCATAGGCGAGGCGGCTGTAGCGCTGGCCCACCGACACCTGGTAGTCGGTCGCGCCCAGCTCGCCCTGCAGGGCGAGCACGCCGAAGCGGGTGTTCTCGCGTTGGCGCCCGTCGAGGTCGGCGGAGTTGAAATCGACCACGTCGAGGTAGCCGAAGTGAGGCGTCTGCCGCGGGTTGTTCGGGATCTGGAAGCGATTGTTGGCGACGCCGAACAGGAAGCTCAGGCGGGTGTCGTTGTCGATCAGGTAGCTGATGTCGCCGAAGCCCTTCACCTGGTTGGTGTGGTCGTGGATCGGCTTTTTGCTCGGCGTGGGATTCTCGATGCCGGCGTCGTTCCCCATGTAGTTGCCGGTAAGGAACCAGCTCCAGCGATCGTTGCTGCCCCACACCGACGCGTTCGGATTCAGCGTGCCGTTGCTGCCGCCGGTGATGCCGACGCTGCCGCCGTTGCCGAGGTCATGGCCGCTCTTCGTGGCGATGTCGACCACCGCCGCCGTGCGCAGGCCGTACTGCGCCGGCAGCGCGCCGTCGAGCAGCTTCACGGTGTGGATCGCGCGCGCATCGAGGCTTTGACCAAAGCCGCCAATCGACTCGGGAATGATCACGCCGTTGATGCGGTACTGCAGATTCGCGTGGTCGCCGCGCACGTGCACGCCGCCGTACGAATCCTGCACCACGCCGGGCGCCTGCAGCAGCACCTGGTTCATCGGCGTGGACGCACCCAGCGGCAGCTGTGCGATCGCCTTGTGGTCGATCACGTACTGGCTGCTGCCGGTGTCCGGCGACAATGCATTGCGTGCCTGGTCCAGCGCGCCGGAAACCGAAATCTCGCCCAGATTCTGCACCTTGATCGCCGGCCTGTTGCGGCTGCCGCCGTCGGTCGGCTCGTCCCCGTTCGTGGCGGCCGCAGGGGCGGCGGCATTTGTCGCCGGCGTCGCGTCGGTGGCGTGGACGGTGGTCGTACCCAGGGCAACGGCCAGGCTCAAGGCGAGCAGGGAAAGTTTCATCAGCAGTATCGGCAGGCGTGGAAGGAGATGCTTATTTTTGTAATGTTATAACATTACTGGCATATTTCCAGCCGCGCCTGCGCCAGAAGTCATGCCTGCCGACGAGACCGTTGATCTCCGCTTCATGCGGCGTCTCTAGACTGCCAGGGGCACACGGCATCCAGTTCCCGATTCGTCTCACGGAGCCACGCATGACCCAGCAGGTACCCGCCGTCATCGCCCCGGTCGAACATGGCCGGATCACCGAGGCGATCCTCGACTTCGTCAGCCAGGTACCGGACAGCCAGATCGCCAGCAGCAAGGATCCCGCCAGCGAGGCACGCCGGCTGGCCAACCGCGCCGCCCAGCGCGCCGCGCTCACCGCCGGCTCGCTGGCGCTGCCGCCGGGACCGTTGGGCTGGCTGACCCTGCTGCCGGAACTGATCGCGATCTGGAAGATCCAGGCGCAGATGGTCAGCGACATCGCCGCCGCCTACGGCCACCACGCCAGCCTCGGCCGCGAGCAGATGATGTGGTGCCTGTTCCGCCACACCGCGGCGCAGGCGTTCCGCGACCTGGTGGTGCGCATGGGCGATCGGCTGGTGTTCCAGCGGATGTCCTGGGGCGTGGCCGAACGCGTCGCCAAACAGATCGGCATCAAGCTCACCCAGCGCACGTTGAGCAAGGGCGTGTCGCGCTGGCTGCCGGTGATCGGCGCGCTCGGCGTGGGCGCCTACGCGTATTACGACACCGGACAGGTCGCCAGCACCGCGATCGAGATGTTCGAGGGCGGCATCACCGTCGAGGGCGCGGACGAGGGCGCGAAACCAAAGCCAAAGCGCCGCGTGGTCGATTCGCTGGTCGACAAGGCGGTGAGCAGCGCCGCGCGCAAGGTCGCCAGCACGGCACGCAAGGCCGCCAGCCGGAAACCGCGCAAGCCGAAAGGCGAATAGCACGCGCTGCGGATGACGCCATCGCGGCTTTGCGGCAAGCTGCATGCTGGAGAACCACCGGAGCCGCCGCATGCCGCCACGCCATGATCGTCCCGTCGCGCTGGTCACCGGCGCCGGCCGACGCGTCGGCGCGGTGACCGCGCGCACGCTGCACGCGGCCGGCTATGACCTCGCCCTGCACTATCGCCACTCCGCCGACGATGCCCGCGCGCTGGCCGACGAATTGGAACGCCAACGCGCGGACAGCACCCTGCTGCTGCAGGCCGAACTGGCCGAACTGGCCAGCCTGCCTGCGCTGGTCGCACGGCTGCTGGCGCACTACGGCCGGCTCGACGCACTGGTCAACAACGCCTCGGCGTTCTTTCCCACGCCGCTGGGCACGGCCACGCCGCAGCAGTGGGACGCGTTGTTCGCCTCCAACGCGCAGGCGCCGTTCTTCCTCAGCCAGGCGGCGATCCCGGCGCTGCGCGAGGCACGCGGCGGCATCGTCAACCTGATCGACATCTACGCCGAGCGGCCCCTGGCGGGGCACACCGTCTACTGCATGGCCAAGGCCGCACTGGCCGCGATGACCCGCTCGCTGGCGCTGGAACTGGGCCCGGAGATACGCGTCAACGGCGTCGCGCCGGGCGCCGTGATGTGGCCCAGCGACGGCAAACCCTACGACGACCAGCAGGCGATGCTGGCACGCACCCCACTGCAGCGCGCCGGTGCGCCGGAAGACGTGGCCGGCGCGGTGCTGTGGTTGTTGCGCGATGCGCCGTTCGTCACCGGGCAGATCATCCGCGTGGATGGCGGGCGCACGCTGTCGGTGTGAGTTTTGCCGCTACCGGCTATTTCTTCTTCGGTGCGAAGGCCTGCTGCAGCAGCGCCTGGTCGAAACCGACGCTGGCTTCGCCCGCTTCCGCGTAGCGGTACAGCGCGGCCGAATAGATGCCCTGCAGCGAGGCCTGGATCAGGCCGAGCAGGGTCAGCCCCAGCACCACCACGGCCACCGCCAGCACGATCGCCACGGCCGACTGCAGCACGACTGCGCCGCCGATCAGCACCGCGCCAAGCAATACCGCCAGCACCATCAGCAGCCCGAACACCACGCCGAGGCCGCCGTTGCCGATCAGGTTCTCGCCCCAACTGCGCTTGAGCAGCTCCACGCTGCGCTTGACCGCGTCGACCGGACCCGCGCCCTCGCTGGCCAGCACCGGCACCACCAGGAAGGTGGCCACGGTCCAGGCCAGCCCGATGAAGCCCACCACCAGCCGGCCGATCAGGCCGAGGCGTTCCTGGATCATCCGCAGCAGCAAGCCGACGGTGGCGGCGATCAGCGCGTAGCCGAGGATCTGCGGCAGCCTCGCGCGGGCCAGCGCGAAGCCGGCGCCCACGCTGGTCGGCTCGCCGCGCAGGTGCATCAGCGCCACGCCGGTCAGCGCGGTCTGGAAAAAGATGATCACGAAGTATTGCACCAGGTAAAAGCCGAACATCAGCAGGTAGGCACCCGCGGACATGCCCTGCTCGAACTGCTGCCCGCTGTGCTCGCTGCCGATCACCATCACGCCGACCGGGATCAGGAAACTCGCCGCCACCAGCAACGTGCACAGCCCCGACAGCAGCGGAAACAGCAGCAACGACTTGTCCGAACGCAACACCGCCGCGCTCGCCTTCAGCAACGCCCAACTGCGTGCAAATTTCCCGGCCATGCGTGTTCCCCTTCGTCCGTGGATCGTGAGTGCGCCCTTTCTAGCATCCGTGGCGCGCGTGCGACAGTGCTCAGTCCGGCAGCGATTCGACCTGCAGCGGCTCGCTTCCGGCCGGAAACGCTGCCCACAACTCGGCCATGCTCCGTCCGCTGATGGGATGCCGGAACGCCGGCGCGATGTCCGCGATCGGCCGCAGCACGAACGCGTGCTGCAGTTCCCGGCGCGGGATCTGCAGGTGGCCCGGGCCGTCGAGCACCAGCGCGTCGTAGAACACGATGTCGACGTCCAGCGTACGGTCCGAATAGCGCGGCACGTCGCGGCGGCGGCCGTGGCGATCTTCCAGCACGTGCAGCCAGTCGTTCAGCGCTTCGGGCGACAGCTCGGTGTCCAGCCCCACCGCGAGGTTGACGAAATTCGCGCCATCGAAGCCCACCGAGCGGCTGCGATACGCCGGCGATACCGCGACCTCGCCGAAACGTTCGCGCAATTCCCCGATCGCCGCCGACAAGTGACGCCGCGGTTCGAGGTTGGAGCCCAGGCTGAGGTAGACCCGCGCCATCAGAGCGGCCGGGTACCGCGTTCGATGCACACGCCGACCGCCTTCGCGCCGCGCACCGCGCCGGGCTTGGACAATTTCAGGCGCACCCAGCCCACGCCGAATTCCTCGCGGATGATTGCCGCGCAGCGCTCGGCCAGCGTCTCGACCAGGCCGAAGCTGGATTCGCCGACATAGCCGATCAAACGCTTCGACACGTCCTTGTAGTTCAGCGTCAGCGCGATGTCGTCGCTGCCCGCCGGCACGGTGTTGTCGAATGCCATCTCGATGTCGAACGACAGCGTCTGCCGCACACGCCGCTCCCAGTCGTAGATGCCGATGACGGCGTCGATGCGCAAATCTTCGATGAAAACGGTATCCATGGCGGTGATCACGAGAGGCGGTAGCCGTACAGGGTCCGCGAGCCGGCCGCCGGATGCAAGCCTGTGGCGCGCTGGCCGCCATGCGATCATGTGCGGATGACCACGTTCAGCACGCTCCCGCTCAAACCCGCCCTGCTCGCCGGCGTCGAGACGCTCGGCTATGCCGAGATGACCCCGGTGCAGGCGCAAAGCCTGCCGCCGATGCTGCAAGGGCGCGACGTGATCGCGCAGGCGCAGACCGGCAGCGGCAAGACCGCGGCGTTCGGGCTGAGCCTGCTGCAATCGATCGATGTGGATACGATCCGGCTGCAGGCGCTGGTGCTGTGCCCCACCCGCGAGCTGGCCGACCAGGTCAGCAAGGCGATCCGCAAACTGGCCGCGAACATTCCGAACGTGAAGCTGCTGACCCTGTGTGGCGGCATGCCGCTAGGGCCGCAGCTGGCCTCGCTGGCGCACGATCCGCACATCGTGGTGGGCACGCCCGGCCGCGTGCAGGAACACCTGAAGCGCGGCAGCCTGCACGGCGGCGGCATCAAGGTGCTGGTGCTGGATGAGGCCGACCGCATGCTCGATATGGGCTTTTCCGAGGCGATCGACGACATCATCGGACGCATCGCCAAGCACCATCAGACCCTGCTGTTCTCGGCCACCTACCCGGACGAGATCCGCGCGGTGAGCCAGCGCGTGCAGCGCGAGCCGGTCGAGATCACTGTCGACGTCCCGGCCGAGCGGCCGGCGATCGAGCAGCAGTTCATCGAGCTGGAGCCGGCGCTGAAGATGGATGCGCTGGCGCAGCTGCTGGCCGGCGAGCGCGGCCGGCACGCGCTGGTGTTCTGCAACATGCGCCGCGACGTCGACGCGGTGGCGCAGGAACTGGACCGCCGCGGCTACTCCGCGCTGGCCCTGCACGGCGACATGGAGCAGCGCGATCGCGACGAGGTGCTGGTGCGCTTCGCCAACCGCAGCTGCAACGTGCTGGTGGCCACCGACGTGGCCGCACGCGGACTGGACATCGTCGCGCTGCCGCTGGTGCTGAGCTACGACGTGGCGCACGACCCGGACACCCACACCCACCGCATCGGCCGCACCGGCCGCGCCGGCGAAGCGGGCCTGGCGATTACCCTGTGCACGCCGCGCGAGCGGCCGAAGGCGGCGAACATCGAGCAGATCAACGGCGTGCCGCTGCCGTGGCGCACGCTGAAAGTGGCGCCGCCGCGCGGCAAGACCCTGCACCTGGCGCCGATGAAGACCCTGGTGATCGACGCCGGCCGGCAGGAC
>Ga0070681_10003502_pt1 | contig 14698 bp, 15 predicted proteins | sample KBSC83BmetaG_FD_65650 | JGI IMG/M metagenome (GOLD analysis project Ga0070681, IMG submission 65650) | Corn rhizosphere microbial communities from Kellogg Biological Station, Michigan, USA - KBS C8-3B metaG | ecosystem: Host-associated > Plants > Roots > Rhizosphere | place: USA: Michigan...
CAACCTTCATGCGACCTCCGCGCCCTGCATAGTGGCACAAGCGGACCGGCCTGCCAAGTCCGGAGTGTGTCAGTCGCTTGCCACGCTTCTCTCAGCATCTGGTGACGAGCTCAGGCGCGTGACGCGAAGGCGGCTCACTCGCGCGGCTAACCTCTTGCTCCTTGGAACGTCAGCGTTTCCGATCGCTTTTATGCAGTTCGTCGATTTCCTGCGCTCGAATCTGCTGAAGATGCCGAACCTGACGAAACTCGCCATCATCATGGCGATCATCGTCGGAGTCCCTGCCCTGTCGCGGCGCTGCCGGCTGCCGGCAGCGGTTGGCTTGCTGCTCGCCGGTCTGGTCATCGGACCGCACGGACTCGACGTGATCGGCGACAAGCGGCCGATCGTCGACTTCCTGGCAGAGATCGGCAAACTGCTCTTGATGTTCATGGCCGGGCTGGAGGTGAACCTCGCCTTGTTCAGGGCCGCCAGAAATAAAGTCATGACCTTCGGCATCCTCACGACATCGTTGCCACTGCTCCTGGGTACTGGCGTCGCGCTGGCGTTCGGCTATTCAGTGGTGCCGGCCATCGTCATCGGTTCGCTGCTCGCGTCACACACGCTGCTGGGATTACCGACGATCGCGCGGCTGGGTGAAATGCAGTTGGAGCCGGTCACGATTACTGTGGGCGCAACAGTGATGTCCGACACACTGTCACTCGTAGTGTTCGCCATCTGTGTGTCCACATTTCAGAATGGCTTTTCCGCGATGTCGCTCGGCCGCCAGATTCTCGAGATCGGCGTGTTCATCCCGCTCCTGCTGTTCGGGGCCAGCCGCGTCGGTGCCTGGGTCCTGAACAAAGTCCGTGATTCTGAGGACGGATTTTTTGTGGTGATGCTGGCGATCGTGGCGGTGGCTGGCTCACTGGCTGACCTGATCAATCTGCCGCCGATCGTCGGGGCCTTTCTCGCCGGGCTGGCGGTGAACGAGGCCACCCACGAGCACGCCGCCAGGGAAAAGCTGGAATTCTTCGCGAGTTCGCTGTTCATTCCACTCTTTTTCATCGACACCGGGTTCCTGATCGATCCGCGCAACTTCATCGGGAGTATCAGAAACAACTTCGGGTTGGTCCTGGCGATCATCTCCGCGTTGTTCGTGGGGAAATGGATCGCTGCCAGCATCACGGCCAGGCTGTTCGGATACACGGCCGCTGCGCGCAAGACCGTCTGGTCGCTGACGCTGCCGCAGGTGGCAGCCACCCTTGCCGCGACGTTGGTCGGTTACAGCATCTTCAATCCGGCCGGTGACCGACTGTTGGATGTCAGCATGCTGAACGTCGTGTTCGTCCTGCTGCTGGTGACGGCCATTCTCGGTCCGATTCTGACAGAGCGTTTCGCGCCGGAAATGCTTCCCGAAGTGGCGCCGCCTCGACGGCTCAAGACCGCCTCCTGATCCATCCCAGCGCTGACCGCGAGTTTCAGACTAATCGACTCGCAGACTCCGGTATCGCTCAAGAAATTTGTCGCGCCTCACGGCACGAATTCTGAAATCGATCGCAGTGGAGAAGTCCCATGAAGGCGAGCATCAGCCTCGGCCGCTGGTTTGGCGTTCCCGTCGGCCTGCATTACAGCTGGTTCATCGTCGCATGGCTGATCTCGCTCTCATTGGCGAGTCAGTTCGCTGCGCTGAACCCGAATTGGTCGCCGGGAGTCGTCTGGGGCCTGTCGATCATCACGGCGCTCTTGTTTTTTGTCTGCATCGTCCTGCATGAGCTCGCGCATGCGAGCGTGGCCAGAGTGAGCGGTATTCCGGTTCGTGGCATTACGCTCTTTGCGCTAGGAGGGATAGCTCAAATCGAAAAGGACGCCGCGTCGCCTGCCAAGGAGTTCTGGATGGCGATCGCAGGGCCGATCGCCAGCATCGCCATCGGCATCATGTGCCGCGTGATCGCCGGTGTCGCCTTCGCCGCGGACCCGGCGAGGCTGTCGGGCTTTGCCGCCGTATTCGGGTGGCTGGCGTACATCAACGTCGCGCTCGCGCTCTTCAATCTGATTCCGGGCTTCCCGCTCGATGGCGGCCGCGTGCTGCGCTCAATCGTGTGGGGCATCACCCACGACGTCAACAAAGCGACGCGCGTCGCCGCACGAGCGGGTCAGGTTGTCGGCGCGCTCTTCATCGCCATGGGTTTGTTTGCCTTGCTCGTTCAGGGCGATTTCGGAGGTCTCTGGATCGCGTTCATCGGCTGGTTCCTGCTGGAAGGGGCACAGGCCTACTATCGACAGGCGCAACTCTCGAGCTCGTTTCACGGTCTCCGCGTTGGCGATGTGATGGCGCGCGATTGCGCCACCATCGATGGGGCGACCACGTTACGCCATTTTGTCGACGATGACCTGCTGCAGAAGCCGTCGCGATGCTTCGCCGTCAGCCGTGAGGATCAGGTGATGGGATTAATCACGCCCGACGATGTGAAGCAGGTCAAGAAAGAACGCTGGGACGACGTCACCGTGTCGCAAGTGATGCGCCCCCTCGATACGCTGCATCCTGTCACGCCCAACACCTCCGCAGGCGAAGCGCTCGAGGTGATGGGGCGCGAACACCTCAATCAGCTCCCGGTCGTGTCCGACGGTCATCTGGACGGGGTGATTACGTTCTCGTACCTTGTCGGATTCCTGCGTTTGCGACACGAATTCCAATGAACTGACAACGCGTCCGGCTCAGCGCACGTAGACGTAAAACATGATCACGGACACGATGAACAGCACAGCGACGATCATGATCCAGATCGACCAGTCCGGCCCGAGCTGGGGTGGCCCTGGCCGCATCGAAAATAGTCCAGGCACGATTAAGACCTCACTTGCACACTCAGCAGTGCATAACGCGCACCAGTGGCAATTGCCTTGCTCACTGCGTCCATGAACGCTCGGGTGAGGTGTCCCATGCGGTTCGCGTATGCCGTGATTGCTCTGACCGCGCTGCTTGTTGCCCCAACCTCAGTCGGGCAGGTCGAAACCGCCCGCGACAAAGAGCCAACTGTCCAGCCAGATCTGAAACGGGGTCAGTATCTCGTTGAGGATGTCGCCATGTGCTGGACCTGCCACACACCCCGAACGGAGAATGGGCAGCCGGATCGCAGTCGATGGCTGATGGGCGGTCCCGTTCCGTATCGGCCGGCCACAGCGAACGCCGAGTGGGCCGAAATCGCCCCGCGTCTGGCGGGTTTGCCTCCGGGTACCGACGAGCAGTTCATCACGCTGCTGACGACGGGCATCGCGAGAACCGGCCGGCCCCCGCGGCCACCCATGCCGCAGTTTCGGATGACGCGGCAGGACGCCCAACGCGTGCTCGCGTATCTGAAGTCGGTGAAACCTTCTGAATAATCGGCCGACAACGAACGTGAGCGTCGCTATCGGACGGCCGAGAGCGACGCCAACGTTCCGCTACGAAACAGTGACGGGCCGCGTCGGCACTCTGCCCGACGAGATTGGCTCTGTTTCGAGATCTTCCATCAGCGTCAGCGAAAGCACATCGACGCGTTGACCCGGCGTCAGCTTCTGGAGCAGCAGTGCTCGACCATTCGCGAACCGAACTGCGTCGCGATGGGCGTGCTGATCGGCGCCGATTTGCGTGAAGGTGACGTCTTCGACTGGGCCTACTTGAATTTCCCGCTGCAGGTCGGTCGGAATATCCCGCAGGCGGAGTCGCGCTCCCGGCGGCACACAGACAACGCAGGGCGGGCGTTCGTTGGATTCTTTCAGCCACTGCACTGCCCTCCGCCACCAACTACGGGCGGTCGGAGTCTCCAGCTGGACCGGCTGAGGCATTTCAGCGACGAGACCTAATGTTCCGGTCGAGAAACGATGCACTACCAGGTGGTCGTTTTCGTGGGCGAGCCGATTCTGTAGCGCGAGCAGAGAGTAGTCACACATGTGTTTCCTCCGCAATCTAGATAACGGCGTCTGTATGCAATCCGCGTCCCGACTTGCCACGCCCGTGGGTGAGGAACACGTGATGCAGTCAAAGACAACGCAGGATAAGGAGACATTCCATGCTTTCCCGGTTCCTCGCGGTCCTCGCGGTGATTGTCCTGGTGGTTGTGGTTGGGTTTACGGCGCATCGACGGAACTCACCGCCCGCCACTTCCGCCTACAATTCGGCACCGGACAAGGCCGCTCCCTCCTCATCAGCGGAACAACCGTCGAAACAGCCAGCGGACCAAACGACCAATCGCGACGACACCGTAGGCACATCTGGGACCGATCGCAGCGATAAGGTCATGACTACGGATCTGTTCCGAAGAATTGCCAAAGCAGAAAACCCCGTAGTTGTGGCGATCACCGCCCAGTCGCGCGTCCCGGCCGGCGATCTTCGACAGTATTTTGGCGACGATGATTTTTTTTCGCGATTCTTTGGCGGACGGCCGCAGCTCCGGGAGCAGTTGCGCCATACATTGGGTTCCGGCTTTCTGATCAACCCGGACGGCGAGATTCTGACCAACAGCCACGTGGTCGCCGAAGCCGAGGAGATCCGCGTGGCGTTATTCAACGACGAGCGTAGGATCTATCCGGCGGACGTGATCGGTCGTGATGCGCTGACCGACAGTGCACTGATCAAATTGAAGAACCCTCCGGCCAACCTGCCGGCGGCCACCCTCGGCGATTCCGACACGCTCGAGCCTGGCGATTGGGTCATGGCGATCGGCAACCCATTCGAACTCGGACATACAGTGACGGTCGGCGTGATCAGCTACAAAGGGCGACCCTTTGCTACGAGCGAGGGCCGCTTCCAGAACATGCTGCAAACCGATGCGTCGATCAATCCGGGAAACTCGGGCGGGCCGCTGATCGATGTGCGCGGCGAGGTCGTGGGCATCAACACCGCGATTCTTTCGGGTGATGACCGGGGTGGAAATCTCGGCATCGGATTCGCGGTGCCGATCGATACCGTCAAGACACTGTTGCCGCAATTGCGCAAAGGATCGGTCCAGCGTGGACAGCTGGGTGTCCAGATTCTGTCGATGCGGCTCACTCAGGACGATGCGAAGCGGCTCGGTCTGCCGAAGCCTGGGGGCGCGATCATCAGCCGCGTCGAGCCGGGATCACCAGCCGAGCGTGCGGGTCTTCACCCTGGCGATATCGTCGTCAGCTACAACGGCCAGGAAGTCCCTGACGCCGACCACCTGACGTCGATGGTGGCCGATACGCCGCCGGGAACCAAGGTGCCGATCGTGTACTACCGCAACGGCAAACAGGAAAGCAGCACGGTGACCGTCGGTACGCTGGAACTCGAGAAAAAGAGTCGCGAAAGCAGCGGTCAGCAAGGAGCCGATCACGGTTTCGGTCTGTCGCTCACCGATCTGACCCCGGACCTTGCGAGCCAGCTGCACCTTCCCGGGGGCACGCGAGGCGCAGTCGTCCAGAGCGTCGACCCGTTCACCCCTGCATCCACCGCAGGCATGCGCCGCGGCGACGTCGTCGCCGAAGTCAACCGGCGCTCGATCACGTCGGCGGCGGATGCCTCCCGCGAACTCCGGTCCATCAACTCGGGCGAGCCTGCCGACGTGCTGTTCTGGCGCGACGGCGTGCAGCAGTTTGTCGAGCTTCGCAAGCAATAACGGCGTGGTCAGATTTCAGACTGCAGATTTCAGATTGACAATACCGCCCCATCCAATCTGCACTCTGAAACCTGCGATCTGAACTCCCATGTCGCCTAGTTGGTCGCGCGCGCCGCGTTGGCGACGTCCCGCTCCATGAGATGCGGCGTCAGAATGATCTCCCGCTCGTCGCCTTCGTGCGCGATCCGCGACAGGAAGTAATCATGCCCGAATTTCCGAAACACGAGCTGGGTTTTGTCCGCGTTGTCGGGCGTGGCCGGAATTGTGGACGCGAGCGCAGCGTGCTGTCCATCGGCGCTGACGATCTCGAGCACGTCCTTTCCGATCGAGGCTTCGCGTACGGTGTAGTCGCCGGCAGGCAGGCGAACATCGCCCACCAGGAAAGAGAACGGCACTTTGAGGTCGGTTGCGACAGTCTCGTCAGCTCGTGCTCGAGACGCACCTGCGATCAGAATCGCCGCGACGGCGAGCGCGGCGCACGCCGCTTTTTGCGTCAGCTTGTTCATGACGGTCCTCCACTGCTTCTGACTTCGGGCAGGCGCTGTAGAATTCAAAAAGCAGAAGAAGTGCCAACGCGTTCCGCGTCATTCCTTTAGGTCGATGCCGAAGCGTTCCGCCATCCTGTAAAGAGTCCGCCGGTCGACGCCGAGGATTTCGGCGGCGCGCGTGCGATTGCCGTGCGCCGCCTCGAGCACGTGCACCAAGTACCGCCGCTCGAGGTCGTCGAGCGTCGGCAGATCCGCAAAGGGCTGCTCGTGGTCGCTCGGAAGGGGCGCCAGCACTGACGGCGGCAGGTCAGCCGCTTCGAGCGTCGAGGTCCGGCTGGAGGCGACGAGGCGCTCGATTGTGTTTCGCAGCTCACGGACATTGCCGAGCCATTGATGCGCCATCAGCGCTTCGAGCGCTTCCGCGGAGAGCGTTTTTCGCTGACCGGCGCGTTTACACGCATCCCCGAGAAAGCTGGAAATCAACAGCGGAATATCGGCGCGCCGTTCCCGGAGGGGCGGCACGCGAATGAGGATCACGCTCAAGCGGTAGTACAGATCCTGGCGGAATCGGCCCTCGGTCACCGTCTGCTCGAGCGGCACGTTCGTCGCCGCGATGACACGCGCCGACACCCGAATGGATCGCACAGCCCCCACGGGCCGCACCTCGGATTCTTCGAGCACACGGAGCAACCGCACCTGCAGCGCCGGCGTCGTATCGCCGATCTCGTCGAGGAGCACCGTCCCCGATCCGGCCTGCTCGAACACGCCCTTGTGATCAGAGACGGCACCCGTGAATGATCCTCTGATGTGGCCGAAAAGCTCGGACTCGAGCAGCGTGTCCTGAATGGCACCGCAATTGATAGCCACGAAAGGATCGCGCGCGCGCTTGCTGTGGCCGTGAATCGCTCGAGCGACCAGCTCCTTCCCCGACCCGCTCTCGCCAACGATCAGCACCGGAGCCGACGAATCGGCCGCATGCGCGATCTGTTTGTAGACCTCCAGCATCGGCGCGGTCCGTCCGATCAGGCTGCCGACCGGACTGGGCGGCATCTCCGCGGCCCGCTCTCCAGTGCTCGTGCTCTGACTGAGCGCGCGATCGACGATGCGTTTGACTTCCGCGATGATGAACGGTTTGCTGATGTAGTCGAACGCGCCTTCGCGGACGGCTTCGATGGCCGTCTCGAGCGTGCCGAACCCGCTAATGAGCACAACCGGTCTCCCCTGCTCGGCCTTGAATCGCCGCAGCAGGTCGAGTCCGGATCGCTGATCGTTCAAGTTGATGTCGGAAATGAGCAGGTCAAACGACTGGCTGCGCATCTTCGCGATCGCCGTGCTTGGGTCCTGAGCCGACTCGAACTGGCGATCCGACCCTTCGAGCAGCTCTTCCAGGAACGTACAGGTTTCAGGATCGTCGTCAACCAGAAGTATGCGCGCCATGTTCTCGGTTTATGCGGAAGTCACGGCCGCACTGAGTACAGGCAGCTCGATGACGAACACCGCCCCTGGAAACCGGTTGCGTGCGGAAATCGATCCTCCGTGCATCCGCACGACCTCACGCACGATCGCGAGGCCGAGCCCCGATCCCTGGCCCTTCGGTTTGGTGGTCACCCACGGATCGAACAGGTGATCCAGGACCTGGGGCGGCAATCCCGGACCGTTGTCAGACACTTCTATGCGAATTCTATTGGCATCTCCTGCCCCGGCGATCGACAGCACGCCGCCGCCCGGCATGGCATCGAGCGCGTTGGTGACGAGGTTGAGCAGCGCCATTTCGAGCTGCGTCGCGTCCGCATTAATCCGCGGCAGGACGCCTTCGACGCTCGTTTCCAGCCGGATATTGGAGCGCGCCAGCTTCGGCTCCGCAACGTCACGCACGCGGGCAAGGACATCCCCCAGCGAGACCGGTTCAAAGCCCGAAGGCGGCCTCGCCTGATCGAGCATCGTTCGCAGCGCCCGCGTCACGTGATCGATTTGTCGCTCCACTGTCCGCAACCGTGCGCGCGTGCGTTCGTCGGTTCCCGGATCATCCAGGATCATCTGCACATACCCGGACACCAGATTCAACGGCGTACCAGCCTGATGCGCGACGTTGGCCGCGACCTGCCCCAGCGCGGCGATGCGTTCGGCCCGCCCGAGCGTTTCGCGTGTCGCGAGCAGCTGACTCCGGCTCGCGCGCAACTGCTCGTTGCGCAGCGACAGATCCCGCGTCGCGTCAGCGATCTGATCGTGGAGTGACTTGTTGAACCCTTCGATTTGATCGAGCATGTGGTTCAAACCCACGCCGATCGCGCCGAATTCGTTCTTGGCGCTGATCGCAGCCCTCGCATGGAAATCGCCGTGCGCGGTTCGATCCATGACGCGCAAAATCGCGTTGAGCGGCTGCTCGAGGACCCTGGTGACCGTGAAATGGGTCAGAACGGTCACGATCAGAATAGCCGGCAGCGCAAACCCCAGAGCGAGCGTCAATCCATATTTGCGAGCCTGGAGCAGGCTTTCCGTTCCTACGCTCACGGCCACGGCGAGGCCTTCGCGACGCGGGACGGGCAGCGCAACGGTAAAGAGATTGCTCGTCCTGAAGCTGGCCGGCGCTTTCGTCTGAATCGCCTCCCCGGCCAGATTGACCACCTCGCTCGACTCCTCGGTCGACGTGCTCGCCACGATCCGGTGCTGGCCCACCCGATCGACCTCGATCACCGCAATGGCATCAATCAACGGCTCCGCGTCGAGCAGATCGTGGAGCATGTCCCGCACGTCGAGCGGATCGAGCGAGTCCTCGCGCGCCGCGAGATCGTCGGCGACCGATTGCGCCCCCAGCCGCGCGGCATTTACGAGATCCCGGTCGACCGCCTGCTGAAACGATCGGATCTGAATGTACGCCACGCTCGTCAACACACCGATCACGATCAGCGCGACGAGCAGCGAGATGCGGCGGCTGATTGAAGATGCGAGCGACCATTTCGCCACGGTGTGGCGAAGATGTCGCGCGAGTGCCGTCAGTCTCGAAGCCATCCGTTCCTTTAAGTTGTTGCCAATGCTGATATTACGACGATCGGTTCCCGTCACGCATCCCGGGCACACCCTTTGATCTTCCAGTAGAACGCCGCCAACTCAAAGCGCAAGCCAAGAGTGCCGCTCGATGAATAAACGACTCGCCTTCGTGCTGCTGATTGGTCTTCCGGTTGCGATGCCCCAGGTCTGCGCGCACGCCAACGTCGGCGCCGCTCGACTCGACAGGGCGGCCGCCATCGATACCGACCGGTCCAGCCAGACGGCGTCGACCCTGGTGGCGCGCGGCACGATCAAGAGCTACGACGTGACCTCCAGAACACTCGTGCTCACGACCCCGAGCGGCTCGTTGCCGTTCACGATGCCGCCTGCGGTCCGCATCCGTCAGCGGTGGCGCAGCATCGAAATTTCGGCGCTCGGTAAGTACTCCGGTTTTCGCGCGGCGATCCGGTACTCGGAGTCTGGAGCAGAAAAAACCGTGCAGTCGGTGCACATCTTTGGAAAGGATGAGAGATCGCGATGAGCACAAACATCCTGGTCGTTGGCGACAACCTGCAGGCGGCCAAAGTCGTGAGCGGGACATTGACCAGCCGCGGCTACGACGTTCGAACCGCAGGCAACCCCGAGTTGGCCTTTGAAAGCATTCGCGCCCGCCGGCCTTCGCTCATTATCGCGGAGCTCGGAGCCTCCGGCATGGAGGACCTCACGTTCTGCCGGCGCGTGCGCGACTCGGCCAACGTCCCTCTCATCGTCGTCTCGGCTGACGATGGTTCGGAAATCGCCGCGCTCGATTCGGGCGCCGACGACTACCTCGTGAAACCGCTGGTCACCGAACGGCTCCTGGCTCGTGTCCGCGCCGCGCTCCGCCGCTCGCCCGACGAGCCCGAGGCCGCGACCATCGGCGTCGGGGCGTTCCACATTGACTTTCACGATCATCGCGTCCGGGTCCACGGACAGCCGGTCCGCCTCACGCCCAAAGAGTTCGACCTGTTTGTCTACATGGCGCGGCATCCGAATCGCGTCCTGCCTCACAAGACGCTGCTCGGCGCGGTCTGGGGGCAGGCGTCGGAGGAACAGTCCGAGTATCTGCGCGTCTTCGTCGGACAGCTGCGAAAGAAGCTGGAAACCGACCCCTCGAATCCGCGGTACTTGCTCACCGAACCATGGGTCGGCTACCGGTTCAATCCGATGGGATCGCCGGCCTAGGCGAGAACAGCTGTCCCCTGTCCTTTGTCCTTTGGCCCTCGCCGACTTCAGCCAAGGACGGCGATGGTCTAAGGTCAAATGTCCAGGACGGCCGGCAGGCGGTCACGCAACGCTGACCGCGTTGCGCCCGCAATTCTTGGCGACGTAGAGCGCGCTGTCGGCGGAGCGGAACAACGCTTCGCCGCCCTCGACGTCGCCATTGCCCGCTCTTCTTACGCCGCGAAACATCGTCCGCGAGGCAACGCCGACGCTGATCGACAGCGTGCCAGCTGGAAACGGAATGCCCGCGAGGATCGGCGCGATCGAATGAACTTCGTGGCGAAGAATTCCCGCGATCTGTCTCGCGCGCGGCTCATCACAGTGGGGTAAGGCGATGACGAACTCGTCGCCGCCGTAACGGCACGCCACCGCCTCCGGCGGCACGGTTTCGGCAATGATGCGGCCGACCTGACGGACCGCTTCCGATCCGGCCAGGTGGCCGTGACGATCGTTCATCGACTTCAACCGATCCACGTCGAGCACGAGCAGCGACACGGGCGTGCCCGTGACGCGCGCCTGCTGCACGATCGCTCCCAGTTGCCCTTCAAACGATCGCAAATTGTGAAGTCCGGTCAGATCATCAGTCGTGGCAAGCGCACGAAGGCGTTGTGCATCCCCGACCAGCCTGGCCGTAACGAGACCGACCGCAATGAACAGCCCGATTTGAACGAGGTCGAGCTCGTTATAACGGAACGCGAGGAGGTGTGGGTTCGCCACGTGATACAGCATGATCGCGGCGCAGGCCGCGATGATGCCGCCGGTCCACTTGAACCAAAGCGCCGCGAGAATGATCGGGATGTAGTAGAGATGTTGAACCGGGGCAGAGCCGGTCGCGTGATCCAGCGGAAAAATGATCATGAGCGAACCGCCGACCATGGCAGCGAGTACCGCCTGCCGCTGCCAACCTCGAGCGGTGCCCGCCTGCCTCGACGGAGACTGCGTGAGGTTCAAGGGAAACCACCTTAATGCTTCTGGTATAAGGAATAAGTTGCGTTACGGAGTGTGACTGCAGAGAAGGTGCCACTTTCGGGATTGCACCATGCCACGTCGGAATCAGACAACGTCACATTTCCACCACACTTTGCCCGGAATCGCCGTCCACAAATCCGCACGTCTTTTGCAGCGTCAAACGAGGTAATCGCAGAGAGCTCGTCAACAGAGCTTCAGGACGCCGCTTATGACTGTGCTATCACTCAAATCGTTTCACCTTGTCTTCATCGCGATTGCGATTGTGCTGACGGCTGGGTTCGGAATCTGGGGTCTGCTGAACCATTACGCCACGGCCGGCAGTGTCTCACTCATCGTTGGCGGACTCCTCGTCCTGTACGGCGCCTACTTCGCGGGCCGGGCGCAACGCACGCATCTCCGCTGAACGGTTACCGTGCAGTACTTCGCCACTGCGTTCGACTACGACGGAACGCTTGCGACGGGTGGTCGTGTCAGCGATCGCACGGTGCGTGCGCTGGAGGAAGTGCGCCGCACAGGCCGGAAACTGATCCTTGTCTCCGGCCGGCAGCTCGATGATCTCTTCGACGTCTTCCCGGCCGTCACACTATTTGACGCGATCGTCGCCGAGAACGGTGGCGTGCTTTACGACGGGTCGACGCGCAATACAGAAGCGCTAGCCGATCCTCCGTCAGACGATTTCGTGGCTGAGCTGCGGCGTCAGGGCATCAAGCCTCTCTCAGTCGGCCGCGTGATTGTCGCGACCTGGGAGCCCAACGAACAGACGGTTTTGCAAGTCATTCACGACTTGAACCTGGAGCTGCAGGTGATCTTCAACAAGGGCGCTGTCATGGTGCTCCCGAGCGGTGTGAACAAGGCCAGCGGCCTGCGGCAGGCACTCGACCGCCTGAAACTTTCGCCCCACAATGCGGTCGCGATCGGCGATGCGGAAAACGATCTGGCCTTCCTGTCGTCGTGCGATTGCGCGGTTGCGGTCGACAACGCCCTCGACAGTGTCAAGGCGCGCGCACACTGGGTCACATCGGGCGCCCACGGCGACGGCGTGATTGAGCTCGCCAATCGGCTGATCGAATCGGATCTGAAGGAGTTGAACGCGGTACTCCCTCGACGACGGCTGTCCATCGGCCGCTCCGTCGATGGCAATGACCTCCACGTGCATTGGCAGGAGGGCAATCTGCTCATTGCCGGACCATCGGGCTCTGGAAAGACGTCGATCACCACGGCGCTCCTCGAAAGCTTCTGCAAGGCGCAGTTCCAGTTTTGCGTCATCGATCCTGAAGGTGACTACGACGACCTCGCCTGCACAATCCCGCTGCGCAGCAGCGATCAACGCACGCTCGTCGACGAGACGATGCGCGTCCTCAGTTATCCAGAGAACAACGCTGTCGTGAATCTGATGGATCTCAGGCTCGACGATCGGCCGCAGTTTCTGCATTTGCTCTTGCCGCGCATCCTCGAGCTGCGGTCCAAGACCGGTCGGCCGCACTGGATTGTGATCGACGAGGCGCATCACTTACTGCCGGCTTCAGAATCGCCGACACAGGCGATCCTGAAAGCTCTGGAGAACAACGTCGTGCTCGTGACCGTGCATCCCGATCATGTGGCGTCGCAGGCGCTGGAATTCGTGACCGCGGCAGCGATCGTGGGCAGTGAGCCTGATCGCACCGTGGGAGCCTTCAGACGGGGACGGGGTGAGTCGGAAATCGCGTTACCGCCGCATGAGAACGATCCGAAGCTGACCTGGTGGCTGCGCGTGGGCTCGTCACCGGTCAGGTTTCAGCCGATTGCACCCGCTGCCGAGCGTCAGCGGCACCATCGCAAGTATGCCGCGGGCGAACTGGGGGAAGACCGGAGCTTTTACTTTCGAGGGCCCAACGCGCAGCTCAATCTTCGTGCGCAGAATCTCGACCGCTTCATACAGATTGGCGACGGCGTCGACGATCCGACATGGGAGTTCCATCTCCGCCGGCACGACATCTCGAGCTGGTTTCGCGACGTGATCAAAGACGAGGAATTGGCGGCGGAAGCCGCGCAGATTGAAGACGAGGACGTCGACGCGGCGGAGACCCGGAAACGGATCCGTCATGCGATTGAACGCCGATACACCACACCGGCCTGAATTCGGGCTTCCGGCTTCGGGCTTCGGGTAAAGCTTGACTGAAGCCGGGCCTTACTCCCCTCGTCATCCATTCTTCTTTAGGAACGTGCCGCGATCGAGTTCCTCAAACGCCTGGCGGAGTTCGCTTTGTGTATTCATGACGATTGGGCCATACCACGCGACGGGCTCCCGCAACGGCTGGCCAGACACGAGCAGAAAGCGAATGCCGTCTTCGCCGCCTTCGACTGTCACTTCGTCGCCGGCGTCGAAGAGGACGAGTGAACGATTTGTGACCTCGGACGGAGGCATCGTGTGCGGCCACCACCCAACCTGCTCGGTCGGCACCGAGAGCGGCTCCGAGGCGTTGCAGAACTTTCCAGCTCCCGCGAACACATACGCAAATGCGTGCCGTCCGAGTTCGACAGGAAGAATCTTGCGCTTCCCGGGCGGCACTGACACATCAAGGTACGTCGGGTCGGCCGCAATGCCCTCCACGGGACCAGTCTTCCCCCAGAAGTGCCCGCACACCAGCCGCACGTGCGTTCCATCGTCGTCTGTGATAGTCGGAATATCCGCCGACTTCACTTCCTGATAGCGCGGCTTCGTCATCTTGTCTGTCGCAGGCAGATTCGCCCAGAGTTGAAATCCGTGCATTCTGCCCGTCGGATCGCCTTTCGGCATCTCCTGGTGGATGATGCCGCTGCCCGCCGTCATCCATTGCACGTCGCCCGCAGCAATGGCGCCCCGATTGCCGAGACTGTCGCCGTGTTCAACGGTCCCGGCCAACACGTAGGTGATTGTCTCGATCCCTCGGTGGGGGTGCCATGGGAATCCGGCCAGGTAGTCCTCGGGCACGTCGTTCCGGAAATCGTCCAGCAGAAGAAACGGATCGTAGTCGGCCGTCTGGCCGAAGCCGAAAGCGCGGCGAAGGTGAACGCCTGCGCCTTCGACGGTCGGCTTGGCCACAGTCAGCTTTTTCACGGGTCGCATTGACATGGCGGTCTCCGATGCCAGGTGCTCGGTGCTATTGTTTGTACTTTTCCACCACCGACGCCGGTCGGATGTGTGCGCGGTCGGGATCCTCGCCGAACTCGCGCAACGCGCGGCGCTGACGCAGCAGATCCCAGTACCGATCGAGCTCGACTCGGATCGTCTCAAGCCGCGCCTGCGCTGAATAGTCCAGCTCCACGCGATCCCACAGCTTGTGTTCTTCCTCGACGAGCCGCCGGATTGTTTCGAACACGCTTTCGTCTGTGTCCTGATCGGCCATGACGTCCCTCTTTTAACCCCGTACGAGCGGC